>Ga0075433_10005136_pt1 | contig 10268 bp, 5 predicted proteins | sample RhiMethybrSRZTD2_FD_75299 | JGI IMG/M metagenome (GOLD analysis project Ga0075433, IMG submission 75299) | Populus rhizosphere microbial communities from Tennessee, USA - Rhizosphere MetaG P. TD hybrid SRZTD2 | ecosystem: Host-associated > Plants > Roots > Rhizosphere > Soil | place: USA... | reverse complement strand
CCACACGTATAATTTTCCGCGCGTCACACACGGGCCGATAGCTCAGTTGGTAGAGCAGCTGACTCTTAATCAGCGGGTCGCAGGTTCGAGCCCTGCTCGGCTCACCATTATTAGGAATGACTTACGGCAGGTTGAACAGCCTGCCGTTTTGCTGTTGTGACCAACTTGTGACCATCCTCGTGACGATGCTTCTGTCGATATTCTGACAGCACTACAATCGCTCCACGCTTTCTCGATCCGTGGCGTGAATGTACCGCATGGTTGTCACAATGGAGGCGTGACCCATCAACTCTTTAATCTTCACCACATCAACGCCAGCATCGGCTAACCGAGTACCAAACGTGTGACGCAAGGCGCGTGTCTCAAAGGAAGATACTATTCTCTTCGCAAGCGCAAACGAACAAAAACCAGGGCTCGCGCCTACTCATACCTCAATGCCACAAGTGGATCAACTTTCGTCGCGCGTCGCGCCGGGATGTAACAAGCAATTGCGGCGACGAGCGCTAGCCCCATCGATCCGGCGACAAACGTCAACGTGTCCGTCGGCGTGACGCCAAACAACACCGACTCCATCAAGCGAGTAACAGCCAATGCTGTAATAAGTCCCGCCCCAATACCTACCAGCGCCAATGCAAGGCCGCCTGTTAATACCAACTTTATGACGTCAGCGGTGCGGGCGCCAAGGGCCATACGTATGCCAATCTCCTGTGTTCGCTGCGTAACTACATAAGACATCATTCCGTAAATTCCGACGGCCGCAAGCGACAGCGTGAGCACGGCAAAGACAATTAGTAACAGCATGAAAAATCGTCTCAGCGACAGCGAGTCGTTGTGCAGTTGTTCGAGGGTAACGACATTGTAAACGGCCTGATCCTTATCAATCGCGAGAATCTCTCGCCGGACTGCGGCGAGCACACTGCCTGGATCGTTCTCTGTTTTGACAACGATGTTGTTGAACGATGTAGGAAATTGGCTGTGAGGCAAATAGATCTGCATGGGCGGCTTTTTATCTAGTGAGTACTGCGAAACATCAGTCACGACGCCGACAATCGTGCGCCACGGTTGAGGTCGTTGCTGCGAACCTGGAAACTTGATACGGCGACCAATCGGGTCCTGGTTGGGCCATAACTGATTTGCCATCGTTTGATTGATTAGTGCTACTCTCTCGGAATCGGCGGTGTCATGCTCTAAGATCGCCCGACCCTTTCGTAATGGGATCTCCATCGCCGTCAAATAGCCAGCAGTGACAACGTAGAGATCGACACTGATCTCTTCACCTTCCGGTTTGGGATAATCCTCAACTACCAAGCCGCGCCCGTCGAAGTTATCACTAAGAGGAAGAACGCTCGTTATTCCGGCAGCCTTGACACCAGGCAGAGCGGCGATTCGATCCGTTGCCTCTTTATAAAAGGACACGATGTTTTCGGGTTTGGGATACTTAATTCCCGGCAAACCGATATTCATCGTCAGGACATTGTTGGCGTTGAACCCCGTGTCGACGTTACGCAGTCGTATTACTGTCCGAATCAATAAGCCGGCACAGACCAAGAGCACCAACGTCAGGGCAACTTCTACAATGACGAGCGTGTTACGCAGCCGATTGCGAGTTGAAGATCCGCCGGCGCTGCGACCTTCTTTCAACCAACGGGCAAGATTAGGATTTGAAAGCGGTAGAGCAGGCGCGAGGCCAAACAAGATACCCGTAATAACTGACGCGATGACTGTAAACAACAATGTAGGAGTATCGATCGAAATGTTGTTGAATGCGGGATTGATTCGCGACGCCGCAGATTCGATCAGCTTGGTTCCCCACGTCGCAAGTATCAAACCAACCGCACCGCCCAGCAACGCGAGAATGATGCTCTCAGTCAGAAGTTGGCGGATAAGACGGATACGGCTGGCACCAATCGCTGCACGAATTGTTATTTCCTTCCCTCGAACGGTTGCACGAGCGAGTAAGAGATTAGCTACGTTTGCACACGCAACCAGGAGAACGAAGACAACTGCTCCGAACACAAGCCACAAGGTGCGTTTGAAACCACCGACCGTATCTTCGGTTATTGATACAACTGTTGCGCTCTGATCTTTGTTGGTTTTCGGGTGTTCCTGTTCTAATCGACGAGCGACCGTTGCAATGTCGGCGCGCGCCTGCTCAATTGTCACCCCAGGCTTCAGACGCGCGACGGCTCGCACGTGTCGTGAGGCTCGCTCCTCTTCGCTGTACGGTTCAGCAATTGGTCGGTAGAACTGTCCTTGCGGAAATACCACGCTCGGGGGAAGAGGATGAAAGTCCGGTCCCATGACACCAACGATCGTGTAAGGCCGGCTGTTGAGTAGCACCGTCTTTCCTACTACAGTCGGATCACTGTTGTAGCGTCGTTGCCACAGTCCATAGCCCAAGACAATGACGAAATCTTTTCCCTCTTCCTGTTCTTCAGTAACGAAGACGCGGCCTAGCAACGGAGTGCCACCCATTACTTTGAAGAAGCCATCGCCAACCTGGATTGCCGGAACTCTTTCTGCTTCGGTGTCGCCTGACATAATCGGATTCCAACCGGTGAATGTGGAGACGTCTTCGAAGCTCGTCGCTTGCTTGCGGAAATCTGCAACATCTGTGGCGGAAAGTTGGTTGCGCCCTTTCAGTCGATCCTCGTTTCCTGCGTCGCCCCAGATAAAAACGAGGGTTTCTGGATCTTTGAAAGGCAGCGATTTCAGGAGTACCGCATTGACAACACTGAACACAGCCGTATTCGCACCGATACCCAGAGCGAGTGAGATCACTGCGATGGTGGTGAATACGGGGTTCCTGATTAACATGCGAAAGCCGTACCGGATGTCTCTGAAGAATGTATCCATCGGTTCACTCGTATCTCAGCGCCACCAGGGGATTGACTTTGGTTGCGCGCCGTGCCGGCAAATATGAAGCGAGAACTGCAACGACTCCCAATACTAATGGAACTGTGAAAAACGTTATTGCGTCGGTGGCTGCAACACCGTAGAGAAAACCCTCGATCAAGCGGGTCGCCACGAGCGCAAGCGACAATCCCACGACAACTCCAACCGCCACCACAAACAAACCTTCCCGAATCACGAGCCGCAATACACTCAATTCCTTTGCACCGAGGGCTATACGTATTCCGATCTCATGCGTGCGTTGCGCCACCGCATAGGACACTACGCCATAAATGCCGATCGCAGCCAAAAATAACGCCAGCACTCCAAACCCACTGAGAGTTAGGGCTGCGACCCGTGATGGGAACAGCGAGAAGTTGAGTTGATCCCGCAATGTTTTGATATCGGAGACTGGAAGGTTCGGATCAACCGAGCGTATCTGTTCGCGTACTGCAGTAGTCACGGACAGCGGTTCGCCCGTAGTACGAATTACCAGTGTCATTTTAGGGTCATAAGACTGTAAGACGGGCTGATAAACATAGGGCTGGGGCGATTCACCGAGCGAGCGATACTTACCATCGCGAGCGACACCTACAACTTCGAAGAATGGCCCTTTTGGTCCACTCATACTGATGCGTTTGCCGAGCGGGTCCCCGTTCCAGAGCATGGACGCGAGCGTTGCGTTGATTACGACAACACCCGGTGCACCCTGGCGATCAGCTTCAGTGAAATCACGGCCGCGGAGTAACGGCGTTTGCATTGTCGTAAAGTAATTTGGGCCCACGACGTTGAATCCTGTGCTGATTCCCTCTTCTGCCGCCTGGCCGTTGTTTCGATCTTCGGTGAACACTTGAAATTGCGCGAAAGAAAAACCGAGTTGCGGAAATCGGACCATGCTGACGCCTTCAACACCAGGTTGTGCGGCCACTCGACTCAATAAGTTGTTATAAAAGTTTTGGCCGTCTGTTTCTTTGTAACGCAGCAGACCGAGATTCAAAGGCACGGTCAGCACTCGATCAACATTGATGCCAGGATCGATCGTGGTTGCGGTTTCGAGCGCGCGTATAAACAGTCCGGCACCGATCAGCAGCACTACTGACAGGGTTACCTGTGCGGTGACAAATAAGGTGCGTAAACGAGAACTATGGCGGCCCCTCAGGAACACTCGTTCACTCTTGAGTGCAGTGACGAGGTCCAATCGAGAGGCTTGGAGCGCGGGTGCGAGTCCGAACACGATACCGGTGATGATCGATATTGCGAACGTAAAGGCCAGAACGCGCCAGTCTAAGCTTAGATTAAGTGAAGCAAGAGGCGTCGCCTGTAAATAAGAAATCAGAAGTTGATTCGACCATAAGCCCAGCAGCAAACCGACGGCGCCACCAGCAATACCCAGGACCACGCTCTCGGTTAACCATTGCCGCATTAATCGTGCTCGGCTTGCGCCCAGCGCCTGACGGATAGCAGTTTCGCGTTGCCGGATTGCTGCGCGTGCAACTAACAGACCGGCGATATTCAGACACGCGATCAGAAGCACGATTCCAACGACGCCCATTGCAATTCCGGCGAGTGGTCCAACTTCCTGCTGATCTCTAGGATCTATCCCACCACTCATCCGCAATAGTTGCACACTGCGCAACGTCTCGGCGTTAACCTTGCCGGCGTATGTTTCGGCAACGCTTCGCGCGACCGTCGTTAAATCGTTGTCAGCCTGTTCAAGGGTCACACCTGGTTTCATGCGCGCGAAAACTGCCAGCGAATGGCTATTCCGATTCTCTAACCGGTTCCTAATGGGATCGACCGCGCGCGTGGTGTCGGGGGGATTTAGCGTTGCGTACATTCTCAACGGTACCCACAGTTCTCGATCGAGCCCAACCTCGGTACCTATAAACCCGGTCGGGGTTACACCTATAACAGTGAATGCGATTCCGTTTAGAGAAATCTGCTTACCGATGATATTGGGGTCAGAATTGAATCGCGTTCGCCAAAGGTGCTCGCTGAGGACCATGACGGGCGTGGGAATTTGTCCTTCCTGTTCGACGAAAGTACGACCCTTGACCGCAGCAACACGAAGCACTTCGAAATAGTTCTCAGTTACATATTCGCCCTTGACTAGCTCCGGTTCTCCTCCTCCGTTGATACTGAAATCGCCAGTGCCCGTGATGGCCGCCATTCCGTCGAAGCTCTGCGAAAGTGACCGATAGTCGCTGTAGTCTGGATAAGATATTGGCGCTCTCAGCCAAACTAATCGGTCTTGTTCGCTAATGACTGGAAGAGGTCGAATAAGAAGGACATTGACGAGACTGAAAATTGCGGTGTTAATGCCGATACCAAGAGCAAGGGAGAAAATTGCCACCAGCGTGAAGCCCGGCGACTTCGAAAGCGTTCTCACCGCGTATCGCAAATCTTGGATTACGCTTTTCATATTAGTATTGGTCCAACCCGCCCTGTTCTTCGTGTGGCAAGCACTTCTCGGAGGATGGCTCTGCCAAGGATAATGCGATCAACTCCGTCCGTAAGAGAACGCCTTTTAGACTACCTTTCGACGAAAGGATTACAGTTCTTCGCGGCTAGGTTCAAGGCCCGTGCCAACACCTAATTAAGACACCACGAATACGTCAGACCTATCTTTTTCTTAGTGTTTTGGTCTGATCGAGTGTGAGGGACGCGAATCTCAGTTTAGCGAGTTAAGCTTGGAGATGCCGCACCCGGTTTCGCTTGCGGGACTCCCAAATCCCAGTTATGACAAAACTCGCGTAGAGTTTGCCATGTTACGTCGGTCACCGAACAGGCCGCTTGAATATTCAAACTTTATTGTAAAACTTGCTGTAATCTTCTGTGCAGCGTATGCGTTCGCATGCGTTATGTTCCGATAGACAGCTGTATTCCCGCCGAAAGATGATGCGTTATTCTTCAGAAGACGTTAGATGCAGCGGTTGAATTGGTCTTCATAACCCCAAGATCGGCGGCTCGATCCCGTCCCCCGCTACCAACATCCTCAATCAGTTCAAAGACTTAGAACAAAACAGAAAAATCGAACTCGAGGGAGTTGTTGTAAAGTTGCTGTAGTCTTTCTAAAAAACTTCGCCTCCTGCCGTTCCAAATATTCAAAAACACTCGGAATTTTTAAGTGTGACCGCGCATCTCTTGCAGTACTTGGGAGCACCAACCCCATGGTTGTGGTGAGGCATGTTAGACAGCTCTTACTTACGTTGCCGCACAAACCTAAATTGAAGTGATTGACTCTTGAATGTCTGCCTATATACTATCTGTTCATGACAGATATCAACACCCGGGCGCTCGATCGTGAACTGAAGCGGGGAACCGCAGAGCTGCTGATCCTTTCACTGCTCGACGCGCGACCCCGCCATGGATATGACCTGAGTAAACTGATCCACACGCGCTCCGGCGGCCAGATCCAGCTTCACATCGATTCCCTCTATCCCTTGCTGTATCGCCTCGAGGAACGTGGGTGGATCAAGGGGACGTGGGTTGAAAAGCCCAACGAGAGACGCCGCCGATTCTACAAAGTCACGCCTAACGGCCGGCGTATGTTAGCTAAACAACGCGAGACCTGGGCAGCATTCGTAGCCGCCGTTCAACGCGTTATAGGAGACGAACATGCCTGACTGGACACAACACGTGCGCCCGCGTTTATCGGGCCTGCGCCTCTCGCCAACGCGCGAGGCCGAGATCGTCGAAGAGCTCTCGCAACATCTCGATGACCGGTATCGGGAGTTGATCGCGGGCGGCATGTCTCCTGATGAGGCCACACGAGTAGCACTTTCTGATTTTAGGGAGGGCAACGTCTTAGCGGATTACATCGCGCCGCTCCGGCAGGCCCGTCCACCTTCGGCGATCACACCGGGGGCTTCAGGAAGCAATTTGCTCAGCGATTTATGGCAAGACATACGATACGCGGCGCGAATGCTACGCAAGAATCCAGGGTTTGCCGCTGTGGTAGTAATCACGCTTGCTCTAGGCATAGGCGCTAACAGTGCAATCTTCAGCTTCGTTAACGCAGTGATTCTCAACCCGCTGCCCTTTCCTGACTCTGATCGTCTGGTAGTCATTAGCCAAACAAACCCTGAGGGTAGGGAAATCAGCGTTTCGCTTCTCAATTTTCAAGACTGGCAGGCACGTTCACGATCTTTTGAGCAGTTAGGCGGCGTTTGCTTCACGACATTTAACCTCACTGGTGTCGATACTCCGCAACACTTAGCTGGGCAGGCTGTGACGCTGAACTACTTCTCTATTCTTGGTGTGCAACCACAACTAGGCCGCATCTTTTCCCCTGAGGAAGACAAGTTCGGAGCGGCGCGCATCGCGCTGATTAGTGATTCACTTTGGCGAAGGGCTTTCGGCGCAGACCCAAATATCCTGGGCCGTAGTATCAAGCTGGACAGCGACACTGTTACAGTAATCGGCGTCATGCCACCTCATTTCGAATTGTTTACGAAGCCCGACATCTGGACGCCTTTGGGTGAAGCATTGGATCCAAACTCTCCCTGGTTTGACCGCGGCAACCATATGGGTTTGTATGCTCTCGGCAAGCTGAAAAAGGGGATTTCGGTCAGTCAGGTTGTAACTGAAATGCGACAGATCGGCGCCCAGCTCGAAAAAGAGTATCCGGCAGTTAACAGCGGGCACGGAGTACTTACGCAATCACTACAAACCTCGATTGTGCTTGACGTACGCTCGACGCTACTTGTCCTAATGGGTGCGGTTGGATTTGTCTTGCTAATTGCGTGCGTCAATGTCGCCAACCTGTCGCTCGCGCGTTCACTGGTACGACAACAGGAGATGGGAATCAGAATGGCGCTGGGTGCGGGACGAGGGCGCTTGATTCGGCAGTCGTTGAGCGAGAGTTTTCTCCTATCAGTACTCGGCGGTTTAGCAGGAATCCTAGTCGCGAGCTTGTTGTTGTCTGCGCTAATCAGTTTGGCGCCACCCAATTTACCGCGCGTGGCTGACGTGCAGTTGAGTGGTCGAGTGTTGCTATTCACTGCGGCAGTTACTTTGTTGACGAGTTTTTTGTTTGGACTCTTGCCGGCGTTGTCGTCAACACGGATCACTGCGGCGTTCAGTGAAGGAGGTCGAACTTCGACTTCAGGACCTGTGCGTCGCCGTCTTTTTGATAGCTTATTGGTTGCCGAGATTGCCTTGGCACTGGTCGTGTTAACAGGTGCGGGCTTGATGACTCGCACAATGTACAAAATCGCCAACGTTGACCCTGGCTTTCGAACGGATCACCTTTTGACGATGCGGATGGATATTTACGGACCACAGTACCGGAACAATATCCCGAACATAGAAGCTTTTCAGAAGGCGGCGTTAACGAACGTCAAGGCGTTACCTGGAGTCGAATCCGCCGCTTTCACGCTTTCTCTACCGATTGCAGGTTCGCAGTGGGGATCGGTGTTCGTAGTTGGTGATCAGCCTGTAGTCGATCGTTCCCAAATACCGATTGCTGCCTTTAATCCGGTCAGCACCGAATACTTTCAAACAATGGGAATCTCGTTGTTGCGAGGAAGATCTTTTAGCGAAGCCGACGGACCGCAATCACCCAAAGTGGCTGTCATCAATGAAACGATGGCCCGTCACTTTTGGCCTAACGAGAATCCAATTGGCAAACGTCTGAAACAGGGTTGGCCAGAATGGACCACGCCATGGCGCGAGGTGATCGGTGTGGTAGCGGACGTTAAGTTGAACGGTGTTATTGATACGACGCCCCTTCACGTTTACTTGCCGCTCGCACAAGAGGGGATGGCGAGCGTGTACTTGGCTGTTCGCACCAAGCCGGAACCCCAGACACTAGCTGCGTCAGTTCAGTCTGCACTGCATTCGCTAGACAGCCAAATTACGATCTATCAAGTTCGTACGATGGACGAACAACTTGGGCGTGCAGTTGGGTCACAACGAGCTGCAATGGTCTTACTGAGTGCTTTCGCAGTACTTGCAACATTGCTTGCGGCGATTGGGATCTACGGCGTGATTTCGTGGGGCGTTGTACAGCGTACGCGTGAGATGGGCCTGCGGATGGCATTGGGCGCTCTGCCTCGCGACGTAATGTGGTTGGTATTGCGTCGAAGCATGTTGCTTGTATTGGCAGGCGTAACACTAGGCCTGTTGGGTGCGTTTGCAGTCACCCGCCTGCTCGGAGCCTCTCTAACAGAAGGTGGTTTAGGCAAGACGCCGTTGCTATTTGGAGTGAAGGCCATGGATCCGATCACATTCATCCTTACGCCGATAGTGCTCGCGCTGGTTGCCTTTCTTGCCTGTTGCTTGCCGGCTCGGCGGGCGACAAAAATAGATCCGTTAGTGGCACTCAGGTACGAGTGAGGTGCTCGGCTCGCGTTGTGACGTCACCGAACTAACAACAATGTTTCAAGCTAAGTAGGTTTGAAGAGGCATTCACGAATGAACTGTCCATCTCGCTTCGTTATTCAACTGTCCTAAGGCCTGAAGGCAATTGCGCGGCCAGTTTGTTGATCTCTAAGTCAACTCGCATAACGAATGGTGTGTTTCTTCAGATAAGCTGGCAACTGCTCGACCGTCATCCCGTCGATGCCAGCACTACCTTTGTTGCTCTTGACGCGCGCCAATGCCTGCTCGCAATTCTTTCGCTCGCAGACTGCTTCCATCAGTTGTTCACTAGCTGCCTTGCTTTCGGCTTCGCGCTTCGCCATCAGCGTTTCGGTCCCTTCCGCAGAGTCCCTCGGAGCTTCACTCCTACTCATCTCTGTAAAGGCCAGCTCTAGCTGGTTCTTCTGCCGCTTATCGCTCATGAGTTGCGCTGCTTACTTGCTCGCTCTTTAATCCCGGCGCCTGCCGGGAACCGTTCGGGCCTTCATCACTGCCGTGATTACTATGCCCTCTGCTGACTTCTGGGACGCGCTCAATTGCTTCGCAGCAATCTCAGTCGTGGCTCCACGACACGCCACAGATCTCCCGAGGTAAGTTCGACCGCCTTCAGTGCACAACCGCCGCATCTACAACCAGCGTCCTTGATGGATATGGGCTTTGTTGTCATCTGCCAACTCGCCCGACGCCGCATGCCTCCTATCCGGTTCTTGTTCATCGGCTCGCACCTTTGCTCCACGCTTCCTTCAGACCTCGCCTCACGACGACGCCCTTGCGCTTCGCTAACTCTTCACCTCCATCAGGTTGAGTAGAGGACTTTCACCTCCTAGCTGTCGAACATGCTCGGCACACAATAAGAAAGCCCGCTTGAATTGCTTCAAGCGGGCTTCGTTAAATAATCCCGGCGACTTCCTACTCTCCCACGCAGTTTCCCGCGCAGTACCATCGGCTCCAGCAGGCTTAACTTCCGTGTTCGGGATGGGAACGGGTGTGACCCTGCCGACAAAATCACCGGA
>Ga0075433_10005135_pt1 | contig 10270 bp, 10 predicted proteins | sample RhiMethybrSRZTD2_FD_75299 | JGI IMG/M metagenome (GOLD analysis project Ga0075433, IMG submission 75299) | Populus rhizosphere microbial communities from Tennessee, USA - Rhizosphere MetaG P. TD hybrid SRZTD2 | ecosystem: Host-associated > Plants > Roots > Rhizosphere > Soil | place: USA... | reverse complement strand
TGCTCATCGTCCACCTGCTGCGACGTCGGCCCGTCATGAATCGAGATCGGCTCCCCCGCATAACGCCCGGCACCACACCTGGACTGTCGTGAACATTCATGATCTTGCCGCCCCCTTCGAGAAACATCCTCTGACAAGGAAGAACGTACAGATCGACGCTGACAGTTCTTGGGCGTTAGGCGATTGGCAATGAGCTCAAGAGACGTTCCCGCGGGAACGTCCTGTCACATACCGTGGCCCTTTAGGCGGCCGCGTCCGCCAGCTCAACGGCATGAGCCGCCAGGTGTCGCACGATCCTGCTGCAGCGGACTCGGACCGCGCCCTCGCTGGTATGAAACCGCCGAGCGACCCGACTGCCGCCCATCCGGTCTACATAAGTGCTCTGCAGTAGCGCCGCATCCGAATCATCGATCAAGCTCAACAAGGTGCCCGCCCCCAGAACGCGACGCACTTCAACGTCGAGCGGTGGAAGCGAATCATAGGAACTCCCGTCGAGCATGACCGGTTCCAGCAGTTGCTCCAACGATTCACTCGATGGCAACAGCGTGACGGCACCTCGCCTCAGCCACCGATGCTCTTCGGAAACTGCTTTCAACGTGTCCATCGAAAGGTTGGCCGCAATCCGTACTGGACGACGACTCAGCGGATAGCTGTTGATCACGCACCACAACGCCGCCAGGTAGTCCTCGACACCGGAGCGTGGGTCGCGCTGCGCCATGCGCACCATCCGGCCGATCATTGCCTGCAGCACTACGCGGCCCGCGAGCTGATCACCGCCGGAGACTTCAGTCAGCAGGGCGTCAAGAACGGGATCGGAGTTCACCTTGGCGGCCCGCAGGATGTCGTCGAGTGACCGGCACGGAATCAGAGCATCGTGACGATCAAGCCAGCAGGTAGCAGCAACGGGGCAACTGCGGACAAGCTCTCGCCATTCCCGATCAAGCGCCTCGACGAGCCTCATGAGACGACTCTGGCAACCAGGTGTTGTCCAATGTGTTGGTCGACACCCCAGAGGTGTTGTCGATCTGGGCCCGATGTTGTCGTACGGTGGGCGCGCCGTGCGCCATTGTTGATCTTGAACGCTGGACGCCGACGCAGCGTCCATGATCAGCAGGGCGACGTGATCGGAATCACCCTGCAAGATGGACTGTTTGGCGCCCACGTATGCGCTCCAGCTAATGCGCGGTCAACGTTGACGCGCGACCCAAAAGAACACGACCCAAGAAGGAGTGCCACATGCTCCCCCTGGTTCCGTGGTTAGCTGTGGGCGACCCCAGGACACTGGTTCAGTCCGCTCTGCCAGAGGCACCTCAGGTGTTCCCGCGTCGGGCCTTACGGCGGCGGTGGGTTCATCGCATCTCTAAGCGCCGCAGGTAAGCGCAGAGATTGATAGAGAAACAGGGCTCGAAGCCGTTGGGCTTCGGGCCCTCCTGTTGTTTTCGACCATATTTCCCGCGTTTGAGCCGCGCATTCGATGGGAACCCTCCATATGTAGGCGACTGCCCACCCGGGAGAGGCCATGACCACATTTGACGATACGAGCGGCCTTCGAGACGCTCAGGCCACATCAAGCCCGGCTCAGGCCACATCAAGCCCGGCTCAGGCCACATCAAGCCCGGCTCAGGCCACATCAAGCCCGATTCAGGCCGCAGCAGGCCAGGCTCAGGGCGCATCAGACCGAAAGTTCGCTGTGATCACTGGAGCATCCAGCGGCATCGGCTATGAATTTGCGAAGCTATGCGCTAGTGAGAACTTCGATGTCTTCGTTGTCGCTGATCAGGGCGTAGAGGAGGCAGCCGAGCGGCTACGGGCCACAGGCGCCGCAGTCAGCACCCTCCAGGCAGACCTGTCGACCTATGACGGCACCGAAGGAGTCGCGGCGGCGATTCAGCAGGGTGGTCGGCCGGTGGACATTTTGGCGCTGAATGCCGGCCGGGCCGTCGGTGGCCCGTTCCTGGAGACCGACCTGCAAAGCGATCTTGCGCTTATCGACTTGAATGTTGAATCTGTTGTCCATCTGGCGAAGCGCCTGCTGCCCGCCATGGTGGCTCGCGGCGAGGGCCGGGTCCTGATCACATCGTCAATCGCGGCGACCATGCCGGGGCCCTACTACGCCACGTACGCGGCGTCGAAGTCCTTTCTATTGTCCTTTGCCGAGGCCATCCGGTACGAACTCAAGGACACCGGGGTCAGCGTCACCGCTTTGCTGCCGGGGCCGACTGATACAGAGATCTTCGACCGTGGGGGCATGCAAAACACGCGGATAGCCCAGGGTTCCAAGGACGATCCCGCCGAGGTAGCACAGGATGCCTTCAAGGCGTTGATGAAAGGCGATGACAAGGTGGTCGCCGGATCGGTGAAGAATCTGCTTCAGACGATGGTGGCGCGAGTGTCGCCCGAGCGATTCAAAGCCACTCAGCACGCTGCACAGACCAAGCCAAAAGATCTTGAAGAGGAGTGACATGTCAACAGTTCCGTCGCTGAAGATGAACAACGGCCTCGAGATTCCCCAGCTGGGCTTCGGAGTGTTCCTCGTCCCGCCGGAGGAAACCCAGGAAGCCGTTGCAGAAGCGCTGAAGGCGGACTATCGGTTGATCGACACCGCACAGGGCTACCGAAATGAGGAAGGTGTCGGCGCCGCGATCGCGGAGAGCGACATACCTCGCGAGGAGCTTTTCATCACCTCGAAGCTGACCAACAGCGAGCACGGTTACGACTCGGCGCTCGCCGCCTTCGAAGGAAGCATGCAGAAGCTGGGCATCGAGGTGCTCGACCTATTCCTTATTCACTGGCCGCTGCCGATGTTCGACCAGTACGTGGAGACCTGGCGGGCGTTCGAGAAGCTGCTCGCCGACGGGCGGGTGCGCTCGATCGGCGTGTCCAACTTCGAGATCGACCATCTGCAACGCCTCATGGCTGAGACCGATGTGGTACCGGCGGTGAACCAGATTGAACTGCATCCGCAGTTCCCGCAGGAGGCGCTGCGCGAGTTCCATCAGGAGCACGGCATTCTGACCGAGTCGTGGGGGCCACTGGGTCAGGGCAAGGGCCTGCTGGAAGACCCCAGCGTCGTTGAGGTGGCGCGGCGCAAGGACCGTACGCCGGCCCAAGTCGTGTTGCGCTGGCATATTCAGTTGGGCTGTGTCGTCATTCCGAAGTCGGTAAATCCGGAGCGGATACGAGAGAACATCGACGTCTTCGATTTCGAACTGGATGACGGTGACATGGCCGAGATCTCGAAGGTTCGCACCGGTCAGCGTCTCGGCGCCGACCCGAACGTCTTCGCGATGCGCTGAGAAAACCGCAGCTAAGAAACGGTCTGCAGGGACTCGGTGCCCTCGTTCATGCTCATCCCGCGGCTGACCACTGTGAACCACAAACCGATCAGCACATAGCAGACCGCCATAATGATCAAGATCATCACTGACTTGCCATTGGGCGGCAGGACGATCGCTGCGATCACCGCTGCGACCACGAGGGCGACATTGAAGATGATGTCGTAGAGCACGAATACCCGGCCCTTGAACTCGTCGGCCACATAAGCTTGTACCAGGGTGTCGACACAGATCTTGATGCCCTGCGCGGTCACTCCCAGCAAGAACGCCGCAACCATCAGCGGTACCCACGCATAGATTGCTCCGGGCACGACCTGGAAGACCGCGGACGCCAGTAAACACACGATCATGGTGCGGCGTACGCCCCACCGCGCGCTCATCGGCGGCGTCGACACGGAGGCACACACAAAACCGGCACCAGTGATCACCACGAGCAGTCCGAGATCGGCAATGGCCGGATCGAGCTGGTCCGGGGTGTGGAAATAGTTGCGGAATACCAAGATCATCGACACGGTGACGACGCCGTGGATCAGTCGATGCGCTGCAATGGCCAGCAGTCCGAGTCCCGCGGCGCGCCGGCTTCGGAGATGAGCGATCGCTTCCAGCAGGCCGGTGAGGACTTCGCGCGCCTTCGTCGCTGCTACCCCGTCAGGGCCGAGCTGTCGCCGCGGGAACCACAACGCCATGACCGCGCCCAGCGCAAACCCTGCCGCGGAGATCACGAACAAGACCGCATTCGCTTGGTAATCCGTCATCACGTGGCCCAAGATCAGCCGCAGCGGCGTAGCCACCGCAACGCCGATCAGCAGACCGGCCGGGCCGATGGTCGGTACCACTGAATTGGCGATCATGTACTCGCTGGGATCAATGGTGTGGGGAAGGGAAGCCGATAGCGCGGCCAGCAGAAACCGGTTGAAGCTCATGGCGAGCAGCAGACCGGTGTAAATGAGCGCCTGAGTACCGAGAGTGTCCCACCCGGTCGCGATCAGCACCGCAAGACCAGTGGCGACCACGGCGCGAGCGAGATTGACAACGACGAGCACCTGCCGGCGGGACACCCGGTCGATCAGCACCGAGGCAAAGGGTCCCAGAATCGAAAATGGCAGCAGCGTAATGGCCAGCACGATTGCGATCGAGATCGCGTCCGGCTGCCGTTCGGGAGAAAACAGCACATAGGCGGCCAGCGCTACCTGGAGTACGCCGTCAGAGGACTGGATGGCAATGCGTACCGCCAGCAGCCGGCGGAAGTATTGGTGCCGCCATAACTGCCGGAGGCTGCGTAGCAGTGCGGGCTTGTCGGATTGCTGCTCGACTTGCTCGCGCGGTGTGCTCGCGAACTCCATCCTCAACCTTGCGGATACTTCTTCACATACTCCGAAAGTCTGTCCTTCTTCAATGCAGTGGACAGCTCGGCCAGCTTGGTTTTGTCCACCAGATCAATGCTCTGCCCCTGAGGCGTGGTAGCAAAACCGGAGATAGGCGCCTGGAGCAGCTGGATGTCCTGTCCGGTCAACCGCAGCGAGAGCGCGGTGCGCACGGTCTCGCTATCGGTGAGACTGTTGTCGACTGTCAGGTGCCTCGCCACGTTGCCGACGAAATTGGTGAAGGTGGACGGATCGGAGATGACCTTGGCGCTGAGGCCCTTCTCGACGACCGCCTTGATCACATTGCGCTGGTTCTCGGCACGATCAAGATCACCTCCGGGAAGTTGGTGACGCTCCCGTACAAACCAGAGTGCTTCCTCACCTGCGATGGTGATCTTGCCTTTTGGATAGTGGAAACCGTGCGAGGTGAAGGCGGTCTTGTTCGGAACTGTCACGCCATGGAGATCCTCCGTGAGATTGATGAATCCCGCGAAATCGATCAGCACCACATGGTCCATGCGGACCCCCGTGACATGCTCCAGCGTCTTCACGGCCAAAGGCGGGCCTCCGAATGCGAACGCGGCATTGATCTTGTTCTTGCCATAGCCCGGGATATTGACGTACATGTCCCGCGGGAAGGAAATGATGTAGGCCTTGGTCCTTTTCGCGTTCAAATGGACCACCATGATCGTGTCGCTGCGTCCGTTGCCTTGATTCCCTGGATCGCGACTGTCTGAGCCAAGCAGCACGTAGTTCAGCGTGCCGGTGGCCTGCGCTTCCTTGGTTGGACGGGCGGAGGTCGGTTCGTCCGTGGGCAACTCGACGCCTCGGTTGAGGTTCTGAGTCAAGCTGCGATCGATGGTTGCCGCGTAGAGCGCACCAGCCCCGATCACGGCGACAAGCAGTACGGCGACGCCGATCAAAATCTTCGGCATCAACCGCTGCTTCTTTTTACGCCTTGGGGCTTGATCGGGTGGCGAGTTCAGCATCGTGGTGGTCTGGGCCATGGACTTCCTTTTTTGGGGGAAGAGCAACCGGCAGTCTATGCTGTCGAGCCGGTTTGATCCGGGCTTGCCACGATCCTTACCACCGAATAGCCGTAGATTGTCGCCGGTTGGCGGTTTACGGCCACCGCTGGTCGGTTCAATCTCCCACATTGTGACGAAGGTTACGATCCGTATATGTCACGTGCCGAGGAAGCGGCCCGGCGGGCCGAGCTCGAGGCAGCTCAGGCACGAGGCGAATCGCTCCAGGCTCAAAAGCTCATCGATGACTTCGTGGCGGCCGCGAAGGCCAAGGGCATCGCCCCGCATCCGTTGCGGGCAACGCTCTATGGCGGCCAGTCGGTCAAGACCGATAAGCGAGGCTGGTACATCCGCAAAAACGAGAACATTGCGATCGGTGACGACGGCGCCTACTACCTGCTGACCGTTCCGGGCGGCCTGAAGGAGCGTTTCACCGGTGTGAAGCTGAAGCCGAGCCCGCCGCCACTGGTCGTCGGCCGGGGTGGCAAGGATGGCGAATCGGATGACCTGATCAACTTCTTGAATCGGAGGCTCGAGGCCGGCTGATCTTGCCTGGCGCCGTGAAACGTACCAAGTCGGCAGAATCGGCTACATCACAGCGATCCCGTAGTACATGTGGTTGGTCATCGGGTGGGAAGATCCGAGACCGATATTGCGAAGTGGGCGATAGTTCCCGCGGCCGCGTGTGTGTACCGGTCCAGCGCCTTCACGTCAATGTTGTCCAGCCTGTCGCATGACTCGTGGTAGCAGGGATCGCACACGGCGCCGGCTTTCCCGCCCCAGAGGGCGGCTTGCTTGCGGGTCTTCACCTCGTCGTCGCCTGTGAAGCCCCCGGCCGCTGGTATGCCGGCATCGAGGAACGGTATGTAGTCAGAGCCGTACTCGTACACCATTCTCTCCGGCGTGACGCCGGTGGCGGCCAGCCGCTCCGCCAACATGCGCCCCACCTCCGCAGAGCCGTCTGGGCCCGCATCGTCGCCGCGGCCTACTCCGCCCTCTACCCAGTAGGCGGCGTTGGGGGACGCCACTATGTCCAGATTCAGGTACAACGCGATCTTGCGCCGGTCGGCTTGGGAGAGCGTCTCGACATAGTGCGCTGAGCCGTTGAAGTCGATCTCCTCGGCGCCCCACCACGCAATTCGCACCTGGTTGGTCACCTCGGGCGATCCGCCCATTCGCACCGCGATCTCCAACCAGGCCGCAGCTCCAGAGGCATTGTCGTTCATACCCGGACCGTCCTCAACGCTGTCCAGGTGTGCGCCGGCCATCACAACATGGTCCGGGTCGCCGGTCTTGGTTTGCGCGATCACGTTGCGGATGCGGTCGCCGTCCACCTCGAAATCGGGCGTGCTGACCTGCCAGCCGGCCTTACGCAGCACGCTGGCAACGTAGTCGACGCTCGCGTCATACCCAGGGCCAGGGGATGCGCGGTTTCCGCCGTTCTGGTCGGCGATCCGCTGCAGCTGACGCATATGTATGAGAGCACCAGTTCCGCTGGCAGCGGCCTCCAACTGAACCAGATTGGTAGCAGGCGGCGACGGCGGTGCGGCTAGAGTCACCGGCGCGCTGCCAACAAGCATCATCGTGACTGCGGCGGCAGTCACCGCAATAAACAGCCTCGTGGCATGTAGTCTGACCTTCTCTCGTGGCGCCGAGGATCGGCACTGTGAAGTTGCTATCCGATGCATCCCCCACCGCTGCGAACGCCTCGCGGGGGGTAACCCGGCGAGCGGCCCGGCTTGAAAAGTCGTATGCCAACGCCGGTTCATGCTGGGCCCAGGACTACGGCGGTTATGAGGAGCCCTCGATCGCGGACCCAGCGACCCTGCACCTGGCGAATCGGGCGGCCGTTGACGACTAGACCATCGCGCGACAGCAGGGCCGCAAAGGTCCCCGCCTGCGGCTCAAAAAGGATCTCGGCCTCCTGGTGATCGAGCCACTCGTGGACCAGAGGGAACCAGGCCTTGTACACGGCCTCCTTGGCGCTGAAGAGCAACCGGTCCCAGTTCGGATTGTCGGTCGCGACCTGAATCCCGGCGAGGCGATCCCGTTCGGTAGGTGTCGCAACAAGGTCCAGGACGCCATCGGGAAGCGGTGCGTCGGGCTCGGCGTCGATGCCGATTGCGGAGATCCGAGCGAGAGAACCGACCGCCGCCGCGGCGTAACCCGCGCAATGAGTCAGGCTACCCTGCACCCCGGCGGGCCAGGTGGGCGCGCCGCCGACGCCTGGCAGGATTGGAGCCGGGACGTAACCCAGCCGTCTGAGGCATGCATGGGCGCAGTTCCGTACGGCGGCGTATTCGCGCCGTCGTGACTCCACCGCGTGAGCCATGATCTTCTCCTCCTCCGGGAAGAGCCACGCACTGTGGGCCTCCCCAGAGCACTCCTCGCTCTCGACATCAGCCGGGAGGATCATTTCAAGCACGGCGCCGGCTACTTAGGAGTCGTCCGCCAGAACGCGTTCGACCGCGTCGAGCGTCTCGGCCAGGTTCGCCCGGCGGGGATCTGTCGGCGCACCACCGGCTTTGACTTCACGGCCGGTGACCAGCAGAACCATGGTTTCCAAGCGGTCCACCAGACCGCATTCGATGGCAACCTCCAGCCCCGCCAGGGCCGCTGCCCCTGCGGGCTCAGCGCCAACACCGGCTCTGCCGGCCAGCGTCGTAACGGCGCGCAAAAGGGCGTCATCGCTGACCGCCACCATTCCGCCGTGGCCTCGCCGCATCACCTCCAGCACCGCGTCACCGATGGCCGGGCGCACCACGGCGATACCGTCGGCGACGGTGGCAGCGGGATCGAGCTCGGCAGGCTCGGCCGCCTCACCGAGCCAAGCACGCACCAAGGGCTGGCAGTGTTCAGCCTGTACGCCGATCAGGCGCGGCTGCCGCGTAGCTAGGCCGCAGCTGACGAGTTCGCTAAAGCCCTTGTCGAGCGCCACCAAGGTAGGGCCGTCGCCGACCGGCGCGATCATCACATCCGGCATCCGGCGGCCTAGCTGTTCCCACACCTCGAAGGCCACTGTCTTTTTCGCCTCGATTGTGACCGGATTGACACCCGTGTTGCGGTCGAGCCAGCCGAACGTCCGGGCGGCGGCCCGGGAGAGGTCGACGGCGGCGGCGTAGCCCTCGGGCACCTGGAAGACCCATGCACCGGCCTGTGTCATCAAGGCGAGCTTCTCCGGTTGGCAATCGGAGGAGACGAAGATAACGGCCCGAATCCCGGCGGCCGCGGCACCGAACGCAGTGGAGACAGCTGCATTGCCGGTGGAGGCCGTCGTGATAGTGCTCACCCCACGCTGCAACCCGTCTTCGATGACGAGTGCGGTGGCACGGTCCTTGTTGGACGCAGACGGGCTACGCGTCTCGTCCTTGATCCACAGGCGCGGCGTACCCAACGTCCGTCTGAGGGCGGGCGCGGACAACAGCGGCGTTCCGCCTACGGGGAGCGGGTACCTCACCGGACCATCGCCGACCGGCAGCAGCATTTCGTATCGCCACATGTTGAACGAACCTGGCAAGTCCGGGACCATCAACGCTGATCCGTACTCATATTGCATCCACTCACAACCCATGACGTCGACCAAGCCGGTCACGCTGCCCACGTCGCCACCGCCGTCCGGTCGTGTGCAGGAAGGGTAAGGCCGTCATAGGTGAAGTTATTCATCCGTACCGCCGCAGTTCGTGGAAGAAGTCGTCGATGACCTGCAAGCGGCCGGAGGAAGCCACCTTGTCGTAGACGTACTTGCCGACAGCGAGGTCGAGCACTCCGAGGCCGAAAGGCGAGAAGATCAACGGCCGATCCGCCGGCACCGTCACGCGCCTGGCCATTACATCGTCCAGCGTGCCCAGCAGGAAGTCCCGGTTGCCGGTGATCTGCTCGGTCAGATGCGGTGAGGTGTTGGCCTTCAGGCAGTGATCTACGTCGTCGACCACGTTGGTCGAAGCGAGCAAAATCTCTGGCGCGAGGTCGCGCAGCGATATGTGCAGCACCAAGGGGTTGTGTTCGAACCACGACAGATCGCTGATATGTGGCTGAGCGGCGACGGTAGCGAAGACCACCAGGTCGCTGGAACGGATCAACTTCTCCGCGCTGTCGTGCACGTTGACCTGGCCAGCGTTGTCGAACTGTTCGAGGTAGCCCTGGAAGCCCGCGGCGCTATCGGTCGACAGGTCGTACACGCCTATCTCGTCGAACGACCAGCCGCTGCCGGCTAGGAACGTGTGAACGTAGCGCGCGATCAGGCCCACGCCGAGGAACCCGATCCGCGTCGGGCGTGGTCGGCCGCGAATGAGCTGATCAGTTGCCAACGCGGCGAGCGCGGCCGTCCTCGTAGCACTGATGATCGATGCCTCCAGGCAGGCGAACGGATACCCGGTGTCATGATCATTAAGGATCAACACCGCCGAAGCTCGGGGAATCCCTGACGCCACGTTCTCAGGAAAACTGGAGACCCACTTGAGGCCGTCAACCCCGTTCGGCCCGCCAAGCGATGCCGGCAGAGCGATGATCCGTGAGGACGGCCGGTCGGGGAACCGCAGGAAATAGG
>Ga0075433_10005131_pt1 | contig 10276 bp, 6 predicted proteins | sample RhiMethybrSRZTD2_FD_75299 | JGI IMG/M metagenome (GOLD analysis project Ga0075433, IMG submission 75299) | Populus rhizosphere microbial communities from Tennessee, USA - Rhizosphere MetaG P. TD hybrid SRZTD2 | ecosystem: Host-associated > Plants > Roots > Rhizosphere > Soil | place: USA... | reverse complement strand
CCCGCGACCCGAGACACCCGTATACATGTTCGCAGCGAGCGAATCGTCGGAGTATTACTTCACACTCGCATTTGTGGGAGCGCGTCGAGCCAGGCGGGCTGATCGCTAGAGAGCAAGCGTCAGCGGTCAGCCCGCAGAGCGTAGACGATTGGCAGCGGACGGCTATGCGATTATTGATCTAGAATGTGGGCGCAAGCCCACATTCCAATGAAATGATATGTTCCAGCTCCTGCTATCCCAGCAGGACGATCAGAAGTGGATCGTCGTGCCAGCATCCTTGCAGCCGACGAAGGGGGCGCACACCTCGGCGCTGATGGTCAGCGTCTCGGCGGTGAAATCGGCCGTAAACGTCACCTCCGCCTTGAACCCGGCTACGCTTCCGCCGATGGTTGCAGATGTATTCTGCGGGTTCAGCACCACCTTGCCGATCGTCACACCTAGCAATGTGACGGTAACACTGATATCGGGCACGGAGAGATCGACGCAGACAGAGACGCTAAGTGGGCCAAATGACCAGCTATAACAGGTTTCTGCGAAGACACTGTCGGATAGCTGTCCTTCTTGAATGTGCGGGAGTCCGGTTGGCATTGGGTTGCCTCCTTTATGTATTGCTAAACTGGACGCTGCGTTTTAATTGATCACGTTGTGTAACAGGGGCAGGGCCGCTGATCATCGAAGATCTGGCACGATCTGGTTCGCCGCCGACTAGCTCTGCGGCTGCCACATGCTTGGGATGAGATTGAACGTCTCGTACGTCCCGACCCCATACTGGCAGTTGACTGTGCCGCCGCCGGTGCCGCTAGGTTGCGTCACCCCGCTGCCGTCCATGCGCAGGTACACTCCCTGAAACTGCACGGAGGCGATCGCAATGGTGCCGTTGCCTTGAGGGACGAGGTTGAACTTCTGGTACGCTCCGATCCCATACTGGCAGTTGACTGTGCCGCCACCGGTGCCGCTAGGTTGCGTCACCCCGCTGCCGTCCATGTACAGGTACGCTCCCGGAAACTGTAGGGAGGCGATCGCAACGCTGCCGTCGCTTTGAGGGACGAGGTTGAACTTCTCGTACGTCCCGGCGCCATACTGGCAGTTGACTTTCATGCCGCTGCCGTCCATGCGCAGGTATACTCCCTGAAACTGCACGGACGCGATGCTCATCACGTCCGTGTCGTACGCATAGCCGAGGGGTATGTACTGGAGCATGTCGGCGGGAGTGGTGGTCCAATTCCATTGGGTGTTAGGGATAGAGTTCCACGGCCACATGGGATCATCGAGGTTCTGTCCCAGCGGATAGCCGCTCGCAGGATACGAAGCGCTTGGGTTCATGCCCTGCCAGATCGCCCAGATGCGGTCCATGTTGCAGTGATGGAGGAAGAAGACTGGGTCGTTCGGCGAGGCCGGCGTAGCCATGTCCCCGCCGACCCACATGTGTACCGCGCCATGCAGTACCTCTGCGGCCTGCTCGAACACCGTGTATTGGGCGTTCGCGAGGGCCGCGTTGATCTCTGACTGGTCCGGCAGAGTGCCATCAAGGGTGCGGCTCAGACTACCGCTGTCCGTTCCCAAGATGGGGGGAGGGGGAGGGATCGGAGGTAGCGGAAGAGAGGAGGGGGGCTGCCAGGTAGTCCATTGTCCCTTCGCAAAGGGCCCGGTAGTCACAGGATCGCCTGGCAGGCCCGGCTGGCCCGCGCCTCCCATGTAGCTCGCGGTCCACAAGAGCTGCTCGGCGGGGTTGCCTGTCGCAGCGTCTGCTGCCCAGTCCCAGTACGGCAAGGCAAAGTTGGGATCGTTCAACACTGGCGGAGACTGAATGCTTTTTTCGAGTATGAGCAGGAACTCGCGGTGCCACGGAAAGAACCCTGGGCCACCGTGCGCGGGATCTATAGACGGGCCGTTCCGCGTCATACATTGCCAGTGAGGCTGGACGTAGTAGTCCCACCACCCTTGCTGCTTGAGGATCAAAACTCCTTTGATGTAGTTAGCGAGATCCTGCAAGTTGGTCTGTGCTTTCTTGCGAATGACCAATGCGCTCATCGAATCCTCCGTTTTATCCATATTACTCAGCGAAAGCAAGTGTATCGGCAAATGTCGGCACCTCCGACGATTGCCGTCGCGTTTCCACGCCTAGGTGCGCTCGGGCTTCCTCAAACGTTTGGCCCACGGGATAGAAGCAGGCACTATCGCATGATTTCCTCCTTTACATCCCCCCATCGATTTGATACAATCGGAGCATACACAGTCATCGTTTCAAGATCGTTTTTTGAGAGACCAGGGCGTGAAAGTGGCAGAATGCGCGCGTTGCGCTGCCCAATCGAGCGCCCCTGCACTACGTCTCGATCTCTTCGGTGGGGTGACCATCCGCCTCGATGGCCACCACATCACCGACCTCGCCACCCGCAAGGCCGAAGCGCTCCTGATCTACCTCGCATGCCAGCCTCAGCCACAACAGCGCGAAGCGCTCGCCGAACTGTTCTGGGACGACCTGACCGCAGAACGCGCCGCCGGGAATCTGCGGCTCATCCTGAATCAACTGCGCCAGCGCCTCGCGCCATTCCTCGACGTGACGCGCCAGACGATCGCGCTCCGCAGTGATGCGCCGTACACCGTGGATGTGCATGCGTTCGCTTGCGCACTGGCCGACGAGCCGCACGACCTTGCGACGATCGCAGGGGCGCTTGAACTGTATCGCGGTGATTTTCTCCAGGGGTTTCACCTGCGTGACGCGCGCGGCTTTTCCGAATGGCAGACCGCGCAGGCCGAACACTGGCGACAGCAGGCGCTGGCCTGGATGCAGCGATTGGTTGATCGCTACATCGCGTACAGCCGGTATGTGGAGGCGCAGACCTGGGCGACGCGCATCCTCGATCTCGACCCGCTCGACGAAGCGGCGCACCGGCAGATAATGTTGCTCCACGCCCGTAGCGGGCAGCGCCACGCCGCCGTTCGGCAATACCAGGCATGCCGGCAGTTGTTGCAGGCGGAGCTGGGCCTCGATCCCGAGCCGGCCACCGAGGCGCTGTACCAACGCATTCGCGACATGCCCACACAGCGCCCGCACACGCTGCCGCCCTGCGCGAACACGCTGCTCGGTCGCGCGACCGAATTGGCGCGCGTGTACGAATGGCTTGCCACATCTCCATCCCGTCTGATGTCGATCGTTGGGCCCGGTGGGAGCGGCAAAACGCAGTTGGCGCTGGCGGTTGGCTGGCGGGTCGTGCGCGATTACGTCGGCCCGTGCAGCGATGGCGTCTTCTATCTCGCACTCGTCGCGGAGGACTGGTCTGGGCCGCGTGCCGATGACGCGCAACTGTTGATGGCGATCGCCAAGACGCTGCGGATCGCGCTCGCCGGCAAGCGCACGCTGCTCGACCAGATCATTGACTACCTGCGCGACAAAGAGATATTGCTGATCGTTGACAACGGCGAGCTGCTCGGGCCATCCGCGCGGATGGCGCTCGGCGCGTTAGTCCAGCACACGGCTGCGGTGCGCATCCTCGTGCCATCGCGCGAGCGGCTCAAGCTGCGCGAAGAATACGTGCTGGATCTCGCAGGCTTGTCCTATCCCACGCTGCCGTCGCACGCCGTAACAGCGCGGATGGAGCAGCAATACTGCGACGGTATTCCAGCATATGCGTCGGCGCAACTCTTCCTGGCCTGCGCACACCGGCTTCAGGACGCGCGCGCTTTCGAGGAGTATGATCGCCAGGATCGGCTCGCGATCGGGCGCATCTGCCAGATCGTCCACGGGCTGCCACTCGCGATCGAGCTGGTGACGCCCTGGCTGCGCGTGCGCTCCCCCACCGAGATCCTGCGCGAGCTTACGCAGACGATCGATCTGTTGGCGGTGGATATGCCGGATATGCCGGAGCGCCATCGCAGCATCCGCGCGGTCTTCGAGCATTCGTGGTGTCTGCTGACGGAGCGCGAGCAGAGCGCATTGGCACACCTTGCCGTATTCCCCGACAGTTTCAGCGCCGACGACGCCGAAGCGATCGCCGCCGTCGCGCTGCCGATGTTGGCGTTGCTGCGCGATAAATCGCTGCTGCAAATAATCAAAACCGAGGCAGAGACGCGCTATGCATTGCACCCCTTATTGCGGCGTATGGCGCTGGAGAAGCTGCAAACCGACAGCACGGCCGAGGCCGGCATGCGGGCCAAACATGCGCAGCATTTCGCGACATTCGCCGCGCAGCGCGAAACGTTGCTGCACGGCTCACAGGGTGCCGATACGCTGCAAGCGCTCGAACGCGAGATCGAGAACCTGCGCGCCGGCTGGGGCTGGGCCATCGCGACCTGTGATGTCGAAACATTGGGGCACTACAGCATCGCGCTGCACGACTTCTGCGCGATCCGTGGCTGGGAGATCGAGGGGCGGCGGCTGTTTCAGCTGGCCGCCGCAGCCGTCCGCGAATGGGCGGCGCGTGAAGCATACACCGATGTGCATAACACGGCGGCGGTGCGCGTGCTGTCGTGCTATGCGGGGCTGGAGTATACGCTTGGCGATCTTGCTGTTGCTGAACAGGTCTTCCAGCAATGTCGTATACTTCTGGCTGCAATTGCTGCGGAAGATACGCCCGAGCTGCTGTATATCTATAAACAGCTCGGTCTGATCGCGTACCAGCGTGGTACATATGATAAAGCGATGGAATATCTTCAATTCACGCTGCAAATTGCCGAAGAGTGCCTGGATAAGACCAGATTAGGTGATACACTGCTATCGATTGGTTCTGTTGCGCTGGCGCAGGGCGATTGGCAGCGTGCGGAAGCGGCACTTCAGCGTGGTCTTGACCTGTATCGCGGCATGAACTTTGAATGGGGCATCGGGCATATGCTGCGCTTTGCGGGCGTGCTTGCCCTGGCGCGCGACGAGCGAGAGACGGCGCACCAGCAGTATCAGCGTAGTTTGACGATTATGCAGAAGCTGGGCCATCGTATCGGCGAAGCGCTCGCGCTCGACCAGCTGGGGATGCTGTATCTCGCCGAAAACCAGCTCGATCAGAGCGCAGCTACGCTTCAGCAGGCATTAGCGATATTTCAAGAGCTTGGAGTCGACTCGGGAATAATGCGCACGCTGTGCCACCTGGGACGCCTGGCTATAGTCAACCATAATTATCATGAGGCGCAGCAGCATTTCCTTCAGGCGCTCGCGCTCGCGCAACCCACGCAAATGCTTCCGCTACAGATCGAGAGCGCAGCCGGCGCGCTGCATCTGCTAATACGCAGCGCTGATTCAGCCACGGTTTCTTCGCTCTACGCAGCGATTGACTCGTTGCAGCAGCATCCGGCCTGCTCCGCCGACACCCGGCGCTATATCACCTCGTTTCTCCCGGATCAGTGGGCCGAACATGCATATGGCGCTAACATCACCGATCGGCCCTGGACCCTGGAGCGAATTCAGCAGATGATCGCGGAGGCGATACGCGAACGGTAGCTAAAATGAGGCAGCGCATTGCGCGAGATTTGCCACGTCACGTCCTCGGTTCTCAGAAAAACGATCTTGAAACGATAACTACGTATGCTGGGATTGTAGCAAATAACGATAGGAGGAATACCATGAGTCTGCTCGCATTCATGAACTATATGACCAAACACCCCGACGAGATGGCAGCTTACAAGCAAGACCCACAGGCTTTTTTCGACAAACATCCTGATATAGCTCTTACAGGCGATGATCAACGCGCGTTACAAGGGTATTACCGCCCTGCTATTGAAGAATCTACGACAGTATTTCGATTGGCGATTACACTTGAGCCAGGGCCAGCCGCTAACACTAACACCGCACTACCTACGGACATCTGTGGTGAAGGAACTATATGTCTAGAGGGGGTGTGGGTCAATGTGTATGCACATTCCGAAGCCCATGTATTCTTTGCCGAGCCACTGGTGGGAACTGTGTCATGTATAACACTTCGGCATAGCTACCTGCTCATAAATGAGCAGACCAAATATTTTGACCTTCACCTGTGCTGTACGGACCCAGGTGATGAAACCGATCGCGCACAAGTGCTGTACATCAGAACAGCAGGAAAAACGCGGCCCTTGAACCCTCAGATGTGTGAGCACAAGCCGGTGTCACTCACCATACCCCCGTCACAGGATTCTGAGCGTCCTGGATACATTCTGGCGACGGCCGAAGGTTCTCAATACTTTAACAATTCCGTACAGCTCCGGCCAGGCAGCTGCTACGATCCAATCACTAAGGAACTCGTTCTCAACTTTGATACTACTGACATAGAAAACGAATGACTCACGGCTCACTGACGATCGTCGGCACGGGGATCACGCTGATCGCGCAGATCACGAGCGAGGCGGAGGCGTGGATCACCAGCGCCGACAAGACCTTTTTTCTCGTGATGCATCCGCTGGCCGAGCAGTGGATGCTCGAACTCAACCCGCGGGCCGAGTCGCTATCGCGCTTTTACACGCCAGGGCGCGACCGCGCCGAGGTCTATCGCGACATCGCCGACTGTGTGCTCGCGGCGGTGCGCGCCGGGCACACGGTCTGCGCCGCGTTCTACGGCCACCCCGGCGTCTTCGTGTCACCAACGCACGACATGGTGCGTCAGGCGCGCGCGGAGGGCTACCCGGTCAGAATGCTGCCGGGGATTTCAGCCGAGGATTGCCTGTTCGCCGATCTGGATCTCGATCCGGGGGTGCAGGGCTGTCAGAGCTACGAGGCCAGCGATTTCCTGATACGACCGCGCCGCTTCGATCCGGCGACGCCGCTGATATTATGGCAGGTTGGCGTGATTGGCTATTTCGATGTCATCGATCCGTCGCTCGATCCAGCGAAAGGTCTGGCAGCCCTGGAGGCGACGCTGCGCCGTTCGTACCCCGCCGAGCATCAAATCACGCTTTATGAAGCAGCGCTGCTGCCGACAAGCGACCCAACCATCACGCACATTCGCCTGGATCAGCTGCCGCTTGCGACTATTACCCCGCTCGCAACGCTGTATATTCCACCTGTTGCAGCGCCAGCCGTCGATGAAGCGATGCTTGAGTCGCTCGACAATAGACGATAGACGATAGACGATTGAAATAAGCCCGTAGTTTTCACCACAAAGACACGAAGGACACAAAGATCACATGGACCTTCGTGTCCTTCGTGTCCTTCGTGGATTCAGAATGCCTGACCGGCGCGCTAGGCCCTCGCATGTGCAACCGCTATGCTTCCAGCGTCGAGATGTCGCCGACATCTTGCCCCAGCGCCTGCGCCTTGAGCACGCGCCGCATGATCTTGCCCGACCGCGTTTTCGGCAGCGTTGCGACGAACGTCACCGTCTCCGGCTTGGCGATCGGCCCCATCTGGTGGCCGACGTGGTTGCGCAGCTCCTCTTCCAGCGCGGGCGAACCCTCCTGCCCGGCCTTGAGTATCACAAAGGTGTGGATCGCCGTGCCCTTGATCTCGTGCGGCAGGCCGATCGCGGCCGCCTCGGCCACGGCTGCGTGCGATACTAGCGCGCTCTCGACCTCGGCGGTGCCCAGCCGGTAGCCGGATACCTTGATCACATCGTCGATGCGCCCGATCACCCAGAAATAGCCGTCCTCGTCCTTGCGCGCCGAGTCGCCAGCCGTGTAGAGACCTTTGGGATCGCTATCCCAGTATTGATAGGCGTAGCGATCGGGATCGTGCAAGATCGTGCGTAGCATCGCCGGCCAGGGCGTCTTGATCACCAGCAGCCCATCTTCGTTTGCACCACGACTCTGGCCCTGCTCGTCGACCACGTCGGCGACGATGCCGGGAAACGGTCGCGTGCCGGAGCCGGGCTTGAGCGGCGTGGTCGGGTTGGGCGTGATCATGAACATGCCGGTTTCGGTCTGCCACCAGGTATCCATGATCGGGCAGCGCTCCTTGCCGATCACCTTGTGGTACCAGCGCCATGCCTCCGGGTTGATCGGCTCGCCGACGGTGCCGAGCAGCCGCAGGCTGGAGAGATCGTGGCGATTCGGCCAGGCGTCGCCGAAGCGCATCAGGCCGCGGATGGCGGTCGGCGCGGTATAGAGCACGTTGATGCCGTAGCGCTCGACCAGCGACCACCAGCGATTCGGGTAGGGGTAGTTTGGCGCGCCCTCGTACATAAACGAGGTCACGCCTTCGATCAGCGGCGCGTAGACGATATAGGAGTGGCCAGTCACCCAGCCGGGGTCTGCCGCGCACCACCAGCGATCTTCTTCCTTGAGGTCGAAGGTGAAGTGCAGCGTGGCCGAGATGCCGACGGCATAGCCGCCGTGGACGTGGACCACGCCCTTGGGCTTGCCGGTGGTGCCCGAGGTGTAGAGGATGTAGAGCGGGTGTTCCGCGTCCACCGGCACGGTATCGCACTTCGACGACGCGATCGGCAGGTTCATCAGGTCGTGATACCAGTAGTCGCGCCCCGACTCCATATTGACATCCTGGCCGGTGCGCTTGATCACAATCGCCGTCTGGAGGCTCGGCGTATGCGCCATCGCCTCGTCGGCGATCTTTTTCAGCTCAATGATCTTGCCGCGCAGCCAGCCGCCGTCGGCGGTGATCAGCACCTTAGACTGGGCATCGTGCATGCGGTCGGCGAGCGCCTCGGTCGAGAAGCCGCCGTAGATCACCGAGTGGGCCGCGCCGATCTTGGCGCAGGCCAGCATGGCAAAGATCAGCTCAGGAATGCGCGGCAGGTAGATCGAGACGATGTCGCCGGTCTGCACGCCCATGCTTTTCAGGATGTTGGCGAATTTGGAGACCTCGCGGTTGACCGCAAGATACGAGAAGGTGCGACGGCTGCCGTCTTCGCCCTCCCAGATCAGCGCCTGCTTATTGCGCCGCCAGGTCTTCAGGTGGCGGTCGATCGCGTTGTGGACGATGTTGAACTGCGCGCCGGTGAACCATTTGTAGAACGGCTTGTTCGAGCTATCGAGCACCTGCTCCCACGGCGTGTACCACTCCAGCCGGTTGGCCATATCGGTCCAGAATGCCTCGGGTTGCGCGATCGACCACTCGTACAGCTCGTCGAAGCTGCTAAAGCCTTTCGTGCGCAGATAGGCGCTGATGTTGGCCTGCTCGACTATTTCCGGTGACGGCTGGTAGATGCGGTGCTCATCCTCCGCGTCGAACTGCGCGATCGTTGTCGGGGCAGCTGTTTGAAGGGTATCAGCCATGTGCGAGCCTCCATAAGATGTGTGAAATGTGGCCTAATACGTTTCACATAGGGGAGCAGAGCTATTTTAGCACATCTTGGCCGATATGAAAGCGCGCGTAGGGTGTGATGTATGGTTTTTGTCGCGCATTCCCCCGCGTCCCCGATTACAGCTGTGCTAGCGCGATTTAGCAGGGCGCTTCGCCCCCGCACCCCGATTGGTCCTGGATGTGCTACTCCTCTTTGCGGGGCGCTTCGCCCCCGCGCCCCCGATTAGGGAACCCGTGCCCGGTTCCCTAAGACCCTTACGGCATGTGATGCTTTCCCAACCTCAGACCTGTAGCGCATGCCTCGCTGCGACTGGACACATGCCACCACAGAGGTAATGCAGTATGTGCCTGACAGCATATATCAAGCCGATGCGTCTCTCTGGCGACGGAGGCATGACCACACTGCGCTGAACCGTGTCCCACGCTCCTTTCAGGGGGTCCGGGGGCGTGTTGAGTCCACGGGGGGGGGTGTGGGGGGCAGAGCCCGCCCACGCAAAGGCAGCACGCGGCCCCAAGCAAGGCGCTGCCAAAGCTTTAGCAACTCAGGGGGTGTGGGGGCAGAGCCCGCCCACGGAGATGCAGTGCGGCACGCCACCAGGACGTAAGAGTTGTTCCACCAAGACACCAAGACACCAAGACACCAAGCCTTGGAGCCTTGGTGTCTTGGTGGTGAAACTATCGGCCTGGTTCCGCGATCAGCTGGCGGTTGCTGGGCCTTGCTGGTCAACCTCATCCCAGATGCGGATGTGGTTGGTCTCCGGCAGGTAGCGCGTGCCGATTATAAAGGTCATCAGCGCGACGATGATCGGGTAGGCCAGGCCAACGTAGATCGCGTTTGCGCCGTAGCCGTTCGCGGCGGCCCAGGTCACGATAGCCGTGACGATAAACGGCAGCCAGCCGCCGAACTCGCCGTTGCCAAGATGATAGGGCAGCGACATCGAGGTATAGCGGATCTTCGCGGGGAACAGCTCGACCAGGAACGCGGCGATCGGCGCGTAGACCATTGTTACATAGACCACCTGGATGAACACCAGCAGCGTCAGTAGGACAACATTCGCGTTCAGTGCCTGCATCACCGGCAGGACTTTGCCGGCTGCATCGGTCGTCGTCCCGACCTGCGTG
>Ga0075433_10005126_pt1 | contig 10279 bp, 7 predicted proteins | sample RhiMethybrSRZTD2_FD_75299 | JGI IMG/M metagenome (GOLD analysis project Ga0075433, IMG submission 75299) | Populus rhizosphere microbial communities from Tennessee, USA - Rhizosphere MetaG P. TD hybrid SRZTD2 | ecosystem: Host-associated > Plants > Roots > Rhizosphere > Soil | place: USA... | reverse complement strand
CCACTCCTTCCAGCCCTTGCGCATCAACGGGCCCTTCAACCGATAGGGGCCGTACACCCGGCGGTGGAACGTGAACCCCTTCAAGCACATCCGGGGATTATGCGCAAAGGTCCCGCGGTTGCCGTAGAGGTCTTCATAGGTCTGGTGATCGTAGTTCTGCTCCACCCGCATCACCACGCCGTTGCGGACAAAGGCCCGGACCCGGCAGGCATGCGTATCGTTTGGGGAGCAGACCCAGGTAAACGATGAATCGTACCGATACTGGTCGTGATAGACCCGCTCCCAGGAGCGATCCGGATAGTCCCCCAAGGGGTTGCCGACTTCGATGACCGGTTGGAGCGCGGTCAGCGCCAGGACCTGGTCGGCCACCGCCACGGCCGCCACCGTACCCACCGAGACTTTGAGAAACTGCCGACGTGACAAAAACATGGCACCCACCTCCTCCAGTTGAGGGCTTCCATCAAGCCCACGCACCGTCACGAACACATTGTGAAATTTGAGCCTCTTTACCTCAAAAAAGAGCCATCAGAAGCACAGACGTGCAAGTCATTCAGTCGATGGCACATATCTAAGACTCTCAGTTTGTATTGCATTTCAATCATCGGAACGCATTTGCACACGCAATTTGCGCACCACAATATGCAGATATGCGTATTTGTGCTATATGATGTAAGTAATTGAACTATAAGTTAAACTATGATTAAATAGGAACGACGAAAATGATCCGGATACATATCACTGAGTACATGTTGTATCATTCGCTAACCACACACACACTTTCTCAAAATAAATATTAAATAAATCATGTACTTGATGATAATATTCGTATGTTACTATTTGGTAGCACGGTGGGACTATTGTAACGAAGGTAACAACATAACCAGTGATGAGGACCCACTTGATTGCTTGACAGCATTGTTCTCGCATCAGTAGAATCCCACCCCTCTGACCAATTGTGATCGAGCGGGAATAGCTCAGTGGTAGAGCATCGCCTTGCCAAGGCGAGGGTCGCGGGTTCAAATCCCGTTTCCCGCTCCAAATATTCAGCCGTCTTCTCACAATGCCTCCCTCTCTTCGTACTTCATACGATGAGGACCCCTATCGCGTTTTCTGATCAGAGTACTCTTCTCCATAGGTCGTGCGGGCCATAAACATGATTGACGTAACCCCTGTCTCGGTTGAGAAGAACCTCTTCCTACTTTGAGGCGTAGCACGCTTGTGGTAACGCAGTTAGCAAGAGGTTTCCTTTCCGTTCTCTATCTCGGAACCGACGTCCTTCCGCCAGGCATGGCTAGCTTTTCCTGTGCGGCAGCCAGCACCATCAATGCAATGATTTGGTGAAGCAGAACCATGTCATTCCCGTGTCCCATCCGACGAATGGGCTCACGGACGGCTTTCTATCGGACTTTGGGGAAGCCGACCGTCCCGATTCTCCGTCGAACGTACTCAAGGAATATGGAACGGTTGCAGCCCTAGCCAGGCCATGACGGGACCGAGACAATGCAGCGATGGGGGATTAGCGACCTGTGAGTGTGAGAGATTGTAGCCGCCCCAACTGTTCAACTGCCCGAGAAAGTTCCCCAGGAGTAAGCGGAGTTTGACTAAATCGTCCCTGATGGTAGAGAGCAGTAACATCAGCCACTATGGGGCTGGCTGCCTTCCAGTCCCGTTCAATCAGTTTAGAAAATTCACTGGCTGTAGCGGCTGGAGGTTTCTTCAAGCCATGTCTGTCCAGCATGTGAAGCATACGGGTATAGAGCTGGACGATCGCAAGCTGCGGGTGCGTTATGGGAACATGTGTGGCGACCCAGAGCCCAATCCTATCCCGTAGCACGAGGATGAGCAAGGCCAGCCCGACTACGATCACTCCCGTGATAAGTCCCAACATACCAGGATGAAACATCCGGGCCATCTGCGTCAGGCGGCCGAGAGCCTGACGAATCGGGGCACTCACCCACGAAGTCCACTGACTCACTCTCTCACGGACTGCATCACTGCCTTCCCGTACTCCACGGACGACTGCCAGCTGATCCTTCGCACTATAATGCACGAATAGGCGATCCCACTGTAACCCAACCGACGCCATGAGTCGACTGAGGGCCTCCCAACGGGAGCTGGTCACTGCTGCGCTGACAGCGGGAGTGGGATCCATGGTGATCCAGCCTGAGTGAGGGAAGTAGACCTCGACCCAGGCATGGGCATCTCGCTGACGTACGGTGAAATAGCCTCCATATTCATTCCATTCCGTGGCCAGGAACCCAGTGACAAGTCGAGCGGGAATACCTACAGTTCGCAACATGACAACCATGGCGGTCGCGTAATGTTCACAGTACCCGGTTTTTCGCGTAAAAAGGAATTCATCAAGAGGATGATTGAGTGTGGCCGTGTCGTTTTCAAGGCTGTAACGGTAATTCTCCAAGAGATGTTGCTGAATCGCCAGTGTCTGTTCGAAGGGGGTCACAGCTTGCTGAGTCACATGATGCGCCAAATCTGCAACCTTTTGCGACTCCATGGGAACCTGAAGGTAATGGGAACGGATTGAATCAGGGTAGGCCAGGGTCTGCGCGGTTCGTTCGTTCGCGACGAGCTGCGGAACGTAAGAGGTGACGGAGTATCGGATACGGGAAGAAGGAGGAACTGGCAAATGGAGTCCTCCCATGACATCGGTCTGTACTGTGAGAAACTCGCCGCTCACGAGTTCAGCGAATGGTGTCGCAAACAAGACTGAGGTATCGAGCATTTCCAGCAGGATATCTTGGCGGATCGTTCCCAATAGGCTGTTTGATGGACGGCTGCCGGCTGGACGGGCGAGAAACGTTCCATCAGCGACGAGACTCAACGATCGCCGGCGGGTTCCGCTGTGACTCCATGATCTGCCATTGTACTGATCGTAGGCGAGGCCTCTCAGGTAAAAGCGGTCTTTTCCAAGAATAGGTTGGTCCGGTAGTTCAACCCGCATGACGATCTGGGGATCTTGTTTGACCGACCCGATCGTCCCTAGGTCAACTTGATCGGAAAACCCCGTCGTCCGAAGTGCTTCCCCGCTTGTCTTTTGCAATACGCCTGCACCGATACGGGGGATGACGAAGAAAATGACGAGCGTCAGAGCAACCGTCAGGACAGCGGTTCCGTTCGTCAACCAAAAGAAGCGATGAGTGATATGACTTGGAAATGTCGTGTAGCAGGCTGCCGTGCTTGGAGGTGTGCCGACGGCAGGGATTTCGCCTGTTTCTTGGGTCAAGTGATATAGCAAGAGTGTCCAGACGGCCGCGAGCAGATACAGCAGAAAAATTGGGACATACCATACTTCGGTCGTCAGTGCCGCAGAAGCCAGGATTGCCATGAGACTAATCGCGTAGAGATGCCGATAGTCACGCCGCTGTTGAAGGGTGAGTAGCTTGATACCCAACAGCACGACCAAAAAGTGGATACCAGCCGGGAGAAGGTCTCGTGATATGACTGTGAGATCGATCAGCAATATGATAAAGGCGCTGATCAACATGGCATTCCACAGGGTCGGCGAGACGGTGATCTGTGCTATCACCCGGCGAAGGAACAGTACCCCTCCTGCATGAAGCAGCGACATGATGAGGATGATGGCTGTAGGGAGGGCAAGCCAGAGTGGGACGCTCTGCGCAATCACGAGCCCGCTAAATGCTGTGGCGGCGAGGAGGACAGAGCTGAAGGCAAATGCTTGATCAAAAGGCATGTGTTAATTCTTCGAGTTGTGCGGCATGAAGCACTCGATCAGCTTGCATCGTTTTTGTCGGTGCAGCCTGGTTCGACCAGGGTACGACGGCCAGTGTGTAGCTCCCCTCACCATCGTACGTGAACAGAGGGGGGTCGTCGTGATCACCGGTTTCAGGTGGCTGCCGTTCGCACAACGCCAACAGACGCAGCATCGCCAATAGATGAGCGGATCCTAGCCCGAGCCCTGAATCTTCTGTTCCTACGATGAGTCGCACGGGGTAGGCCCGCTCTGTCAATTGCCAGAGAAGTGATGCCACGAACGTCACGCTTCGTTCAAAGAGGGGTTCGCATTCTTCGGGCACTACGATTGAGAGGACGACCGTGATGCGTCGTTGATCCTCCGATTCGGTCTCCCGTACGGTCAACTGAGAAGTACGGGCAGTTGTCATCCAATGGATAGCTCGCGAATCATCGCCTGGTTGATAGAAGCGAAGGTTGTATAGTTGGCTCCCGTCTCCTCGTCGTGGGAGAGACTCTCCTTGCCCTTCGCTGACTAATTCATCCACGAATCGCAAGGTGAGCGGCTTGATAGGAGGGCTGACGAGCAGATGCGCTTCCGTGGAATAGAACCCCTTCTTCAGGAATAGGCCAAAGGGAAACAACGTCTGCACCCGGATGCCTTCGAACCGGATCCAGCCCCGTTTCGTGGCAAGCAGTGGATAGGTCAGGAGCACAGAACTCTGCGGGGGCAGGAGGCGAATAGCAAGACCCCTGTCGACATCTTGGCCTTCGACGACATCCGATAGACGCAGGGAAAAACTGGGTAGGTGCCGGTTTCGATTCGTGACCGAAAGCGTCAGGGTGGTCGGCTCGTTGGCCATGATGAGATCGGGTACATGTCGACGAAATTCCAATCGCCGAAGGCAGTGTTCCGAGAGCAATCCGGAGATCACAATAAGGCTGAGCATCATTGCGAGGAGCAAGTAAAACAGATTGTTGCCGGTGTTGATGGCGGCGAGCCCGATCCCGAATGTGAAGAGAAGGAACCTGGCCCCTTCAGATGTCAGACGGATCGACCGCCGTCGGGACATGCCCCACATATAGGAGAAGACCGGGGAGGCGTGGAGATTGAGGAGTGGGTACTTCACACGCGTCGATCATCCAGTTAGCCGGGACATCCATCCGTGACTGGCTAGACAGGAACGGGCACGGTCTCGACGATGTCGAGCACCATACGCTCTGCCTGTTCAAAGCTTTGTGTCCGCATGCCATGAGTCCGATTCAGCATGACGCGGTGAGACAGCACGATCGGCGCCAGTTCCTTGATGTCATCGGGGAGACAATAGTCGCGTCCGCGGACGACCGCCAATGCCTTGGCCGCCTTGCTCAGCCCCAACGCTCCGCGTGTGCTGACCCCCAGGGATAAGAGCTCGCTTTGGCGGGTCGCTTGGACAATTGCAAGCAAATAATCCGTCAAGCTCTCTTCCATGTGGGCCTGATCCACGCGAGTCTGCAATGCCAAGACTTCCTGGGCTGACAGCACCGGTTCCAGCATCTCAGCGGGATGCAACGAATGGGGGCGGGCGAGCACCTTCCGTTCTTCTTCGAGCGCGGGATATCCAATACAGAGCCGCATTAAGAATCGATCGAGTTGGGATTCCGGAAGGGGAAATGTCCCGTGATATTCCGCGGGATTCTGCGTGGCGATCACCATAAATGGTTGCTCCAGCAGATGCGTCTGATTATCGACGGAAATCTGTGCTTCACTCATCGCTTCCAAGAGGCTGCTCTGGGTCTTCGGCGTCGTGCGATTGATCTCGTCGGCCAGCACGACGTTGGCGAAGATCGGACCCGGTATAAACTCAAACCCTTGCTTTTGCCGATTAAACATGGAGACGCCCACGATGTCAGAAGGCAAGAGATCGCTGGTGAATTGAATACGCTTGAACGAACAATCCAGCGATCGAGCCAAGCTATGCGCTAACGTGGTTTTGCCGACGCCGGGAACATCCTCGATCAAAAGATGGCCACGGGCCAGAAGGCAGACCACCGCCATTTCGATCACATGGGTCTTCCCCTTGATGACCAGCGCAATATTGTCCTGGATTGCCCGGATGGTGTGAGCTGAACTCATGTTGGGATTACTGGTCCTGGTCGTTCAGGCATGCATGGTGATGTGACACGCTCGAAGTCTAACAAAGGGTCTGTAGATGGTCAATTTTCACATGAGTTCTTGCACTGACCAGTCTGGAGAGGGCGATGCGCAGGGTTTTGCGCCGGTAGGTTACTCGCGTTCAGCTTTATTAGGCGCGGAAAGATTCTATTCTGCGCACGAGAACATCAGTAGCTCGCTCGTATATCACAACAACAGTAGGACTGCCCCGCAGGAGGCTCAAAAACTTCGTCCAGCAAGGCCGCAGCGAGTGAGGACCCGAGGCGTACCCTTGGGGTACGTTGAGGTTCTGAACGATGCGAGAACGCCGCATGGGAAAAGGCGCGTCTCGCCGCGCCGGGGTTGGGCGGGTGAGAAAAGTGACTTTTTCAGCCTCTTGCTATTCCGGCACGAGGATCAGCATCCATGGGGGGCTTTCGTCAACCATGTCCGAAAACCGTCTGGCGGTACTGCTGGCGGGAATACCTGGAAAGACGCCTCCCCGACGAATCTGAACGGAGCGGAAACGATAGGAGAGATCTTGAGTCGCGAGTAAGGGGAGGACTCGCGGAATCTGTCTGCGTAACAGGCCACAATCTGTCAGGTTTAGCGTCTCGCCGAGCGCGAGGCGTGAGAGCCTCTCATAAACCTCGCCGAAAATCGCCTGGAGATTGTCCGGTTTGAACAGCTGATTGTCCGGTCGATAGCGGGCGTCGTCGAGGAGTTGTGCCAGTATTTCCCAGAAGACCTGGGTATCAACGGCTCCAAGGACACAGAGAACGCTTCGGCGTGCCAACAGGTCAAGCAGGGCGAGCGGACCTCGAATCTCGAACTTCCATGCTGGAAAGAGGAGGGCACGGTCCCCGTGCAGAACCTCCAGGGCCGGTTCGCCGGAATAGTTAATCTGTCGAAACGTGCCTTTGGTTCGATGAAGCTCTTGAGTGATGACCTGATCGGACAAACGGGTCGGTTCATAGGCAAACGTGGGTGTCGCGGGAGCCCAGCAGGTGGCGATCGTATAGCGGGGGGCGAGTTTCCCAGTCTGGTCGAGATTGCCCAAATCAAACATGTCCCGGTTTCCAAAGAATTGAAACGAAAGCCCAGTCCGAGATCGAAGGCCGTTGAGTCGCTCCCGTTCCGGATGAAGTGGGCCACCCAGCCTTGAGCCTGGCTGAAGCCGGTCGAGACTATGAAGAATCAATTCGCGCTGTCGCTGTTGAAGGCCGGCTACGTATAGCTCGACAAGTTCTGTGGCGAACGAGAGGTCGCCAGACCCCAGATCGAGCAGGGAGGCCACATCTGCACTCTGTAGCAGGTCGAAGGGATTGGAGTGGGAGTGGGCGAACGCCTCGATCTCTTCGCTCCGAAGGGACGTGACTGGCCACTGGAACTTCGGGCCCTCAACGACGCCAAACCACACACAGAGAGCCCGAACCGCTTTTGTCGGGGGGAGCCCTGTGAGCTCTTTCAACCGGGGGCCGGGGAGATCCTGAATTCGTACGGCTTCTGAATTTCCCAACGCCAGGGTGATCGCATCTCGGATGATGAGGGGAAGATCGACGTGATGGGCTTCTTCGATCAACCGTTTCAGCGTCGTCGTGAGTTGTTTTGTTTCAACAAGTTTACGTGAGGCTTCCCACTCCTTGTCACGTTCCTGCAAGAGCTGGGTTACCTGTGAACGAAAGTCTGCAAGAACTTGTGCCGGGGAATTCATAAGTCGGCTAGTGCGGGACGCGAATAGTTGATCAAGTGATGTCAGTTGGTGAATGTGTAGCAGCATAACGACCTGGTCCATGAGCGTCAAGGTTGCGTCTTGCCGATCCCGAGACACCTGTGCTAGGTAGAGGTCATGCATAAGACACCAGTGCTCATCGCTAGACAAGCAATTCTCGTCATATCCAGAGTGTTGTTGGTCGTTGGAGCATTGTGGTTCACTATAGCCTGCACGAGTGGAGGGGGTACCAAATCTTCTCCGGTCTCACAGGATGGGAATCGTGCACCGTTCACGGAATGGCAGGTCATTGATACGGCGACAGAGCAGCCGGTCTCTCTTGACCAGTGGATATCACTGTTGCTCCAACAAGACATCATTTATTTAGGCGAGGAACATCACAATCGGTTTCATATCGATGCAGCACTGACGGTATTGCGGAGACTGAAGGCAGAAGGGCGTATACCGGCTTTGGGTATGGAAATGTTCGGCTGGGACGGCCAAGCGGCACTGGATCAGTATCTTTTCGGTTCAGATATGAACCGCCAGGATTTCCTTCAGGCCGTCAAATGGCAACAAAATTGGGGTGGTCCGTACGAAGACTATGAACCGCTAGTTCGATTGGCAAAAGAACAGCATTGGGCTGTGGATGCCATGAATCCTCCAAAACCGTTGGTGAGGATCGTCGCCAAGAACGGTTTGGCTCAAGCGGAGTCCGACCCGATAATGGCCCAATGGGGTATGAAGGACGAAACCCTTGTCGATGATCCGATCTATCGGACGCGTATTCTTCAACAACTCCAGGCCTGCCATGGTGGGGGAGCCGACAGGCTCTATCAAACGATGTTCGAAGCCTCCATGGTTCGAGATGAAGGGATGGCCAAGACGTTGGTCCATCGCCTCAACCAGATTCGCTCGGGGAGCGATAAGATGGCTGGGCCGTTGGTGAGCTATACGGGGGCTGGACACATTCAATACAACCTTCCAGTTCCAAAGCGAGTGGCCCGACGCTTGACCGGTCAGGTTCGTCAGGTCAGTGTCTATATGACGTCGTTCGATGTGGGGCGCATTGAGGAATTACAAATCATGATCCGCGAGAAGATTGCGGACTACCTGTGGCTGACACCGGTGAGTGAGAAGGGACTGCCTCGCCGATGTTGAGAAAGCCGTGAAGGGTCACCAGAAGCTGAGTTCTAGACAATGGAGAATCCCTTCGAAGATACACAACGAGTAACATTCTGTCGGATGCTATGGCTTCCGGCAGACGAAAAGCCTCCCATTTCTGATGAGCCGCCACTCAAGAGCCTGATCAGGTGGCGCCGGCTGCGAATCCTTACAGTGCGTGCGAACGACTCGTGGTGATGCAACCGTCCGTTGAAAACCGATGAGCCCTTGACAGGTTCCCATATCTGTTTCAGACTATGCACGAATATCAGTGGGAGTTGTTTGCGATTGGGAACACAGCGCATGCGAAATAAGATCCCCTGCTCCGCCGAGCGGTTAAGCCTTCTGGATCCTCCGATGATCCAAGCGGTGGTTGATCGCAATGCCTTTCACATCGGTAATCAGTACCTCGCTGAGAATCGCGTTCGGATAGTCGAGGCTGATGACGCCCAGATTTCGTCCGCCGTCATCGGGAATTCCGGCCTCTACGAACAGACGATCCGTCTCAAGGAGGGGCACCTGATCTCAAAATGCAGTTGTGCGCTGCCGGAAGAGCCGATGTGTCGTCACTGTATCGCGGTTCTACTGGAATATCACCGTTGGGCACAGCCGAGAAATGGCCAGCAGAAAAAGGCAAAGCCATCCACAGCCCCACAGCCGACACAGCCCACTCAGAGTAGCGCGGGTGCATCTGCGCCAAACTCCACTTCGACGACTGACCTGAAGCTCGGTGAGGTGATGGCCTTTGTCGAATGGCTGCACCCTGCGATCAAGGCGTTGGAGCGTGGGCAACCGTTGCCTGATTCGCCAAAGCCCGGCGGCGATCTCGCTCCTTGGATTCAGGCCATTCGCAATCTGGAAGAGCGGCGCCGAGAGAGCGAAGAAGCACGGATGAATCTGGAATCCGACATGCGGGACCGAGAAGCCTATGTCGGCCGACTGACGCAACAGGTGCAAACCTCCATGGATGAGGTCAAGGTTTCCCAAGCCAATGCTCAGCAACTGCAGCAGGAACTGACACTGTGCAAAGACATGCTCGCGAAGGTCTCCGAGATTGCCTCAGAAGTCTGGAACTACGACAGTCAACTCAAGTCTCTTGCAGGTGAGGTGATGTCAAAGGGATCACAACTCGACAAGCTCGCGCATTCTTTTAAAGAAGCCTCAACGGCATTGAAATCGCTGGGCAAGACCTCTACCACCCCTTAGTCTATCCCGGTTAGTTTTACCCCTCAGACTCCTTCCCTCTTTCAGAAACCATTGTGTCCAATCTATTGACTTCAATGTAGACCACTCTCCTATGGTCCAATTGATTCGAGTAAAGATTGAGTCATGACGTGGAGTAAGGGTTGGGACACCCAGATTGTTCCATGCACGGCTGGCCCATCATCCATCAGGAGGTCCAATATCGTAGGAAAGAGTGAAGAACCCGACTACCTTCACCCTCAATGGCACCTCACGGAAAGGCGAGTCTCCGGTCACGCAAAAGCCACTTAGCACTAGGCTGCTAGGTGGGTGGCGTAGTTATCGACCATTCACATCGGTCGGAACAGCAGTTTGGCAAT
>Ga0075433_10005124_pt1 | contig 10281 bp, 8 predicted proteins | sample RhiMethybrSRZTD2_FD_75299 | JGI IMG/M metagenome (GOLD analysis project Ga0075433, IMG submission 75299) | Populus rhizosphere microbial communities from Tennessee, USA - Rhizosphere MetaG P. TD hybrid SRZTD2 | ecosystem: Host-associated > Plants > Roots > Rhizosphere > Soil | place: USA... | reverse complement strand
TCGGCAAGCTCGCGGTGCCCGAGCACATTCTCAACAAACCCAGCACGCTGACGCCGGTCGAGTTCGACAAGATGAAACGCCACGCGAACGTCGGCGCCGACATTCTGTCGTCGATCGGCTTTCCGTATCCGGTCGTCCCGATCGTGCGTCATCACCACGAAAACTGGGACGGCAGCGGATATCCGGTCGGACTCGCGAGCGACGCGATCCCAATCGGCGCGCGCATCCTCGCGGTCGTCGACTGCTTCGATGCGCTGGTGTCAGACCGGCCGTATCGGCCGCGTCTGTCGCAGCCGGAAGCGCTGCGCGTGCTGCAGGCGCGGAGCGGCACGATGTACGATCCGAGAGTCGTCGCGAAGTTCCTGGAGATCGTGGAGACGGTTCCGACAGAACCACATCGGACCGCGCCGAGCGAGGGTCTCGCCGACATCACCAAGGCGGCGCGGCGCGAAACGATCCGCGCCGGCGCGAGTGAGGCCGATGCCGAAACGCTCGCCGTCCTGTTCGAGTTGGGCGGTCGGACCGCAACCGCGTCGAGTCCCGGCGCTGCCATGACGCACATCCAGACGATTCTGCGGCGGCTGATGCCGGCGGACATCTGCGCGCTTTACGTCTACTCGCCGGAAACCGACAGCCTCACGGCGACGTGTGTGGCAGGGACGCACAGCGACGCGATCCTTCGGACCACCATTCCGTTGGGACAACGTCTCACCGGATGGGTCGCCGCGAACAGGCAGACGATTCTGAACTCCGACGCCGCGCTCGATTTGGGGAACCTGACGCTGACGCTCGATCCGACGCCGCACGGCTGTCTGGCCGCGCCGATCTTCATCGCGGACGATCTCGTCGGTGTGTTGAGCATCTACTCCACGCGCCGCCAGCCGTTTACCGAAACACACCTGGCGATCGTCGAAACGATCGCGGACGGTGTGGGCTGCCTGTTGAAGCTGGAAGGTGCGAGAGCTTCCGGACCTTGCCCTACCACAAGTCCCAGCGCGCCGCCGACCGCTCGTGCGCTTCCGCAGGTCGCGCGGACGAGCATCCACTGACTGAAAGCGGACGCGGAGCGTCGTTCAGAGTGAAGAAAGATGACGGGATGCGAGATTGCGGAAGGAAAAGGAGGCCGGCCCCAACCAATGGAAAGGGCCGGTCCGCAACTTACTCAGGAGAAATAGAAGTGCGCCCGCAGTCGTCGCAACGAAGATAAAGGACGGGCAGCGACTCCGAGCGGCCGATGATTTTGGCCCCCGGGACGCCGCAGCGCGGACAGACGATGCCGGATGCCGGCCGTTTTGCCATGGGAATACTCCTTACGCTGACTTAGACTCCAAAACGGAGATGAAAGATACACGAATCATCCCGTTTACCCTAATATCGGTTTTGACGCTGGTGAGCCTCACTCAGCCGTTCGCACAAAAACGACGAACGGTGATCGCGGTAGGAACGCTGCTCGACGGCCGCGGCCAAACGATTCGAAACACAAGAATTATCGTCGAAGGCGCAACGATCCGCGCGATCGATTCTACCGCGTCGCCGGTCGATTACAACCTGTCCAGCTCGACAGTAATGCCGGGCTGGATCGACACGCACGTCCACCTCAGTTGGCACTTTAACGATCAACAGAAGTCAGTAAGCGGCGGCGACAAACCCGACGATGCGGCCGCGTATACGGCCGAGAACGCATGGTCGACGCTTCAAGGCGGCTTCACCACGGTTCAAAGCGTTGGCGCTTCGATCGATCGCGTCATCCGCGATCGGATTGCCAGAGGCGTGCTCCCCGGTCCGCGCGTGCTGACCTCGCTCCGACAGCTGCAGGACCGCAGCGGCGATCCTGACGCGCTCCGCGCGCTCGTCCGCCAGACCAAAGAAGAAGGCGGCGACGTCATCAAGCTGTTCGCGACGACCGGCCTGGGCGCCGGCGGCAACCAGAGCATGACCGACGCGCAGATCGAAGCCACCTGCGGCGAGGCGAAGGCCGTCGGACTGCGCGCCGTCGTTCATGCAATTGGCGACGCGGGCGCACGCGCCGCAGTCCTCGCCGGCTGCACGTCGATCGAGCACGGCACGTTCGTGAGCGATTCGACGCTCGATCTGATGGTGCAGCACGGGACGTACTTCGATCCGAACCTGCTGGTCCTGCACAACTATCTCGACAAGCGCGCCAACTTCGATTTCAACCCGCAGGCGCTGGAGACGCTCGACAAGGGGATCGCGCCAACGGTCGACGTGCTGCGCCGCGCGCGTGCGAAGCGCGTGAAGATCGTGTTCGGCACGGACGCCGTCTCCGGCGCGCACGGCCGTAACGCGGAAGAGTTCGTGTATCGCGTGCGCGACGCGCACGAGAAGCCGATGGACGTGCTGATCAGCGCGACGTCGCTCGCCGCGGAGTCGCTCGGCCTCGGAGGCGAGATCGGCACGATCGCTCCGGGTTACAGCGCCGACCTCGTCGCCACCGTGCTCAATCCGATGGACGACATCACGGCAGTGCGGCAGATCGTATTCGTGATGAAATCCGGGACGATCTATAGGAATACGAGAAGTACACCGCCAACCCGATAACGAGCCAGACGACGAGGCGCTGCCACGTCGCAATCGGCAGTCCGATCATCTGCGCGAGGCAGATCAGCGCGCCGGCAATCGGCACGAACGGAACGCCCGGCGTCCGGAACGGCCGCGGCGCGTCGGGTTCCGAGCGCCGCAGGATGATCACGCCAAGGCTCACCAGGACGAACGCGAGCAGCGTCCCGATGCTGACGAGCTGACCGAGCACGGCAATCGGCGTCAGCCCCGCGACGAGCGCGATGATCGCGCCGGTGATCGTCGTGCTCAGATGCGGCGTGCGGAAGCGCGGGTGAACGGCAGAAAAGATCGATGGCAGGAGGCCGTCGCGGCTCATTGAATAGAAGATGCGGGTCTGCGCCAGCAGCGTGACGAGCATCGTGCTGAACAACCCGAACAGCGCGGCGATCTTGATCGCCGGGCTGAGCCATCTGAGTCCGGTCGCATCGATGCCGACCGCGAGCGGATCCGCGACGTTCAACTGCTGATACGGCACGATGCCGAGCAGGACGATCGCGACGAGCACGTAGATCACGGTGCAGATGCCGAGCGAGCCGAGGATTCCGATCGGCATGTCGCGCGCCGGATTCCGGGCTTCCTGTGCGGCGGTCGAGACCGCATCGAAGCCGATGTACGCGAAGAACATCACACCGGCGCCGCGCAGCACGCCGCTCCACCCGAAATGTCCGAATTCGCCGGCATTGGGCGGCACGAGCGGCGTCAGGTTCTCGCGCTTCACGTACGCCGCGCCGGCTGCGACGAAGACGATGAGCACGGCCGTCTTGATCGCGACGAGCAGCGTGTTCGTATCGGCCGACTCCTTCACGCCAATCACGAGCAGCGTCGCAACGAGCAGGACGATGACGACAGCCGGCAGATTGAATCCGCCGGGCGCGGATGCGAGGTACACCGGCACGTCGATCCCGATGTCGTGGAGGAGGCTGACGAAGTACCCGGACCAGCCGACGGCGACGGTCGACGTGCTGAGGGCGTACTCGAGAATCAGATCCCAGCCGATGATCCACGCGAAGATCTCGCCGACCGTCGCGTACGCGTATGTGTACGCGCTCCCCGCTACCGGCACCATCGAGGCAAATTCGGCGTAGCACAGGCCCGAGAATGCGCAGCCGACGGCCGAGATGATCATCGACAACACGAGCGCCGGTCCGGCGTTCTGGGACGCCGCGGTTCCGGTCAGCACGAAAATTCCGGTGCCGATGATCGATCCGATCCCGAGCGCGGTCAGGTTCCACGGTCCGAGCGATCGCCGCAGCAGCCCTCGCTCGGCTTCGGATTGCAGATCGTCGAATGACTTCTTCGTCAGGAGACCCATGTGAGCCTGGTCCATCGTGACCGCTCATCGCGGGTCTCGTCTTGAAGCGGCCTAGCGTCGTGGGATCGTCTTAGCGTGTGGACAGCGCGAGGCGGTATTCGGCCGGCGTGAAGCCGGTGTACTGCTTGAACGAACGCGAGAAATGACTCTGATCGCAGAAGCCTGCGGCGGCTGCGATGTCGCTGAGCGCCGCGGATCCGGCGAGCTCGCGCCGCGCGAACTCGATGCGAAGCTGCCGCACGTAACCGCTGAACGTCGTGCGATACACGCGGCGGAACATCCGCGCGAGATGCACCGGGTGCACGCCGACGCGCGAGGCGACGCCGGCGAGCGACTGCGGCTCCGCGAAGCGTGCCTCGACGAGCGCGCGTGCCTGGTGCAGCCACGCGGGTGCGGGCCGCTCGGCATGGCGGACCACGCGCCGTGATGCCTCGGCCAGGACGCCGAGCGCGATGCTTTCGATGGCAAGCCGCGACACTTCGTCGCGCAGCCGGAATTCTCCGTACAACCGATGCGCGAGATGGATGATCAGCCCGCGGCGAAATGCCGCAGAGTGCGCGAGAAGCGGCGCGTGCTCGCGCGCGCGATCGAGCCACGACGGTTCGATGTCGACGATGAGGCACGTCGCGCCGGCCTTCGACACGACGTACGCGTGAGGCTCGTCGGCGCGCCTGAAGAGCAGCGTCGACGCCTCGCAGTTCTCGGTGTCGTCGCCACGAATTTCGGTGAGGGCACCTTTAAGTACGAGGACGAACCGCGCGTGCGGGTGGACATGCCGCAGGATGCGCTGCCCCGCCTCGTATTCGACCTCACCGAGCACGAGGCCGCCGACGCGCCGCCAACGCACGAGATCGCCGTGCGTGAAGTTCTTCGGCGGCGCGACCGTCACGCCGGTATCTTATCGCCGATTGGTTTGCGTGTCGGGGCGGATCGCGATTTGAACGGCTTTGCGGTACTTGACGGCGACGCCGTTCAGCGTGGCTGGCCGATATCGCCATCCCTTCGCGGCGTTCAGCGCCAGCGCGTCGTATTGTGAGGTCACCGACTGCCGCATCACGGCTGATTCGACGGCCCCGGTTTGGTCGATCAGCAGCTCGATGACGCCGGAATGCCCCGTGAGCAGACGGCCCGGATACGGGGGCAGCTGCTGCAGGATGACAATCGGCGGGATCACGTTTGGATCGGACGCCGTGTAGATGCGTGGGCCCGCCGACGCTGCAGACGGTGGCGCGGCCTGAGGCGCAGGGGCAGGCGGCGCTGGCGGCGGCGCCGATGCGCTCACCGCGAGATCGCGAAAGCCCGCGGCAAGCGTCCGCAGATCGGAGAGCGGCGGCTGATTCGACGCGGCGAGCGCGTCGGGGTCCGTCATCATCTCCAGCATCTGCGTGAACCCGCCGGCAGCGGCCGCGTAGTCCTTGCGATCGAATGCCGCCTTCGCCGTCGTGTATTTCTGCTGGATGATCGCCGGCAGCACGCGCTTGCGGACCTCGGTGAACGTCGCACGAATGCGCGGCGACATGTCTCCCGTCGGACGAAACGCCGGATCGGCGGTCACGGCCGTTTCGATCGCGCGTTCCGCGTCGGCCTGGCGGCCGAGCGCCAGCAGGCACATCGTGCGGTACTGAGCGACGGCCCGCGCCTCCTCGGCCGGCCGGTTCGCCTCGGGCAGCCGGTTCAGCATGGCGAGCGCCTCCTCGTACGCGGCGGACGCGTACAAATCCCGCGCGGCCGCGAGCGAATCGTCGCCGGCCGTAAGCAACGCGACGACGAGCAGGAAGGCTGTCATCGATCAGTCCTCTTCTTACGTCACGGCTTTTTCCTGAGGTCGACGCTGAGGCGAGCCGGCGTGTTCAGCGCCACGCTGATCGCCTGCTTCTGCTCGCCGAAATCGGGGTTGCGGAACGTGACTTCGTGCGGCCCGATCGGCAGCGAGATATTTCCGATCGGCGTCTCGCCGACCTTCTCGCCGTCGATCCACACCTCGGCCCACGGCACCGCGTTCAACGCAATCGTTCCCTTCGGCCACTCGATCTTGATCGGCGCCGTTTTACCAGCCGGCACCTGCACGACCGTCGTCACCCGGTACCCGAGCGGCTGGTTCACGAGCTCGAGCTCGTGTCGCCCCGACGGTATCGCGATCTTCTGGGTGAGGCTCGTGCCGAGCAGTTTCTTGTTCTCGTAGATCTCGACTTCGACCGGCGCGGCCAGCGACACCCAGCCGGACAGCGCCGAGCCCTCGCCGCCGGTCATCGGCACGACGAGCGACGCCGTCACGCCCGGCTGCACCGATACTGTGTGCTTCGCCGATCCGAGCTCGCTGTCGAGAACGACCGTGTGATCGCCCGGCGCAAGGTTGTCGACGAGGAGCGGCGCCTTGCCGCGCGCAACGCCGTCGACCGTCACCTGCGCGCCCGCAGGCTCGCTCTTCACCTGCAGCTGTCCCACCGCCGTCTTCGTCGCCGCCAGCTCGATGTACTGCGTCGTGGTCGCGCCGGCGACGATCGTCACCGGCACGGTGCGCGGCTCGCCGTCGCCGCGAAGCTCCACGTTATGTTGTCCGGGCGACAGGTTCAGCGTGAGCGGCGTGACGCCGCGCGATTCTTTGTCGACGAACACCTGCACGCCGGCGGGATTCGACGTCATACTCAAAATGCCGCTCGGGGCGGACGCTGCCGTCGAGGTTGCGGCGAAGAACTGCTTCGCGAGGAACCATCCGCCGACGCCGAGCACGATGACGACGGCTGCGATGAGCGCGAACCCGCTCCAGCGTCTCGAGCCTCCGTCGTTGGCGTTGAAATGTTTCGCGTAGTCCTCGTCGGTCTCGGTCCCGGCCGAAAACAGCACGCTGTTTCTCGCAGACGAAAATTCGGGTTCGCGCTTGTTGTTCCGCGCAAACGGAAACTCGAGCTCGGGTCGCGACGGCTCGGGCTTCGGTGCAGGCGTGATGACGCTCGAATCCGAGATCCCGTACGTCGAGGTCGGCGTCGCTGCCGGCTGCGGCGGCGTGACGTCCGGCTGCGGCGGCGTGATCGGCTGCGGCGGCGGCAGGATGACCGACGGCGGCGGTGTGGCGCTCGTCGACGGTGTCAGCTCAGTCGAGGCGGTGTACGATCTCGACCCTGGAAACGGCAGCGCGACAGGCGGCGGCGCTTCGACGCGCGGTGGCGGTGTGAAATCGAATTCGCTGCGAGCGGTTGCCGGCTCGGAAGAGCGCGCCGGCTCCAGTTCGAACTGCCGTGTCGGCTCGGGTTCCGTGTAACGCGACGGCTCGGGCTCGGTGTAGCGCGGCGGCTCGGGTTCCGTGTGGCGCGACGGTTCGGGATCCGCATGACGCGAAGGCTCAGGCTCGTTATAGTGCGGACGCGCGGGCTCGGCGTAACCCGGTCGATCCGGTTCGACGTGCCGGGGCGGCTCGGGTTGCACGTGGCGCGGAGGTTCAGGCTCGTTCCACTGCTGCGGCTTCGACGTTCCGTACGACTCGGTCATCGCCACGGCACTGGCGGTGTCGAAGCGGACATTGCTCGCCGCAGCGGAGGTCTCGTGCGCACCGTCCTCGTCGACGATGTCGTCGCCCGCCAGCAGATTTTCGAGGTCCATTCGTGCGTCGATCGCCGACGCGAACGGCGTGCATCTTTCGAGCTGGAGCGCGCGCTCAAGCCAAGATCGCACACCGCGCGGCAGCGGTTCCGAATCGCCGTCCGTCGTGATCGCGTGCGCGCTTGCGAGAACGTCGCCGAGCGTGTCCGGCGTTTCGTCGTCCTTCAGGAGACGGCCGAGCACGAGCGACAGCGCGACGACGCCGAGCTGCGTGACGTCGGTCCGCTGATCGAAACGCGACAACCCGGGCGACTGCGGCACGGCGACGCGCAGATCTTCCCAGTACCGCGTTTCGGAGAACCGCAGCTGCTCGAGCGCGGCGCCCAGGACGTATTCGACGATGACGACGCGCGCGTTCGCGGTGACGATGATGCGCTCGGGACCGATCGCGCCGTGCGCGACGTCGCGCGCGTACTCGTGCAGCATCGCGACCGCCGAAACCGTCTGGCGCAGCAGATGCAGCGCCGCGTTGATGTCGATGTTGACCGGCCGGCGGTCGGTCGGCGCCAGCAGCTGCGACAGGCGCACGCCGCGCGTGTAATCCGAGGCCACGGCGAGCGTCGAGGTCGGCTCGGTCAGCCGATCGATGCTGCGCACGCGCGCGAAATTCAGATTGCGAAACTGTGCGAGACGGCTGGTGCGCTCGCGCAGCGCGAACTCGAAGGACGGAACGGACGTCAGATCGCGGCGCAGACACAGAAGGTCGACGGTGTCGCCGCTCGCGTCAGTGCTGCGCCGGCGCTCGCCGAGACCATCCCGAAAGGCGGACGACGGAGGAATGCTCTGAGCGGTAGCCGGATCCATGGTGTTCTCCCGTACTCCGGGGGACAAATGCGCAAACTGTGCCGTGCGCGACGAAACCTGCCATTGGCAGTAACCCGTTCAGGCGCGTGGACTTGGACGAGATCCGTCCGTCGGCAGCCGGCCCGTGAGTTACAGGACGCGCACCTGGCGGGCGATTTCTGTTAGTCGGTTTTGTGATCGCGGAACTGACGCTGTCGTTCGGACGTCTGCTCGGATGTTTTGATGTCGCGTGAAGACGCGGTCGCGGTCGTGCAGCGGCTGGTGAGGGTCGCCAGGCAGCGCGATGTCTCGCAGCTTGCGGAGTGTTATGCGGCCGACGCGGTGGCGATCAGTCCGGTGTTCGGCGAAGTGCGCGGGCGGGAGCGAATCGCGGCGACGTGGCAGACGCTCTTCGACACGTTCGCGGACGCGGACGTCGACGTGTCGGACGTGCTCGTCGATGGTAATCGCGTCGCCATTCTGAGCCGGATCACGACGACAGATCGGAGCGGCTGGTTCGGGCTGCCGGCGACCGGCGGTCCGCTCAGTTATCCGCTCGTTCTGTTGCTGACGATCGCGGACGGCCGGATCGTCCGCGACGAGCGGGTGTACGACAGCGCCGGTGTCGTGGAACGGCTCGAGAAGATGCGCCTCGACAAGGAGCTGCAGACGGCGGCCGAGGTGCAGCGCGCGTTGCTGCCACGCACGGCATACGTCGGCCGCTTTTGTGAGTCGGTCGGCGACTCCGTGCCGTGCCGGGCGATCGGCGGCGATTTCTTCGAGTTCGTCGAGCTGCGGTCGGGCGACGTCGGCATCGTGATGGGGGACGTTTCCGGCAAGGGACCGGCGGCCGCCCTGCTCGCGTCGATGCTGCAAGGGATGTTCGCGGTCGAAGCGCGGGCCGGCCATGGTCCTGCGCGCACGCTCTTGCGGATCAACGAGCTGATGACCGCGAGGCACGTCGAATGGCGGTTTGCGACGCTGGTCTACGCGGTGCTGTCCGCCAGCGGAACGCTCGTCTATGCGAACGCCGGCCACAATCCGCCGGTCCTCCTCGCGCGCGACGGCATCCATCGCCTCACCACAGGCGGGCCGATCCTCGGCATGTTCCCGAACGTGACGTTCGAGGAACAGATGCTGCCGTTCCGCGGTGGCGACACGCTCGTGATGTTCACCGACGGCGTCACCGAGGCGCGCAGCGCGCGCAACGAAGAGTTCGGCGAGGATCGCTTGATGGCATCACTGACGGAAGATGCGTCCGCCGCCCCGATAGTCGTGTTGAACCGCCTGTTTGCCGCCGTCAGAGAATTCTGTCAACACACTGAGCCGAGCGACGACATCACCGTGACGGTTACCCGCTTTCAGTGACAGCCGGAAACACAAAGGACACAAAGGATACAAAGGACACAAAGCGCACAAAGGACACAACGCTCACACGAATCACGAGCGTGCGACGTCCGCCGCACGCTCCGACACCGCTGCGTGCTCTGCGTGCTCAGCGCGCTCCGCGGTTGCTTTTCTTCTTCGTGCTTCGTCGCTTTCGTGTTTTCGTGGTCGCTCTGATGTCCGGGACTGCAACCCGCCTCCATTTGACACTCTAATCGACTGATCTATACTTCATTGGCATGTCTAATAAAGAGCGGCCCAAGGCCGACGTCCTCCAGGGGACGCTCGACCTCATGGTCCTGCAGACGCTCGCCACGCTCGGTCCGCTGCACGGCTACGCCATCGCCGCGCGGCTCGAGCAGGTATCCGGCGGGGCGCTGCAGCTGAACATGGGGACGCTCTATCCCGGGTTGATGCGCCTCGAGCAGCGCGGGCTCGTGCGCGGCGAGTGGAACGTCACCGACAACAACCGCCGCGCGCGGTTCTACAGCATCACGAACACCGGACGCCGTCAGCTCGCGGCGGAAAAAGCCGAGTGGACGCGCATGGCCACGATCATCCACACGCTCCTGCACGACAACGGCTGACGCAGCAGCACACGGGCGTGCGTTTCGACGATCTCG
>Ga0075433_10005118_pt1 | contig 10284 bp, 6 predicted proteins | sample RhiMethybrSRZTD2_FD_75299 | JGI IMG/M metagenome (GOLD analysis project Ga0075433, IMG submission 75299) | Populus rhizosphere microbial communities from Tennessee, USA - Rhizosphere MetaG P. TD hybrid SRZTD2 | ecosystem: Host-associated > Plants > Roots > Rhizosphere > Soil | place: USA... | reverse complement strand
CGTGCGCAATGAGGGCTTCCCTTTCCTCCTGCCACCGTCCCAGCCGTCGTAAAGCTTGGCGAATTCGCTTCGCGCAAAGCTTGGTCCCCATGCGTCTTTCGGATGAACACGAGGCAGCCACTGGTTCCAATCCGGCAACTGCAGCGCGATAGGAATTTCACGAGGGTTGACATTACCGTCCGGGTGAAAGATGTCTGGTTTGATTTGTGTTACGAACTGACGCACATCGAACGTACTCGCGATTGCCAAAGGTGCCGCGTCCGCCTGCCCGCTCGTCGCCTTCAGCAAATACGGCAATGCGTCTGTATCCCGTTCGAGCACCCATCCCAACCCCGCTCCGGCAGCCCAATTCGACGCTGGTTGTTCGTCCAATTGTGGCCCGGGTTGGTAAGGCGGATTCCATGGTCGCCCAGGGTTAGGCAGGGATAGGCTGCGGATGTAGCTGGCAATCTGCTCGCCCTGCAGAGCGGTCAGGCCATGGAAGCGCGACCGCGCGACGATGCTTGCGTTGGAGAAGTTGAAGTACTTAAGGTCCCGCCCGTCATGCGCATGACAGTCTGCGCAACGCGCCTGAATCCTCGGACTGTCAGGCAAGCTACTGGCAACCAGAGAGGCTGTGTGCCACAGTTCCCGCCCCAAACGAATGGAGTCTGCATCAGGCAATGGTGCAACCCAACTTTCAGGCGTATCCTCCACAAGTCTCCGGGCGGAAGCAGCCTGCTTCCGTCGGCCCTTAAGAAGTTCCAGGCCAACACGCGAAAACCATTGGCAAGTCCATCAGTCCGATTGAATCGGAAACGGACAACATTGGCGCCGGCTCCGACCGTATTGTTTGCCAAAGGTACGGTCAACACCACGGTTCGGAAACCTCCGCCAATGCTGCCGAAGCTCCGGGCTGGCTCCGCGACCGTCACCCTGCCGTTTTCGAGGCGTATCCACGGACTCTCGTTCACCTGGACGCTCGCCTGTTCCGAATACCGCAGCCCATGCACCTGCAGCCAAAGGGATCGCACCGACTCACTCTGCCCGTCCCGCAGCGTCACGGTTTGGGTCACGGTCGTTCCATCAGCACCCATGATCTCGATTGGCAGTATTAGCCGCTTAGAGGCAGCCTCGCTCGATCCGCCGTGAATCGCCAGAATGGCCAGCGATAGAAGAGTTGCCAGCTCACGCCACATAGTCTTGTTTCATTTGGGATGATGCCATACAAGCGCCCCAAAATGCGTCAGGGATTGTTTATCAGGACTATCCTTGCCCGACCGCGGCCTGTCCGATCCCCTGCGAAGCATCACCAACGGCAATACGTAAAACGAGACGGCAATCAAAGGCGCTCGGGAAGTTGGCGATGCGAAAAACTACAACCTATCGCAAACGTGGACACCTTTTGATTCTCACTGTGATAGGGCCTTAACGGCAATTGAACACTTAGGATCAGTTGTCGACCGCGAGCGCCGGCGATTGCTGTCGTCAGAATTCCAATATCCTTCCATTGCAGAGAAACGATCACTCTACCCGGAGCTTCCAGTAGAGTTTCTTCGCGGACCGATGGACTAAGCTGTTGTGGGGCACGAATTTGCGGAAGATGGCCTCGGATTCCTGTTCCAGTTTTCTAAAAAGGTAACCAATCGGATCTCGGCTCCGATAGTGATGGAAATATTCGCGCAACTCTTCCTTCGTTTCCGCTCCGCCGTTATCAGCGTACTTGGCGACATACGGGCTAAAGTCCGGGTATAGGCCTTGCACACCGTGTAATGTCGTCTTCATAAAATTGCCGATCAGTAGGTCATCGAAAACACGGTAGTGAACGGCAGTGACGAGTGATTGGCGTGGCACTTCGAACGTGATTCCGATGTTGCGGCTTGCTTTGTTGAGGTCAATCGTTGTGCTCTCGCCGCCCACCCGAAAAGTTATAAAACCCAGGGTGTCGCGCAAGTGCTCTTTGGACTGGAAATAGGCTCGAAGTTCATTCTTTTCGGACGCATCGAGGCGATCAGACCAGTTGTCTCCGAACTCTTCCGGCTTGCGAACAACCTGGTCGTTGGCCGGAGGGACGATTTCAGCTATCTCCCCACTTCTGGTATTGATGCGCAGAAATGCAGGCAAGACGGGCGGTAAATCAGGCAGTTGGGCAGCGGTGTACTTTTCCTTCGGCGTGACCCGTTCGTTGGCCCAGATGCTGTCTTCGCGTTGGTATCGGTGAAACGAGCTAAATGGAATAGCGTATCTCGCACCGAACCGGACGGCGTCGTGTTGGATCTCTGGACCGAGCCCCGGCTGGCGGTGAACCTGACGGCCCAAACATTCTCCTGTTTCCGTGAAAAAGTTCTTCATATCACCGTCGCCATAGCTCCACAGGCGGAGCAGATACGACTCGCGGTATCCCTTGGCGACGGATTTGACAAATCTACCCCAGCCACAGTCCGATGCATCGTTAAGGTTGATGACCAGCGTGCCACCAATGTCCAGAAGCAGAATCGAATCCTGGTTCTGATCGGACACCGTCAGGACTTTGATGTTGGGCGAAAGCGGCACCCAGGTACGCTCGGGCAGGACACGAACGCGGAACCCCATGGCGGACAGATCGTTACGGATGCGATTTCCCCGGTGCTCGGCGAGCAGCACCTCTTTCTGGCTCAGTTCCGCAAGCGAGCCCAGGTTAAGGTGGTCAGGATGTCCATGCGACATCCAATAGAACTTGCAAGCCCTGATAGCCGCCATCTGCTCCGATGGGATCTGGTAGCTAAGCCCCCAGCTGCCGAAATAAGCTTCCCCATTGATCCATGGGTCGGTCGCGAGTATGGGGACGTCATCGTACGCGATGATAGTGGCGTTCCCGATGGTTTCGAAGCCGACCATGCAGTACCTCGCATGAAACGTATCAAGAATCAGCGCTGGGGGATTGCGGAGGGCGTACCCTGTGCCACATCTTGCGCAGCGAACATATCACTGAGCATGAACAGGTTTCAATCTCGACTGAGTCGCAAAATTCAACAACCTATGTTTACCCGACAGTTCGTTGCCCTTGACCTTCTTGCACTCGTCCACGCCATACTCGACGCATCGGGTTTGCCCAACGTCTCTTTCCAGCAATTCTAGTGGCGGTGTTTACGAGTGAAAAGTTACGTTGGTTTCGTCGTTTCGTAATGTGACGAGGTAAGAGTGGCACCCGCTGGAATTCAACTAACTTCGGGGCTGTCTGGCCGCGCGCTCTGGTAGGGAGCGCCCTTGAGAACAATCTCTGATGGACGCCAGTCCATCGTTTGCGAAATCGCCGATTATTCAAAAATCCGGGGTTTGCAGTCTTGGACGGCACCAGCACTGCTGACTAGAAAACAGAAATCTACCCACACAAAACAAAACGCCCCAAACTCCGGTTAGAGTCTTGGGACGCTCCGTTGAACAGCCCTCCCCCGAGTACTGCTCAAAAACAACTTAAATCCACTCCTGAATTTCGGAAATGGCCCGCTCGGGCCATCGCCCCAACACCAACGTGCCGTGCCCTCAAGCCCGCGCAACCAGGGATCACAAACCGCCTCGTGAAATTACGTCGATTCGGCCCTACTGTGATGTACGCAAGTCTCCGAAGAACGGATTGCCTCAAAATCGGCAACCGCCCCGTCCAATCCAATCTCCGATGACGGTCGTACTCCACCTGATTTGCAAATTTTCTCCTGGAAAGGATCCTGACAATGCATCGCACCACCTTAACCATCATCGCTCTCGTTGCTCTGGCAATTACTTCCGCAGTAGCTGGGGGCATGAACAACCCCGTCGTCGGCGGCAAGGAAATGTTTCCTACCAAGAACATCATCGAAAACGCCGTAAACTCCGCCGATCACACCACCCTGGTGGCCGCCGTGAAAGCCGCTGGCCTGGTCGAGACGCTCGAAGGCGCCGGCCCGTTCACCGTCTTCGCGCCCACCAACGAGGCCTTCAACAAGCTTCCCGCCGGCACTGTGGACACATTGCTGAAGCCCGAAAACAAGTCGACCCTCACCAAGGTTCTCACCTATCACGTGGTCGCAGGACGCTGGAGCAAAGCCGACCTGATGAAGAAGATCCGCGAGAACAACGGCTCCGCCGAATTCACCACCGTCGAGGGCGGCAAGCTCTGGTTCGCGCAAGATGGCAAGCATATCCTGCTAAAAGACGAAAAGGGCGGCACGGCGACCATCACCATAGCCAACGTTTTCCAGTCGAACGGAGTGATTCACGTCATCGACACAGTCGTAATGCCCAAGTAATTGGTCCGATTCTCAAGGTGCCCCACCCTACCGCGCCTTTTGCGGAGGGTGGGTTAGCCGCGACCCTAATGGCCGACGTCAACGCGAGCTGAATCTTCTTCTTCAAGGCCGTTATGGCGGTAGGCTGGTTTGGAGGCTCCCGCCCCGGTCTGCTATGTTTTCTCCTCTTTCCCTTTTGTTCGATTATTACCTCGTTCCGCCGAGTCACTTGGTCGGCGTCACCACATCGTAGGCACCCTATTTCGCAACCCTTCGATTCCGTCCCCGAGTATAGAGTTTGGTGATGACCTCCATAATTATTTTCAATGACTTTGTACACTAAAGGACGATTGCCTCGCCCGCCCATATTCTCTAGAGTGGAAGAGCATGAGCGCTTCTGGCGACTGGAGTTTACATCCCAAGTCTATTCCGCTGGCCCGCACGGACTACACCTCGATGCCCCGTGTTACGGCCGACGTATCGTGCCTGCACAACGTGGTCAGCCGCATGACCGCCAACGCCTCGCTTGCCGAAGTCCTGCACGAGGTGGTGGAATTTGCCACGTCGGTAATCCTGTGCGATTCCTGCTTCATCTACATCTTGGAAGGCGATGAGCTAGTCCTGCGCGCCTCCCGCAACTCGCACCCAGAAGCCGTCGACCGCCTGAAATTGAAGATGGGCCAAGGCATCACCGGATGGGTCGCAAAGCATCGCCAACCCGTCGTTGTGTCCGAGAATGCCGCCGGCGACCCGCGTTTTCGGCTCTTTAACGAACTGCCCAAGGATCGCTTCGAAGCCTTTCTTTCCGTCCCTTTGCTGAGCCGTGGCAACGTCGTGGGCGTCATCAACTTGCAGAATCGTGCTGCTCACCGCTATAGCGCGCACGAAATCACGCTGCTGTCGACGATCGGCTTCTTGGTTGGCGCTGAAGTGGAAATGGCGCGCCTGGAAAAAGAGAACGCAGAATTGGCGGAACGCCTGGAAGTCAGAAAGTTAGTGGAGCGCGCCAAGGGCATCCTTCAGCAGAACTTGAAGATCAACGAGCAAGAGGCTTACCAAATGCTGCAGCGCCAAAGCCAGCAGCGCCGCTTATCGATGAAGCAACTCGCAGAAGCCGTAGTACTGAGCCACTCGATGACCCGCGACTCGTAAAAAACTATCCCCAGAACTCAAGCTGTCATCCCGAGCGAAGATGGAGGCGCGGCCACGCGCCGAAGCGAGTCGAGGGACCCAGCGTTCCATTGGACCATCACGCAGGTTTCAAATATCTTTCACCACGGCTCATTGCTCGCTAACCACACTTGTTCGCTAACCACTCCACCACAATGAAAATAACCGCCACTTCACTGGCGGACAAACCCACAAAAGAAGCGCATCCCATAGGGAAGCGTCAGACCTTCCCTTCACCAACTCACAAAACCCCGCACCACCAATCGCAATACCCTCGATAGAAACTTTGAATTTGACTTAGTTTCCGCCGGTAAGCAGAATGCCGCATCAAGGTAAGTAGCTAGTTCCCTCTTTTCGACGCTGAAAAGAGACGATTCTCGGCACGGTGCCGTGCCAGCCTCACAAACAATTGTGACGACAGGTGTGTCTGCGATTTCGCGACACGCCCACGGCAAGCCGTATCTGCCTCAGGCAGATGAGCAAACGGAAGAGGGAGAGAGCAGGGCGTGAGGCAGTTATGGAAGCGACCGATGAAGTCTGCTCACCCGCAATGCGCGCCAAACTTTGTGGACTGCATTTCTGGCTGGAAGACGGAGTTCTTGGAGGACTCCAGCCCCAGCCCTGAATCAAGTTTGAAGTGGTTGCAAGTTTTGCCAAGCCGCGAAGCCGAGTAGCGGGAACTGGAACAGATCAAACCTAAGAGAAGGAGCTCTGACAATGTCCGTCATTGCCAAAGATGCAAGGCTGTTGACTCTATCCCAGAAGTTCTCCCGTCTTGCCAAGCGGCTGCGGGATCCCGAGTGGCGTCGCTACGGCGGGCTCCTTCTCGGTGGAAAGGCCATCGGCCTTGGGATGGTGTTGTTGATCATCGCCATCTGTTCGGGGCTCTTCTTCACCCACGTCTATGCGCAGTCCGCGCCGGCACCCGAAGTGAAAGCCGCTGATGTGATCAATCCCATCAACACCATGTGGACTCTCGTTGCGGCCTTTCTCGTCTTCGGCATGCAGGTCGGCTTCACCATGCTGGAAGCCGGCTTCTGTCGATCCCGCGAAACCGTCAACGTGCTCGTGGAGTGCGTGGTCGACACCTGCCTCTGCGGCATTCTGTTTTATGCCGTCGGCTTCGCCTTCATGTTCAGCCATGGCAACGGCTTCATTGGCTATCACTGGTTCTTCTTGCAGGGCGCCCCTGCTACCTACGAGAGCACCGGCATTGCATTCCTTGCCGTCTGGATATTCCAGTTTGCCTTCGCTGACACATGCTCCACCATCACCTCCGGCGCCATGATCGGCCGCACCGGATTCGTCGGCGATCTGCTCTACAGTTTCTGTGTCACCGGCTTCATCTACCCCATCATTGGTCACTGGGCGTGGGGTCCGGATGGCTGGCTCGCAACCATGGGTAGCGCTGGGAATTTCTTCCCCTCGCTGAGAATGGGCTTCCATGACTTCGCTGGTTCCACGGTCGTGCACACAATTGGCGGATTTATCGCACTGGCTGGCGCCATCGTTCTCGGTCCGCGTCTTGGCCGCAAATTCAAGCGTGACGGCGGCGGCCCCATGTTGCCGCACGATCTCACGATCGCCATCAGCGGTGGCCTCATCCTCTGGTTCGGCTGGTACGGATTCAATCCCGGCAGCACCCTGTCGGCGATGGATTTTGAGGGCATCGGTCGCGTCGCCACCAACACCACTCTCGCCGCGTGCGCTGCAGGTCTCACTTCCATCATCTACGGCTACTTACGCACCAGAAAATGGGACGCCAGCTACACCACCAACGGATTCCTCGCCGGACTCGTCGCTATCACCTGTCCCTGCTACTGGGTCAGCCCGACTGGCTCCGTGCTCCTCGGAGGTATCGCCGGTGTTCTCGTAATCCTGGGAATCGACGCCCTCGAGTGGCTGCGTATCGATGATCCCATCGGCGCGGTCCCGGTACACGGCATGTGTGGAATCTGGGGAACCATCTCTCTCGGACTCTTCGCTTGCGGCAAGTATGGAGCCACCGGACCTCTGGCCGCCGACAACTCTGCGCCTCTACGGGGACTCTTCTATGGGGGAGGAACTCAGGTTCTGGTCGCGCAACTCATCGGTAGCGCCTGCGTCACTCTAGCGACCTTTGCGGTCGCCATGGCGGTCATGTTGCTCGTCAACGCTACCGGAACTCTGCGCTTGCCCGCCGAAGCCGAACTCTATGGCATGGATCTCCACGAGCACGGAATATCGGCTTATCCCGAATATGTCATTTCGGCCTTGGCCGCTCCGGGCGGTATGAGCCAGGAACTTCCACTCGCTCAGGCAAAGGCGGCCTTGGCAACCACCAAGCCGATCTCTCACACGGCCGGTTGACGTAGCCATGTGGGCATTCTCTTGCAGGAGGCAGACTACGGTCTGCCTCCCAGGTGACGAAATCTTCTCAGGTGATGTGAGGAAAAAATGACGAAACTTGAAGCAATTGTGCAACCCAACCGCTTTGAGCAGGTGAAAGATGCTCTCATCGGCCTGGGTGTAGAAGGTATGACGATCTCTGAAGTGCGCGGCCACGGGCGTCAGAAGGGCCACACCGAGACCTATCGAGGTCGCGAATACGGTATCGATCTGCTGCCAAAAGTAAAAGTCGAACTGGTACTCGACGACAAACTCGTCGATTCCGTGATCGACGCCATCATCAAGAGCGCAGCCACGGGCAAAATCGGTGACGGCAAAATCTTCCTCTACAAGGTAGACGAAGCTATCCGCATCCGCAGTCAGGAGCGCGGAGCCGCCGCCCTCTAACCTAAGAAGTCCCTGATTAACTGCGGCCTTTGAAGGGGACGGCCTTCAGGCCGACCGTAGAGACCGTACAATGATGCGGCTTTAGCCGCTGAGGGAGTGCACTCAGACTTCAGAGTTTCCGTAACGTCCCGAGGCCATCAGCAATCTCCGGACTTACTGAAATCCAGGGTGCCCCGTCCAGGCTCCGCTTGGGCGGGGTTTTTCCTGCGACTCTGCCGAGGATGGTCGGACGAACGTTCGACGAGGACCCTGCGCTTGCTGTATCGTAGAAAATCGTTGTCGCAAGCAACCCCTGAGGCGTTAGTGGCCGAGTCACAAATCAAGCGTGCTCCCGTCCCGGTGTTCATCGCCACGACGGTGATGCTCAGTTTCATCTCCTTCTGGCGCGCCGCCGCCATCGTTCTTTCCGATCTCGCCTCTTCCGCCTACTACGCCGGCGGCGACGCCGAAAAGGTCATCGGCAAGAGCGCTCCCTGGTTCATCCTCGCCGTCATGCTGTTCAGCTATGCCGTGCGCGCTGTCTATATCGAGGCCAGCAGCATGTTCGTGCGCGGTGGCGTTTACCGCGTCGTCCGCCAGGCAATGGGCGATACTCTCGCCAAGCTCTCCGTTTCCGCACTACTCTTCGACTACGTCCTAACGGGCCCTATCAGCGCCGTCACCGCTGGCCAGTATCTCGCTGGTTTCATCGAAGAAGTCGCCCTTTACCTGAAACATCCCATCCACTTCAACGCGAACTATTTCGCGGCCGCGTTTGGCATCCTGGCCATTCTTTATTTCTGGTGGAAAAACATTCAGGGCATCCACGAATCCAGCGACAAAGCTCTCTGGATCATGAAGGTCACCACCGTCATGGTCGTGATCCTCATCGGCTGGTGTTTGGTGACCGTGTTCAAGATCCATGCGGAATTGCCCCCGCTTCCCAGCCTGCAAAACATGAAGCTCGATCACGAGTTTCTCGGGTGGCTCACCGGCACGCCCCTCAGCCACATCCTGTGGATCGTGGCCCTGGTGGGCATGGGACATTCCGTTCTTGCCATGAGCGGCGAAGAGACGCTGGCTCAGGTGAATCGCGAGATTGAGAGTCCGAAGCTTCTCAATCTGCAGCGGGCCGGTCTGGTCATCTTCGTGTACAGCTTGATCTTTACCTCGTTCGTTTCATTGATGGCGGTAATGATCATCCCCGATGCGGCTCGGCCCAATTTCTTCGCCAACCTGATCGGTGGCTTGGCGATGTACCTGGTCGGTCCCACGCTGCTGAAGCTTATTTTTCATCTTTTTGTCGTGCTGGTGGGCGTCCTGATTCTCTCTGGCGCTGCGAACACTGCCATTCTCGGCGCGAATGGCGTACTCAACCGCCTTTCCGAAACACGCGTGCTCACCTCCTGGTTCCAGCGCCCGCACAAGAAATACGGCACCACTTACCGCACGATCAACCTGATCGCGCTACTGCAGGTGGTGACCATTGTGCTGAGCCGCGGCAATTTCTACGTGCTGGCCGCGCTCTATGCCTTCGGCGTCGTGTGGAGCTTCTCGTTCAACGGTCTTGCCGTTTTAATCTTGCGCTACAAATACCCCGAGCATCGGGAATGGAAAGTTCCCGGCAACCTGAAGCTAGGCAAGCGTGAAATTCCAGTCGGACTGGCCCTGATCACTGCGCTGCTCTTCGCCATCGCCATCGCGAATCTTCTGACCAAGAAAGAAGCAACCATCGCTGGTGTGGTGTTCAGCGGAGTGTTCTACGGCATCTTGACGGTCACCGAGCGTCACGCCAAACGCGAACAGTCCGGACACGAGGAATCGCTGGAACAGTTCCGCGTCTTCGACAATCCCGAGCTCGACTACGCGCTGGTCGGCACCCGTCCCGGGAATATCCTTGTCACGGTGCGCGATCCGAATCGTCTGCACCATCTCCGCGAGGTTCTGAATCGAACCAATACCGCCCATCAGGACGTGATTGTGCTCAGCGCCCGCCTCTCGCCCGGCCGCCATTCTTTCAGCGGCAACACCAGCTACGAAGCCCGCGACGTTTTCGACATTTACGAACAGGAATTGTTTTCGAAGGTAGTAGCCTTGGCGGAAAAGCAAGGCAAGAAGGTTTCTTTGCTGGTCGTAC
>Ga0075433_10005116_pt1 | contig 10285 bp, 8 predicted proteins | sample RhiMethybrSRZTD2_FD_75299 | JGI IMG/M metagenome (GOLD analysis project Ga0075433, IMG submission 75299) | Populus rhizosphere microbial communities from Tennessee, USA - Rhizosphere MetaG P. TD hybrid SRZTD2 | ecosystem: Host-associated > Plants > Roots > Rhizosphere > Soil | place: USA... | reverse complement strand
GTTAGTGCCGTGCGTAGTCAGTGCCCTGCGCAGTTATCAGTTGGCCGGTCAGTGCCCTGCGCCCTTCGTTGTTGTATTGTACTCGAGATTCTCCTTCTCGATTCCGTCCGTGACCGCGCCAACGATCGTCGCTCCTGTCAGTCGGCACATCGATGTGACCGACGTTGCCCGGACCGTCGCCTTTTATCGGGATGTCCTGGGGTTCGAGGTCCGCGCGCACCCGGGCCAGTCTCCCGAGCTCACGCTCGGCCCGGCCCGTATCACGTTAGGCACTATCGACCCGAAGGAGGCGAGCGTCCAGCGCAGCATACTGTTCTTCGAGACCGACGACGTCGCCGCGACGTACGACATCCTCGCGGCTCGCGGCGCGAGGCCGACAAACCCGCAGGACGTCAACTGGATCAAGATGCGGATGATCGAAGTCCGCGATCCCGACTCGAACATCCTTTGGTTCGGCAAAGGCTTCGGTGGACCTGACAGGCCGCAACTCCACGGTATGCTTCGCAAGGTGATGCCCGAGCTGCCCTTCACCGACGTGGCCGCGGCCGTATCCTACTACCGCGACGTGTTAGGCTTCGAGGTGAACTACAGCCAGCACGACATCGGCGTCATGGATCGTGACCGGATGCGCGTTCTGCTCATCGCCCGCACGGCCCAGCACACCGGAATCGGCTCGTGCGCCTTCTACGTCACGGACGCCGACGCGCTCCACGCGGAGCTCGTGGCGAGTGGCGCGAATGTGCAGGGACCGCCCGTGAGCCATCCGTGGGGACTCCGCGAGTTCAGGGTCCTCGACCTCGAGGGCAACCGGCTCTCGTTCGCGCAGACATTCGAGTAGCCGATCACCACCACGCACGTCCAGCATGAGCGTTCGCGTCTTCGTTACCGGCGGCACCTTCGACAAGGAATACGACGAGCTGAGTGGCCGGCTCTATTTCCGGAACACGCACGTCGATGAGATGCTGCGGCGCGGACGATGCGGGCTGGACGTGGACGTGGAGACGCTCATGATGGTCGACAGCCTCGAGATGACCGACGCCCAGCGCGCAATGATCGTCCGCGCGTGTCGCGAGTGCAACGAAGATCAGATCGTGATCACGCACGGCACCGACACCATGGTCGAGACGGCCGGCGCCATCGCCGAGGGCGTTAGGACCAAGACGGTCGTGCTCACCGGCGCGATGGTCCCCTACGCCTTCGGCAGCTCCGATGGTGTCTTCAACCTTGGCAGCGCGCTCTCGTTCGTGCAGTCGCTCCCGGCCGGTGTCTACATCGCGATGAACGGGAAGAGCTTCCCGTGGGATGACGTGCGCAAGAACCGCGAGGCTGGCGTGTTCGAGCGATTGACCGCGTGAGCGTCGCCGCCGCCACGGATGAATGGCTGTGGGGGTGGGATCCGACACCAGGCGTCGTGTCGGTCTACGCCGAGAGCAATGGACAGGCAACGATCTGGCGCCGTATTCCGGCGACGGGCGAGCTGGTGCGCGAGGTCGAGCGCTTCCGGCCGTGGATGCTGCTCGACCGCATCGATGACCTGAAGCATCTCGGGCCTGCACTCGCACCCGAAGGCGTCGCTGGCGCGCGAGTGAGCTACCGCGAGCTGAGTGGACCAGGCGAGCTTCGCTTTCTCGTCTCGGCCGAAGATGGCCGGACCCTGACGAATGCCGTTCTCGAGGGTGCGACACGCCGACTCGGCCGCCGGGTGAGCCACATCCGCGATCTCGATGACGACACGGTGCTCGCACTCCAGCCCGAGGAGCAGTACCTCGTGGCGACCGGCCGGACGTACTTTCGTGACCTCTCGTTCGACGACCTGCACCGGCTTCAATTCGACCTCGAGACCACCGGGCTCGATCCGGCGCGATGCCGGATCTTCATGATCTCGGTGCGATACCCGAACGGGGAGACCGAGGTGCTCGAGATCCGTGGCCGAGGCGACGAAGCCGAAGCGGAGTTGATTCGCGAGCTCAACGCGAGGATCGCGGCAAGAGATCCCGACGTCATCGAGAACCATAACCTCCACGGATTCGACCTCCCCTTCCTCGACAGCCGGGCGCGGCGGCTCGGAGTCCAACTCGTGTTCTCCCGCACGGGGCAACCCGGACTGCGACAGCGCGCCGCGCGCCGCGGACTCGCGAACACGAGCGACGACAGCCGGCGCGTTCGCTTCGTCGCACCCGGGCGCGAGCTGATCGACACGATGGACGCCGTGATTCGCTACGACTTCTCGACGCGGTCGCTGCCCGGCCACGGCCTCAAGGCAGTCGCCAGGTATCTCGGCATCGCCTCGCCGGATCGCGAGTACATCAAGGGCAGCCAGGTCTGGCCCACATACCGCCAGGACCCTGCGCGCGTTAGGCGGTACGCGACGGATGACGTGGTGGAGGTGGCGCACCTTTCGCGGATGCTGGGAGGTGCGGCGTTCGCGCTCGCGCAGATGGCGCCGCGACGCTACGAGCGGCTTGCGGACGCCGGCGCGGCCACCGGGGTGATCGACCCGATGCTCGTGCGGGCGTACGTGCGATCGCGCACGGCGCTCCCGAAGCATCAGGCCGACGACGGGACGCCGCACAGCGGCGCGGCGCTGCATCTGTTCGCGTCGGGAGTCGCGCATCGCGTGGCGAAGGTGGACGTCGCGAGCCTTTACCCGTCGCTCATGCGCACGTTTCGCATCGGACCGGCGCGCGATCAGCTCGGCGCACTGCTCGCTCTCGTCGACGGGCTGGTCGAACGGCGTCTCAAGGCGAAAGCGGATGCCCGCGCGGCGCCGCCCGGTTCGGCGGAGCGACACACGAACGAGGCCATGTCCGCGGCGATGAAGATCGTGGTCAACTCGGCCTACGGATATCTCGCGGCCGGCGGTGACCTGACAAGATTCGCCGACGTGCACGCGGCGAACGAGGTGACGCGTCGTGGCCGAGAGACCCTCGACCTGATCTGTCGGTCGCTGGCCGAGCGTGGCGTGACGCTCATCGAGGCGGATACGGATGGCGTGTACTTCGCGGTCCCGGACTCGTGGACGGAAGCCGATGAGCGTCGAGTGGTGGGCGAGGTGGCGGCGTTGATGCCGCCGCTCGTGCAGCTCGAGCTCGAGGGTCGTTATGCAGCGATGCTCTCGCACGAGCCCAAGAACTACGTGCTGCTCGGCTACGACGGTACGCTGCTGCTTCGCGGTGTGGCGTTCCGATCGAGCCGCGCGGAGCCGTACGGCGAGGTTTTCCTGCGCCGCGCGATCGTGAGACTCCTCGCAAACGACATCGTGGGTGTGCACGAGGTGTACGTGGCCGCGGTGGCGGCGCTGCGCCGGCGCGACGTTCCGACTCGGGAAGTGTCGTCGCGCGTGCGTCTCACCAAATCACCCGCGCGCTACCTCGAGTCACGAGAGAAGCGACGGGAGCTCCCGTACGAGGCACTGCTGGCGAACGGCGTCACGGAATGGAGCGTCGGCGACCGCATCCGGGTCTATCGGAAGAAAGCGGGAGAGGCCGGGATCGTGGACTTCGACGAAGCCGATGGGGAGCCCGCCCCGCGCGACTATGACGTGGAGTACTACGTGCGTCAGTTGCGCGAGACGTTCGCGGCGCGGCTGGCGCGCGCGCTGAGGCCCGTCGACTTCGACGTCGTGTTCGGCGATCCGGATCAAGTGCTTCTTTTTCCGCCCGACTTCGAGTCCATGCGACCGATTCTGACGCGGCTCGCCTACGGCTGAACGCCAAGCAGGTCCTGTTCGGCGAGATCGGCGATCCATTTCTCGTGGCGTGAGCGTCCCCACCCGAGTTGCGCAATCGTTAGGTGATGCATCTCCGGGCTGGTGAGCGTACCGAATCGGTCGACGGCCTGCCGGAGTGTGAGGCCGGCGCGGAGGTCGGGGCGGTAGCCGTGCAAGCGCTTCGAGCGCCACATCCTGCTCCGGCCGCAGCACGATCTCGGCGTCGATCACGGCCTCGAGCAGCCCACGCTTCCCGCCGAAGACGCCGTACACCGTCTCCTGCGAGATGCCGGCTGCTGTGGCGACCCCGGCGATGGTGGCGCTCGCGTACCTCGGCTCATCGCGGGTTTTGTCAACGCGAACCCGATCGCCCGCGTTGATTCCCTCCCCGCTCGCCGCAACGAACCTTCCACGCTATTGATTTGCCCGGGAGCGCCGTCATCATGAAGTGATCTCTCCTGGGAGGTCCAGTCATGGGCACGACGCGAATGTCTCGTCGCGAGGCGGTGGCTGCACTCGCGGCCGCGCCTCTCATCACACTGCCTAACGTTCGCTCCTTCCGCACCCCGCCCGCAACGCTCGTCCTCGTTCACGGTGCCTGGCACGGCGGCTGGTGTTGGACTCGTGTGAGCCCGCTCTTGCGCGCCGCCGGCCACACCGTCTTCACGCCAACGCTCACAGGGCTCGGGGAACGCTCGCATCTCCTCACGCGCGACGTTGACCTCGATACGCACATCACCGACATCGTGCAGGTGCTCCAGTACGAGGACCTTCAAAACGTCGTGCTCGTCGGCCACAGCTACGCCGGCATGGTGATCACTGGGGTCGCCGACAAGGCCAGCGACCGGATCTCCCAGTTGGTGTACCTCGACGCCATGCTGCCTGAGAATGGGAAAGCGATAACGGATTATAGTCAGCGGCCGTATGCGCCGATCACTGAGGATTCGTGGCACGATCCGGCAACTGAGCCGCAGGAGTATGGTGTGACGGACGCGCGCGACGTCGCCTGGGTGAAGAAACGGCTGACCGACATGCCGCGGAAATGCATGACGCAGCCGTTAACGCTCGCTGATGACAAGAGCCGCCGGATCAAGGGCGCCTACATCCTGTGTTCCACGCGGCCCTTCGCCGGCGAAGCGGCAGGGCGAGCGAAGCGGCGCGGCTATCGGTATCGCGAGCTCAAGTCAGCCGGTCACGATGCGATGATCACGCAACCCCGAGAGCTGGCGAAGATTCTCATCGAGCTCACGTAGGGCACTCGACCCCGGTAGCGCTGGCGCGTTAGGCAGGCGCTTGCATCAAGCCGACGCGGCGAACCAGGTCCGTCCAGCGCGGGTCATCGCGGATCGATCGATCCTGCCCGGGGAGCGGGATGACGAACATTGCCTCGAGCGGGAATACCGCGCAGAGAAAGTCGCGCGTCTGGAAAGCACGCTCCAGCCAGCGTAAGGCGGCGTCGTACTCACCCAGCGCCCGTTGCGCGAGGGCGATCGCGCTCGGCGGAATCCAGACGCGCTCCGAACGCTCGACCAGGTCGTCGCGGATTCGTCGTACGTCCTCGATCCGGCCATTGGCGCTCAGCGCGATGGACAGCTCCGCGAGATGCCACGGATGCGCAGGCGCGAGGGCCGCGGCCTGGTCCAGGTCCTCGAGGCCGCTCGCCATGTCACCAAGCGCACAGCGCGCCTTGCCGCGCCATCGCAAGGCATCAGGGATCGAGCGCGAGTGCGTCACGCAAATACCTCCGCGTGTGGGCGAACGCTTCCGTAGGTGGTAGCACGAAGAAAACGCAGAGCCACAGGTAGCTCTCGGCCAGTCCCGCGAGTGCGGGTAGCGTCCCTTGAGGAACTCATCGTAAGCGTCCGGATTCACGGGCTTGCGCGTTCGCTGGCCTGCAACGGGCGACTCGTCAGGCATCTCCGCCGACGCCGACACACCGGACGACTCGTGCAATGCGGCCCGCAGCGTCGTTGCAATCGCGCTCGCGATCTCATCCTGCACCGCGAAGATGTCCGTCAGCTCCTGATCGAAGCGGTTGCTCCAGAGTTGGTATCCATCGGCAGCGTTCACGAGCTGCGCCGTGATCCGAACGCGGTTGCCTGCCCGCCGTACGCTGCCTTGGAGCAGCGTGCGCACCTGGAGCTGCTCGGCACTGGTGCGGGGGTCCGTCGACTTGCCCTTGTACGCGAAGCTCGAAGAGCGTGCCGCACCGCGCAGCACGCGGTCCTGCGCGAGAAGGTGGCGAATCTCCTCAGTGATGCCATCCGAGAAATACTCATTCTCCGCGTCGGCGCTGAGATTGACGAACGGCAGCACCGCGATCGATGGGCCTTCGGGCGCGTCGCCAACCTTCTTCCCACTTGGACGTGCGTGCGCGCGTGCGGGCCGGAGTCCGTGGCGGTGAGAGCGGCCTCCAGCGCCTCTGCGATGGCGCGCGCCGAGTCGGGGCGCTGGTCCCGGTTCTTCTCGAGGCACCGCATGATCAACGTGGCAACGGCGGGTGCGACAACCGGGTTCCGCTCTGACAGCGGCGCCGGCTGTTCTATCATGTGCGCCGTGATGTACGCCTGATTCGTTCGCTTGCCCGGGAACGGATGTGCTCCCGAAAGACACTCGTACGCCACGACCGCCCAGGCGTAGAGATCCGCTCGCAGGTCGACGTCAGGGTCGGCGGCCGCCTGTTCCGGAGCCATGTACGCCGGCGTGCCTAACGCCATGCCCATCTGCGTCAACGTGTCGCCGAGCTGCCGGGAGCGTGCCACGTCGATCGCTTTCCCGATGCCGAAGTCGGTCACGACGGCGATGCCGGCAGCGATGAGGATATTCTCCGGCTTTGATGTCCCGGTGAATCACGCCCTCGCCGTGCGCGTATGCGAGGGCGTGCGCGACGTCGCGAAGGAACGCAACGTTTCGCGGAGCGGAACCGTTCCGGCCTCGAGCCGGGCCCGCAGCGACTCGCCTCGCACGAACGGCATCGTGTAGTACGGAAGCCCGCTGCTGCTCCCGGCGACGAGAACGGGTACGATGTTCGGGTGCTGCAGACGCGCGGCGATTCGTAGCTCACGCTCGAACCGTTCGGCCGACAGGCCTTCGGCAAGCTCGGGCGACAGGATCTTGACGACCACATCGCGCCCCAATCGCTCGTCGCGCGCGAGAAAGACGCGCGACATCCCGCCACCGCCGAGCTCCCGCTGCAGGGCGTAATCGACGCCCAGCGCGGACTGGAGACGTTCGCGAAGGTCCAATGCGTTTGTTCTCAAGGCAACCATGTCGTGATCGTCGCTAAGCTATGGCACGACGCGCGTGCCGCTAGCCGACGCGTATCTCGAAGCGATAACGTTGCGGCATGACACCCGACCTGCGCGACCAGCTGCAGCATACCCTGGGTGCGAGCTATACCCTCGACCGCGAGCTTGGCGGCGGCGGGATGTCGCGGGTCTTCATGGCTGAGGACACGGTGCTCGGACGGTCGGTCGTCGTGAAGGTGCTGCCACCGGAAATGGCGTCCGGGGTGTCGATCGAGCGATTCAAGCGGGAGATCAGTCTCGCCGCGCGCCTGCAGCATCCGCACATCGTGCCGTTGCTCTCGGCCGGCGAGACGGGCGGGCTACCCTACTTCACGATGCCCTTCGTGGAGGGCGAGTCCTTGCGCGCGCGTTTGGCGCGTGGCGCGGAGATCCCGATCAAGGAAGCTGTGCGTCTCCTTCGCGAAGTGGCGTCGGCGCTGGCGTACGCGCATCGCAAAGGGGTCATCCATCGCGACATCAAGCCCGAGAACGTCCTCATCACAGAGCAGCACGCGGTGGTTACGGACTTCGGCGTGGCAAAGGCGATCAGCGCGGCGACACAGGCCGACGGCGATGGTCTGACTGCGGTAGGCGTGGCGCTTGGCACGCCCGCGTACATGGCGCCGGAACAGGTTGCGGGCGACCCGGCCACGGATCACCGCGCCGACATCTATGCCTTCGGCGTGATCGCTTACGAGCTGCTCGCGGGTCGGGCACCGTTCACCGGGCGGCCAGCGCAAGCGCTCATGGCTGCTCACGTCCTCGAGACACCGGAGCCACTCAACAGGCGTCGAAGCGGCATCCCGGAGCAACTGGCTGCACTCGTTATGCGCTGTCTGGAGAAAAGCCCGGACAATCGCCCGCAAAGCGCCGAGCACATTCTACGCAGCCTCGACGACGTGCCGACGACGCATCGGGAGGAAAAGGACGTCCGTCCATCTGTCGCGGTGTTACCGATGGTGAATACCAGCGGCGACCCTGAGAACGAGCATTTCAGCGATGGGCTCACTGATGAACTGATCGGCGTCTTCAGCAGGGTCGAGGGAATCACCGTCACCGGCCGGACCTCGACCTTCGCGCTCAAGGGCAAGGGACTGAGCATCCGCGCAATTACCGAGGTGCTGCACGTCGAGCACGTGCTCGAAGGAAGCGTCCGGCGTGCCGGCGACCGGCTCAAGGTTCGCGTGCAGCTGGTGAATGCCGACGAAAGCGTGATCTGGTCGGACAGCTACGATCGACGCCTCGAGGATGTGTTCGCGGTGCAGGAAGAGATTGCGCAGGCGGTCGTGCGAGCGCTCGAGGTGAAGCTCGTCACTATACGCGGCCCGCTGGTTCGCCCAGCCACGAAGGACCTGACGGCCTATGATCTCTTTCTGAAGGGCCGTTACGTCCGTCGCGGCATGGCGCCGGACCAGATGCGCAGAGCGATCGATTACCTCGAGCAGGCCGTCGCGCGTGACCCGACGTACGCGCGGGCCTACGCGTGGCTGTCGGACTCGCACTGGCTTCAAGTAGTGCTTGCAAGCAGACCGACGAGCGAGGAGGTACCTCGCGCTCGCGAGTACGCGACTACCGCGCTCACGCTCGACAGCTCTCTCGCCGAGGCCCACTGGGCGGTGGCGCAGCTCCTGTTTGGTTTCGATTGGGACGCGACCGCGGCCGAGCGCGCCTTCAAGCGTGCAATCCTGCTAGACCCAGGCTTCGAGGAAGCGCGGCATCTGTACGCCATCTTCCTGATCCACTGCAATCGTATGGAAGAAGCCGAAGCCGAGCTGACTCGGACACTCGAGATCGATCCGCTGCTTGCAGCCGCGCACCAAACGTTCGGGCGGCTGCATCTGAGCATGCGAAGGCCCGACCAGGCCATCACCCATTTTCGCGAGGCGTTGACGCTCGAGCCAATGTTCTCGCTCGCGCACGCACAACTCGGGCACGCGTACCTGCAGAAGGGAATGCCTTGGGACGCGATCAGCGAATTCGAAGCCGGAGCTCGAATCGGTTCGCCGAGTGACAAGGCGCATCTCGCCTACGGCTACGCGATGGCCGGGCGCCGCGAGGACGCGATGGCGATTCTCGCGAACCTCGTGTCACCGGGCAATCATCCTCCGCCGTTCCACATGGCGCTCGCGTACGTGGGCCTTGGTGATCGGCCGGAGGCGTTCCGGTGGCTCGAGCAGGCACGCGAAGAACACGACCCCTGGCTGACCACCGTAAATATCGACCGCACGTTCGATCCTTTACGCGTGGATTCCCGATTCGGCGACCTCGTTCGGGGCATGGGATTGGTGCCGTAGGGACCGACCCACGAACGCTGAGTGCGCGGACGCAAGCGCCGCTGAACACGCTGAGAACACGTACAAGCCAGCCCGGATGTGTTTCTCAGCGTTCTCTGCGTGCAGTTCCTCAGCGTACTCAGCGATCGTGGTCGCGGTTTCTGTTTGATGGCTAGGCCAGTGCGTAGCGAACGAACCTCCGCAGATCGAACTGACGGCCGCCTAACGCCTTGTCCGGCTCCCACTTCGGCCAGAGGTTCCAGAACGAGTTGCGGTCATCCAGTATCATCCCCGCGAACGTCTCGGCCACAATCGTCCCGCCGACGTCGCCGAGCTTCGGCGTGTCGATCTTCTTGTCGCCGTCGGATGTGTGCACGATCTCCGACTCCGGCTTCGTCCGGAACCCGTGCGCCGCCTCCGCAAGGACGTAGGTCCAGAGCGGACAGTTGTTCTCGAATCGCGCCGAGATCTTCGTAATCGACGGAATGTCGGCCGCGTCATCAGAGGAACTGCCGATCAGGATATCCTCGTCGCGCAATGGCTCGGCACCGATGGCTCGGGCGATCGACTGACCGTTAGGCAGCCGCATACGCCATCCGCGCACCAGGTTCCTGGCCGCGAGCGACTTGAACGGGCCAGGGTTCGTACCCGTCACACTCGTTGGGAGGTTCGACAGCGGGTCCACGAGCGACGGATCGATCTTGTAGGCCAGCTGCGTTCGCTTCGACTGCGCGTCGGCGGGGTCGTCTTCCAAACCGGCCGGCCGTTTCTCGATGTCGATGAACCGCGCCCAGTCGATCGCCCATTGCGGGTTCATCGCGCGGAATCCACGCAGATCGTCGACTGGTTGCGGACATCCGGGAGGCAGGGTCGAGAGCGGGAAGATCGGAAGCGGCGCCACCCGGTCGTTCAGCCGATAACCGGGGCGCACCATCGAGTGACCGAAGCGGTAGGCCGCGGCCGCAAATTCGAGGGGCATGAAGGCGGAGTGCTTCGGCCTGTAGAAGCGCAGAGAC
>Ga0075433_10005110_pt1 | contig 10289 bp, 7 predicted proteins | sample RhiMethybrSRZTD2_FD_75299 | JGI IMG/M metagenome (GOLD analysis project Ga0075433, IMG submission 75299) | Populus rhizosphere microbial communities from Tennessee, USA - Rhizosphere MetaG P. TD hybrid SRZTD2 | ecosystem: Host-associated > Plants > Roots > Rhizosphere > Soil | place: USA... | reverse complement strand
GATCTTCGCCATCCAGCGCGGCCAGCAGCTCGCCTTCCGCGAGAAGTATCGCAACGTCGACCTCCTGCTCATCGACGACATCCAGTTCCTGGCCGGTAAGGACGGCACGCAGGAGGAGTTCTTCTACACGTTCGGCGCCCTGCACGAGGCGCACAAGCAGATCGTGCTCACGAGCGACAAGCCGCCGCGCGAGATCAAGGGGCTCGAGGAGCGCCTGGTGTCGCGCTTCAACCAGGGGATGGTCACCGACATGAAGCCGCCGGACCTGGAGACCCGGGTGGCCATCCTCAAGCGCCGCGCGGCGGCCTACGGGCACGAGCTGTCGAACGAGGTGGCGCTGCTCATCGCCAGCCGCGTGCGCGCCAACGTGCGGCACCTCGAGGGCGTGCTCGTGCGGCTCACCGCGCTCACCGAGCTCGGGCGCACGAAGATCACGGTCGGGCTCGCCGAGGAGGTGCTCCGCGACTACGCCTCCGCCGACGCGCCGGCCCTGACGCTCGAGCGCATCGCCCAGGTGACGGCGGATCACTTCAACGTGTCGCTCGACCTCATGCGCGGCAAGCGGCGCACGAGCACGATCGCCCTCCCCCGCCAGGTGGCCATGTACTTGGCGCGCCAGAAGACCGGGCTCTCGCTCTCCGAAGTCGGCTCCTGGTTCAAGCGCGACCACACCACGGTGCTGCACGCGTGCGGCAAGATCGATCAGGTACGCGAGCGCGATCCGCGCGTGTCGTCGGCGCTGCGGGAGATCCTGGAGCGCCTCGAGCGCCCCTAGTCTTCTCCCCCTCGCGCCGTCGGGGCCCCGTTCCGGTCGGAGCGGGGCCCTTCGTCTTGGGGTCCGATCCGGGTCGGAAAAGGGTGTGGATGGACCGGGGATGAATGGGGATGAAACGGCCCGTCCTGGGGACACTTTCGAGAGGCCTGGGACGGGTCTGGAAAGGCCCCTGGGTTGTCCACGGCTCTATTTACATGATAACTCGTTATTTTACATATACTTATATGAGTATTCAGCCGGGTTGTCCACCCGCTTACTAGAACTAGGTCTTTGAGACTAATAACTTATTGAAATAATAGGCTATTAGGATAATTCTGGCGTTGCTCCCGAGGGGCCCCCTGCCTATACTGCGTGAGGAAGCGAAAACGACCCTCTCGAGAGGCTCGTTCTGCGCTCTCCGGCGTCCCCGCTAGGCGCCCCCGTTTCTCAAGGAAAAGGCACTCGCATGGAAATCACCATCCAGCAGTCGGACCTCGCGTTCGCGGTGGGCACGGCCCTCGGCAGCGTTCCCGCCAAGAGCACGCTGACCATCCTCCAGTCGCTGCTGCTCGAGGTCCAGGACGGCGGTCTTCGGATCACCGGCACCGATCTCGACGTCACCACCTCGGTCACCGTGCCGTGCACGGTGAAGTCGGGTGGACGCGCGGCCGTGCAGGCGCGCCATTTCTCGGACGCCGTGCGCAAGCTGCCGCGCGACAGCGTTCGGGTCGCCGACGAGGACGGCGGGCTCACGGTGTTCTACGGCAAGGGCAAGTCACAGGTGCCGCGCCTCGACGATCAGGACTTCCCCATGACGCCCGACGTCAAGCCGGAAGGACGCATCTCGATCGACGGACCGGTGCTCGCGCGCCTGATCCAGCGCACCGCCTACGCGGTGTCGTCGGACGAGACGCGCGCCGTGTTGAACGGCGTCTACTTCGCCGCCTCGGACAAGGAGCTGACGCTCGTCGCCACCGACGGCCATCGCCTGGCCCGTGCCCGCCGCGCCGGATCCTTCGGCGCCCTCGGCAAGGATGGCTTCGTGGTCCCCGGCCGCACGGTGACCATGCTCGGCCGCATGGCCGCCGAGGCCACGAGCCCGGTGGAGATCGGCCTGGCGCCGGCGCGCAACCAGGCCGCGTTCCGCATGAAGGTGGGGGCGTACGACGTCGTGGTCTACACGCGGCTGCTCGAGGGACCTTTCCCCAACTACGAGCAGGTCATCCCCAAGACCAACCAGAAGACGCTCACGGTGGCGCGCGGCGAGATGCGCGAGGCCATCGACCGCGTGTCGACGCACTCCGACAACATCACGCACCAGGTGCGTCTCGACATCGCGCCCGGCAAGGTGACGGTGCGGGTCAACACCACGGACGTGGGCTCGGGCGAGGAGACGCTCGACGGGCGCTACGACGACGAGGCGCTGTCCGTCGCCTACAACGCCAACTACCTGCTCGACATCCTGAAGAGCCTCGACTCCGAGCGCGCGGTCGTCCGCCTCGACAAGCCCACGAACGCGGGCGTCATCGAGCCCGACGGAGGGCTCGCGGACAAGGAAGAGGAGCTGCTCTGCCTGATCATGCCTCTGCGCCTGCCGGAGACGAACGAGGTGGCGATGGCGGGCGCCGGCCGGCGCGGATGAGCCGACCCGGCCGCGCGTCGCGGCTCGGGGACGTGCTGCCCGGGGTGCTCGGCGATCTCGGACTCTCCGAGACGCTTCGCGCATCCGATGTGCTGGAGGCATGGCGCCGCGTGGTGGGGGAGAAGCTGGCGCGCGTGGCGCGGGCGCGGTCCTTCCAGGCCGGCGTGCTGGTCGTGGAGGCCGAGTCCCCGGTGTGGATGCAGGAGATCCGGTTCCATCAAGTGCGCCTCCGCAAGCGACTCGACGAAGAGTGCGGCCCCGGCGTGGTCCGGGAGTTCCGCCTGATCTTGAGCGATCCCCGTGAAGGCGAGAGTACATGGCGGTGAGAGAAAAGGAACCCGAAGTCAAAGGCCATCACTACGACGCGACCAACATCACCGTCCTCGAAGGACTCGAGGCGGTGCGCAAGCGTCCGGCGATGTACATCGGCGACGTCGGCACGCGCGGCCTGCACCATCTCGTGTACGAGGTGGTCGACAACTCGGTCGACGAGGCGCTGGCCGGCATCTGCACGGAGATCCACGTGCGGCTGCACGCCGACGGCTCGTGCACCGTCGTCGACAACGGGCGCGGCATCCCGGTCGACGTGCACAAGCAGATGAAGCGCCCGGCGCTCGAAGTCGTCATGACCACGCTGCACGCCGGCGGCAAGTTCGACTCCAAGGCGTACAAGGTCTCGGGCGGCCTCCACGGCGTCGGGGTCTCGGTGGTGAACGCGCTCTCCGAGTGGCTCGAGGTGGAGGTGGCGCTCAACGGGCGCTACCACCGCCAGCGCTACGAGCGCGGCAAGCCGGCCGGCGACCTGACCGTCGACGGCACCGTCGAGGTGACCAAGATCCGTGGCCAGGAAGAGGCGCGGGCCGCGGCCCGGCGCGCCAAGAAGGCGTCGCAGCCCGAGCTCGACCTGCAGCTGCGCGCCGGCGACGGCTACGACTCGGGCACGCTCGTCCGCTTCAAGCCCGACAGCAAGGTGTTCGAGGAGACGACGTTCTCGTTCGACGTCCTCACCCAGCGCCTGCGCGAGCTGGCGTTCCTGAACAGCGGCCTGCGCATCACCATCACCGACGAGCGCAGCGGCAAGAGCCACGATTTCCGCTACGACGGCGGCATCGTGGAGTTCGTGAAGTATCTGAACCAGATGAAGAGCGCGCTGCACTCCAAGGTCATCAGCTTCTCGCGCACCAAGGACGACGTGGAGGTGGACTTCGCGGTCCAGTACAACGACTCCTACGCGGAGAACGTGTACTCGTACGTGAACAACATCAGCACGTCGGAGGGCGGCACGCACCTCATCGGCTTCCGCTCCGCGCTCACCCGCACGCTCGTCAACTACGCCGAGAAGGAAGGCCTGGCCAAGCAGCTCAAGAGCCAGATCTCGGGCGAGGACGTGCGCGAGGGGCTCACCGCCGTGCTCTCGGTCAAGGTGCGCGACCCGCAGTTCGAGGGCCAGACCAAGACCAAGCTCGGCAACTCCGAGGTCAAGGGCATCGTCGAGCAGATCGTGGGGGAGGGGCTGCGCGAGTTCTTCGAGGAGAACCCGCCGGTCGCCCGCAAGATCTGCGAGAAGATGATCTCGGCGGCGCGGGCGCGAGACGCGGCGCGCAAGGCGCGCGAGCTGGCGCGCCGCAAGTCGCTGCTCGACGGCGCCGCACTCCCCGGCAAGCTCGCCGACTGCGCCTGGGACGATCCGGCGCAGTGCGAGATCTTCATCGTCGAGGGCGACTCGGCCGGCGGCTCGGCCAAGCAGGGGCGCGACCGGCGCTTCCAGGCCATCCTGCCGCTCAAGGGCAAGATCCTGAACGTCGAGAAGGCGCGCGTCGACAAGGTGCTCTCCAACGAGGAGATCCGCACCATCATCACCGCGCTCGGCACCGGCGTGAAGGAGGAGTTCGACGTCGGCAAGCTGCGCTACCACCGCGTCATCCTCATGACCGACGCCGACATCGACGGCGCGCACATCCGCACGCTCCTGCTCACCTTCCTGTTCCGGGAGATGAAGACGCTGGTCGAGAACGACCACATCTACATCGCGCAGCCGCCGCTGTACCTGGTGAAGAAGGGCAAGGACGAGATCTACTGCTACTCCGACGCCGAGCGCGACGCGGCCAGCGAGCGCCTGGGCAAGAAGGGCGTCACCGTCCAGCGCTACAAGGGTCTGGGCGAGATGAACCCGGAGCAGCTGTGGCGCACCACGATGGACCCGGAGACGCGCACGCTGCTCAAGGTGAAGCTCGAGGACGCGGTCGCCGCGGACCAGATCTTCACCGTCCTCATGGGCGAGCTGGTCGAGCCGCGCCGCAAGTTCATCGAGGAGAACGCCACGTTCGTGAGGAATCTGGACATCTGAGTCGCGCGCATCCCCGCACCGCCACCACGCCCCCGCGCGATCGAGAGGAACGATGAGCTCGTTGACGCCCCGCCAGAAGATCCTGCCGATCACCATCGAGCAGGAGATGAAGACCTCGTACATCGACTACTCGATGTCGGTCATCGTCTCGCGGGCGCTCCCCGACGTCCGGGACGGACTCAAGCCTTCGCAGCGCCGCATCCTGGTCGCCATGAACGACCTCAACCTGGCGCCCGGACGCGCCTACCGCAAGTGCGCCAAGATCGCCGGCGACACCTCGGGCAACTACCATCCCCACGGCGAGCAGGTCGTCTACCCGACGCTGGTGCGCATGGCGCAGGACTTCAACATGCGCTACCCGCTGGTCGACGGGCAGGGCAACTTCGGCTCGGTGGACGGCGACGCGCCGGCGGCCATGCGTTACACCGAGGCGCGCCTCACCCCGGTGGCCATGGAGATGCTGGCCGACCTCGAGAAGAACACCGTCGACTTCCGCTCCAACTACGACGAGACGCGCGAGGAGCCGGTGGTGCTGCCGGCGGTGCTGCCCAACCTGCTGGTCAACGGCTCGAGCGGCATCGCGGTCGGCATGGCGACCGAGATCCCGCCCCACAACCTGGGCGAGATCTGCGACGCCATCGCCGCGGTCATCGACAAGCCCGAGCTGCCCGGCGAAGAGCTGTGGAAGATCGTGAAGGGCCCGGATTTCCCGACTGGGGCGATCATCTACGGCCTGCAGGGCATCCGCGATTGCTACGAGAAGGGGCGCGGGCTCATCCGCGTGCGCGCCCGCGTGGTCACCGAGGAGGGCCGCGCCGGCCGCATGAGCCTGGTGGTCACCGAGATCCCGTTCCAGGTCAACAAGGCGAACCTGCTCGAGAAGATCGCCGACCTGGTGAAGGACGGGAAGATCGAGGGCATCTCCGACCTGCGCGACGAGTCCGACCGCGAAGGCACGCGCGTCGTGATCGAGCTCAAGAAGGACGCGCAGCCGCGCGTCGTGCTCAACCAGCTCTACGTGCACACGCCGCTGCAGACCACGTTCGGCGCCATCATGCTGGCGCTCGTCGATGGCCGCCCGCAGACGCTCTCGCTGCGCGCCATGATCGACGAGTACGTGAAGCACCGGCAGATCGTGGTGCGCCGGCGCACCGAGTTCGACCTCGCCGAGGCCGAGCGCCGGGCCCACATCCTCGAGGGCTACAAGATCGCGCTCGACAACATCGACGCGGTCATCGAGCTGATCAAGAAGTCGAAGGACACGGAGGCGGCGCGCGAAGGCCTGATGAAGAAGTTCGGCCTCTCCGAGATCCAGGCCAACGCCATCCTCGACATGCGCCTGGCGCGCCTCACCGGCCTCGAGCGCGACAAGATCGAGCAGGAGTACCTGGAGACGATCAAGCTCATCGAGGAGCTGCGCTCGATCCTGGCCTCGCCGGCCAAGATGATGCGCATCATCAAGAACGAGGTCCTCGAGCTGAAGAAGAAGTACGCCGATCCGCGCCGCACCGAGATCGTGCCCGAAGAGGGCGACCTGTCGATCGAGGACCTGATCCAGAACGAGGACATGGTGGTCACGCTGTCGCACGCCGGCTACATCAAGCGCAATCCGGTGAGCCTCTACCGGTCGCAGCGCCGCGGCGGCAAGGGACTGATCGGCGCGCGCACCAAGGAAGAGGACTGGATCGAGCACCTGTTCGTGGCCCAGATGCACTCGTACCTGCTGGTGCTCACGGCCAAGGGACGTTGCTACTGGCTCAAGGTCCACGAGATCGACCAGGCGGGGCGCGCGGCCAAGGGGCGGCCGATCGTCAACCTGATCGAGATGGACCGCGAGGACCGCGTGCAGACCGTGGTCGCCGTGCGCGAGTTCGACGACCAGCACTTCCTGGTCATGGGCACGCGCGCCGGGCTCATCAAGAAGACCGTGCTCTCGGCCTACGGCAACCCGCGGCGCTCGGGCATCAACGCCATCCTGCTCGAGGACAACGACGAGCTGATCGAGGCGTTGATCACCGACGGCACGCAGGACCTGATCCTGGCCAAGCGCCTGGGCAAGGCGATCCGCTTCCACGAGCGCGAGGTGCGGCCGATGGGGCGCACCACGTACGGCGTGAAGGCGGCGACGCTCGAGGACGGCGACCAGGTGGTGTCGCTGGTGGCGGTGAAGCGCGACGGCTCGCTGCTCACCGTGACCGAGAACGGCTACGGCAAGCGCAGCCCGATCAGCGAGTACCGCGTGAGCCATCGCGGCGGCCTCGGCATCATCACCATCAAGACCACGGAGCGGAACGGCAACGTGGTGGCGGTGAAGGAAGTCGTCGACGGCGAGGAGCTGATGGTGATCACGCGCCAGGGACAGGTGATCCGCATGCCGGTGCGCGGCATCTCGGTCATCGGCCGCAACACGCAGGGCGTGCGCCTGGTGTCGCTCGAGGAGGGCGATCAGGTGACCGACGTCACGCGCATGGTGGGGGACGAGGCGGTCGCGAACGGCGAGGGCGCGGAGGTCTCCGAGGTCGCCGAGTCGGCCGACGGCGCGCCCTCGGGCAACGGCGGCGGTCCCGAGTAGACACGCGCGCGGACCGCGGGGCCGGGAGGAGCGAGCCCGGCCCCGTTCTCTTGGACCAGCTTGTGAAAGATGGTGCTTGATCGCATGGTACGCATCTCCGATTCCACGGTCCGCCGGCTCTCGGGATACCTGCGCGCGCTCGACGAGCTCGATCCGCAGGGCGCGGCCATCGTCTCGTCGCAGGAGCTGGCCGAGCGCACCGGCGTCACCTCGGCACAGGTGCGCAAGGATCTCTCGCACTTCGGCTCGTTCGGCCGTCGCGGCTTCGGCTACGAGGTCTCGGGGCTGCGCCGCGAGATCCGCGGCATCCTCGGGCTCTCGCGCCGCTGGAGCGTGGCGCTCGTCGGCGCCGGCAATCTCGGCAGCGCGCTCTTCGCCTACAAGGAATTCCGCGAGCGCGGCTTCGACGTGATCGCCGTGTTCGACAACTCCCCGGACCGCATCGGCCAGCACATCGGCGACCTCGTGATCGAGCCCCTGGCGCGCTTCCGCGAGGTGTGCGAGGAGCGCTCGATCGACATCGGCGTCATCGCCACGCCGGCGCGCGCGGCCCAGGACGTGGCCGATCTCCTGGTCGAGGCCGGCGTGCGCGCGGTGCTCAACTTCGCCCCGCGCAAGCTCGTGGTGCCGCGGCACGTCACGCTGCGCGACGTGAACATGGAAGTCGAGCTCGAGAGCCTGGCGTTCGCCCTGCGCGCCAGCGAGGCGCGCGGCGGCCGGCGGCGCGTGGAGGAGTGGTGATCGCCGACCTCGCGCTGGCGCGGCGGCTCGAGCGCGACGAGGGCAGGAACACGGCCGAGGCGACGCTGGCCTACGGGCGCGAGGCGCCCGAGGTGCCGGTGGCCACGCTCGAGGTGGGTGGCGGCTGGGCGGCGTTCGCGGGCGTGGGATCGTTCCTCACCCAGGCCAAGGGTCTGGGCATGGACGGGCCGGTGGAGAGCGCGGAGCTCGATCGTCTCGAGGACTTCTTCCAGAGCCGCGGGGCGGCGGCGCAGGTCTCGGTGTGCCCGCTCGTCGATCCGTCGCTGCTCGATCTGTCGCGGCGCGGCTACCGCGTGCTCGAGTTCGACAACGTGCTCGTGGCCGAGCCGTCACGCGCCGTCGAGCCGTCGCCCGCGTCGCCCGGCGTCGAGGTGTGGCGCGCCGGTCCCGACGAGCTCGACCTGTGGGCCGAGACCTCGGCGCGCGGCTTCTTCCCCGATGAGGCGGCGCTGGCCAGGGCGCGGCCCGCGTTTCGCGCCTTCGCCGGGATGCCGGCGGTGGCCTCGTTCCTGGCGCGCGTCGACGGGCGCGTGGCCGGCGCCGGCGCTTACGGCGTGCGCGACGGCCTCGCCGGCTTCTTCGCCACGAGCGTGCTGCCCGAGTTCCGCGGCCGCGGCGCTCACCGCGAGCTGATCCGCGCCCGCCTCGACTCGGCGCGCGCCGCCGGCTGCGATCTGTGCTCGGTGGGGGCCATGCCGGGGAGCGACTCGCAGCGCAACTTCGAGCGCTGGGGCTTCCGCATCGCCTACACGAAGACCATCCTCATCCGCGAGTGGAGCTGAAAGCCGACCCGGCCGGTTCGCAAACACGGTTCAAGCCAAGGGCACCTTCTGCGGTTCGGAAATGGGCGCCGGCGCGGCATCGCGTCTAGAATCCTCACATGCAGCGCCCGGCCTTCGTCTTCCATCCCGACTACTACGCCGACATCGGCGCCCACGTCTTTCCCATCGAGAAGTACGGCCTAGCGCGCAAGATGCTGCTCGACTCCGGTGATACGACGCCCGAGGACTGGCGCGCCCCCGAGCCGGCGACGCGCGAGGAGCTCGAGCTCGTGCACACGCGCGCCTATCTCGACGACTTCCTCCACGCGCGCCTGACCCCGCGCACCGCGTTCTCCGAGTTTCCGCTCACGCCCGCGATCGTCCGCGCCTACGTGCTCGGCGCCGGCGGCAGCATCCTGGCCTGCCGCGAGGCGCTGGAGCGCGGCTTCGCCTCCAACTGCGGCGGCGGCTTCCATCACGCCTTCGCCGACCTGGCGGCGGGCTTCTGCTACCTGAACGACATCGCCATCGGCATCCGCGTGCTGCAGCGCGAGAAGAAGATCGCCCGTGCCGCGGTGATCGACTGCGACCTCCACCAGGGGAACGGCACGGCGCGCATCTTCGAGGGCGACGACTCCGTGTTCACGTTCTCCATCCACCAGGAGAATCTGTATCCGGTGAAGGAGCGCAGCGACTGGGACATCGGGCTCGAGGACCACGCCGGCGACGAGCGCTATCTCGACGAGCTGTCGCGCGCCCTACCGCAGATCTTCGAGCGCGCGCGCCCCGACTTCGTCGTCTACCAGGCCGGGGCCGATCCCTTCGAGGAGGATCAGCTCGGCGATCTCGGGATCACGCGCCCCGGGCTCCTCGAGCGCGACCGCCTGGTGCTCGCCGAGTGCGCGCGCCGCGGCGCGCCGTGCGCGGTGACGCTGGGCGGCGGCTACGCGCGCCGGCTCTCGGACACGGCGGCCATCCACGCCGGCACGCTGCGCACGACGCTCCTCGTCTCCGGCCACGCCCGCACGCCGGTCTGATCCGTACCCGGTCGGGCAGGACGCGCTCCCCTTGGGTTCGCCGGCGGCCGATAACCAGGGGAACCCCGCAAGCCGTGACGCCGTTTGCGCCATGGCACACGGGTTGCGACAGGCAAGGTTATGAGGGGGCGGAGCCCCCGAGGAGGAGGTGGCCGATGAAGCGGTTCCTGGTGCTGTTGCTGCTCGTGGGGGTGGGACTCGACGTGTCGTCCGCGGCGTTCGCCGCCCGCGTCCATCGTCGCGTGGTCGTGAAGAGCGGTCCGCGCGTCACCCGCACGACGGTGGTCGTCCATCGCGGCTGGCCGATCCGCCGCGCCATGCCACTCGTGGTCGTGCGTCAGGCGCGCGTCGCGTATCGCGTGGCGCCGGCGGTGTTCCTGGCGCCCGTCATCTGGCGCCCGATCGTCATGCCTC
>Ga0075433_10005109_pt1 | contig 10290 bp, 6 predicted proteins | sample RhiMethybrSRZTD2_FD_75299 | JGI IMG/M metagenome (GOLD analysis project Ga0075433, IMG submission 75299) | Populus rhizosphere microbial communities from Tennessee, USA - Rhizosphere MetaG P. TD hybrid SRZTD2 | ecosystem: Host-associated > Plants > Roots > Rhizosphere > Soil | place: USA... | reverse complement strand
CCCCGCCGCCCTCCGCGGCGACGAGGTGTGGTGCCAGCTCTTCTCCGAGCCGGGCGCGGGCTCCGACCTGGCCGGCCTGCGCACGCGGGCGCAGCGCGACGGCGACGACTGGGTGATCAACGGCCAGAAGATCTGGACCTCGGGCGCGCACTGGGCCGACCGGGCCATCCTGGTCGCGCGCAGCGATCCCAAGGCGGCCAAGCATAAGGGCCTCACCTTCTTCTTCCTCGACATGAAGTCGCCCGGGATCGAGACCCGGCGGATCAAGCAGATCTCGGGCGCCTCCCACTTCAACGAGGTGTACTTCACCGACCTGCGCATCCCGGACCAGCAGCGGCTCGGCGCGGTGGGCGCGGGCTGGGGCGTGGCCATCACCACCCTGATGAACGAGCGCCTCACCTCCGGCGACCTGCGGGGGCCGGACTTCGAGGAGATCTTCGGGCTCGCGCGGGCCACCGCCCTCGAGGACGGCCCCGCCATCGCGAACGCGGCGGTACGCGAGCGGCTCGCCGATCTCTACGTGAAGACCCAGGGCGTCCGGCTCACCCGCTTCCGCACCATGACCGCGCTCTCGCGCGGGGAGACGCCCGGCCCCGAGAACTCCATCGGCAAGCTCGTCAACGCCCCCAAGGCCCAGGAGATCGCCTCGTTCGCGATGGATCTGCTCGACATGGGCGGGGTGGTGATGGACAAGGACGTGGCGCCGCTGCGGGCCGCCTTCCAGGAGTCGCTGCTCACCTCGCCGGGCGGGCGCATCGCGGCCGGCACCGACGAGATCCTGCGCAACATCATCGCGGAGCGCGTGCTCGGCCTGCCCCAGGACGTGCGCGTCGACCGCGATCTGCCCTTCGAGCAGCTGCCCACCGGAAGCAGGTAGGCTCGGAGCGGGCTAGCTCGCGGGTGGCGCCGCCACGACGTCCTCGTAGCGGTGGCGCTTTGTGATCAGGCCCGCGTACTGAAACACGTCGAGGGCCACCTCGAAGGCGGGCCGGGTGATCTCCACGTGCGGGGACCAGCACCCGAGCTTCTGGTAGTAGCCGATCGTCGACGTCAGCACCGCGGGGTGGATCTGCGGGAAGAACGGGACTTCCGCCTTCGCAACCTCGGCGGCGGGAGTGGCCAGCAGCCACGCCCGCGCCTTCCGGTAGGCTCGCATGAACCGCCGGGCCATGTCGGTCTGGAGCCACCCGCGCGTGGCGGCCAGGCTCGAGAACGCGAGCGGGCCGATCGCCTGCCCCACCGAGGCCACCACGTGGCCGACCCGGTCGTGCTCGAGCTGCTGGGGCGCGGGCCCCTGCTGGTGGACGTAGTCGCCCTCGCCGCGCCGGAACGCCGCGTCCATCTGATCGCTCGGCACATTCGTCGCCTGGATCGCGGCGAAGTCGAGCCCGCGCTTGTGGCAGGCGTACTTGAACATGGCGAGCGGCTGGCCCCCGTGGTCGACGAGGACCCGCTTCCCCTCGAGCTTGTCCCAGGAGAAGCCGGGGTCGGCCGCCCGCCCGGTGAGGAAGAAGCCGTCCATCTCGTTGATCTGGGCGAAGTGGACGGCGGGCGGCGTCTGGCCCTTCTCGAGCGGGCCGAAGCCCTGCGACGGCGCGGACTGGCAGACGTGCACCGTCCCCGCCGCCACCCCTTCGATGGCCGACTTGCCGAGCGGCGCGATCGAGTGGCGCGGCGTGAGCCCCTCGTCGCGGAGAAAGCCCCCCGCGATCGTGGCGATCAGCGGGGAGTAGAAGGCGGAGAAGCGGGTGAACTGGATGTTGATCTCGTCGCTCATGACTTGCCTCTCGAGGGTATACTCACGGGTGCCATGGCTACCGACAAGCGCGCCGCCGATCCGGATCTCCAGAAGCGTCTGACCCCGGAACAGTACAACGTGACCCAGTGCAGCGCCACCGAGCCGCCGTTCCGGAACGAGTTCTGGGACCACCACGAGCCCGGCATTTACGTGGACGTGGTCTCGGGCGAGCCGCTCTTCTCCTCGACGGACAAGTTCGACTCGGGGACCGGCTGGCCGAGCTTCGTGCGGCCGATCGAGCCGGCCAACGTGACCGAGCACTCGGACACCTCGTACGGCATGCGCCGTGTCGAGGTCCGCTCCTCCGAGGGCGACTCGCATCTGGGGCACCTCTTCCCCGACGGCCCGCGCCCGACCGGGATGCGCTACTGCATCAACTCGGCGGCGCTCCGCTTCATTCCGGTCGCCAAGCTCGAGGAGGAAGGGTACGGCAAGTACCGCGCGCTCTTCGAGAAGGTGAAGCCGCAGTCCTAGCGGGCATCCCCGCGATGGCGATTCGCCTGCTCGCCGCCGCGCTCGTGGTCGGGATCCTCGCCGGACCCGCACTCGCCGCCCCGCCGCGCCCCGGCGGCGCTCCGCCCGGCGGCGCTCCGAAGGTCTCGGTGGCGCTCATCAGCGAGGGCGCGTCGATCGAGCCCGGGGCGCCGTTCTGGCTCGGCCTCCGCCAGCGCATCGCGCCGGGCTGGCACACCTACTGGCTCAACCCGGGTGACTCCGGCGAGGCGCCGACCCTCGACTGGAAGCTCCCGGCCGGCTTCGCCGCGGATCCGATCGTGTGGCCGCAGCCGGAGCGGCTCCCGGTGGGGCCGGCGATGAGCTACGGCTACACGAAGGAGGTCGTCCTCCTGACCCGAGTCACCGCGCCGGCGGAGGCACGGCCGGGGAGCCGGGTCACGCTGCGCGCCCACGTCTCCTGGCTCGTGTGCGAGAAGATCTGCATCCCGGAGGAGGCCGACGTGGCCCTGACCCTGCCGGTGGCCGCCAGCCGCCCCACCCCCGCGTCGACCGCCCCGACCATCGAGCGAGCCCGCGCCGCCGTGCCCGCCCCGAGCCCGTGGCCCGCCACGCTGCGGGCGACGCCCGAGACCGTGACCGTGGCGGTGGCCGCGCCCGGCCTCCGCCCCGACCACGTGGCCGAGGCGTGGTTCTTCCCCTCGCGCTGGGGCGTCATCGACCACGCCGCTCCGCAGGCGCTCACCGTGGACGAGCGCGGCATCACGCTCCGGACCGCGCGCGGCGCGCTCCCCGAGGCGACCGCCACCGATCTCGACGGGGTCCTGGTGGTGCGCGAGCGGCTCGATCAGGGGCTCGTGACCCAGGCGTTCGCGATCCGGGCCACTGCTGCCGGGTCCGCGGCCGACGCGGCGCAGGCGCTCTCGCTGGCCGCGGCCATCGGGCTGGCGCTCGCCGGCGGGCTCATCCTGAACCTCATGCCGTGCGTGCTACCCGTGCTTTCGGTCAAGGCAATCGCTCTGGTCTCCCACGCGCAGACCTCGTCCGCGTCGATGCGGCGGCATGGCCTCGCCTACACGCTCGGCGTGCTCGCCTCGTTCGCCGTGCTCGCCTCCGCCCTGATCGCGCTGCGCGCGGGCGGGTCCGAGGTCGGCTGGGGCTTCCAGCTGCAGTCGCCGCTGGTGGTGGGCGGGCTCGCCTACCTGCTCTTCGCCCTCGGGCTGAGCCTCTCCGGGATCCTCACTATCGGGACGCGGGTCACCGGGGTGGGCCACGGGCTTGCCGCGCGGCCGGGCTACCGGGGGTCGTTCTTCACCGGCGCGCTGGCCTCGGTGGCGGCGACCCCCTGCACCGCCCCGTTCATGGGCGTGGGGGTCGGCTACGCCCTCACGCAGCCGCCCGTCGCCGCCCTGATGGTCTTCGAGGCGCTCGCCCTGGGCCTGGCCCTGCCCTTCCTGGCGTTGAGCCTGATGCCGGCGTGGCGCCGCCTGCTGCCGCGCCCCGGCGCCTGGATGGAGCGGCTCAAGCAAGGCCTGGCCTTCCCGCTCTACGCCTCCGTGGCCTGGCTCGTCTGGGTGGTGAGCCGCCAGACCGGACCCGACGGGGTCGCCCTGGTCCTGCTGGGGCTGCTGCTGATCGGCTTCGGCGCGTGGCTCCATCACGCGACCCGCGGCAGCGGCTCGCTGCCCTGGCGCCGCGCCGCCAGCGGCATCGCGCTGGGCTGCGTGGCGGCGGCGATCGCGCTGGGGCCGCTCGTGAGCACGAGCCCGTCCGCGTCGTCGGCGTCGTCGGTCCTCGGCGCCCCCCCGGGAGCCGCGTGGGAGCCCTTCACCCCGGAGCGCCTGGCCGCGCTCCGCGCGCAGGGCACCCCGGTCTTCGTGAACTTCACCGCGGCCTGGTGCATCACGTGCCTCGTCAACGAGCGCGTGGCGCTCCAGTCCCACGCGGTGACCGACGCCTTCGCCCGCCGCGGGATCGTCTATCTGAAGGCGGACTGGACCAGCAAGAGCCCCGAGATCGCCGCGCTCCTCGGGTCCTTCGGGCGGAGCGGCGTGCCGCTGTACGTCCTCTACGGCGGCGGCCGCGCGCCGGCCCCGCCGCGAGTCCTGCCGCAGATCCTCAGCGAGAGCACCCTCATCGAGGCCGTCGAGAAGCTCTGAGCCCGATGTCAGCGAAAGGAGAGCATCCGATGTCCGACTCCCTGACCCGCCGCCGCTTCCTCGGCCACACCTCCGCCGCCATTGTCCTGGCCGGCGTCGCCACCCGTCTGGGGCCGCGCGCCGCGCTCGCCGCGGTCCAGGCCAAGGTGGGCGAGCCCGCCCCCCTGTTCACCGCGCCCGCGACCAACGGCACGCCGGTGAGCCTCGCTGCCTACAAGGGCAAGGTCGTGGTCCTCGAGTGGACGAACCACGAGTGCCCCTACGTGCGGAAGCACTACGAGACCGGCAACATGCAGGCGCTGCAGCGCGAAGCCACCGGGCAGGGCGTGGTGTGGCTCACCCTGATCTCCTCGGCGAAGGGCGAGCAGGGCTACGTGACCGCGGCGCAGGCCGACGACCTGACCGCGGGCCGCAAGGCGGCGCCCACCGCGGTGCTCCTCGACGAGCCCGGCGTGGTCGGCCGGATGTACGGCGCCACCAACACGCCCCACATGTACGTGGTGGACAAGACCGGCACGCTCGTCTACGCGGGCGCCATCGACGACAAGCCCACCACCCGCCGCGCCGACGTCAGCGGCGCCAACAACTACGTGCGCGCGGCGCTCGAGTCGGTCGGCACCGGCCAGCCGGTGAAGACCCCGATCACGCGCGCGTACGGCTGCACCGTCAAGTACTCCTAAGAGCGACATGGGGCATGCCCCCGGCTTCCGGCTGACTCGTCGTCGTCTCCTCCACGGGCTGGCGGCGAGCGCGGCGGCCGGGGCGCTACCTCGATCCGCCCACGGCCAGACTCCCGCCCCGCCGCCGGCCCCATCGGTCCCCGGCGCATCCGTGGACGTCGGCGACGCGCCGCGCGCGGCCATGGCGGGCGCCGCGCTCGCCTTCCTGGGCGCGCTGCCCGCGGACACGAGGCGCCGCGCGGTGTTCGCGATCGGCGACGCGCAGCGGCTCGACTGGCACTACATCCCGCGCCGGCGCGCGGGTGTCCCCTTCAAGGAGATGCCCGCGGCGGGGCGCGCCGCCGCGCAGGAGCTGATGCAGGCGAGCCTGAGCGCGGTGGGCTACGGCAAGGCGGTCGCGATCATGCGCCTCGAGGACGTGCTGCGCCGCCTCGAGACCTTCGGCCTCACGCGCGACCCGGAGAACTACGCGTTCAGCGTGTTCGGCAATCCGGGGCCCTCGGCGCCGTGGGGCTGGCGGGTCGAGGGCCATCACCTCTCGCTGAACTTCACCCTCGTGCCGGGCCGGCCGGTGGCGATGACGCCCGCCTTCTTCGGCGCCAACCCGGCCGAGGTCCCCTCCGGCCCGCAGAAGGGCCAGCGCACCCTCGCGGCCGAGCAGGACCTGGGCCGGGCGCTCGTGCTGAGCTTGGGCGAGGCGCAGCGCGCTCGTGGCGTCATCGCGGCGCAGTCGCTCGGAGACATCGTGAGCGGGCCGGGGCGGGCCGACAGCCTGACCACGCCGGTCGGGCTCGCGCTCGGCGACATGAGCGCCGATCAGCGCGGTCGGGCGCTGCGCCTCGTCGAGGAGTACGCGCGCAACATGCGGGGCGAGCTGGCCGACCAGGAGCTCGACCGCATGCGTCGGGCCGGGCCCGACCTGATCCGCTTCGCGTGGGCCGGTCCCCTGGAGCCCGGCAAGCCGCACTACTACCGTCTCCACGGCCCCACGCTCCTCATCGAGTACGACAACACCCAGAACGACGCCAACCACATCCACTCGGTCTGGCACGACCCCCGCCGCGACTTCGCCCAAGACCTCCTCAAAGCCCACTACGACCACGGTCCCCACCACCACGCCTGATCCACCGCTCCACCCACCCACCCGCACACGGTCAGATTTACCGCGAACGAACGACTCCCCACCGCACGCGCGCACCCGATGCCGCGCAGTTGAATCCGGAGAGGACGCGGACGGGGGTACGGGGTGGCGGGGTGGGGGCCGGGTGACCCGTTCCCCGCCGCGGGCAAGCCTGCACCGAACCCTCCCGATTGGGAACTCCTCCCGCAAGGTAGATGCGCAACGGGTCGTGGTCAGAGGCCCCCACCCCGCCACCCCGCACCCCTGTCCGCGCCCTCGATCGCGTGGCACATCGCTTGCTCCACCACCAAGCGATGAACAAGCTCGCGGGCGTCATCGCGCTGATCGTTGGCGTGGCCGCGCTCTACCTCGCCCGCGCGGTGCTCGTGCCGATCGCGCTCGCGATGCTGCTCACCTTCATGGTGTATCCGATCGTCGCGCAGCTGACCCGGCTCGGGCTCGGCCGCGGCCCGTCGGTGGCGGTCGTCGTCACCATGCTGTTCGCGACCCTCGGCGGCGGCTTCTGGATCCTCACGATCGAGTTCTCGAGCCTCTCCACCGAGATCCCGGCCTACCGCGACAACCTGATCCTCAAGATCGACCAGGTGCGCCGCATGGGGCGCGGCGGCGCGCTCGAGAAGGCGCAGTCCGCGGTCACCGAGGTCGCGGCCGAGCTGCAGAAGGACACCGGGAGCCCGCGCACGCGCCAGAAGCCGACGCCGGTGGTGGTCACCTCGGGGCCGACCGGGCTCTGGCAGCTCCCGACCGTGCTCGAAGGGCTCGGGGGCGCGGCGGCGGTGATCTTCCTCGTCATCTTCATGCTGATCGAGCGCGAGGACCTGCGAAACCGGATCATCCGCCTCGCCGGCTACGGCCGCCTGACCACCACCACCCGCGCGCTCGACGAGGCGGGCCAGCGCATCAGCCGCTACCTCCTGATGCAGTCGATCATCAACACGAGCTTCGGCCTCGGCATCACGATCGGCCTGCTCTTCCTGAGCGTGCCCTACGCGCTCCTGTGGGGCTTCCTGGCCGCGGTGCTCCGCTTCATCCCCTACGTGGGCGTCTGGCTGGCCGCGCTCGTGCTCGTGGTCTTCGCGCTCGCGGCCTTCCCCACCTGGCAGACACCTCTGATGGTGGGCGGCCTCTTCGTGGTGCTCGAGCTGGCCTGCGGCTTCGTGCTCGAGCCCTTCCTCTACGGGCAGAGCGCGGGCGTTTCCCAGGTGGCCCTGCTCTGCTCGGTGACGTTCTGGGCCTGGCTGTGGGGACCGGTGGGCCTCCTGCTCGCCACTCCGCTGACGGTGTGCCTCGTCGTCTTCGCCAAGCACGTGCCCGGGCTCGAGTTCGTCGGCGTCCTGATGGGCGACGAGCCACCGATCACCCCCGCCGTCGCCTACTACCAGCGGCTCCTCGCCGAGGACCGCGCCGAGGCGGTCCGCGTCGCCACCGCGGCCGCGAAGGATCGGCCGCTCGAGGCGGTCTACGACGGCGTGATCGTGCCCGCGCTCCGGCTCGCGCGCAACGATCGCCGCCAGGACCTCCTCCCCGAGGAGGATCAGCTCGCAGTCTGGCAGGCCACGCGCGAGATCGTCGACGAGCTCGCCGCGACCTACCACGCCGCGCGGGCCGCCGCGGCGGCCGATCCCGCCGCCGCGCCGGTCGAGGAGCCGCCGCGGCCCTCGCGCAACGTCCACGTCCTGGCGGTGCCGGTCGGCGACGAGGCCGATCTCCTGGGCCTCGTGATGCTGCAGCACCTCCTGAACCCGGAGCGCTGGACGTTCGAGCTGACCTCGCCCCATCTCCTCGCCGCCGAGGTGCTCGCGCTCGTCGAGGAGACGCGGCCCGCGGTGGTGTGCCTGGGCGCGCTGCCGACCGGCAGCCGCAGCACCCACACCCGCTATCTCTGCAAGCGGCTGCGGGCGCGGTTCCCGGATCTGCGGATCATCGTGGGGCGCTGGGGCCTCCGGCTCAACGTCGCGCCCGCGCGCCGGCAGCTCGAGGCCGCCGGCGCCGACTCCGTGGGGGTGACCCTCGTCGAGACGCGCGAGCAGCTCCAGCGCGTGCACGCGCTCGAGCCGCCCACGCTGCGGCCGCCCGAGGAGCTGGAGCCGGCGCTCAGGACGTAGGGCGACCCAGCAGGTCGTCGAGCATCGTCGCGTCGACCGGCTTGGTCACGTGCTGATCGAAGCCGGCGGCCAACGCCCGGCGCCGGTCCTCGGCCTGGCCGTAGCCGGTGACCGCGACCAGCCGGATGGCCCGCGTGTCGGGTCGGCTCCGGAGCTCGCGCGCGACCGCGTAGCCGTCCATCCCGGGCAGCCCCAGATCGATGAGCGCCACGTCGGCCCGGAAGGTGCGGAGCTTGGCGAGGCCGCTCGGGCCGTCCTCCGAGGTCTCGACCTGGTGGCCGGCCAGCTCGAGCAGCAGGCGCAGGCTCTGCCGCGCATCCGGGCTATCCTCCACCACCAGGACGCGCCGCGGGACCACCAGCGCGGGCGCGCTCCCCTCGGCCTCGGCCGTCGCGTGGTCGGGTGGCGCGATCGCGGGCAGCCGCACCGTGAACTCGCTGCCCTGCCCGGGTCCCGCGCTCCACACCGCCACCACGCCGCCCTGCAGCTCGACCAGGCGCTTGACGAGGGCCAGGCCGAGGCCCAGCCCTCCGCGCGAGCGGTCCAGGCTCTGCGGCTCCTGCACGAAGAGATCGAACACGCGCCCGAGCAGGTCAGTCCGAATGCCCTGCCCGGTGTCGCGCACCCGCAGCAGCGCCGCGTCGCCCACCTGCTCGGTGGTGACGAGCACCCGCCCGCCCGGCGGCGTGTACTTGAGCGCGTTGTCGAGCAGGTTGTTCACCACCTGCTCGAGCCGGGCCGCGTCGGCGTGCACGTGCACCGGCTGGCCGTCGAGCCGCACCTCGTGCCGCTCGGTGCGTCCGGCCTGGGCGAGGGCGTCGACGCAGCGCCCGGCGAGGGCGTGCAGCTCCACCGTCCCGTGCTGCAGGTCGACCTTGCCGGAGGTGACGCGGGCCACGTCGAGCAGATCGTCGACCAGGCGCGCGAGGTGGCCGGTCTGGCGGCCGATGATCGCCACCACGTGGCGCATGGTCTCGTCGCCCCCCAGCCGCTCCAACACCGCCACCGCGTTGGAGAGGGTGCCGAGCGGGTTGCGCAACTCGTGGCCCAGCATCGCGAGGAACTCGTCCTTGGCCCGCGTCTCCGCCTGCAGCGAGCGGGCCAGGGCCTCGGCCTGCTCTCTCCGCTCGAGCACGCGGGCCTCGTGCTGGGCGCGCTCGGTGATGTCGAGCGACACGCTCAGCACCGCGGGCTCGCCCCCGAAGGTGATGACCTCCGAGTTCACGAGCATGCGCCGCTCCTCACCCGCGCGGGTGCGGAAGCCGACCTCGAAGTCGCGCACTCGCCCTTCCCGCTGGAGCTGGCGGAGCATGCGGTCGCGCTGCTCGGCGGTCACCCAGAAGCCCATCTCCGCCTTGCGGTGGCCGAGCATCTCCTCCCGCGTGAACCCGCCGTGGCGCAGCGCGGCCTCGTTCACCTCCAGGTGGCGCTGGTCGGCGAGGCTCGTGATCGACATCGGCAGCGGGTTGGCGTGGAAGGCCACCATGAAGCGTCGCTCGCTCTCGCGCAGCGCCTCCTCCGCCCGGGTGCGGTCGGTGATGTCGGTGAGCGCGCTCAGGATGCACGCCTCCCCGTCGAACTGCACGATGTCAGCGGAGAGCACCGTGACCCGCACGTCGCCGCTCTTCACCCGGAAGCGGCACTCCAGATTGCGCACCGAGCCGCCCGCCTTCAGGATCTGGATCCCCTCGTCGCGCAGGGCGGGGTCCACCCAGAGACCCAGCTCGACCGGAGTGCGGCCGAGGATCTCCTCCCGGGTGTAACCGCTCGTGCGCAGGAAGGCGTCGTTGGCGTCGCGGATGCGGCCGTCATCGGCGCCGGTCAGGCAGAGGATGGTGGGGCTGAGCCCGAAGACCGCGCGGAGCTTTTCCCCGAAGCCCGGGTCCGAGTGCATCGTGGGCAGTATGCCGGGCGCGACCGCCGGCTGGCAAGACCGGCGCCGACCGGCTCGCCC
>Ga0075433_10005108_pt1 | contig 10290 bp, 6 predicted proteins | sample RhiMethybrSRZTD2_FD_75299 | JGI IMG/M metagenome (GOLD analysis project Ga0075433, IMG submission 75299) | Populus rhizosphere microbial communities from Tennessee, USA - Rhizosphere MetaG P. TD hybrid SRZTD2 | ecosystem: Host-associated > Plants > Roots > Rhizosphere > Soil | place: USA... | reverse complement strand
CCCGACGCCGCCGCTCAGCCAGATCAGGTTCATGTAGACCTTGTAGGCCTCGGGAAAGTACTTGTCGTCGCTCAGCATCTCCGATCGCGAGACCAGCTGCAGCTCGACGTTGAGCATCGCCTCGTTCAGCTCGTTGAGGACCCGGACGACATCGCGCTTGCCGGCGTTCGCCTTGACTTGATCCTCGATCTGCCTGCGCCAGACCTCCACACGGTTCACCATCCGCGACGCCTCGGTGATGTCATCGCGGATGCGCACCTGCGTCGCGGTCGAGAGCGTCAGATCCTCGATCGAGGTGGCGACGGCCGGATCCTTGAGGACCTCGAAGGGCTGCGTCAGAGTGGCGCCGTCGACGGTGACCCTGACCTGGTAGTTGCCGGGCGCGGCCATGGGAATGCCGGTCTGCGGCGTGATCCCCCAGTGCGTGATCGTCCGGGTGTCGGTGTTCTGGAAGCGCGGCTCCTCCCAGATGCGCGGGTTCTCCGGGGGCGTCGTCTTCAGCGCCACGAGCGTCGGCGGGTCGTAGCGGAGGTCCCAGTCGAATCCGTTCCAGCCCTGACGTCCCGTGACCTGCTGCTTCTTCACGTGCGCGCCCTTCGCGTCGACGATCTCCACGTCGATCGGGCGCGACGGCGCCGCCGGCAGGAACACCGTGAAATGCGGCCGGCCCGGCTGCGTGAAGACGCTTCGCGCCTGGCGGAAGATCGGCGCCGGTTCGAGCAGCCGCGCCGTCGCCGGCTTCGGCGCCGTCTCGCCGGTCTGTTCGAGCATGGTGAGATTCGGGAGGATGTACAACCCGCGGCCGTAGGTCGACACGGCCACGTCGTGAAATCTCGGCTCGACCGCAATCCAGCTCACGGGCGCTGGCGGCAGGCCGTCCTTGAACCGCGTCCACGTCGTGCCGTCGTCCAGGGAGTAATAGAACGCCCGGCCCGTCCCGGCGAAGAGCATGCCCCTTTTGTTCGGATTACCGGAGAACGACAGGACGTAATCGAGCGGATGCCCTGACGGCAGGTTGCCGGTGACCTTCGTCCAGGTCGCGCCGAAGTCCGTCGACTTGTAGATGTACGGCTTCCGGTCGTCCATCAGGTGGAACGAGACCGACGAGTAGACCGTGCCGGGATCGAACGTCGACGGCCAGATCTGCGTGAAGGTGCCCCACGGGGGCAGATCCTTGATGTTCTTCGACACCTCGTTCCAGTTCGCGCCGTCGTCTTTCGAGTACCAGAGCTTGCCGTCGTTGGTGCCCGCCCAGATCAGTCCGCGCTGGATCTTCGAATACTCGATATCCCACAGCACTGCACCGTTGTACTGACCGAGGTTGTCGCCGACGAGGCCACCGTTCGAGACGATTTTCGTCGTGTCCTTCGTCGAGAGATCGCCGCTCAGCTCCGTCCACGACTGGCCGCCATTGTTCGTCTTGAGGATCAACTGACAGCCATACAGGACATTGCGCGTATCGAACGGATCGATCGCCATGGGCGCCGTCCAGTGACAGCGGTACTTCGTCTCGTTCGGCGGCGAGTCGAGCGTGATCATCCAGGGCTCGATCGACCGCGCCGTTCCGGTACGTGCGTCCCAGCGCGTCACCTTGTTGCCGTAGCACGACGCGTAGACGACGTCGGCGTTGGTGGGATCGGGGATCGTGAAGCCCGACTCGCAGCCGCCGATATTCGGCTGCCATTGCAGGGCCGCACCGCCGCCGCGCCCGCCGCCACGTCCACCCCCGCCACCTCCACCGGCCGGAGCGCCTTCGGTCGTCTGCGTTTGCTGCGGCTGCCCGGCGGCTGCCGCGCCTCCCTCACGGCCAGCCGCGGCCGGCTGACCAGCACCGGGTGCCGCCGGGCCGCCGCGCCCCGCCGGAGCCGCAGCGCCGCCGCCTCGTCCGCCGCGGCCCCGACCTCCGAACTGCGGTTGCGGCATCGTGCTCCCGGCTGGCAGACGGCCGTTCCCGGTCTGCTCGGAGACCGTCATGGGACCGCGCATCGTGCCGTCGTCCTGACGGTTGCTGTAGATCCAGTAGGGCACGCGATTGTCGACGTGCACGTGGTACATCTGCCCGTTCGGCAGCGAGACCTGGAGGATGCCCTGCCGGGTATTGATGTTGGCGCCGCCATCGTCGACGAGCGCATAACGGATCGGATCCTTCGGATCGATCCAGACGTCGTGGCAGTCGCCACAGCTGGCCTGCCCCTGCGCGAACGGGAACGGCCCGCCGCCATTGCCGCTGAACGTCCTGCCACCGTCTTGAGATCGGTGCAGGCTGCTGCTCATCACGAAGACATCGTCGGGATTCTGCGGGTTCACGGCGAGACGGATGTAGTAGCCGGCACGGCCGATCAGCGACCGATCCCAGCTCGTGACGTTCCAGGTCGCGCCGAAGTCGTCCGATCGCCAGAGCGATCCCTGATTGGCGGTCTGAATCAGCGCATACATCCGCTTCGGATTGGACTGCGCGATCGCGACGTCGATCTTGCCGACCGGCGACCGGGGCATCCCTGCCGAGACCCGGGCCCACTTCGCGCCGCCGTCGCGCGAGATGTACACGCCGCTGCCCGGACCGCCGCTCAGCTGTCCCCATGTGTGCTGCTCGACCTGCCAGGTGCCGGCGATCAGGATGTCCGGGTTCGACTTGTCCAGGTCGAGGCCGGAACAGCTGGTATTCCGATCGACGAAGAGGATGCGCTGCCACGTCGCGCCGGCGTCGGTCGACTTGTAGACGCCCCGCTCTTCCTGAGGTCCGGTGAGGCGGCCCTGCGAGCAGACGTAAACAATCGAGGGGTTGGTGGGGTGGATGAGCACGCGTGAAATCCGCCCGGTTTCTACGAGCCCTCTGTGCTGCCAGGTCTTGCCCGCATCGGTGGACCTGTAGACGCCGTCTCCCATCACGTCGCTGTAACGGATCACCCACGGCTCGCCGGTGCCGACCCACACGACGTTGGGATTGGAGTCGGCGACAGCGATCGATCCGATGGCAGCTACGGGCTGATCGTCGAAGATGGGGACGAAGGTCTGTCCGCCATCCGTCGATTTCCAGACTCCACCCGATGCAGAACCGAGATAGTAGGTGTTCGGATCGCCAGGGACCCCGGCAACCGTCGCGATCCGTCCGGCTGGCGCCGGGCCCATGTAGCGGAACTTCATGGGCTCCGGGGTCGTGGCCGGCTGCGGACCCGCGGCGCCGCCGCCGCGCTGTGCGTGGGCGGCGCCGGCGAGCGTGAACCATGCGACGAGCGTGCAGAAGGCGAGGCGCGGGAAGACTCTCATCTCCACTCCATCCCGCCAGGGTCCGAAGTCAGACCGTGGCGCCGCAACAACTTGCAAAAGACGCGGATTATATCGCCGTCGAGTGGCGATTCGAGGCGGGCGATCAGCGATGGGCGGCGGCGAAGCTGCCCACGGCCTCGTCGACGGAGTCGAAGCAGTCGAAGACGTCGAGGAGCTGAGTAATCGTCATGACGCGGTGGCTGCGCGAGGTGAGATGCGCGAGCTTCACGTCGCCGCCACGGCGGCGGGCGCTCAGGAAGCGGCCGACGAGCACGCCGATGCCGGCGCTGTCGATCTGGGTCACTTCCGCGAGATCGATGACCAGGTAGATCCGGTTTCGCTCGATCAGCGAGTTGACCGCGTCCCGGAACACCGAGTCGCCGTCTTCCAGCACGAGACGGCCGCTGAGCCGCAGGACGTCCACGGCGCCGCGGGCCTCGGTCGTGATGCTCAGGGCCGGGCGGGTCATTGCACGCGAACCTGTTCGCGCTCCTCGACGAAGTGCACCGACTGCACCGAGCTGGTGACGATGCGGGTGCCGATGGCGTAGACCTCGAGCGCGAAGCCGCAATAGATGCCACGCAACTTCAGGAAGGCGCCTCCAAGCGAGCTGCCGAGGATGACGGCACGGGTCGGTTCCGGGAAGTACTTGCCCCCGCGCACGATCGCTTCACCGGTCCGGGCCGTGATGACGGTGATGTGGTAGACCGTGTTCATCGTCCGGACGAAGAGCACGTCCAGATCGCGCAGCGAGTCCACCTGTACTCCGTCGGTCCACGGCCGCTCGACCCAGGTGTCGAGATGCGCGGCTGGCTGGAGCGCGCGCGATCGGACGGGAGTGATTCCGGTGGTCGCCGGAGGAGTCTTCGTCACGGTCATGCGTATTATGAACCCGGCGATGCCGTGGCGCGAAATCTTATGCATTTCGGCCTGTTCCGTAACGGTTCCCGGCCACGCTCCCGGGATCGCCGGACGCGTGTTATGGTCGGCGCACCCAGGAGAAGGATCGCCATGACGGATCAGATCAGCCGCCGTGATTTTCTCTACGCGACCGCCGGGGCGAGCGGATGGCTCGCCACCGCGCCGTTCCCGGCGCTCGAGCTCGATGCGTCACAGCCACCCGCGGGCACCCCGGCCGTACCGGCCGGATGGTTCGACCGGCCGATGCGGTGGGTGCAGCTCACCCTGGTCGAAAACGATCCCGGACGCTTCGACCCGCAATTCTGGCTCGACTACTTCCGCAGGCTTCATGCGGACGCCGCCACGCTCAGCGCCGGCGGGATCGTGGCGTACTACCCGACCGAAGTTCCCCTCCACCATCGCAGCAGCTGGCTCGGCACGTCGGATCCGTTCGGGGAGCTGGTCAAAGGATGCCGGTCCCTCCAGATGAACATCGTCGCGCGGACCGATCCGCACGCCGTCCGCGACGAGGTGCGTGCCGCGCACCCCGACTGGATTTCCGTGAACCGGAACGGAGAACCGGTGCGCCACTGGGCCAACCGGGAGCTCTGGGTCACCTGCGCGCTCGGTCCCTACAACTTCGAGTTCATGGACCAGGTGCACCGGGAGATCGTCTCCAGATACAAGGTCGACGGCATCTTCTCGAACCGGTGGGCGCCCCAGGGGGGCGACTGTTACTGCACGCACTGCCAGAAGAACTTCAAGGATGCGACCGGACTCGAGCTTCCGCGGACGACCGATGCGCGGGATCCGGGACGGCGGCAGTATCTGGAGTGGCGGACCGCACGTCTGATCGATTTGTGGAAGCGCTGGGATGCGACCGTCCAGTCGGCGAATCCCGAGGCGCGCTACATCCCGAACGGACCGCCCAGCATGAAATCGGCGGGTGAGCTCGCGGCGATTCAGTTCACCGACAACCAGGCGCGGCGCGGACTGACGCCGCCCTGGAACAACGGCCGGCGCGCGAAAGAGCTGCGATCGGTCATGGGCCGCCGGCCGATCGGCGGGATCTTCAGCGTCGGCGTCGAAGAGCCCTATCGCTGGAAGGACTCCGTTCAGAGCGAGCCCGAGATTCAGCTCTGGGTCGCCGAAGGCACCGCGAACGGCATGCGGCCGTGGGTCACGAAATTCTCCGGCGTGCTCTACGACCGGCGATGGCTGCCCGTCGTGGAACGGATCTACGACTGGCACTACCGGCACGAGCGCTATCTGCGCAACGAGTCGCCGGTCGCCGCAATCGGCCTGCTCTATTCCGAGCAGACCGGACGCTACCATCCCGGCGTGGCCGCCGGCGATCGCGCCGAGGATCACGTGCTCGGGATGTATCACGCGCTGATCGAAGCGCGGATGCCATTCGAGCTCGTGCACGAGGCGTTCCTCACTCCCGATCGACTCGATCGCTTCAAGGTGCTGGTGCTTGCGGATGCGGCCGCGCTGTCGGACGCGCAATGCGAGGCGATCCGCGGCTACGTCGAGCGCGGCGGGAGCGTCGTCGCCACGTTCGCGAGCTCGCTGTACGACGAATGGGGGCAGCAGCGGAAGGATTTCGGCCTCGCCGACATCTTCGGCGTGTCGTTCGCCGGACGCATCGAGGGGCCGATGCAGAACTCCTACCTCAACCTCGATCCGGATCCGTCGACCAGGAAGCACCACCAGGTGCTGCGCGGGCTCGAAGACGCGCCGCGGATCATCAACGGCGTGTTCCGCGTCGACGTCCGCCCCACTCGCGAATTCCCCTCGCCGGTCACGCTGGTGCCGTCCTATCCGGACCTGCCGATGGAAGACGTCTATCCGCGAGTGCCGCGCACCGAGACGCGTGAGCTGTATCTGCGCGAGGTGGGACGGGGGCGTGTGGCCTACATTCCGTGGGACATCGATCGCACGTTCTGGGAAGTGCTGTCACCCGACCACGGGCGGCTCCTGCGCAACGTCCTGGGCTGGGCGATGAATCAGGAGCCCGCTCCGGTCGAAGTGGATGGACGGGGCGTCGTCGACGTGACCGTCTGGCGGCAGCGCGACTCGATGACGGTGCACCTCGTGAACCTGTCCAACCCGATGATGATGAAGGGGCCGCTCCGCGAGATCATCCCCATCGGGCCGCTGACCGTCCGCGTCCGCGTGCCCGGCGGACTGCGCGCGACCAAGGTCAAGCTGCTCACCGCCGGCACATCCGCCGCGCCCCAGGGTGCCGGCACACTCACGGTGCAGGTGCCAACGGTGGACGTCCACGAAGTGGTCGCGATCGACCTCGAGCCGGCGAAACGCTAGCGGCGCTGAGCTCGAATCGCCTGCAGGCGATCCTGCAGCTCTTTGAGCTTCTCGGGATTGCGCGCCGCGAGGTTCTGGCGCTCACCCGGGTCGCTGCTCAGATCGTAGAGCTGCGGCACGGTGTCGTTCCCGAGCTCGGTGTTCGTCTGCTCGTTCATCTTCGGCCGCTTGCTGGCCTCGATGTACTTCCACTGCCCGACCCGCAGGGCCTCTCCGGCGGCCTGCTCGATCAACTCCGTCCGGCCGGCACGTGAGGTGCCGAGGAGGGCCGCCATGACGTCCATGCTGTCCGGGCCGTCGCCAGCCGCCAGCGGCCGCTTGACGAGCGCGGCGAACGACGCGAGGAAATCCACCTGGCCCACCAGCGCATCGGAGACGCCCGGCTTGACGCGCGCGGGCCAGCGGAGGATGAACGGCACGCGGGTTCCGCCCTCGAAGTGGCTGTACTTCCCGCCTCGAAAAGGCCCCGCAGGGGTGTGGCTCCCCAGCTTCGCCACCGCATCGTCCTTGTAGCCGTCGTCGACGACAGGGCCGTTATCGCTGGTGAAGATCACGATCGTGTTGTCCGCGAGCTTCAAGCGATCGAGCGTGTCGAGAATCTGGCCCAGCGACCAGTCCGCCTCGACGATCACGTCTCCGCGGGGACCGAGGGTGGTCTTGCCGGCGAACCGCGGATGCGGCACGCGCGGAACGTGCGGATCGTGCAGGGCGAAGAACAGGAAGAACGGACGCGCGCGGTGTTCTTCGATGAAACGGACGGCCCGGCCGGTGAAGACGTCGGCCATGTCCTCATCTTTCCAGAGCGCGGCCGCGCCACCTTTCATGTATCCGATGCGGCTGATCCCGTTGACGATGGTCTGATCGTGGCCATGACTGGGGACGACGCGCAGCAATTCGGGATTGGCCTTGCCGGTCGGCAGCGAAGCAAAGGGCTGGGCATAGCTCACCGCGATCGGATCCGCGGGATCGAGCCCGGCGACGCGGCGATTGTCGACATACACGGTCGGCACCCGATCGCCAGTCGCGGCCATGATGAACGACTGGTCGAACCCGATATCGAGCGGCCCCGGCGCAATCTCCCCGTTCCAGTCCGGTCCACCCCTGGGCCCGAGGCCGAGGTGCCACTTCCCCACCACGCCGGTCGCATATCCAGCGCCGCGCAGCATCGACGCCAGCGTCGTGCGCCCCGGCTCGATCACGAGCGCCGCATCCCCCGGCAGAATGCCGGTGCCCGGCTTGCGGAAGGCGTATTCGCCGGTCAGCAACGCATAGCGTGACGGCGTGCACGTCGCCGCGGGCGAGTGCGCGTCGGTGAACCGCAGGCCGGCCCTGGCGAGCCGATCCATGTTCGGCGTGGACAGCGCCTTCGCGCCGTAGGCGGAGACGTCGCCGTAGCCGAGGTCATCGGCATAGACGAGGACGATGTTCGGTGGCGCCTGGGCGAAGGAGGCTGGCGCGAAGACTATGAGGATGAGGGCGACAATCGCTAATCCCTTATCCCTGATCACGAATCCCGAATCCCTATCCCTCATCACCATCCCTCATCACCATCCCTCATCACCATCCCTCATCGAATCACTGATCGGCGACGACTTCGCGGTTCAGTCGTCCGAGAACCGGCCGCGATCCTTCCAGTCGCAGCGCTTCAGATACTTGATCCAGCCGCCGAGCATACGCTGAATCTCGCCGCCCAGGGCAGCGCACTGCGACCACTCGGCTGCCGTGACCCAACCACGCCGTTGAGCGCCTTTGAGCCGCGCGACCACCTCCGCGACGGACCCCTTAGAGGTGTAGAGATAGTTGGCGAGCGCCGCATCCGTCGAGTGTTCGAAGCCCTCGGCCATGTTCGCAAGGATTGACTCGTTCGCCTCGGCGATCTGGTCCCGTAGCTTGCGGTTTCTGCCGAACTCGGGTCGGGCAATGATCGCGGTTACTGCAAGGGTAAATGCGTGAGCCTTCGAATATACGGGAAGTTCTTCGAGCGTGTCTGCCATGCCCTGTTGCCAGAGCAGTGGCCATGCCAGGATTGGGGATGAGCGAGAGGATGAGCGAGAGGGATTCGGGATAGGGATTCGGGATAGGGATTCGGGATTCGTGATCAGGGATAAGGGATAAGCGATTGAGGCGGCACCCCTCCGCGATGCCGCCCTCCCACCTACCAGCGCGGTTCGCGCCGGCCGCCGCCGCGGCCGCCGCCGCCCCCGAAGCCGCCGCCACCGCCACCCGAGCGCGCCGGCATCGGCTTGGCCTCGTTGACGGTGAGGTTGCGGCCGCCGAAGTTGTGATCGTGCAACTGCTCGATCGCCCGCTGCGCTTCTTCGTCGGTTGCCATTTCGACGAAGCCGAAGCCGCGCGCGCGGCCGGTAGCCATGTCGCGCATGATCTTCACGCTCTCGACGGTGCCGCAGCCGGCGAACAGCTGCTCGAGATCCTGTTCTCCCGCACTGTAGGGGAGGTTGCCCACGTAAAGTTTTCTACCCATTGCTGACTGTTCTCGCTTCTGCTCCGCCACGCGGAGCTGCTGACGGGTTGATGATCCGCCCTTGCGGATCGGAGATGGAGCGGGCAAGGCTCAGCAGTCTACGTTGCGGGGAAATGAGGGTCTGAGGGACGTCGTTTCGGCGCGGCACGCGGGCTATGGCAGGAGCTGCCTTCCACCTATACGCCGGGAGCATATCACGTTCACCGGGCAGCCGACTTGCAATACCCTGCTGTTATGGCTCGCAGACCGGCCGCGCCGCGGCCCCCGACACCGGCGTCCGCCCCCCGCCGCCGCGGCGCCCGCGGCGATTCCGATTCGCTGATCGACTGGACCCAGCCGGATCGCAACGCGCACGTCCTCGACTGGCGCCAGCGGGCGCACGAGTTCGGCATCGTGCCGGCAGACGACTCGGACGAGACGGTGGTGCTCCCGGCGCGGCAGCTGGTCGAAGAAGACGACCCCGAGGCGTTCGACGACCAGATGATGGACGAGGACGCCGACGAGCCGCTGCGACGTCCCGGAGCTGATGCGACGGAGGAGGAGATCGAGCCTGCGGCCCTCCCCGGCACGCCGCGCGAGGACCTGGACCTCGTGCGCGTCTACTTGAAGCACGTCGGCAAACGCAAGCTGCTGAAGGCGAAAGAAGAGCAGGAGATCGGCGCGCGGATCGAGAAGGCGCGGGGCGAGCTGCAGGCGCTGCTCGGCAAGATCCCGTGCGCGGTGCGCACCCTCCTGGCGCTCGCGGATCAGGTCAAGAAGGGGGCGCCCGCCGCCGAGCTGATCCTGCTGCCGGACGGCGGCGAGCTCAAACAGGATCGCATCGCGCCGGTGCTCAAGGCCTTCGAGAAGATCCGCCACGCGCGCGAGAAGGTCGACGAATGCCAGCGCCGCTGCGAAGACAAGCGGTCGACGGCGGCCTCGCGGGCCGGCTATCGCAAGGAGATCGAAACGGCCGACGAGCTGATCGGCAACATCCTTCGCGACATGCCGCTCAGGCCCTCGCTGGTGGAGGACATCACCAACAAGCTGCGCGAGAAGAACGCCGAGTTCGATGCCCTCGACGCGATCCCGCGCCCGGCGCGCACCCCCGCCCGGCACGCGCTGGAGAAGCGCACCGGACTCCCCCGCCGCCGCTTCTGCGAGATCGCCGCGCGCGTCCGGCAGCAGGAGGACGTCATCCGCGAGGCGAAGCGCGAGCTGCTCGAGGCCAATCTCCGGCTGGTCGTGTCGATCGCGAAGCGCTACTCGAATCGCGGCCTCTCGCTCCTCGATCTGATCCAGGAAGGCAACATCGGCCTGATGAAGGCCGTCGA
>Ga0075433_10005107_pt1 | contig 10292 bp, 9 predicted proteins | sample RhiMethybrSRZTD2_FD_75299 | JGI IMG/M metagenome (GOLD analysis project Ga0075433, IMG submission 75299) | Populus rhizosphere microbial communities from Tennessee, USA - Rhizosphere MetaG P. TD hybrid SRZTD2 | ecosystem: Host-associated > Plants > Roots > Rhizosphere > Soil | place: USA... | reverse complement strand
CTCCGCGGCGAAGCGCGTGCGCACCGAGACGGCCATCGCGCGCGGCGCGGTGTCGATCTCGAGCGTCGCGGTGCAGATGGCGAAGAAGGTGCTGGGCGATCTCTCCGGCCGCGCCGTGCTCCTGGTGGGTGCGGGGGAGATGGCCCAGCTCGCCGCGCGGGAGCTGCACGCGGGCGGCGCCTCGCAGGTGCTCGTCGCGAACCGCAGCTCGTCGGCGGCGGAGGCGCTCGCCAAAGAGGTCTCGGGAATCGCGGTCGGTCTGCAGGAGCTACCCGCGCTGCTCGAGCGCGCCGACGTGGTGCTCTGCTCGACCGCCGCGCAGCAGCCGATCGTCACGCGCGAGCTGGTCGGCCGCGTGCTCAAGGCGCGCCGCTATCGACCCCTGTTCCTCATCGACCTCGCCCTCCCGCGCAACATCGATCCAGGGGCGAACGCGTTGGAGAACGTCTACGTCTACGACCTCGACGATCTCGAGCGCGTCGCCGCGCAGAACCGGGAGCTGCGCGAGCAGGAGGTGGAGCGCGCCGAGGCGATCGTCCGGGAGGAGATCACCGCGTACGCGCGGGCCAAGCAGGAGCGCGCCGCGGTCCCCGTGCTGGCGCGGCTGCGGCAGCAGGCGCAGGCGCTCGCCGACGCCGAGGTGGAACGGACGTTGTCGCTCCTGGGGCCGCTCAACGATCGCCAGCAGAAGAGCATCCGGTCGATGGCCGGGGCGATCGTCAACAAGCTCCTGCACGGTCCCACGGCGCGGCTGCGGGGCGAGCAAGGCGGCCCGCTCGCGGATGCGGCCGCGGAGCTGTTCGGCATCCAGGACGCCGGGCAGGACGCGGACGCAGCTCACGGACCGTCCGCCGAACCGGCCACCGACGCCGAGCGCGGCCCCGGCGCCGACGTCCTGCCCATCACGGGTCGCAAGTGACGGCGCTGCGGATCGGGACGCGCAAGAGTCCGCTGGCGCTCTGGCAAGCGGAGCGGGTCCGCGACCTGCTCGCCGCGCGCGGCCAGGCCGCCGAGCTGGTCCGCATCAGCACGACGGGCGATCGCATCCTCGATCGCCCGCTCGCGGAGGTGGGCGGGAAAGGTCTGTTCGTCAAGGAGCTGGAGGAGGCGCTGCGCGATGGCCGCGCCGACCTCGCCGTGCACAGCGCCAAGGACGTTCCGTTCGCGCTGCCCGATGGATTCGGGCTGTGCGCATTTCCCCAGCGCGAAGATCCGCGCGACGCGCTCGTCGCTCCGCAAGCGCGCAGCTGGGAGCGCCTGCCGAAGGGCGCGCGCGTGGGCACCAGCTCGCTGCGCCGTGCGGTCCAGCTCCTCGCGGTACGCCCTGACCTGGCGATCGTTCCGGTGCGGGGCAACGTGCAGACCCGCTTGTCGAAGGCCGTGCCCGCCCTCTCCGGCGGAGTGCAGCGCGAGCCCGCGCAGGGCGACCCGCAGGGCCCGCTCGACGCCGTCGTGCTCGCGCTCGCGGGCTTGCGGCGCCTCGGGCTCGAGCAGCACGTCACGGCGGTGCTGCCGGTGGAGATCTCGCTTCCCGCCGCGGGGCAGGGCGCCCTGGCGATCGAAGCGCTGCGCGGCAGCCGCGGCTGGGCGGCGGCGGCGGAGCTGGAGGACCCGCAGACCGCCCGCTGCGTGCGCGCCGAACGGGCCGTGCTCTCGACCCTGGCAGGGGGCTGTACGATTCCCCTCGCCGCGTACGCCGAGCGCGACGGCGCCGGATTGCACCTGCGCGCCGCGCTCGGCGGCCCCGACGGCAGCGGCGGCGTTCGCGTGCTGCACGCGGAAGCGCGGGGCGACGACCCGGAAGCGCTGGGAGCGCAGGTCGCGCGCAAGCTGCTCGACGCGGGCGCGGGGCCGCTGCTCGAGGCATCCCGCACGCAAGCGGCCGGCCTGCCCGCGCCCAAGCGATGACCGCGCTCGCGGGAAAGCGAGTGCTGCTGACCCGCGCCGCCGAGGACCAGGCCGAGCTGGCGGCGCTCCTCACGGCCCGCGGCGCCATCCCTGTCCTGCTGTCGTGCATCGCGTTCGCCGACCCCGCCGACCCGCGACCTCTCGAGGACGCGCTGGACCGGCTGCGCGCGACGCCCAAGCCGCACTTCGTGGTGCTCGCCTCGCCGCACGCGGCCGAGCGCTTCCTGGCGCGCGTCGATCCGGAAGCGCTGCGGGGCGTTCGCCTCGCCGCAGTCGGACCGGGCACGGCGCGGCGCATCGCCGAACGCGGGCTTGCCGTGCTCGCGCCGGAGCAGGGCGCGGGTGCGGACGCGCTGGTCGAGATGCTCGCGCCGCTCGTGCCGGGCAAGGACGTCCTGGTGCCGCGCGCCGAGGGCGGCAACCCCGCCCTGGTCGCCGGGCTCGAGCGCGCCGGCGCGCGCGTTACAGCGCCGATCCTCTACCGGACCGTTCCGGCGTCCTCCGCCGATCCCGCGGGGGAACGCGAGCTGCGCCAGGGGCGGGTCGACGGAATCGCGTTCGCGAGCGGCAGCGCGGCGCGGGGTTTCGCCTCGCTCTTCGGACCCGACGCGGCCCCGCTGGCGGCGCGAGCGCGCGTCGCCTGCATGGGCAGGAACTGCGCCTCGGAAGCGCGCTCGGTGGGCCTTCGGGTCGACGCGATCGCGGACGGGGGGCTCCCGGAGCTGGTCCTTGCCCTCGAATCCGCGCTGTCCACAGGAGGACCACCCGGGGGCCCCTGACCATGGCCCGGCGGGCGGCTCCGCGTTACGTTGTCTGCGTGGGTGAGAAACCGTCCATCCTGGTGGTCGAGGACGACGAGGACTGCCGCACCGTCCTCGCCGACCTCCTGGAAATGTCCGGCTACGCGGTGCTCGCTTGCGGCGAGGCGCACCGCGCGGTGCAGATGGCGAAGGAATCCGTCCCGTCGCTCGTGCTGGTGGACTTCATGATGCCGGACGCCGACGGAGGATGGCTGGTCCGCTCGCTCCGGGCCGAAGGCGGCCGCCTCGCCGAGGTCCCCGTCGTGCTCACGACCGGCTCGTCCATGGGCCGCGAGATCGCCGAATCGCTGGGCGTGCGATCGCTGGAGAAGCCGTTCGACATGAACCGGCTGCTCGCGATCGTCCGTTCCCTGGCGCCGACGTCCTGACGAGCCGTGAAGCGCGCCGTCGGCCTCGAGGCGATCATCGACTACAAGCTGTTCAAGGCGGCCGCCGAGGTCGTCGCGGGCATCGTGCTCGTCGCGCTCCTGCTGCGCGGGACGGAGGCGGCAGCGGCCACGTTGGCGCAGATCGTCATCGACCACGTCTCGCGGGCGTGGGCGCTGCAGGCAGCGACGGCCATCGTGCTCACCGGCACGACCGGACACCTGAAGATCGCGGCGGCGGGCGCGTTCGCGGACGCCGCGCTCTCTGCCGTCGAAGGGTTCGCCCTGCGGGCCGGACGATGGTGGGCCCCGTGGCTGGTCGTGGTCGCTACGGGGGCGCTGCTGCCGTGGGAGTTGCTCGAGGTGATCCGCAAGCCGGGCTGGCTGCGTCTCGCCATCCTCGCCGTCAACGGAGCAGTGGTCGCGTATCTGCTCCTGACCACGCGCCGGGGCAAGCCGGGGTGACGCAGGCGGCTCGCTACGCGCCCGCGCGGTACAGCGCGTAGACGGCGGCCCAGCCGATCGCGAGGAGGACGACGAACAGGATCAGCGCGAGCCGCTCGAACCACGCCTGCGCGCTCTTGCTGACCGCGATCCCCCAGCCCATGGTGGCGAAGGACCAGAGGCCGTTCGCCAGGTGGTAGGCGATGGCGAGCGTTCCCAGGATGTAGACGACGAGCGTGGGCGTGTGGTGGTGCATCTCGCGGGCGATCTCCGCGAACGGCTCGGGGCGCCCCTCCACGAAGCGCGGCTCGATCCAGGCGAGCCACAGATGCGCCCCGAGGAAGGCGAGCAGCCCGATCGCCGAGGCGCGCTGGAGCCAGTAGCGGAGGTTGGAGAAGTTCCGCTCGGTGCTCGTCCGCGTCCTTCCCAGGCGGGCGATGCCCCACACCACGTGCCAGACGAGCGGAAGGATCACCACCGCGAACGTCAGTCCCGCGCTGGCGGGGCTCGAATGTGCCGTGACCGACTGCTCCCACTGGCGCGGTCCGGCGAAGGCGGCGAGCTGGTTCCAGAGATGGATCGCCGTCCAGACTCCGAGCGGAAAGAAGGCGAGGAACGACCCGAGCCTGGCGAGGAGGAAGCTCCGCGCGATGCTGCGCTCGGCCGGCGCGACGGTGCGGTCGGGCTGATCGGTGGTCAGTGGCAGCGCCATGGCGGCGGCTGCTTAGCACAGATCTGCGAGTGCAGGTACGCCGCCGGCGGCGTCACGGGAGCTGTGCCTTCTCGGCACCGGTGCAATAGGTCGCCTTGAACTTGCCGACGTACTCGTGCGGCGCGCCGGCGGGGTCCGAGATCACCACGTCGAAGTTGCCCTTCGCCTCGCCGCCGGGCCCCACGTTGAACTGCGACAGCGAGATGTTCGCGCCGGGGATGAAGACGCCCGCAAGCCGGGTGACGCCGGGCGTGCCGTTCTGCGGTCCCGACCCGACCAGGACCTCGTTCCCGATAGCCTCCCCGTTCTGCCCCTGCTGCCCGACGAAGAACGTTCCGATCGACCCGGGTGGCACCCACACGATGATCGCGGTGAAGTTCTCGATAGCGTTGTGGAAGTAGTCGGCGTGGGCGGTCACCTTCGTGCAGAGGTCCGGCACGTCCGCCATCGCCACGATCCATTGGATGTGCTGGGCGCCGCTCGTGTCCGTGAACGTCACCTGGGCCGAGATCGAGCTGCGGACCGGGGAGATGATCGCTCCCGCAAACCCGGCGAGGACGGTGTTCTCTTCCGAGCCGCAACCGGCGAGGGCGCAGATCGCCGCGACGCAAGAAAGGCGGGCACGCATCGGCCGCGCAACCTAGCACGCCGAGGCGGATCGAAGATTGCGGTTGCATGACGGGCCGCCGTGCCGCTACAGCACGGGAATGCCATGGCAGGAGATCGCCGGGCAGGATCGCGCAGTGCGGCTCCTGCGCGGAGCGCTCGAGCGGGGTCAGCCGCATCACGCGTACCTTCTCGCCGGTCCCGCCGGGATCGGCAAGGAGCTGCTCGCGCGCGTGTTCGCGCAGGCGGCGAACTGCGAAGGCGCCGCCGAGGAGCAGCCCTGCGGAAAGTGCGCGGCTTGCGTCGCCATCGCGCGCCGCACGCACCCGGACGTCGCCTGGGTGATGCCGCAGAGCGAGGCGGTGGCGCGCGGTCTGCTCGCCCGAGGCGATCTCGAAGGCGCGGCGTCGCGCGAGATCCGCGTCGACGAGGTGCGCGCGCTGTCGCGGCGGCTGGCGCTGGCAGCCGCGCGCGGCCGCCGCAAGGTGGCGATCGTCACGCCCGCCGACGCGCTCAACGAGCGTGCGCAGAACACGCTGCTCAAGACGCTGGAGGAACCGCCGCCCGCGACCACGTTCCTCCTCGTCACCGACCAGCCCGATGCGCTGCTCGCCACCGTCCGGTCGCGGTGCGCGCGCATCCAGCTCGCGCCGCTGCCGGAGAAGACGCTCATCGGCCTCCTGTCCGCGCGCGGCGCGCCGCAAGACGAGGCGCGCCGCCGCGCCGCGCGCGCCGAAGGGAGCATCGGACGGGCGCTCGCCCTCGAGGCGGAGGAGCTGGACCGCCGGCGCGAGCTGCTCCAATCCGTCGAGGCGGCCCTCGCCGCGCCCGACGAGCGCGACGCGCTCGACCTCGCCGAAGCGGCCGGCGAGCGCGATTCCGCACGCACGGTGGCCGACGCGGTGCACGCGTGGACCCGCGACCTGCTGGTGGCGCAGGCAGGCGGCGCGATCGAGTCGCACGAGCTGCTGGACGCCGCGAACCGACTCTCGCAGGCGATCCCTCCGGCTGCGCTGCTCTCCCAGGCGGCCCTGTGCGTCGAGGTGATCGAGGCGCTCGAGCAGAATGGCAACGGCCGCCTGCAGGTCGAGCGGTTGCTCCTCGGGATCCGGGAGCTGCGCCATGGCTGAGCTGGGCGATCTGCTCGAGGCCGCGTCACAGGGGAAGGGAAAGCCCGTCTACCTGATCGAAGGCGACGAGTACCTCGCCCGCGGCGCGGCGCGGGAGCTCGCCTGTGCGCTCGTCCCCGAGAAGGACCGCGCGCTCAACCTGGTGCTGCTCGACGCGTCCGCCGGCGCGCGCGAGGTCGCGTCCCACCTCGTCACGGTGGCGATGTTCGCGGCGCCGAAGGCCGTGGTGGTCGAGGGCGCCGAGGCGTTCGCCGAGGAGGTCGACGCGGAGCGCGAGCTCACCCGCGCTCGCGAGCTGTGGCAGGCGAAGCGCCAGCGCGACGCCGCGCGCCGGCTGCTGAAGCTCGTGCGCGGCGCGGGGTGGGGCGCCGCCGATCTGGCCTTCGGGACGCGCTCCGCTCCCGCGGCGGCAAAGTGGCGCAAGGAGATCGGCGCCGCGCCGGAAGAATCGGACAAGCCGTGGCTGCAGGAGCTGGCTGCCTGGGCCGAGGAACAGCGCGTCTCCGCGCCGCCGGAAGACCTCGAGGTGCTGGTCAAGGCCGTGGAGCGCGGGCTGCCGCCGCGAACGCATCTGATCCTGGTGGCGGAGTCGCTGCCGCCCAAGCACGCGCTGGTGCGCCTCGCGGCCGACGAGGGCGTCCACCTGCGCCGGCGCGCAGAGCGGCGCGGCCGCGGAATCGAGTCGCTGGACATCTCGGAGCTGGTGGCGGAAGCGCTGCGCCCGCACAAGAAGAAGCTCGCGCGCGACGCGGAGCTCGAGCTGAAGCAGAGGCTGGGCGACGACCTCCGCCTCATCGCGGTCGAGCTGGAGAAGCTCGCGCTCTACGCCGGAGACCGTCCCGCGATCGCGCGCGCGGACGTCGAGGCGGTGGTCGCGCCGGTGCGCGAAGAGGAGTTCTTCGCGCTGGGCGAAGCCGTCGGCGAGGGCGACCTGGGGCGCGCCCTGCAGCTCTTCCACGACGAGCTGCGGCGCAAGGCGAATGCGACCGCGGTGGCGTTGCCGTTCCTGGGCGGGGTGGCGGGCGCCGTCCGCCGCGCGCTCGCCGATCACGCCCGGTACTCGGCGCTTCCCGCGGCGCGCGGGTCGCGCGAGCTCCGGTACGACGAGTTCCAGCGCAGCATCTTTCCCGAGGTGGAGGCGGAGCTGTCCGGCAAGGGCCAGAAGGTCCCCAATCCATACGTCGCCTACCTCGGGTACCGCCGCTCGCGGCGCCGGCCGCGCTCGCACTGGCGGCGCGCGCTCGTCCTGTGCGCCGAGGCCGACGCGGCGCTGAAGAGCGGCGCCGACCAGCGCCTGCTCATCGAACGGATCCTGACGGAGGTCTGCGCCTGAGCGCGCCGATGTGGTAATTCGCGGCCATGCGCACGCTCGTCACCATGGCGCTGCCGTACGCGAACGGCAGCCTGCACCTCGGGCATTTCGTCGAGGCGATCCAGACCGACGTCTACGTGCGGGCCCTGCGCGCCCTGGGGCGCGACGTGGCCTTCATCTGCGCCGCCGACATGCACGGTACGCCGATCGAGGTGAACGCCGCCAAGGCGGGGGTGCCGCCGGAACAGTTCGTCGAGCGCTACTGGAAGGAGCACCGCGAGGACTACGCGGCCTTCCAGATCTCGCACGACGAGTTCTACAAGACGCACTCCGAGGAGAACCGCCTCCACACCGAGCGCATCTACCGCAAGCTCGTCGAGCGCGGATCCGTCGACCGGCGCGAGGTGGAGCAGCTCTATTGCGAGGTCGACCGGCGCTTCCTCCCCGACCGGTACGTGCGCGGCACTTGCCCCGTGTGCGGCGCCAGCGACCAGTACGGCGACTCTTGCGAGGTGTGCGGCTCGACGTACGAGCCGGTGCAACTCAAGGACCCGTACTGCGCGATCTGCCTCGACGCCGGCCGCGGCCACGTCCGGCCGGTGATCCGCCGCAGCGCGCACTACTTCGTCAAGCTGTCGCAGTACCAGGACTTCCTGCGACAGTGGACGGGCGAACCAGGCCACGTGCAGCCGGAGATCCGCGCGTTCTTGAACCGCTGGCTGGCGGAGCCGCTCAAGGACTGGGACATCTCGCGCGACGAGCCGTACTTCGGATTCGAGATTCCCGACCGGCCCGCGGCCGAGGAGAAGAAGTACTTCTACGTCTGGGTCGACGCTCCGACCGGATACATCGCCTCGACCGACCACTGGGTGCGCAAGCGCGGCCGCCGCGTCGAGGAGTGGTGGGGCAAGGAATCCGGCACCGAGATCTCTCATTTCATCGGCAAGGACATCGTCTATCACCACACGCTGTTCTGGCCGGCGATGCTCCATGCGTCCGGATGGCAGGTGCCCGCCCGCGTGCACGTGCACGGCATGCTCACCATCGAGGGCGCGAAGATGTCGAAGTCGCGCGGCACCTTCATCAGCGCGCGCGAGTACCTGCAGGCCGGCCTCGACCCCGAGTGGCTGCGCTACTACTTCGCCGCGAACCTGGGGCCGACGCCGAGCGACATCGACCTGTCGATCGCGGAGATGAAGAACCGCGTCAACGGCGAGCTGCTCAACAGCGTGGGGAACCTCGCCAACCGCGCGCTGTCCATCCTCTGGAAGAGCCTGCGCGGCAAGCTCGGCCTGTTGCCGTCCGACGCGGAGGCGGTGCAGCTGTGGAACCAGGCGAGCCTCGCCCGCGCTTCCGCGATGCAGGCCTATCTGCGCATCGATTCGCGCGCGGCCGTGCAGACGGCGCTCGGGGTCGCCGCCGCCGGCAACGAGCGGCTGCAGCGCAAGCAGCCGTGGAAGACCATCGCCACCGATCCCGAGGGCTCGCGGCGCGAGCTGACGCTGGCGGTGAACCTGGCGCGAATCTGCGCGGTGATGCTGCAGCCGGTGGTGCCGCGCTTCGCCGAGGGCATCGTCGAGCAGACCGGTGCGCCCTTGCCGGCGGTCACCGACCACAAGCCGATCGAGGAAGGGTCGATCCGCGAGCCGCGTCCGTTGGTGCGCCGCATGGAGGATGAAGACGTCCACAAGCTGACCTCCCGGTTCGTCGCGGAAGCGACCGCGACGGCGGCGGCGAAAGCGACGGCGTCGACGTCGAGCCGTCCCGCGGCGCCGGACGCAGGGGCCGCCGGCTCGCCGGGCGGGTCGAAGGCGCCGGCAGCGGGAGAGATCTCCATCGATCAATTCGGCGCCGTCGACCTGCGTGCGGGGAAGGTGCTGGCGGCGGAACGGATCGAGAAGGCAGACAAGCTGCTCAAGCTCACCATCGACCTGGGCGAGCCGGTGCCGCGCACCATCGTCAGCGGCGTCGCGCAGGCGTACCGGCCGGAGGAGCTGGTCGGGCGCACCGTGGCGGTCGTCGCCAACCTCCCCAAGAAGCCGCTGCGCGGCGTCGAGTCGCATGGGATGGTGCTCTTTGCGACGGGCGGCCCGCGCGGGCTGACCGTGGTCGAGCTGGGCGAGGACGTGGCGCCCGGATCGAAGGTGAAGTGATGGGACTCTTCTCCTGGCTGAAGAAGGGCTCGGCCCCGGCGCCGTCGAGCGAAGCTCCCAGCGCCGCGCCTGCGGAAGCGCCGTCGGAGAGCGTCGAGGAGCTGGCGGAGGCGCTCGCCTCGGGCGACGGGGCCGCGCGCGTCGACGCCTCCCGGGCGTTGCTCGACCGCTGGCGAGCCGGCGATTCCGCGGCGGCGGAGGCGCTGGTCGTGCGCCTCGGCGAGCTGCTCGAAGACGAGGAGCCGCAAGTCCGCATCGCGGCGCTGAACGCGGTGCGGCTGATGCGCAAGCCGGAGAACCTCGAGAGGCACGCCAGCGCCGTCCTCGCGCTGCTCGCGGATCGTGCCGCGCAAGTGCGAACCGCCGCGGTGTGGACGGCGGCGCGGATCCCCGGCCCGGTCGCGCGCGAGCAGGTCAGGGCGCTCCTCGAGTCCGACGAGGAACCGATGCGTTTCGCGGCGGCGTGCGCGTTGAGCGACCTGCGCGACCCGGCGGCGCTTCCGCAGCTCGCCGCAGCGCTGCGCGAGGACTACCGCCGCCAGGAGGCGCTCTCCGCGGTGATGTCCCTGGGCGATCCGGCGGCGTTGCCCGCCGTGGCGGAGCTGTTCGAGGACGAAACGCTCGGCGAGTTCGACCGCACGCTGGCGGCGGCGACGCTGGCGCGGCTGGGCGATCCGAGGGGCGCGGCGCATCTGGCGGAACGGGTCGCTACGGACGGCGACGATCGACCGATCGCGGCGGAATGGGCGGGCAGGCTCGGCGTCACCGAGGCGGTGCCCGCGCTGGAGGAACTGGCGGCGAACGAACGCGACCCCGCGCGCGGCGCGGCGCTGCGCGCGCT
>Ga0075433_10005104_pt1 | contig 10294 bp, 6 predicted proteins | sample RhiMethybrSRZTD2_FD_75299 | JGI IMG/M metagenome (GOLD analysis project Ga0075433, IMG submission 75299) | Populus rhizosphere microbial communities from Tennessee, USA - Rhizosphere MetaG P. TD hybrid SRZTD2 | ecosystem: Host-associated > Plants > Roots > Rhizosphere > Soil | place: USA... | reverse complement strand
GGTAGCACCAACATCGAAGATCGTCGAGGCATCGGCGGACGCGGAATCGCAGTCGGCGGCGGCGTCGGCGGCTTGCTGCTGGTGCTGCTGATGTCCGCCCTGACCGGACGCAATCCAACCGATTTCATCAGCACGTCGGCTCCCGAAGAGACCGGCGCGCGGAGCGTTCCAGAGAACGATCCGCAGTACAAGTTCGTGAGCGTCGTCCTCAAGGACACCGAGGATGTATGGGGTCAGCTGTTCGCGAAAAGCAATCAGCGCTACGAGGCGCCGGCGCTCGTGCTCTTCGATGGCGCTACCGAATCGGCTTGCGGCCTTGGGCAATCGGCGATGGGGCCATTCTATTGTCCTGAAGATCGCAAGGTGTATCTCGATCTCTCCTTCTTCCGTGAGCTCGACGAACGGTTCGGCGCGCCCGGCGACTTCGCGCGTGCCTATGTCGTCGCGCACGAAGTCGGTCATCACATTCAAACGCTGACGGGACTGTCGGCTCGCCTTCAGTCGGCGCGTGAACAGGCCGGCCGTCGAGGCGCCAACGCACTCTCCGTTCGACAGGAGCTGCAGGCCGATTGCTACGCGGGTGTATTCGGTCACTACGAAGGCACACGCGGCGTGCTCGATCCGGGCGATGCGGAGGAAGGCCTGATGGCCGCGGCGGCAATCGGCGACGACCGTCTGCAGCGGCAATCGCAAGGGCGCGTCGTACCCGAATCGTTCACGCACGGATCGTCAGCGGAACGAGTCGCGTGGTTGAAACGCGGTCTCGAGTCGGGCCGTGTCGAGGCCTGCAATACATTTGAGGACAGCGGTTCGCGATAGAATTATTCGCGCAACCGGTCGAAGCAGTTGAATCCGGGGGCACTCGAGGATCGAGGATTCAACTGATGCGCGTCGGCATCCCTGCCGAAACCGAACCCGGCGAAACCCGCGTGGCAGCCACCCCTGAGACGGTGAAGAAACTCATCACCGGTGGCCGCCACACAGTGATGGTCGAAAACGGCGCCGGTCTCGGCGCCAGCGTTACGGACGAAGCGTACACTGCGGCCGGCGCTACGCTTGGCTGTACTGCCGACGTCTATCAGTCCGACATCGTCTTCAAAGTGCAGCGGCCGCAGGCGTCGGAGCTGCCGATGCTGCGCCGCGGCAGCATCCTCGTAGGGCTGCTCGCACCGCATCAGGACATCACGCCGCTCGCGGCAACGGGCGTCACCGCGTTCGCGATGGAATTGCTGCCCCGCATCACTCGCGCGCAGAACATGGACGTGCTGTCGTCGCAGGCCAACATCGCCGGCTACAAGGCAGTGCTGATCGCCGCGTACGAGTACGGCCGGTTCGTGCCGATGCTCATGACCGCAGCCGGCACAGTGAAAGCGGCGCGCGTGCTTGTGCTCGGCGCCGGTGTCGCGGGACTGCAGGCAATCGCCACGGCCAAGCGGCTTGGTGCCGTGATCGAAGCGTTCGATGTCAGACCCGCAGTGAAGGACGAAGTCCAGTCGCTCGGCGCGAAGTTCGTCGAGGTCCAGCTGTCCGAAGAAGAACGCAAAGCGCAGGAAACCGCTGGCGGCTACGCGCGTGAGATGAGCGAGGACTACAAGAAGCGCCAGGCGGCGCTCATCGCCGATCGCGCAAAGGCAGCCGATATCGTCATCACCACAGCACTGATCCCAGGACGTCCCGCGCCGCTGCTCGTTACCGAAGACACGGTCAAGGGCATGAAGCCGGGATCGGTGATCGTCGATCTCGCATCGCGCCAAGGCGGCAATTGCGAGTTGAGCCTGGCCGGTCACACCGTCGTCCGTCATGGCGTCAAGATCGCGGCTCCCGACAACACGCCGGCCTCGTTGGCCGCCGATGCGAGCGCGCTCTACGCCCGCAACCTGCTGAACTTTTCCAGTCTCTTACTCGACCCCAAGACCGGCGAGCTCACGCTGAACCGCGAGGACGAGATCCTCGCAGCCACGCTGGTGTGCATCGACGGCGCCGTGGTCAAACGCTGAGGTCAGGAGCTGAGATGCACGGCGTTGTCGTCGACCCGATCATCACGAACCTGATGGTGTTCGTGCTGGCGATCTTCGTTGGCTATCACGTCGTCTGGCACGTCACGCCGGCGCTGCACACGCCGCTCATGAGCGTGACCAACGCCATCAGCTCGGTCATCGTCGTCGGAGCGATCCTCGCGGCGGGAACTGGGGTGATCGACACCGGAACCGTGCTCGGCGCCGTGGCGGTCGCGCTAGTGGCGATCAATACGTTCGGGGGATTCCTCGTCACCCAGCGCATGCTCGAGATGTTCAAGAAGAAAGACACCAAAGGCACCAAGTGACGATGGTCATGTCTGCAAACCTCGTCGCGCTCGCCTATCTCGTCGCAAGCGTTCTGTTCATCCTGGCACTCAAAGGGCTGTCGAGTCCGACGTCGGCGCGCCGTGGGAACAGCTTCGGCATCGCCGGCATGACGCTGGCCGTCCTGATCACGCTGTTCATCACCAAGAGCGTGTTCTTGACGCTCGGCGCGCTCGCGGTGGGAGGCGCCATCGGATGGCTCGTCGCCCGCCGCGTTCAGATGACGCAGATGCCCGAGCTCGTGGCCGCGATGCACTCGCTGGTCGGTCTGGCCGCCGTGCTCATCGCCATTGCCGTGGTCAACAACCCCGCGTCGTTCGGCGTCCCTGAGCCGCTCCCCGAAGCCAACCGCGTCGAGCTGTTCATCGGCACGTTCGTCGGCGCGATGACATTCTCGGGCTCAATCATCGCGTTCGGCAAGCTGGCGGGCCTGGGCAAGATCTCGCGTCTGTTCTCGAGCGCGCCGGTCGTCTTCAAGGGACAGCACTATTTCAACCTGGCGCTGGCGATCGTGATGGTGGGTTTCGGCATCGCGTTCGTCGTCGCACCGGCCGGTACGCTCTGGACGCCATTCATTGTGATGATGTCGATCGCGTTCGTGCTCGGTGTGCTCATCATCATTCCGATCGGCGGCGCCGACATGCCGGTCGTGATCTCGATGTTGAACAGTTACTCGGGGTGGGCGGCCTCGGGCATCGGCTTCTCGCTGAACAACCCGCTGCTGATCGTCGCCGGATCGCTCGTCGGGTCGTCGGGCGCCATCCTGTCGTACATCATGTGCAAGGCGATGAACCGGTCGTTCATCAGCGTGATCCTGGGCGGCTTCGGCGCAGAGGAAGGCACGGCCACGGCGTCGGTGCAGAAAGCCGTGAAGTCCGGGTCGCCGGAGGACGTCGCGTTCCTGCTCGGCAACGCCGAGAGCGTCATCATCATTCCCGGCTACGGTCTCGCGGTGGCCCGCGCGCAGCACGCCGTGAAGGAGATGGCGCAGAAGCTGATTGCGAAAGGCGTGAACGTCCGCTACGCGATTCACCCCGTCGCCGGCCGCATGCCGGGACACATGAACGTGCTGCTGGCCGAAGCCGAAGTCCCCTACGACCAGGTGCAGGAGATGGAGGACATCAACGGCGACTTCGGCACCGCCGACATCGCGTTCGTGCTCGGCGCCAACGACGTCGTCAATCCACTGGCGGAACAGAAAGGCAGCCCCATCTACGGCATGCCGATCCTCGAAGCCCACAAGGCGCGCACCGTCGTCGTCAACAAGCGATCGATGGCGTCCGGCTATGCCGGCATCGACAACCCGCTCTTCTATCTGGACAAGACGATGATGGTGTTCGGCGACGCCAAGAAAGTCGTCGAGGACATCGTCAAGGCCATCGAGTAAGCCACTGCCTCAGTGACTTTCGTAGGCCGGGTCTTGCTTTTTCAAGACCCGGCGTGCGCGTGACGCAGACTTAGAACGTATACCGAATCGCCGCCCAGATCCGGCGGTTGCCTCCGTTGGTCGCCCACTGGTTCAGGAAGTTCGCCGAATTGATGCGGCCGTCCGGAATTCCGAAGTTGCGTGTGTTCGTGGCGTTGAACATCTCGATGCGAAGCTGCATGTTCTGCCCGCTCGCGAACCGCGTGTTCTTCGTGATCCCGACGTCGATATTGCTGACACCGTCGGCCCTCAGCGAATTGCGCGGCACGTTGCCGACACGCTCGCCGACGCACGTCGGGCTCGGATTCCCGCACAGCGGCCGGAAGAGCGACGCGCCTCCGGCTGCACGAATCTCCTCGACCGACATGCTCGACAGATCAAGGTTGGAGTTGAGGTTCGGTCGAATCGCGTTTCCCACCAGCCCGTCGATCCCGGCCAGCGCGCCCGTGGGATCGGATCCATTCAGCACGGTGAAGGGCGCACCGCTCTGGAACGTGAAGAATGAGCTGAGTTGCCAACCGCCCAAGATCTTTCCGGCGAGGCCTTGCTGACGGTTTCGCCACGGCAGCTCCCACACGAAATTGCCTGAGAGCCGATGTGGCCGGTCATACGTGGAGCGTCCCTTCTCTGCAGCCAGGTCGAACGAGTCCTGCGCGACTGCTACCTCGCCTGCCGACGGGTTGAAGATCTCCGACGCCGTGTCCTCGAAGCGGCTCCACGTGTAGTGCACGCCCGCGCTCAGTCCCCGGCTGAAGCGTTTGTCGAGTTGAGTCTGAAGCGAGTGGTACCAGGACTCCGCGGTGTTTGTGCGCAGCCGTATGACGCCGCGCGACGGGTCTTGACGCTGCGTGCTGAACGGCAGTCGCGGATTGCCGTCGAGCGTCTGGAACAAGTCGTGTCCAAAGGTCCCAACGTATCCCACGCGCACCGCAAGGTTCTCGGCAAGCTGGCGCTCGACGCCGAGGCTGTACTGGTCGTACTGCGGCGCGCGGAAATCCTGGGCGACAACCGTTCGTGTCAGCTGATTCGGATCGGTCCCTGCGGGCACACCGGCTGGTGTCGACTGCAGGAGGGTGAACGCATTGGCGAGGTTGCTGCGATTGATGGCCGCCACGTACGGGAACGAGCTGACGATGTTCAAGGCGATGTTCAGGAAGGCGAAGTCGTGCGTTCGCGCGTATCCGCCACGGACGACGAACCGGTCACCGCCAGTGAGCCGCCCGAGCATGCCGCCTCTCTCCGTCGATGGCGACCAGGCAAAGCCAAGGCGCGGCTCGAGATTGTTCTTATCGGTTCCCGGTACGGGATTCAGCGCGTACACCTGGTTGCCGCTGTTCGCTTGAAGGATACGGTCATTCAGATCGATCAGGCTCCCGATGTTGTTTCCTGGCAGCTCATATCGAAGTCCGAGGTTGAGCGACAGCGAACCGAGGCGCCAGTCGTCCTGCACGTAGTAGTACTGATCCCACCATCGGTAGTAGTTGACTTCCTCTCCACCGGGCAGCGGCTTGTTGATGTTGGCCGCCTCCGCGATATCGTTCACGAACGCGTTGAGCGTCGGATAGCGCAAGAGCCCGCGAATGGTCGGGAAGAAAAAGCTCTTGACGTACTGGCGCCGCACGTCGAAGCCAGCCTTCAGCACGTGATTGCCACGCACCTGCGTCAGGTTGTTCTGCAGCTGATAGGTGTCGTTGTAGCGGAACTGCGGCAGGTTCACGGCCAGGCCGATCGCGGTGCGGCTGGTCGCGTTGTTGAACTGCGTCATCCCGAGCTCGGTGATTTCAATCGATGGAATCTCCAGCGACTTCGGGTCGTCAGGCTCGGTGACGGTACCGAGATGCGACCACGCGGCCCGGAACTCGTTCGACGTTTTCGCGCCAAAAATGCTGTTGGTCCAGACGTTGACTGAATGACTGTTCGTCGGGCTATTGGCCGTGAGTCCAGGCGGCGTCACCTGCACCGTGCCGGTGTTGTCGGTTGACGTATCGCTGAACAGGTAACGAGCCGTGAGCGTGTGGTTCGACGTGAGCTGGTAATCCACGCGCCCGGTCCCCTGATTGTTGTCGAGGCTCTGCGAGCCGGATCCCGTCAGCGCGCTCAACGGCACGACGTAGGTCTGGCCAGCCAGGGTGAACGTCGCCGATCGGCCATTGGGTGTGCCGGCCGGCAGGTGGTCGAGCAGGGCCTGAACCTGCGGACGACCCGCCGCCACCGATTGAAGGACTGCACGGCCTGCATCGCTTGGCGCGCCGTCCAGCGTGAACCCCGAGCCAAGCCGGCGATCGGTCCACCGCTGGAACGATCCGAAGAAGAACGTTCGCCCGCGGGTGATCGGGCCTCCGAGCGTGCCGCCGACTTGATTCTCGACGCGGTATGGCGCTTCGGTTCGGCCGGCCGCCTTGTCGAGATTGCTGCGCGAGTTGAGATCGTTGTCGTTGTGGAACCAGAACGCGGTGCCGCTGAAGGTGTTGGTGCCGCTCTTGGTGATGACGTTCATCACCGAGCCGGCTGCGCGGCCGTACTCGGCGGCGAACTGGTTGGTGATCAGTCTGATCTCCTGGACGATGTCGGTGTTGTTGATCGGCTGCTGCCGGCCGGTGACGCTGGGATCGTTGCTGTCCTGGCCGTCGATCATGATGTTGTTTGATCGCAGTCGCGCACCGTTCGATGAGTAGTTCGCATCGGACGTGCCGGATGCGAAGTTCGTCTGTCCGCTGGCGAGCTCACTCACTCCCGGCGCAGAACGCGCCAGGGTGAAGATGTTGCGGCTGCCGATCACCGGAAGTTCGGCGACGCGCTTCGTGTCGAAGCGGACGCCGACTTCCGCATTGGCCGTGTTCAGCAGCGGTGCATCCGACCGGACTTCGACCAGCTCGGTCAAGGCCGCAGGCTTGATTTGCACCTCGACGACGGCCACCTGATTGACTGCCAATGTGATCCCCGCCCGAACGTAACGCGCGAAGCCGGTGAGCTCGACGGTCAACTCGTAGTTACCGACCGGCATGTTGAGAAACCGGTAGCTGCCGTCGGTGCCGGTTACTTGGGACCTGCTGACGTTCGTCTCGACATTGCGCACGGTCACGGAAGCAGCCGGAACCGTGAGCCCCTGATTGTCTGTAACGATGCCTTCGATACTGCCCGTGGTCGCCTGGGCTGCGACGGCGCTCGCGCTCCCGAGGAGCACTAGCACGAACAGCGCCAGCACACGCTGGATCGGCGCTCTCATGGTGTCCTCCCGCCTGGTAGGGTGACGGACCGGTACGAATCGAAGCGGTGAACTTAGCACGTATGGTGATTGACGGGGTAGCTACCGAGCAGTAAACCTCGCCGCCGTTTCGTCCGATACGCCTCTCGAACGTCGAACGTCGAACGTCGAACGTCGAACCTCGAACCAAGAACCAAGAACCACCAACACCTTTCCTGCTTTCTGGTTGCTCCATGTTGCGTTTCATCGCTGTACCCATCAGCCTTGCATTCATCGTTGGTGTCGTCGCGCTCGCCCGAAGTCTGCGGCGGCGCTCATATCTTCGACGGGCGCACGAACTGACGCCTGTCAGCGAGCAATGGCTGGCCGACCGCCGGCGCAGCGATTGAGCTGAACACGCCGGACCCGGGGTCTTCCTGCTATCCTCCGTATCGCGTTCGCGGTAACCGGCGACGCCTGTCGAGGTGCGCATGAGGATTCAGCGGTACTCCGCAGTTGCATTGCTGCTCGCCTGTGCATGGCAGGCGACTGCCCAAACGGGCGATCCGCAGCAGATCGCCGATCCCAATTTCAAACCCGTTATCGAGAACCGGGCGTATCCCGGCACCCACCCCGTGGTCATCGTCGACGAAGCGCACAACAACTTTCACACCATGGGCGGGAGATACAAGCCGTTCGCCGACGTGCTTCGAGCCGACGGGTATCTCGTCGCGGCGGGAACGCAGGCATTCACGAAGGCTTCGTTGGCAAGCGCGCGCGTGCTGGTCATCTCGAACGCTCTCGGCCCCGGCTTCAATCAGTCGAATGCCACCAACCCGCCCTCCGCATTTACCGACGCGGAGTGCGACGCGGTGCGTGACTGGGTTCGCGGCGGCGGCGCCCTGCTGCTGATCGCCGATCACTCGCCGTTCGGCGCGACGGCGGCGACGCTAGCCGCACGATTTGGCGTCGAGATGGGGAAAGGCTACGCATGGACGGTCGACGGCGACAACCCTGAACCGACGACGACGATCGCGTATTCGCGCGAGAGCAAGTCGCTTGGCGATCACCCGATTACACGCGGATTGACCCGCGTCGTTGCGTTCACCGGACAATCGCTGAGCATTCCCGACGGCGCCACCGCGCTGCTCAAATTCGCCACCGCCTACGAGTCGCCCGGCACAAACGTCTCGGCCGACATCGCCGCATTCCGCGAGGGGAAACCGACGACGGCACGCGCCATCACCAATCGCGCACAAGCGATCGCCTTCGAGTACGGAAAAGGGCGCGTGGTGATGACTGGCGAAGCCGCGATGTTTTCGGCGCAGGTAATTCGATTCACCGATCCGCAGGGACACGCGACCGAGTCGAAAATGGGCATGAACGTCCCCGGAAACGATAACCAACAGTTTCTCGTCAACATCCTTCGCTGGCTCACACACTCCGGTCGTTAACAGCAACCTCGCGGCTAAACCCGCACTGGCGCCGTCAAAGCACAACGTGAGGCTTCGCTCGATCACGATCGTCACGGTGGCGGATCTGCTGCTCGTCAAGGTCGGCGACAAGACCATGAGCTTCCGCGACGTCGCCGCGGTCGACGGCAAGACGGTGCGCGATCGACAGGAGCGGCTGCGCAAGCTGTTTCTCGATGACACCGTCTCACGAACGGCGATGCGACAGGCTCGTGCCATCGCTGATGAGAGCAGCCGCTACAACATCGGCTTCTCGAGAAGCCTCGAAGCGTTGATGATCCCGCTCGAAATCCTGCAGCCGCCGGCATCGGGCTTTCAGTTTGCATCTGCCGCGGAGGGGCTCACGTTTCAGGAGTTCCGATCCCCGAGCCTCGTCCGATACCGGAACGGCGGACGGGTTCAGGACATGTTCTTGCACGGCCGATTCACCGTCGATGTCGACAGCGGACGCGTGCGCGGGGCCAGCCTGATCGCGACCAACACTGCGTTCGAAACGACCTTCGACATTCGCTACGTCGAGGACGCGACGGTGAGCCTCGTGCCGGCCGAGATGCACGAGGGCTACCGGCACGCCGAAAAGCCCGGCGACGATCAACTGGACGTCAGTTCGTCGTATTCGAACTTCCGCCGATTTCACGTGAACGTCGACGAGCGTTTCGAAGAGCCGAAGTAACCGTACTAAGGTGCGGGTACGGCGACTCGATTCGCGGGGACGATTTGCGCCTGATACGCGAACACCTCGCGGCTGTTCGGATCGACCAACACCTTGACCCATTGCACGTCGTTGGTCAGCGTGATGTTGCTGGCGTTGTCGCCAAAGGTCTCCACGCGAGTGAAGTTCTCGAGCCGCACCCCGAGTGAGTTCAGCATCGGCCGATCGATGCGGAAGTAGTGCGAATCGCCATGGACGTATGCGACTGGCCGCTGAAACGCGATCACCTCGTTCCGCAGCGCGACCAGGTAATCGAAGTAGCCGTCGGGGTCGGCGACTGTCGCATCCTGGACGAGCGTATTGGGATTGCGCGTCAAGCCGGCGCGGGTGGCGTCGTTCCGGTCGAATCCGGGATTGGCCTGCGCGATCAGCATCACGGCCACCGAGTCCAGCGCTTTCGCCTCGGCGAACGTGTCGCGCAGCCAGGCGATGTTCGCAGGGTTGCGCGCCTCGAACTCCTGCTGATCGGCGCCGTCGCCGCATCGGTTGTTGCACGTGCCCTGCACGTTGATGGTGGCGTACGTCACGCGGCCGTACGTCCACCGGCGGTTCTCGACGCACGCCTCAGAGAAACGCGTGTGCGCGGCATCATTGCGCTCGCCTAGGCACAAGGGCGTGGACTGCACGTCGACAGCGAATCGCCGCCGACCCAGCGTTTCGGGCTTCGAGAAGAGGATCTGGCGCTCGTGTGAGAGACGCTCGAGCGATCGGAAGGCGCCGTTGTTGGGGCGATCGCAGTCGACCCAGTCGTTGTCGCCCGGCGTGAAGATCGCCGGGGCGTCGAGCGAGTTGAACCAGCCGAGCGCACGCAGATAGAGCGCATCGTCGCAGATCGGCGCCGCGTTGCCGGTCTTGAGATCGCCATCGTGAACCGTGAACGCCAGCTTCTGGCTGTTCATGTCGTCGATGAGATTCGGCAACCCAACCGACTCCTGCACAGCGGAGTACGGAAGGTCTCCCCACAACCCGATGGCGTACGCCGCATTCGCGTTGCCGTTGATCCCACCCATCCCGTTGTTTCCTTGCGCGACGACGATAGAAATGCTGCCGATGACGACCGCCCCGATTGCGACAAAAGTCCGTGTCACTGCGCCCTCCGTGTCGTGAACCTGAACCGGATAGACACAGTAACGAACCCACTCTCTCGAATCTGCAAAC
>Ga0075433_10005096_pt1 | contig 10304 bp, 10 predicted proteins | sample RhiMethybrSRZTD2_FD_75299 | JGI IMG/M metagenome (GOLD analysis project Ga0075433, IMG submission 75299) | Populus rhizosphere microbial communities from Tennessee, USA - Rhizosphere MetaG P. TD hybrid SRZTD2 | ecosystem: Host-associated > Plants > Roots > Rhizosphere > Soil | place: USA... | reverse complement strand
GGAGGAATTAGATACCTATCTCGTCCGGTTCATCGGACCGGCCGCGGACGAGTGGCTGGCAAGCCTCCGGAGCCTGGGCGGGGAAGTTCTCACCCCCATCCCTTACTTCACCTACTTGACGAAAATCCCGACAACCCGCAGACAGGAGATCGCGGCTCTGCCGTTCGTGGAGTGGATCGGTCCGTACCATCCCGCATTCAAGCTCTCCCGGGATCTGGTGCAGCAGCACGAGCGCGGCACGTTTCCCGAGGCGCCCGAAAAACTGAATGTCCTGATATACCGCTGGGCCGATGTCGATGGGGCGCTGAATAAGATTCGCGCCATGCAGGGCGAGGTCTTGAGCCGAACCGCGCTCGATTTCTACGATCTGGTTACCGTGATGATCTCCGGCAAGCGCGCAGCCGACCTCGCCCGCATGACCGAGACCTACGCGGTGGAAGTCGTCTCCGAGCCCAAGCTGGAGGACGAGTCATCGACGCAGATTCTCGCGGGCCAGATCGGCCCGGGAAACATTCCTTTCCGCCCCGTCTTCGGAGATCCCACCTACCAGGACTGGCTCACGGCGAGAAACCTGGATGGATCGAACGTCACCATCGGCTATGTGGATGAGGGCGTACTCAATGTCGATCCCACCGGGCACCTTTCCGGGCGCGTCAACGAGTCGGCCTGTGGCACAGCCGGCCTGTCCGGCAGCGGACATGGCCATTTCGGGGCGTCCAACGCCGGCGGGGTGTGCTTGCACATCGCCGAGCCGACCACCGGATTCAAGTTCGGCCTGGGAGTCGCCCCGGGAGTCAACTTCATCAACCTGCCCGCCCTCAACGGCAGCGCCAATTGCTTCTCCGGGGTGTCGGATTCAGCGGAGCTGGCCCGCCTGACGGTGACCAGCAGCGGGCCGGTGAACCTCGTGCCGGGAACCGTGCAGAACAACTCGTGGGGAGGAGGGGGTGGTGATCTGCTCGAGGACGTCTCGTATTCGAGCCAGGAAAGGACCTACGACATCCTCTCACGGGACGCCGATTCCATAACCGCCGGCAACCAGCCGCTCATCACCTGCTTTTCCGCCGGGAACGAGGGAGCCAACAATAACTCCAATCCGGCTTACGGCTGTCCCACGGTCTCCGGTGGCTCGAAAGACTGCCCGGTGACCCTGACGCGCCCCCACGCCGCGAAAAACATTCTGACGACCGGGTCGAGCTCCGTCTATCGACCGGGAAGTGGTGCCTCCAACATCGAGGACCGCAGCTTTTTCAGCAGCCAGGGGCCGACGATGGACGGCCGTATCAAGCCCGACTTCATGGCGCCGGGAGGGGCGGGCGGCAATTTCTCCGCGCTGGCGTCGGCCCTGCTCCCAGGGGCCACGGTAGGTGGAGGCATCAACGATGGATTTCACGGGCTGTCGGCCGGGACCTCGTTCGCGACCCCTCAAACCGCCGGAGGGGCGGCGCTGCTGGTTCAGTGGTGGCAGCGCTTCGCGTCCGCTGTTCCCAGCCCGGCCATGGTCAAGGCCCTGCTCGTCAACAGCTCGCGCGACATGCAGTCGGGCAATACTCCCGATGCCATCCCGAACCGGCACGAAGGCTGGGGGCGGTGGAACCTCGGGAACCTGCTCGAGCCGGGAACGCCGGTGATCGTCTCCGCCCCGCCGCTCTTCAAAAAGACCAGCGGATTACCCGCTTTGTATCTGGACCAGGGCGTCGTGCTGGGGACCAACGGCAGCCTGTACCAGGTGAGGCTCGCGCCGGTCGACCAGGCCCAGCCGCTTCGGGCCACTCTGGTCTGGAGCGACGCACCTGGCGCGGTGAGCTCATGCCCCTCGCTGGTGAACAACCTGGATCTGGAGCTGGTCCAGAACGGCACGACCCTGCTGCGCGGCAACGCCATGAACACCGGACTCAGCATCGTTGCTGGAGGTCCGGCGGACACGATCAACAATGTCGAGCAGATCATCCAGCCGGGCCCCTCGGGCCTCTATACGCTCACGGTGCGGGCCGTCACGCTGGCCGGGGACGGACTTCCGGGCAACGCCGACACCACCGACCAGGACTTCGCGCTGGTGGTGTCGAATGCCACCGTCGTCAGCACTCCCATCCTGGCGGCGGGGACCCTCACGAACAGCGATGCGTGCGCCGGAGTCGGGTCGGGCGGCAACGGGGTGCTGGATCCGGGGGAGACCCTGACCGTCAGCGTGCCGCTGGTGAATTCCGGGGACCTGACGGCCACGGGTGTGAGTGCGGCACTGGCCGCGCCGCCCGCGGGCGTGACGATCCTCGACGGAAGTGCGGCCTACCCGAACATCGCCCCCGGGGCCGTCGGGGCGCCGCTGGGCGGCGACACGATATCCGTCGCTCTCGCCGATACGCTCGGGTGCGGCTCAAGCGTCGATCTCACGCTGAATGTCACCACGGGACAGGGGAGTTTTCCGGTCCCGCTGCATTTCAAGGTCGGCTCCACGACCCTCACGACCCAGGACCTGAGCGGCACCACAGGAGTGGTCAACGACAGCATCTCCAGCCCCAGCAATTTCACGACGGCCGCCGCCACTTCGGGGACGATTCAAGGCGTCAGCGTGGACGTGAACCTCAGCAGCCCGACCTCGGGCCGCGGCTCGCTTTACCTGCTGAATGACTTCAGCATGGAGCTGGTTTCCCCGGCAGCCACCAGCGTCATGCTCCACAACAACCCGCTGCCTTGCTCGAGCTTGACGGGCAATTTCCCCAACAGCCGGCTTCCGCAGGAGGGCACCCTGGACACTTTCAAGGGCCAGAATGCAGGGGGGATTTGGACGCTGCGCGTGACGGACTTGATTAACAACCAGTGCAGCGGCGGCGGACCTGCCGGGCCGTGCTCCTCGGCGACGGTCAATTCCTGGAGCCTGCACGTGACGCGGGAAAGTGCCGCGGCCTGCAACACCTGCGTCGTCTCGGCCGCGCCGCCCGAAGTGAGCTCACCCGCCTCACCGACGCCCCTGTCGCTGACCTTCGATGCAGGGACGGGGCAAGTGACGTTCGGCTGGGAGAATCTCGGAGCGCCGGCCGATTCCTACCGCCTCTACCAAGGCTCCATCAGCGCGCTGGCAGGAACCGGGGTCACCTCCGCCAATACGGCTCCGATCCTCTGCGGAGTCGTCCCGGCCGGCGCAACGATGGTGCCGGCGTCGGGGAACCTCTTCTTCCTCGTGGCCGCTCAGAAATCCTCCCTCATCGGCCCGCTCGGCAACGCGACCAACCCGGGCACTTTCCCGCGCTCCGCCAGCCAGACCTGCCCCTGAGCCGGCGCCGGCCAGGACACAACCCTGCCTGAGCCGGACAGCGCCGTCCCGACAATCAGATGAAAATGTTTTCCGGTTGGAGGGGAAGCGCCGCAGACAGCCGGTACCGGTAGTGCGTCGTCCCTGAAAAATCGAAGGAGAAGTGCTCCTCGACCAGGAAACCCACGCGGGCCAGGAACCGGAGCGCCTCCTCGAGAGCGACGGGCTCGCCCTGCAAATCGGCGAGAACTTCTCCGGGATTCAGGACGCTTCGCGAGCGCCGCAGGAAATAGCGCGCCGTCTCCCCGTACCGCATGGCGCCCGCCGGCGGCTCCCCCTGAACCAGCACGGCATGCAGGATGTGCGCAGCACATTGCAGCGCCCCCAGGCCGACCCGCGCATCCTCGCATTCCAGAAAAAGGTCGAAGCGATGCAGCGGAGCGCGATAAGCGCAAGTCAGACCGCTGCACCGGGACCCGGACCCCATGGCCACCACCAACTCCAGAGCCACGTGCTCCAGGAGATGGCAGAGATCGGTCTGGGTGTCGGCGGGGGGAAGGGCGCAGCCGGGCCGGGGTTTGCGACGAAAGAGCGTGCTGTGAACGTCATTCCCGCCGCAGCAGCGATGCCGCAGGAGATTGGGGAAGACGGCTCCCAGCAGCGGGATGGTCGAAGGGGGGATCCCTTCCGCGAACGGGGGGAGATCCAGGAGGTCGAGGGTGACTTTCAGCTTGGCGCCGCCCGGCACAAACCCTTCGTGCAGCGTCTCGACCTCCGGATGGGCCCCGTGCGAAACGGCCAGCACGCGGATTTGCCCGTCGGGGGTCCCGGCGCGCTGACCGCGATGGGCCCCCTTCTGTCGCATCTTCTCCTGGAACGACTCCCGGAGAGTCTCGGAACGGTGCGGCAGGAAATCCGCTTCCGGTGTTCGCGCCCGGCCGCTAGCCACGGCGCCTCATTTCCCCATGTCACGGTCCCTCTCGCGGGTCATCCTGACTTGCAGCCTAGCGTTCCTCGAAGCGGCCTTCCTCGGTGTCGAGAGTTCCCTGGAGCACCACGCGGTATTCGCCGGTCTCCTTGTTCACCACCTCCACCGTGGCCACGGCCTGGGTCGAATTGAAGAGCATCTCGCCGATCTTGTTGCGCAGAGTGAGGGGAGAGGTGGGGGACTTTTCGAGAGTGGAAAGATCTCCGATCTTGAATCGCGACATGACAACCTCCCTGCTGACGGTTTCAAGGGTCGGACGTGGGGCTCTCCCCAGCGTCGCATTTCAGGACGAGCCGGTAATCAGTTCCCGAGACGGCGCCATCCAGACAAAATGAGCAAGTGCCGGCGGTCGAACGGTGGGGCTCCTGCGTGCGGGTCGCGCGTGACTGCTTGCGGGTGATCTGGTCGACGATCTCCGCGACCAGGTTCTCTGCGCCTGCACGACGCCGCCCATCACCGGAGCGACGGGACCGCGCCGCTCCTCCCTTGCGGTTCTTTTGTGTTCCAGCCTGCCTCATCAATGCCTCCGAATCAGCGGCCGAATTTCCAGAACGAGCCCCGCTCGACCGCCACGACCGGAGCGGACTCCACCTTCGGTGCCGGATGTATCGTCGAGGGGGAAGCCTCGATCGGGGGCGGTTCTTCGATCCAGGGAGCAGGGGAGTGGGAGTCAAGGGTCGGTGGAGATGCCGGACCCAGCTCGGGAGCCCGCACCAGCCGGGGCACGGGGTTCGGATCCGCTTCAGGAGACCAATCCGAGATCGGCGCGAACTCCAGCTCCTGCTTCTCTGGCACAACCGTGTCGGGGACAGGCTGTGGTTCGAAGACGACGGGGGAAAGGCGTTCACGCGCGGGTGCGGGCGACCATGGGGAAATCCCCTGCAGAAAGCCCGCCTCCGCGTTGCTCAATCCCACCTCCTCGAGGAAGTTGTCGTCGTCCAGGAACTCCTTCGGGTGAGGCTCCCGCGAAAGTGACTTGAGAACTCCACCGGCATCCAGGAGCGGGCGCTCGTCCATGGGCTCCCGGCGAACGGCCGTGGAGCGTGACGATTCCGCTTTGCGAGGGGAGGACGTCCGGGACATTTCCCTGGGCTGAGTGGGAAGGGGAGGCGATGCCGCAGTCGCCGACTCATGCGGGGTGGCCTTGCCGCCCGGAGCCCCGTGGCCCCCCTCCGCCGCCTCGATGATCTGGCGGGCGAGGGCCTCCTGAATCCCGGCGAAAAACGACAGCGACTCTGGAGTGGCCGCGGCAATCTTGCTCAGCGAGTCGAATCCGGAGCTCATGATCTTGCGGATCGGCTCCTCGCCGTACAGCTCCTTGAGCAGGTTCAGGGGATCCATGAAGATGCTCTCCTCAAGAAGGGGCCTGGGGGACGATCCCGCCGAGGACCTCGTCGGCGAGCGCCAGGTAGTCCTGGCAGCCCCGGGCCTTTGGATCATATTCGGTGATGGGCAGACCGTAGCTCGCGGCTTCCCGGAGCTTCACGTTGTGATGAATCACCGTGTTGTAGAGCGATTCGCCGAAGAAGCGGCTCAAATCCTGGAGGATCTCCCGGGCAAACCCGGTACGGCGATCGTAAAGAGTGGCAAGGGCGCGCACTTTGATGTCCCGCTCCGGCGCCATCGCCTGGATCGCCTGCAGCAGCTGGGAGACGCCATACAGCGAGTAAAACGACGTCTCCACGGCCAGTATCACCTCGTCCGCCGCGTGGAGGGCGTTGGCGATGAGGACCCCGCCCCCCGGAGGGCAATCCAGAATGCAGAACTCATATTCGCCGGCCACCCACTCCAGGACCGTCTTGAGTCGCTTCTCCCCACCGGCCAAATCGTGCAACCGCTGCTCCGCCAGGTGGAGGGAAGGGTTGGAGGGGGCGAGATCGAATCCCTGGCTGATGGGAAAGAGGCAGCCGTCGAGCGCGCCGCCATCGAGCAGCGCATCGGAGAGAGTCCGCGGGTAGTCGGGGTTTTTCCCCCGCGACAGTCCCAGCGAGGCGTGGCCCTGGGGATCGAGATCGCACAGCAGGACACGCTTGCCCCGCAGCGCCAGGCCGGCGGCGAGATTGATCGCCGTGGTGGTTTTCCCGCAACCCCCTTTCTGGTTCAGGATGGCCAGGGTTTTCATCGAGGGGCCTCCGGCCTCGCCCGTTGGTCCTGGGCGGAGAGGGAGGGGCGGTTCTCTTGAGGAGCCGACATCAGGACGGAGGCGATCTCCCGAACGCGCAGAGCGACGGCCGATTCGGGCTCCATCAGGACCGCGGGAGTTTTCACCGCAATCGAGCGGCGCACGGTGTCATCGTCGGGCAAGTACCCCAGATAGCACAGGCGCCGCGCCATGAATCGGCCGGCGATGCCGTCCAGAGTCTGGAAGACTTCCCACCCCTGGCGCGAAGTCCGCGCCCGGTTGACCACGACCGACATCACCGCGGTGGGGTTGAGGCGCAGCGTGCTCTTCATGGTGGCGTAGGCATCGGTCATGGCGGTGAGATCCGGCGTGGTCACCACCAGAATCTCCCGAGCCGCATTCAGGAACGCGGTGGTCATCCGGGAGATTCCCGCGGCGGTGTCCACCAGGACCACGTCGAACTCGGCCCCGAAGCACCCCGTCTCCGAGATCAGGTGCCCCAGGTCCCGGGAGCTGAGATCCGCCAGCTCGGCGACTCCCGACGGGCCGGGCACCAGGGTGACTCCACTGGAGGTCCTCTCGGAGACTTCCCGGAAGGTCAGATTGGCGATGAGCGTGTGATAGAGGCTGCGGCGCGGCGTGATGCCGAGCAGCAGATGCAGATTTGCCAGGCCCAGGTCGACGTCCACGGCAAGCACCCGCGTGCCCCGCAGGGCCAGCTCGGTGGCCAGGTTCGAAGTGAGCACCGACTTGCCCGTCCCGCCCTTGCCGGAGGTGACGCAAATCACCCTGGCCGCGCCTGAGCGCGCAAACGTCGGGGGAGCGGAAGGCGCAGGCGCCGGGGCGGCGGGAGCGCGCGACTGCCCGGTCAGGTCCGACAGGCTGCGCCCGAGTCTGCGAAAGTTCATTGCTCGACCCTTTCCCGGCCTTCCGCGGCCAGCCGGCGCTGCTCGAAGCCATAGAACTCCTCCCACTCTTCCGGCGTCAGGCGATCCGGTCCGAGCACGAGATTCTCCAGCTCCGGCTCGGCACAGAGCGGCGGAGCGGGCTCTACCGATTCCACCGACTCCACGTAGAGCATGGGGCGATCCGCCGACAGGAGAATCCGGTAATGGAGGAGGGTGAGCGGCAGGCCCTGGTCCCTCGAAGTCTCCACGAACTGCGCGGAGAAGCTCTCCGCCAGGACGACGGCGCGGGGCGGGCGGAACGGGCTTACGGGACCCGCGCCATAGAGCCTTCTCAGAAAGGGCACCTGCAGGCTGACCCAGGCGTGGTGATCGCGAACGCGGCGCAGGAGATCCTCTTCGCCTTCCCGCTCCAGCTCCAGGAGCACGAAATCGCCCTGCGAATCCACGGCGAGGAGGTCGATCAGCCCACCTCTGCCTGCACGCAGGTGCGCGTCGAGAATACGAAAACCGTTCTCGATGATCCCGGGATCTTCCAGGATCAGGCTCTTGGCGCTTTCGGGATCTCGGGCAGGGCCCCTGACGATGCGGATGGTCAGCCTTTCTCCGCTCGGAGGACAGCGAGTGTCTCGCGCTGCAGGACGCCGTGGCAGGGCGAGGCTTTCCCCGGAATTGCAGTTGCCGGCGGGATGACCGTTGGCAAGAATGAGGGACAGGCAATGCCGGCGTCTTATCAGTTGCCTGTCCGACTCCGCTCCGGCCGGAGGACCGAAGACGGCAGTCAACCGCCGCGCGGCGAGCGAAGTGTAAGGTTAACCTACTGGTGTGTCAAGAAATAATTCGCCCGGGTCTCACCAGGGTTGCGGCTTCCCGTGGCGGTCGAAAAACCCCCCATTCTGCTCGGGACCCAAACGCTCGATGGTTTGAATCATCGCGCGCACCGCCTCCTCGATTCCCAGGGGCGCATTGGGCCCACCCATGTCGGTCTTGACCCAGCCGGGGTGCAGGACCACGGAGATCATCCGCTCCTTCCCCAGATCCAGGGCAATGTTGATGGAAGCCATGTTCAGCGCGGCTTTGCTCAGCCGGTAGGCGTAAGCGCCGCCGCTGCGATTGTCCCCCAAGGACCCCATGAGCGAGGTGATGTGGACCAGCTTGGCTCCGGGAGCTTTCTTGAGCAAGGGGAGGAAGGCTCGGCTGACGCGCAACGCGCCGATGCAGTTCACCTCGAAAACCTGCCTCACTTCGTCGAAGTCGAGCTCCTCAAGGTGCTCCTTACGGGAGCCGTAGGTGCCCGCGTCGTTGATCAGCAGATCGAGCGCGTCGATGCTGCCTTGAGCCTTTTCGCAGGCCTGCTCCACCGATTCGTCCGCGGCGACATCGCAAGGAACGCAGGTCAGGCGCACGGCATGCTTGGCGTAGAGATCGCTCAGTCCCTCGGACTTATCCGGATTTCGGGCCAGCGCAAGGACCTGATGGCCCGCCTCCAGGTAGAGGCGGGCGAACTCCAGGCCCAGGCCGCGGCTCGCTCCGGTAATCGCGGCGCGCATCAGAATTTCACCTTGGGCGCGTCCTTGGCACCTTCATCGGCCTCGAAGTACTCGCGCTCCTTGAAGTTGAACATCCCCGCCAGGATATTGTTGGGAAAAACCTTGATGTAGGCGTTATAGGCGCGCACCGCCTCGTTGTAGGCCCGGCGCTCCACCGCGACCCGGTTCTCGGTTCCGGCCAGCTCATCCTGCAGACGGATGAAGTTCTCGTTGGCCTTCAGCTGCGGGTAGTTCTCCGCGATGGCCAGCAATCGCCCCAGCGCCGAGCTGAGCCCCGCGTTGGCCGACGCCGCCTCGGCCGGAGTGGCGGCGCCAGCCAGCTTGCTGCGCGCCTCGGCGACATTCTCGAAGACTTCCTTTTCGTGAGTCGCGTATCCCTTGACCGTCTCCACCAGGTTCGGGATCAGATCGGCGCGCCTCTGCAAAACTACCTTCACCTGGGCCCAGGCGTTGTTGATCTGCTCGTTCTGCTGGATGATGCTGTTGTAGCGCCCCATGACCATGCCGCCCACCACCAGCGCCAGCAGAACGATGACGCCCAGGACGGCCAGGCAACCCATCCACCCCTTGCTCATCGTGATTCGCCTCCTTGAATGCCGAAGCGGTCGATTTTCTCCACCGCCAGGCTGAGTTGTTCGTAGTAGCTTGAAAAAATGCTCTTGAGCGGCTCCTTGGGCTCCTCTCCTCGCTTGAGACGATCCACCTCCTCGAACGGGCCCGGCTTGAGCCCGGCCCTCCGGCAGAAGGCGTCCACCACCTCGGCGTTGCGCAACGGCACGCTGCCTCCCATGAGTGACAGGCAGCCGCGAAACACCGCCACGAAGGTCGTGTAGGAGCCGGTCAGCAGCCGCCGCAGATCGTCGGGGAGATCGTGGCTTTCCACGTAAGCCTCACGCAGCCGCATGAGCTTGGTGCGCAGCTCCCGCTCGCACTGCAGCCGCAGGTGCGCCCGGCCCACCGCCAGCCCCGCGAAGGCATCCCGGCCGAACAGCACCAGGCGGCAGCTCTGCAGATCCAGCATCTCCATCGGGAAGACATCCGCCGACTCGGAGATGAGAGACGGAGTGAACAGGCGCGGAGAGGGATGATCCTTCTTGAGCCAGCGCCGGATGAAGGGGCTGAGCATCTCCAGCATCGCGGGAGAAAGATCCTCCAGGACCAGGATGAGATTGAGATCGCTGGTCTTCTCATGGAAGTCCCCGCGCGCGGCCGAGCCGTAGAGGACCACGCTGAGGAGCTTGTTCCCGGCGGCCGCGGTCAGCTCCTCCAGGAACCGTTTCAAGTCCGGATGCGCCATCGCCTCGCTGCTGGTCATGTTCTCTCCCCGGGGGCGCTAGAAGCCGCGCCCCGCACCGCCTCCGCCAAAACCACCTCCGCCGAACCCCCCGAAACCTCCGCCTCCGCCGAATCCGCCCCCGCTGAATCCGCCTCCCCGGAACCCCCCGCGCCCTCCCCGGCCCCGCCCCGACATCATGAACAGCCAGAACAG
>Ga0075433_10005095_pt1 | contig 10306 bp, 9 predicted proteins | sample RhiMethybrSRZTD2_FD_75299 | JGI IMG/M metagenome (GOLD analysis project Ga0075433, IMG submission 75299) | Populus rhizosphere microbial communities from Tennessee, USA - Rhizosphere MetaG P. TD hybrid SRZTD2 | ecosystem: Host-associated > Plants > Roots > Rhizosphere > Soil | place: USA... | reverse complement strand
GACCGGATTGAGCGAGGTCATCGGGTCCTGGAAGATCATCGCGATCTCCGCCCCGCGCACCTTCTGCAGCTCGGCGTCGCCGGCCTCGATCAGCTCCCGTCCGCGGAAGCTGACCGAGCCCGCGATGCTCGCGTTCGGCGAGCGGGTCAGGCCCATGATCGTCTGCGCGGTGACGCTCTTGCCCGAGCCCGACTCGCCGACGATCGCCAGCACCTCGCCCGGCGCGAGCTCGAAGGAGACGCCGTCGACCGCCTGCACCCGGCCGCCTTCGGTGGCGAAGCCCACGCGCAGGTCGCGCACGCTGAGCAGCGCCTCGCTCACGGCGCTGAGGTCCCCAGCTTGACCCGCGGGTCGAGGTAGGCGTAGGCGATGTCGACCAGGGCGTTGAAGAGGACGATGAAGAAAGCGCCGAAGAGGGTTATCGCCATGATCGGCGGCAGGTCGAGATTGATCAGCGATTCGTAGGCGTACTGACCGATGCCGTTGATGTTGAAGACGCCCTCGACCAGGATCGCGCCGCCGAGCAGGGCGCCGAAGTCGAGGCCGAAGAGGGTGACGATCGGGACCAGCGAGTTGCGCAGCACGTGCCGGGTCATCACCCGGCGCTCAGGAAGCCCCTTGGCGCGCGCGGTGCGCACGTAGTCCTCGTCCATCGCGTCGAGCATGTTCGAGCGCAGGACGCGGCTGTAGAAGCCGACGTAGACGATCGCCAGCGTCACCCAGGGCAGGATCAGGTGGCTCGCCCATTCGAGCGGGTCTTCGCTCAGCGCGACGTAGCCGTTCGAGGGGAAGATTTCGAGCTCGTAGGCCAGGTAGTTGAGGAAGATCGCCGCCAGCCAGAAGACCGGGATCGAGATGCCGGTCACGGCGAGGACGGTCAGCGCCCGGTCGAGCAGGCCACCCGCCCGCACCGCCGAGAGGTAGCCGAAGAGGATCCCGAAGAACATCCAGATCACCGCCGCGCCGGTGCAGAGCGAGAAGGTGGCCGGGATTCCTTCGACGATCCGTTCGTCGACGTTTTCTTCCGTTTCGTAGGAGATGACGTCGCCGCTGAAGATGTTCCCCATCATCGTCAGGTACTGCTGGGGGAGGGGATCGTCGAAGCCCCATTCTTCGGTGATGCTGGCGACGAGCCGCGGGCTTGCCGAGCGGCCCGCCATCTGCCGCGCCGGGTCGGAGTCCGGGATCACGTTGAAGATCAGGAAGACCAGCACCGAGACGGCGAAGAGGACGGCGACCATCCCGGCGAGCCGCCTGACGATGAAGCGTCCCATCAGACCGGGGTCCCCTCGGGCTCGGCGATGCCGGCGTGGGCCTCCAGCCGCAGCTTCGCCCTCGGGTCGAGCGCGTCGCGCAGGCAGTCGGCGAAGACGTTGACCGAGAGCACGGTGAGCAGCAGCATCGCCCCAGGAACGACCGTCAGCAGCGGCGCGCTGGTGATCAGTTCGAAGCCGCCCGCGATCATCGTCCCCCAGGAGGTGTTGGGCGGCTGCACGCCGACGCCGAGGAAGGAGAGGATCGACTCCAGCAGCATGCTGTTGGCGATGCTGATCGCGAAGAAGACGATCACGGTCGAGAGCAGGTTCGGCAGCAGCTCGACGAGCATCACCCGCAGCGGGCCGGCGCCCTGCGAGACCGCGGCCTCGACGAACTCCTTCTCGCGCAGCGCCAGGACCTCGCCGCGGATCGGCCGCGCGACGTAGGGCGTGTAGACGACGCCGATGATCAGGATCGGGATCCAGATCGAGCTGCCGGAGAGGTGCAGCGGCCCGATTCGCAGGCCGCCGACGGCAAGGGCGAGGCCCAGGGCGGCGCCGAGCAGGGTCACCGGGAAGGCCCAGACGACGTCCAGGGCGCGGGCGATTATCGCGTCGGTCCAGCCGCGGTACCAGCCCGCGAGCAGGCCGAGGCCGGTTCCCAGCAGGGTCGTGATCAGGGCGGCGGCGATGCCGACGAAGAGCGAGGTCCGCCCGCCGTACATCAGCCGCACCATCTCGTCGCGGCCGAGGCGGCCGTCGGCCCCGAGGAAGAACTTGCCCCCGGCGCCGAGCCAGAGCGGACCGACCGGCTTGCCTTCCGGGTCGACGACTTCGCGGGTTTCGCCGTCGACCGCGACCTTCTCCAGCGTGTGGGTGTCGTTCGGCCCCGTGTCGGCCACCTGGTTCGCCCACAGCGGCGCCGCGAGGACGAAGACGACGATCGCGAGGAAGAGGCCGCCGAAGGCGAGGGCAACCCGGTTGCGCCGCAGCCGCCGGTAGGCCAGATACCAGGGGCTGCGGCCCTCCATTACTTGAACTGGAAGCTGGTCAGGTCCTGGCCGAAGGTCGGGTTGAAGATCACCTTGTCGAGGTCGATGTCGCTGGAGACGAAGGTGGAGACGGTGTTGGTGCCGTAGGGCGCCCAGGGGGCCAATTCCATGAATTCGCGGTCCATTTCCGCGTATTCGTCTTCCTGTTTGGGTCCGAGCGTTTCTCCTCCGAGCCTTTCGATTTTCGCGGTCAGCTTGGGTTCGTTGATATTGGCGAGGTTGGTGTTGCCGATCGGGGCGATGCTCTTTCCGGACAGCTGGGGCTGGAACCAGTCGTTGGGGTGCGGGTAGTCCGCGAACCAGTTGGTCCAGCCGGTGTCGAGGTCGGGAGTCGAGGAGTTGCTGATCAGCTGGAAGTAGACGTCGGCGTTGATGGTCTTCAGCTTGGCGTCGAAGCCGAGCTTGCTCAGCACGTCCTGGTAGTAGGCGCCGGCTTCGTCGTTGGGGCTTTCGCTGTCGACCCAGACGGTGATGTCGCGATCGCTCGGGTTGGCTTCAGCGAGCAGCTCCTTGGCTTTGGCCATGTCGTGGGGGTAGAGGTTGTAGGGCTCGTGGCCCGGCATTCCTTCGGGCAGGATCTGGTGGGCGGCGACGAGCGCGCCGGAGTAGATCCGTTCCAGCGCCGCCGGGTCGACTGCGTAGTTGACCGCCTGGCGCACTTTCAGGTCGTCGAAGGGCGGCTTCGAAGTGTTCATCCAGAAGTAGTAGAGGTTGATCGGGTGCTCGACCCGGAACTGGGTGCCTTCGTAGCGGTCCTTGACCTTGCTGTAGGAGTCGGCCGGCAGGATGCTCTGCATCCAGTTCGACTGCCCGCGTTCGATTTCGTTGACCGAGGTCGCTTTGTTGCGGACGACGGTGATATCGATCTTGTCGACGTGCCCTGCGGGGAGGTCGGGCATCAGCTTGCCGTTGGTCTTCGCCCAGACGGGGTTGCGTTCGTAAGACCAGCCATGGCCCGGCTCGACCTTGGCGATCGCGTAGGGCCCGGTTGCCGGCGGCGGGTCCCTGGTCAGGTCCTTCGCCGGGGTGTCGCCGGGGAGCAGCGCCGTATAGATCAGCGCCAGCTCGTTGGTGAAGGTGCCGCGCGGCTGGGTCAGGTGGATGACGATCCTGCCGGTCTTGTCGTCGGTTTCGATCCCGGAGATGCCGCCGCTCTTGGTCCGGGCGAACTTTTCCGCGCCGACGATGCTTTCTTCGTAGAAGGGCGCGCCGACCGAGTTGAGCTTGAAGACGCGTTCGATCGTGGCGGCGAAATCGGAGGCCTTGACCAAGGTGCCGTCGGAGTACTTGAGCCCCTTGCGCAGGGTCAGCGTGTAGGTCTTGCCGCCGTCGGTGATCTTGGGCAGGCTCTCGGCGAGCGCCGGGACAACTTTAGTCCCGGCCGCGCCGTCGGCGTGGGCGTAGGTCAACAGCGGCAGGTAGGTGTCGTACATCGCGGTCAGGCCTTCGGCCGTGTAGGCGACGGTCGGGTCGAGTTCGGCGGGGGTGGCGTAGGTGCCGTGCAGGGTGCCGCCCTCTTTGCCGCTCGACCCCCCGCTGCACGAGGCGAGGCAGAGCGCGATCGCAACCAGCCCGATCAGGGCCGGCACCGCCTGCAGCTTCCTCACTTAACGACCTCCGATCTGAACTGGGGCAGGGCCTCCGCGGGAATTAGCTCCACCATAATCTCGTCGTCGGCGGAGTCAACGACCGCTGGACGTTCTTTTGCGCTCTCCAGCGGCCAATTCCTGCCCAGAAGCAGGGCCGAGGCGAGGACGATCGCGATCACCCCGGCGCCGGCGACGAGGAAGGTCGCCCGCGGGCTCCAGGCGGAGGCGATCAGGCCCCCGAGCACGTAGCCGAGCCCCGGCGTCGCCGAGGTGACCGATTCGAGTGTTCCCAGCACCCGTGCCTGCATCCTCGCCGCGGTCAGCTCCTGCACGGCGCTGACCACGGCGACCCACTGGACGCCGTTGCCGGCGCCGCCGACGGCCGAGGCGATGCAGGCGGCGGCGAGGGTCTGGGCGCCGGCCATGCCGAGATAGCCGGCGGCGATCGCGATCGTGCTGAAGAAGAGGAGCAGCGGCAGCGGGGCGCGGCGCACGGTGGCGAAGACGACGCTGCCGACGACCATGCCGCCGCCCCAGCAGCCGAGCATCAGGCCGTAGCCGGTGTCGCCGGCGCCAAGGGTTTCCTTCGCGTAGATCACCTCGATCGGGATCACGGCGGAGAAGAAGACGATCGCGGTCGCCTGCGCGGCGAGCAGGCGCCGCAGCGTCGCGTTGGCGCGGATGTAGCCGAGGCCGGCCCGGACCCGTTCGGACAGGTGGGTCTCGGGCTCCGGATCGGGCTGGGGCAGCGGCTTGGCGCCGAGCAGGATGCAGGCGATCGCGTAGAACGAGACCGCGTCGAGCAGCAGGGCCGACTGGACCCCGGTTGCGGCGACCAGGGCGCCGGCCAGCGCCGGGCCGAGCGCGGCGCCGCCGGTGAAGGCGACGTTGAGGATCGCGTTGCCGGCGCGCAGCTCCCCCTCGGGCTCGAGCATCGCCGCGGAGACGGCGCGGGTCAGCGTCCGCGCGGTCAGCGCCAGGGCGCCGTCGAGGGTGGCGACGACGACGACCGCGGGGAGGGAGAAGTGACCGGCGAGCAGCGCCAGGGCGCCGAAGGCGGCCGCCTCGACCGCGTAGATCGTCGGCAGGACGAAGCGCGGCGGCGGTCGCTCGAAGCGCGCGACGAGCAGCGGGGTCATCAGCGCCGGCAGGAATCCGGTCCCGATGAAGAGCAGCGCCGTTGCCATCGCGCTGCCGGTCAGCTCGAAGACGAGCACCGAGAGGGCGACGATCCCGAGCCAGTCGCCCAGCTCGTTGAGCGCGTAGGAGAGCGCCAAACGGCGGAAGGCCGGGCGTCGAAGCGGGTCTTTGAGGCTGCCTCTACTCATTTTTCGTAAGAAACCCCCACGTGTTTATTGCACAAGTTTCATTGCAGATGCACAAGTTTCCGCCAGGTTGTGCTACAAACTTGTCAGCAACAAAGACGTTTCTCGCCGAATCTTGCGCGAGATACCCCGCACGGGCTTCGACGAAAGGAATGAGTCTCATGGGTTGGAAGAAGTAAGAAGGCTTAAGCAGGACTGGCGATATCGGTCGAGTATCGCCTTTAGATCGGAAGGCGCCACGCGGCGCCGTCGGGAGGCGCCCCTGGGCGCCTTTCGCGCGTTCTGAGCGGCTTCATCGCAATTTGCAAGGTCTTGGCCAGTTGATCTACGTAGGTTGCCGAGCTCCCGACGACCGTCTACGGTGATTTTGCAGACTGCATGCGGCATGCTTCTGCCCAGTCGAAGGGCGTTCCGGCGGTTCGTGGAAACCTGGGCTGAGGCAGGGATGCCTCGACCCAAGCGACCATGGACAACGAGCGGCCCACCCGCCTGAACCACGCGCTCCTCGTAGCGGGCCTCATCGGCGCCATCGCCGCTGCCGTCTGGCGGGTCCCGAACGCCGACTGGAACCTGCCGCTGTTCGCGATCCTGCTCGGCTTCTCGGTCTTCAGCGACGTCACCGCGATCGAAACCGAGTCGCGGCTGAAGATCTCCGGCAGCTTCCTGGCGCTGGTCCTCGCCATGGTCCTCCTCGGCGGCACCCCGGCCGCCTTGATCGGCGTCGCCGGGATCTTCGCCGGCTGGCTGCTGCGCTTCCGCGAACCCTTCCACGACCTCCTCGTCAACCTCCTCACCTACATGACCTTCCCCTTGGTCGTCGGGGTGGCCTTCCGCGAAACGATCGCGCACACCCAGATCGCCGACTCCGAGCCGGCCTTCTACGTCCTCGTCTTCGGCGCCTTCCTCGCGGCGCTGACGATCAACTTCTCGATGATCGCCCTCGACGCTTGCTACCTGGAGCGCAGCTCCTTCATCGAGAAAGTCCGCAAGGTGATGATCCCGCTGCTGCCCTCGGAGCTCGCGGCGGCGCTGATGGCGGTCGGGGTCGCCTTCATCTACATCCAGATCGGCCTTGCCGGGGTCGCCCTCTTCGGCATCGTCCTCGTCACCTTCCAGTACCTGCTCGGCGCCCTGCTCAAGTCGGAGGAGCGGGCGCGCGAGCTGGAGGTGCGGACCAACCAGCTGGCCAGCTTCCAGGTCGGGATGTTGAGCGCGCTGCTGCGCACGCTCGACCTGCGGGATCAGATGACCGCCCGTCACAGCGCCGCCGTCGCCCGCTACTCGCGCGCGATCGCCCAGCGCGCCGGCTTCTCCAAGCGCGAGGAGGAGCTGGTCCACATCGCCGCGCTGCTGCACGACATCGGCAAGTTCATCCTCCCCGACCGGATCCTCAAGGCGAACGTGCCGCTCACCGACGAAGACTGGATGCTGATCCGCCGCCACCCCCAGCAGGGCGCGCGCGTCGTCTCCTCGCTCGACGGCTACGGACCGGTCGCCGAGATCATCCTCGCCCACCACGAGCGGATCGACGGCAAGGGCTATCCGCGCGGCCTGGAAGGCGACGAGATTCCCGAGCTGGCTCGGATCATCTCGGTCGCCGACACCTACGACGTGATGACCGCGCGCGACTCCTACCGCACGCCGACCTCGAGCTACGAGGCGATCCAGGAGCTGCGGCGGGTGGCCGGCAAGCAGCTCGACGCCCGCTTCGTCGAGGTCTTCATCGAGCTGCTCGAGGGCAAAGACGTCTCCTTCCGCCACGGCGAGGAGGCCGACTTCGAGCTCGAGCTGTCGCTGGAAGCGCGGATCGCTGAGACCGCCAGCCCGGGGGCCGAGTCGGGTCGCTTCCAGGTCGCCGGCGTCTCCGTCGGCTAGATACCGTTCGCGGCATGCGCGCGGTCACTTTTCAGGCGCCTGGCGAGGTGCGGATCGAGGAGAAGGCCGATCCGGAGATCGTCGCCGCCGACGATGCGGTGGTGCGGGTCGAGGCGAGCGGGATCTGCGGCTCGGACCTGCACATCTACCACGGGCGGGTCCCGGTCGAGCCCGGCTTCACGATCGGCCACGAGTTCGTCGGCACGGTCCTCGCCGCCGGCGCCGACGTCGAGCGGGTCGCTGTCGGCGACCGCGTCCTCGGCTGCTTCCACACCGCCTGCGCGACCTGCGTTGCCTGCCTGCGCGGCGACTACCACCGTTGCGAGCGGGGTCGCACCTTCGGCCACGGCTCGAAGCTCGGCGACCTGCAGGGCGCCCAGGCCGAGCAGCTGCTGGTGCCGCGCGCCAACCTCACCCTGCGCCGGGTGCCGGAGGGCATGTCCGACGAGGTGGCGCTCTTCGCCGGCGACGTGATGGGGACCGGGTACCACGCGGTCGCCCACGCGGGCACGCACGCGGGCGACACGGTCGCGGTGCTGGGCCTCGGCCCGGTCGGCCTCTGCGCGGTTCAGGCGGCGGTGGCCGCGGGGGCGACCAGGGTCTTCGCGATCGACTCGGTCGCGGCGCGGCTGGCGATGGCGGAGCGCTTCGGCGCGGTCCCGCTGCACCTCGACGAAGACGACCCGAAGCGCGCCGTGCGCGCCGCCACCGAGGGCCGCGGCGTCGATGTCGTCGTCGACGCGGTCGGCGACCCCGGACCGCTGGCGATGGCGGTCAGCCTCGCCCGCGACGCCGGCACCGTCTCCGGGATCGGGGCCTACGCCGGCAAGGGCGAGGTGCCCCTGGGCCTCGCCTGGCTCAAGGGCCTGACCCTGCGCCTCGGCCTCGCCAACGTGATCGCCCACGTCGACCGGGTGCTCGGCCTGATCGAGGCCGGCAAGCTCGATCCCTCGCCGCTCGTCACCCACCGGATGAAGCTCGACCAGGCCGCCGAGGCCTACGAGCTCTACGACAACCGCGAAGCGCTCAAGGTCGTCCTCACGCCTTAGACCGGGTCCTTAATTTGAGAAACAGGGCGTTTCTCTCTACAGTGGGGAGGTGGGAGTGACGCGCCTCTCTGTTGCAGCGGCAGTCGTCGTCCTGGGCGCCCTGGTCCTCGCGGCCGGCGCCCAGGCCTGCTCGTGCGCGCGGACCTCGCCGGCGGAGAAGATGCGGGGGGCGGACGCGGCGATACTCGGCAAGCTGGTGAAGGTGGTTCCGCGGAGCCGCTCGAAGGCGGACTACAGCTACCGGGTGCAGCGCGTTTACAAGCGGGCCGGAGGAATCAGGCGGGGCCGCACGATCTCAGTGCGCAGCGCCAGGGAGTCCTCCGCGTGCGGCCTCCCGGCTCGAACCGGGCGCCGCTACGGCGTCCTGCTCCTCCGGGACGGCAGCCGCTGGGCCAGCGGCCTCTGCGGTGTGTTCCAGCCCCGCGCCCTCGCCAAGGCCGAGTTCAGCTGTGCTAGTTGACTAACACATTGATGCGCTCTACTGTGTCTAAGGAATGGCACAGCAGGCACCTGAGTCGAATCCGTTCTCGATCGACCCCGGCGACGAGCTGCCGGTCGGCCTGCAGCTGACCTGGCGCCTGCGGGCGCTGATCGCCACCGGGCGACTCGCAGCCGGCGAGCGCCTGCCGAGCTTCCGCCGCCTCGCCGACTGGGCGGGCGTCAATGTCAACACCGTGCGCGCGGTCTACGCCGGGCTCGAGCAGGAGGGCCTCGTCGTCAGCCGGCAGGGCCAGGGAACCTTCGTCGCCGAGGGAATTGAGGCCGCGGCCCAGCTGGAGGAGATCGCGACCGACGCGCTGCGCCGCGCCCGGCAGGCCGGCATCAGTCCGCGCGAGCTGGCGATCGTGGCCTCGGCCTGCGCCAGCATGCCGGGGGCGCTCAGCGAACCCGGCCCCGCCGACGAATCGACCAGCGGCATGCCGGACATCGCCGAGGAGAGCGAGGCGATCGAGGTCCGCCACGAGCTGCGGCGCCAGATCGCCCGCCTCGAGGCCGAGCTGGCCACCTACCCCGCCGACCTGCCCCGCGACCTGCCGACGGCGCCGCGGCGCGCTACCGGCCACGTGGCGGGCGTCGAGGAGCTGGAGCAGACCCGCGACACGCTGATCGCCCAGCTCTCGGAGGCACAGCGGGCGGCCGAGCGGCGGGCGCGGCAGGCGGGGCGTGCAAGGGCGAGCGAGGCGAGTCCTCTAGAGCGGGCGATGAGCTGGTGGCGGCACGAGCTGTAGCGCGGCCGCTGCCGGCGAAGTCGTTTTTCGAGCAGGCCGGGGACATGATGATCCTCGCCGCGCGGACGCTGAGCGCCGCGGTGAGGCCGCCGTACCCCTACGGCGAGGAGCTGGTCGGCCAGTTCCTCTTCGTGCTCAAGCTCGCCTGGTTCCCGATGACCGTCTCGACCTTCGCCCTCTGCCTCGGCGCGCCCGGCCTGCAGGCCGCGGGAGTGCTCTCGCTGTTCGGCGCCCTCGACAGGCTTGGCGGCTTCTTCGTCGTCACCGCGGTGCGCTTCATCGGCCCGATCGTCACGGCGATCGTCGTTGCCGGCGTAGCCGGGACGGCGATCACCGCCGACCTTGGCGCCCGCAAGATCCGCGAGGAGCTCGACGCCCTGCAGGTGCTCGGCGTTGACCCGATCAAGAACCTGGTCGTGCCGCGCTTCCTGGCGCTGATCGTTATCACCGGCCTGCTTGACGTCTTTGCGATCGTCTTCGGCCTCACCGCCGGGATCGCCGCCGAGCTGATCTACCAGCAGCCGCTCGGGGGCTTTTTCGCGACGCTCTTCACCAACGCGCTGATCACCGACGTTTGGGCGTCGGTGCTGATGTGCTCGCTGTTCGGAGCGATCATCGCGGTCGTCTGCTGCTACAAGGGAATGACGGCCTCCGGCGGCGCGGCGGGGGTCGGAAGGGCCGTCAACCAGGCGGTGGTGATCGCCTTCATGGGGGTCTCCTTCTTCCTCTACGTGTTCACCGCCTTCCTGCTCGCCACCAACCCGGAACTGCAGTCGATTCGATGATCGGCTGGCTCGACGTCCCGCGCGGCTGGCTCGACTCCTTCGGCGAGATCGCTCGCTTCGGCGCTCGCGTCGCCGGGCTCGTCTACTCGGGCCGGGTGATGAGGTTCTTCGGCGAGAGCCTGCGCCAGGCGGGGATCCTGATCCTC
>Ga0075433_10005093_pt1 | contig 10306 bp, 16 predicted proteins | sample RhiMethybrSRZTD2_FD_75299 | JGI IMG/M metagenome (GOLD analysis project Ga0075433, IMG submission 75299) | Populus rhizosphere microbial communities from Tennessee, USA - Rhizosphere MetaG P. TD hybrid SRZTD2 | ecosystem: Host-associated > Plants > Roots > Rhizosphere > Soil | place: USA... | reverse complement strand
CCGACAAGATCCACTTCTCGTACGAGCGCTACCTCGTGAACTCGCTCCGCCACGCGCACCCCTTCGCGGGCTCGCCCGTTCGGCTCCTCTTCCGGAAGAGCGTCGGCCGGCGGGGCGCCGGTCCCAAGGCGGGGCGCGTCCGCCGCTAAACCCTCGAAATCGCTTGGCCCTGAGCCCGGCTGTGCTAAGATGGCGCAGCCGTTGACAAATTCTTCGCTTGGGGGGCATGCCTGAGAGCGTGAGCCCGGACCGGGACGACGAATATCTGGAGGATGACGCGGAGGACCGCCGGCGCAAGCCGGGGGCGCTCTCGGCGGGCTGGCTGCGCGCGCTTCTCGTCCTGAGCGCGCTCGCGATCGTGCTCGTCATCACGGTGCCCTACGCCCTCGAGTGGCTATCTCCACCCACGCCGCAAGTCACGAGGCCGGCCCTCACCGAGCCGATCCGCACCGAGCCGGCGAAGGTCGAGACGCTCGCGCCGCCGCCCGCCACCACCCCGGCGCCCCCGGTCGCCGCAGTGGCCCCGGAAACGCCCGCCAAGGCCGACGCGCCCACGGCGAAGCCCGATCCGGCGAGCAAGCCCGAGCCCACCGCCAAGGACGAGCCGGCGAGCAAGTCGCTGCCGGAACCCAAGGCGGGCGCCACGTCTCAGCCGGCGGCCGCGGCGACGAAGTCAGGACCCGCGAAGCCGACGCAGACGGCGCGCGCGGGTGAGCCGGCGCCGGCCGCGCCGAAGACCGCGGCAGACCCCATCAAGTCCACGCTCACGCCCACGACGGCGAACGGCGACTACTGGGTGCAGGTCGGCCTCTTCGCCAACGGCGACAACGCCGCGCGCCTGGCCAAGGAGCTGCGCGACGAGCGCTTCACCGTGGAGATCGCGCCCACTACGAAGGGTGGCGCGAGCGCGGCGCCGCCTGCGAATCAGCACGAGGTCGTGGTGAGCGGCGCCACCGTCGAGGCGGTGACCGCCGCGCTCAAGGGAAGCGGCACCGCGGAAGCCTCCGGCGACGTGGTGGTGGTGCGACCGGCGCTGGAGCTGAAGGACGCGGTGGCGCTGTCGCGGCGACTGGCCGACGACGGGCTCGAGGTGCGCATTCGCCGCGTCGCCGCGGCGCCCGCGAGCGGCGGCACCACCGTCTACATCGTGCGCGTGGGTGGCTATCCGACCCGCGAGGCCGCTGCCGCCGGCAAGCGCGAGCTGGCGGCCAAGGGCGTGGGCGGCTTCGTCACGCAGGGGCCGGCGAAGTGACCGGCGCGCGCGTCGTGCTCGTCACCGCCCCGTCCGCGGAGGTCGGCGCCGCGCTGGGCCGTGCCCTCGTGGACGAGCGGCTGGCCGCCTGCGTCAACGTGATCCCGGGCCTCACGTCGATCTACCGCTGGCAGGGCCAGCGGGAAGAGGCCTCCGAGTGCCTGCTCCTGATCAAGACCGACGAGAGCCGCTATGCCGCGCTGGAGCGGCGGCTGCTCGAGCTGCATCCCTACACGGTGCCCGAGGTGCTCGCGCTGCCGGTGGAGCGCGGAGCGCCCGCCTACGTGGAATGGCTGAGAGAATCCGTGACGGTCGAGGGGAGGTGACGACGCTGACCAAGAACGACCTGATCAATGCGGTGGCCGCGCATGGGCTGTCGAAGCGTCAATCGGCCTCGGTGGTCGAGTCCCTGTTCGACATCATCTTCAACTGCTTCGAGCGCGGCGAGGACGTCAAGATCGTCGGCTTCGGGCATTTCCGGATCCGCCGGAAGGCCTCCCGCCGCGGGCGCAACCCGCAGACGGGCGACAGCATCGAGATCACCGCGCGCAAGGTGCTCACGTTCAAGCCGAGCAAGGGGCTCAAGCTGCGGCTCAACCAGTAGCCCCCGGGGGACGCGTGACCCAGACGATCCCAGACAAGCTCTACTACCGGATCGGCGAGGTGGAGTCGATCACGGAGGTCCCGGCCTATGTGCTGCGGTACTGGGAGTCGGAGTTCAAGCTGCTGCGTCCGAAGAAGAACCCGGCGGGGCAGCGGCTGTACCGCAAGCGCGATCTCGAGATGGTGCTGCGGATCAAGCACCTGCTCTACACCGAGCGCCTGACCCTCGAGGGCGCCAAGAAGCGGCTCCTCGCGGAGGCGCGGGGCACGCATCAGATGGATCTCGGCCTCAAGGGCATGACGATGGAAGACACGCTGCGGCGCACCCGGGACCGCCTCCGCGCGCTCCGGGACCGGCTCGCACCCGAGCGAAAGTGAGCGCCAGCCTTGAGTTCTTCGTCGTCTGTCCGTACAATGCGACGTGGGTCGGGGCGTGGCGCAGCCCGGTAGCGCACTTGACTGGGGGTCAAGGGGTCGCTGGTTCAAATCCAGTCGCCCCGACCATTTTCAGAGACATCCATGGCGGGTGTGATCCTCGTCACCAATGACGACGGGGTGCACGCTCCAGGGCTCGCCGCCCTCGCGGCGGCACTGGAGCCTCTCGGAGAAGTGCACGTGGTCGCCCCCGATCGCGAGCAGAGCGCGGTGGGGCATGCGCTCACCCTGCACCGGCCGCTCCGGGTCGAGCAGCTCGGCGAACGGCGCTACGCGGTGAACGGCACGCCCTCCGACTGCGTGAACCTGGGGGTGCTCGGGCTCCTGCCCGAGCGGCCCGTGCTCGTCGCGTCGGGGATCAACCACGGCTCGAATCTCGGCGACGACGTCACGTACTCGGGCACGGTGTCGGCGGCGATGGAGGGAACGCTGCTCGGCGTGCCCGCGATGGCGGTGTCGCAGGCGGAGGCGGAGAAGGGAAATTTCGACGCGGCGGGCGAGGTGGCTCGCGCGGTGGCGACGCGGCTCCTGGTCGAGGGGCTGCCGCGCCAGACACTGCTGAACGTGAACGTGCCGCCGGGGAGGCCGCAGGGCATTCGCCTCACCCGGCTCGGCCATCGCGTCTACAGCGCGAAGGCCATTCGCGAGGTGGATCCGCGTGGGCGACCGTACTACTGGATCGGCATGGGCGCCCCCGAATGGGCGGAGGACGAAGGTACGGACATCGCGGCGGTGCAGGCGGGGTGGGCGACGGTGACGCCGCTGCACCTCGATCTCACGCATCACGGCGCGCTGCGGAGCATGGGGAGCTGGGAGTCGAGCCTGAACGCCCTGCTGCGGAGGAAGAAGAAGTGATCTGGCGAAACTCGACGCCCGAGACGCACGATCGGACCGCGGCCGCGCGCGAGCGCATGGTCGCGGAGCAGGTGGCCGGACGCGGCGTGGCGGATGGGCGGGTGCTGGACGCCATGCGGCGGGTGCCGCGCCACCGGTTCGTGGAGGAAGCGCTGCGGGAGCGCGCGTACGGCGACTATCCGCTGCCGATCGGGGAAGGGCAGACCATCTCGCAGCCGTTCATGGTCGGCCGGATGACGGAGCTGCTGCGCCTCACCGGGCGCGAGAAGGTGCTCGAGATCGGAACGGGCTCGGGCTATCAGGCCGCGGTGCTCTCGCTGTGCGCGGCGCGGGTGTGTACGGTCGAACGCCTGCCGCGGATCGCGGCACGGGCGCGCCAGCTTCTCGAGGAGCTGGGCTACGCCAACGTGTGGGTGCGGACGGCCAACGGCACGTTCGGCTGGCCCGACGAGGCGCCGTTCGATAGGATACTGGTAGCGGCAGGGGGGCCGGTGGTGCCGCCTCCGCTGTTCGAGCAGCTGATCGAGGGCGGATTGATGATCATGCCGGTGGGCGGAGCGGACGGCCAGAAGCTCCAGCTCATCGAGAAGGTACGCGGCGAGATGCGCATCACCGAGGACTCGGGCTGCGTGTTCGTGCCGCTGATCGGAAAGCACGCGTGGCAAGGATGACCGGACCACGCAAGGACAACGGGGCGTAGCGCAGCTTGGTAGCGCGCCTGCTTCGGGAGCAGGAGGTCGCTGGTTCAAATCCAGTCGCCCCGACCATTTTCCCGTTTCGGGGGGCGTCCCGGCGCCCCCACCCCAAGGCCGACGCCGCGGGCGAGCCGTGCGCGTGAGCAGCGAGCTCCGTACCGCCGCTGAGATCCTGGTGAACGGCCGCGTTCAGGGCGTCGGCTACCGCAACTACGTCGAGCGCAAGGCTTCCCAGCTCGGCCTCGCCGGCTACGTCATGAATCTCAAGGACGGCCGCGTGCGCGTGCGGGTCGAGGGCAACCGCGGCCTCATCGAGGAGCTGGCGCACGAGCTGGAGAAGGGGCCGCCCCTCTCGCGGGTGGAGCACGTCGCCGTGATGTGGCGGCCCGTCACGGGCCGCTTCCACAGCTTCGGTATCCGCTACGCGGAGTTCGACTCGTGAGCCCTTGTCGTCGGCGCGCCCGCCGGGTCATCGGCATGGGCTTGCTCATTCCCGGCCTGCTCCTGGCCCCGCACGGACCGTCCGCCGCGGAGGCCCCCACGAAGCCTGCCGCCAAGCTGCCGGATCCCAAGACGAAGACCACGGCCAAGGACGGCGCGGCCTCGACGGGGGCCGGCGATCCCTGTGTCCACATCGTCCGCAGTGGCGACTCGGTGAGCCGTCTCGCCACGCGCTATCGGGTGCCGCGTCAGCGCCTCATCGACGCCAACCACCTCACCAAGCCCGATGCCCTGCGCGTGGGTCAGCGCCTGATCATTCCCAGCTGCGACCCGACGCGCGCCCGCGCGGAAGCGGCCGCGGCCAAGCCGGTGATGCAGCCCGATGGCTCCGTGGTGGCGCTGGTGGGCCCGCGCCGAATTCCCACCCGCCTCTATCTGAATGTCCCCGACTTTGCGGAGCAGGGTGTCGAATTCGCCTGGCCGCTCATGGGCCCGGTGATCTCGGCCATGGGCGCGCGGCGGCGGGTATGGCATGCCGGCATCGACATCCAGGCCGACCTGGGCACCCCCGTCTATGCAGCCGCCCCGGGCGACGTATACTTCAGTGGGTCCGCCCCCGGGTACGGTCGGGTCATCAAGATCGAGCATACAAATGGCTTCATGAGCATTTACGCTCATAACCTTCAGAATCTGGTCAATGTCGGGGACCGCGTGGAGGCGGGTGCGGTGATCGCCACCGTGGGCAAGAGCAAGGGAGCGGTCACCACGCACCTCCACTTCGAGATCCGGCGCGAGGGCATGGCCTACAACCCGCTCTTCCTGCTGCCGCGGCGCGACGTCGTCGTGGCGCGCTCCGACGAGGAGATGCCGCAGGCGGCGCCTTCCGAGGACGATGAAGACGAGTGAGGCCGAGGAGCCCGAGGAGCGACTGGCCGACGTCGAGTCCTCGCTGGAGAATCTGCTCGCGGCGAGCGACGAGGCCGTCGCCGGACCCAAGGCGCCTCCCGAGACGGCCGAGAAGCAGCGCGCGCTGCTCGGCATGTACCTCGACGAGATCCGGCGCATCAAGCTGCTGGACGCCGCCGAGGAGCATGCGCTCGCCGTCCGCGTGCGGACGGGCGACGCCGAGGCCGAGCGCCACCTCATCGAGGCCAATCTCCGCCTCGTGATCAGCCTGGCCAAGCGCTACGTCAACCGGGGGCTGTCCTTGCTCGACCTCATCGAGGAGGGCAACGTGGGGCTGCTCCACGCCGTCCGCAAGTTCGACCCGGACCGCGGCACGCGCTTCTCGACCTACGCCACGTGGTGGATTCGCCAGGCCATCGTACGCGCGCTGGCCAACCAGGCGCGGCTCGTGCGCCTGCCCGTGCACGTGGAGCTCCTGCTGGGCCAGTACGTGAAGGCTCAGCGCGAGCTCACCCAGCAGCTCACGCGCGTGCCCACGACGGCCGAAATCGCGGCGCGGCTCGGCCGCACCGTCGAGCAGGTGGAAGACCTCGAGCACCTCCGGCAGCAGCGCATGCTCTCGCTCGACGCCCCCGCGGGTCATGAGGGTAGCGGCACCCTGCAGGACGTCATCCCGGACCCGGACGGGGCGCCGGGGCAGGGGCTCGCCGCGACCCTGCGCGGCCGCGCGGACCTGGCCGGGGTCCTCCAGGATCTCTCGGACCAGGAGCGCGGCGTCATCACCCAGCGCTTCGGGCTGGGCGGCGAGGAGCCCAAGACACTCGAAGCCATCGGCAAGCAGATGGGCGTGACCCGCGAGCGCGTGCGACAGATCGAGGCCGCGGCGCTCAAGCGCCTCGGCGCGCTGCTCGCCGCCCGCGGCGTCGATTCCTCGGACCTTTTCTAAGGGGAGACCATGGTCAAGAAGAAGGGCGTGCCGTCGAAGCCGCTACCTCCGAAGCCCATGGCGTCGTCCAAGCCGCGGGCGGCCGGCCCCACGCGGATCGCGAAGAAGGGCGGGCCGGCGCCCAACGTCCTCTTCATCGTGGCCATGGATCAGCTGCGGGTCTATCACCACCTCGAGCAGGAGATCGCCAAGCTCAAGAACGTCGAGCTGATCACGGACCGGCGCAAGAAGCCGCGGCGACAGAAGGACCTCGCGGTGGCGGCGGAGCGGCGCAGGGACGATCGTCGGAAGCGGCCGGACGTGGATCGCCAGCTCCGCCAGCTCGGCTGGTCCCTGGTCCGCACGGTGAAGATCCCGCCGCCCCCCGCGCGTTGAGCGCTCACGCCCGACCGACGGAGGAGAGGCCATGAGTGACTCCCGCCTGAGCGCGCTGGCCGAGCGAGTGGACCGGCTCGAGCGCGAGGCACGGTGGTGGAGGCGGATCGCGGGGCTGGGCGGCGTGCTCGTGGTCGCCGCGGGCCTCCTCGGCCAGACGCCCGCCGCCGCGCCGGCCAAGACGCTGGACGCCGAGCGCTTCCACGTGCGCGACGCCGCCGGCAACGTGCGGGCACTGCTGGGCACCACGGCCGACGGGGCGACCAGTCTCCTCCTTTACAACGCGACCGGGGTGAACCAGGCGGGGCTGGGCGTCATGCCCGACGGCTCCGCCAGCGTGTTCCTGGCCAATCCCGCCGGCCGCACCGTGACCGAGCTCACCCTCTACCGCGACGGCACCCCCACGCTGGTCTTCCGCGACCGCAACGGCAAGACGCGCACGCTCATGGGCACCGCCACCGACGGGTATCCCTTCGCCTACTTCCTCGACCCGGCCGGGAACAACACCTGGAAGGCGCCGTGACGACGCGCGGCGGCCGGCTGGGCAAGGCCACGAAGGCGCCCCGCGTGGAGCGCCTGAGCCGCCCCCCGCGTTCCCAGTTCGACACGCTCGCCGAGCACCTCACGCGTAAGCTCCAGCAGCCGGCCACCCGCGCCCGCGTCAAGCGCGTGATCCAGAAGATCGACGCGGAGACGCGCGCGGACAGCGGGGGCGGGAGGCGGACAGCGCGCAGAAAGCGAAAGGCGCGCTGAGCGAGCCGAGCCATCCCGAGACCGCGGCGGGGAGAGAGACGCTGAGGGTCCGGCGGGTCTTCTTCACCGCGGTCATTGGCGGCGCTCCTGATCCGGGCGGATCAGGTGATCGAGTGACGGAGCGGCGTGCGTTCCGCCGTGGATCGCTGGAAGAACTCCCGGGTGGGCACATAGATGGGCGCAAAGTGCTAAACTCCGTGACGACGCGTGACGCTGCCCCTCGCACTTCCATGCAAGGGGTTGACGTTTCGGCGGCTGGTGGGCACGCCCCCGTAGCTCAGTTGGATAGAGCAACAGTTTCCTAAACTGTGGGCCGCCTGTTCGATTCAGGCCGGGGGCACCACTTTCCCGTTCAAATCTCCCGAGCTTTCACGTCAGGGAGGCCTGCGCGGTTTCGATCTCCGAGCGGATGACACCACAAGCCCGGCGGATGACACCACAAGCCCGGTTGACGTCCCCCGATGTGAGCCCGAGCGGCTCGCCCTGCGAACGCCCGTTAAGAGCGCGAACTCCACGAGGTCTGCCAGCGTCGTGTTCCGGCTCTTGCGGCAGGCGTCGACGAGGCCCTGCACCTCCTCGGTCATGAGCCGCGGAGCCCGTTCTGCGGCTCCTTCTCCATGTCGATCTCCGGCACCTCGGCGATGAGCTTTCCCATCGCTTCGGCTAGCGGAGGAGATGACGAAGCATCGCGAGCGGACGGTCGATGCGCGAGCCGCTCGGCCTTCTAGGTGACGATCCGATCCGCGGTGAGGGAGGTGAGGGGATGCTCGGCGAGGAAATCCTCAGAGTGCGCGAGGAGATCAGCCTGCGCGATTCGCCGACAAGCGCTACTGGCCAGCGGTGGCGCTCTCGGCCGACCACAGCCGCTCGCACGCCTCGATCTGTGCCGCCCAGACCGCGTGCAGCTCGCGGTGAACGACCACGATCTCAGGATGGAAGTTCCGATAGTGCTCCGGATCGTCACCGCCGCACGGCAGACTCGGCGGGATCCTCTTCAGGTTCAGGCGTTCATACCAGCCGCCGCAGCCGAACTCCGACCAGGGGATCATCGGCTGCCCGACGCGAAGAGCTGGGCGAGGTAGGTGTCGAGGCTGGCCGTGTCTTCGACGACACCGTGGGCGCGTGCGTGCGTTAGCCAGGTCGTCCCGTCGAAGTGGTGATGGGACCACCAGCCGTCGAAGACCTGAATGCGGTCGTCCGGGTGCGACGGGTGCGCGTAGAATCGGATGTGGGAGTCCACCAGCACCCGCACCCAGCCGTGGGCTTCGAGCACTCGGAGGTATGTCATCAGCATTGATCTGCGCTCTCCTCCCTGGGACCAGGAGTGCAATCGAAGCACCACCCTCCAAATCGCCAACGAGTCGCGGAGATACCGGACTTCCCCTGGGCTCGATGGCATCAAGTCTGCGGGTGGGCCTACGTGTTCTGGAGTCCGGTCGGCCGGCTCCGGCCAGACGGCGAGGGGCGTCAGGGTGATAGACTCCGAACGAACTAGGGCTCGCCCGCGAAGCCGCCCAGGCGCGGTGGGCGAAGGTGAAGCGGCAGAAGACGGGCGGCTAGGGCGCGGTCACCACTCCATGATCGACCGCGAGATCAAGAGGGCGCTGAGGATCAGCATCGTGACGGGCGTGATCCTCAGCGTCGTCGTCCAGCCGGTTCTGAACTACCTGTCCCTGCTACTCGTGACCACTAGCGAACTCGTATCTCAGGGCTGGGCAGATCGCCTCTACCGGACCTCCAGGGCGAGCAGGTGCTTGTGCCCATCGGGGAGAACACCGACGACACCTAGCACCGGCACGCTGACCACCTTTCCGGCACTGCGCCCGCGCAGAGCAAAGCCGTCGAGATAGACGTAGATCACATCGAGGTAGGTGAGCGAGCGTGTCCGCCACGCTGCCAGGCTGTCCTTCAGTGTGGCGACCACGCGCGAGGCCGCACTCTTGGAGAGAGGCGCGGCCTTCAGCAGCGGTTGGAGGGCGCCGCGAATTCGGCGCGTGTTACCGACCGCCAAGTAGGTCGCGACGACCGCTTCATTCACCTCCGGCATCCGCCGCTGATAGCGCGGCAGGATCGCCGACTTCCATTCCTTCCCGCCGGCGGCCCCGAACATGGTGGCTCGCGGCAGCATGAGCACGACCGGTCCCATCGGGCCCGTCAGCGTCCGCGCCTTCGTGCCATTGCGGTAGCCACGTCGGACTTCCGTGCGCTCGTACGGACTCGTCCCCAGCGCAGCCCGTAGCTCTTCGTGCACGGCCGTCTCGATCGCGACTCGGACGTGCTGGTGTATCAGTTCGCTCAGGGAGACCAGCTCAACCTCGTGCGCTTCAACCGCGTTGCTGATACCCTTCGCCATGGCGCGTTCCTCCGGTGGCCGCCTGCCAGGGCGGCCGGCTGGTCGTGCACTTCACCAACCGGAAGAATGCGCCATTTCTCTTTTTCCACATCACTGGGGACACCACCAACTGCCCCGGCTTTCGTCACTCCCACTCACCCTCGCTCTGGGCAGTGGCCCAGCCCCGCCAGCATCCGCGGCGCGCTCAGGGCGTTGCGCGACTCTTCGCTGTGCGCGCGGCGTCACGCGCCGCCGTGGCCGCCCGTTGCAGATCGGCGGCCCGCCGCTCCCGCTCGAGTAGTCTCGCGCGCATGGCCTCCACCTTCGCCGCCGCCGCGGCGGCCGCCCGGGCTTTCCGGCTCGCGACCCTCTCCAGCGCCCTTGCCTCGCGCTGGGCCCGTCGCGCGGCCTGGCGCGCCTCGCGCTCCGCTCTCCGCTGACGCGTTCGCTCGGCCGGTGCGGTTGCCTTCGGCGAACCGGCGCGAAGGGACGCCGCCGGAATCGGCCCTTGCGTCAAGATGTCGAAGCCGGCCGCGCCCCGTTCCCCCGTCAACCGGCCGGCGGCGAGATCGGCGCGAAGACGCCGATCCGCGACGGACGCAAGGAGCGTGTCGCGAAGCCGGCGCTCCAGTGCGGGGGACATGCGGACGCCGGCGAGTCGAAGTCTCCCCGATGCGCCGCGAAGGATGGGCGCGATCGCGGCGCGGAGTCGC
>Ga0075433_10005092_pt1 | contig 10308 bp, 9 predicted proteins | sample RhiMethybrSRZTD2_FD_75299 | JGI IMG/M metagenome (GOLD analysis project Ga0075433, IMG submission 75299) | Populus rhizosphere microbial communities from Tennessee, USA - Rhizosphere MetaG P. TD hybrid SRZTD2 | ecosystem: Host-associated > Plants > Roots > Rhizosphere > Soil | place: USA... | reverse complement strand
AGGCCGCTTCGTAGCTTTCCAATAGCACTGCACGAGTACCGCGATGCTGCCAAGCAGCAGCGTTTCACCCAACGACATCTCCATTAGCCCCAGCAGGATGAACAGAAAGTTCACCGACATCGTGCCGTCGATCCCAGGTAAGGTGATCTTTAGAGCGGAAGCCAGCATGGCAACTGCGAGATAGGACAGAAAATGCAGTGGGTCCTTAGATTGCCAATTCACGGCTGCTAGAACGAAGCAGCCGGCAGCCAATAGTGCAACCATTGAAATGAAGAGTTTGGCTTTTGGGCAGAGTGGCATCTTTGGCGGTATTCTCCTCTTTCTTCTTGGCACACGAACTTCCAGAAAGAGGCTTTTCGTTACTTTCGTGCAGGCTATTTGAATCAGTTATTTGTGAGGGTCCAATGCGCGCCGTGTTCACCTCCACAGTGGTTCGGTAGCGTTTCTGCAGCAATGGGCATGACAAATTGTGCCGTAGAGATGGGCTTTGTCCGGCACTAACGAACTTTGGGGACAAATTGTCCCGACGAATACTCTCGTGACAAGTTGTCAATTCTTCTTCTGTATGAGCACCACCTTCTCGCCACGTTTTCAAGTAGTTGCGAAAATCCCTTTTGGAACCTGCGCTGCACTACGTCTGCTGCCGTTCGTTTTCGGAGGACTCAATGCGGAAGTTGTTCAGTGCGGGGTTTGTTCTTGCTGTGGCGCTTTTGGCCAATGCTAAGAACCCGAAGATCTCCCAAGACACAAATACCAGCAGCCCCGGTGTGGTGGATGTAATCATCCAGTTCAAGCACGTCCCAGGTGCTGCGCACGCTGCGAAGATCGCCGGACACGGCGGCGTCGTAAAGACGGATCTCTCGCTGATCAAATCTCTACATGTCGGTGTTCGGGCCGATAAGCTGGTGGAACTAGCCAAGGATCCAGAGGTGGCCTTTATCTCGCCGAACCGACCGGTGCAAAGCCATCTGAACAACGCCACAGCTGCGGTGATTGCGCCCTACGCATGGAGTCTCGGCTTAGACGGCACCGGGATCGGGGTTGCCGTAATCGATAGCGGTGTTCATGGCATGGAAGACTTGAAAGATGCAGCGGGGCACGATCGAATCGTCTATAACTATGACTCGCTCGGGGGTGGTGCAGACGATGCCTATGGGCATGGCACGCACGTGGCCGGCATTATCGCTGGGAATGGTAAGAACAGCATTTGCTCGAACTGCGACGTGCTTATCCGCGGCATGGTTTCCAATGCTTCGATCATAAACTTTCATGCACTGGATAAGAATGGACAGGGTACCGACGCAAGCGTAATCAAAGCAATTGATAAAGCCATACAGCTGAAGAGTACCTACAACATTCGGGTGATGAACCTTTCATTGGGGCGGCCCATATACGAGAGCTATACACTTGATCCGCTCTGTCAGGCAGTGGAGAGAGCCTGGAACGCTGGAATCGTGGTCGTGGTGGCGGCTGGTAATTACGGACGGGACGATTCCATGGGCACCAACGGTTACGGAACCATTACTGCCCCGGGAAATGATCCCTATGTGATCACCGTAGGTGCCATTAACGTTAAGAACACTCCCAATCGCGGCGATGACGTAATGGCGAGCTATAGTTCCAAAGGCCCGACGGCAATCGATCACATCTTGAAGCCTGATCTCGTGGCACCCGGCAATCGCATTGTCTCTCTTCAGCAATCAGCCGGAACATTGATCAAAGCCAATCCTGGAAACCGACCGTACAAGAATTATTACACTACCACGACCGACACTTCGCTTTCGGACAAGTACTACGTCTTGAGCGGCACCAGCATGGCCGCTCCCATGGTAAGCGGCGCTGCGGCCATGCTAGTTCAAAAGAACCCGAACTTGACCCCAGATCAAGTGAAGGCGTTATTGATGAAGACGGCGTGGAAGAACCTGCCGCCGACTTCTACGGTGGTGGCTTCCGGTCAAACATTTGTGATCCAGTCAGACGTTTTTACCGTCGGCGCGGGCTACCTGGATGTTCAAGCGGCGCTCTCCAGTACTGATTTGGCGCCCGCCACAACCGGTATTGCTGTTTCTCCCACAGCGTATTTCGATGCTGCATCAGGAGATGTATACATCATCAGCAGTAACTCAGCTCTTTGGGGCAGCTCGGCAATGTGGGGTGCGTCGGCCGTATGGGGCGCTAATCAGTTTATGGCTAGCCAGTCTGCCCTTTGGGGAAGCTCCGCGCTCTGGGGTAGTTCAGCGCTGTGGGGCAGTTCCGCGTTATGGGGTTCTTCGGCTTTATGGGGAAGCAGCGGCACCGCAGGTTTCAGTGCGCTGTGGGGGTCTTCTGCACTGTGGGGCTCAGGTACCGATTTAACCCAGTCAATGACAGCGACAATCGACGGTGAAAACTGAGGAGCTACATGATATCGAAACATATCAAAGTCGTGCTGACGCAGTGCCGCCGACGCAGGCTCTGCGTTGAGACCAAATGGCTGCTTCGCATTGGCGGGTCGATACTGCTGCTGGCTGGCTCGGCGATTTCGGCGGCAGCGAGCGTGCTCTGGGGAAGCTAGGAGTGCAACGCGTAACTAGAGGGTTGGATGAACGGCTAAGAGCACCCGTTCGTCATCCCAAGTCTCAATCAGACTTACTCTGAATGTGCCCAGCCTTCTTCCTGACGGCGCGCTTCCAACCAGCTCTTCAGGCGGCGCTGCGTGTCTGTGGACATGCTGACGAAGCGAATACCCATATGTCCCTGAGCATCGGCCCAAGTCATTTTTCCCTTCGCTTCAATCGACGTCATGCCCTCTTCCAAAGGAAACCACAAGTCGACTAAACCGCCACATCGAAAAGGTTCCGCCACGTCCTGCAATCCGATTCCGCTCAAGCTGACGTTCACGCTGCGTGCCTTGGCTTCATATCCATTGCTGGAACGAAGAGTTACTATACGGTCAAGTGCCGCCCGGAAGTAGCGCTGCTGCTGGTTTCCTAGAGTCCCTAAGCTGGCGGAGCGACAGCTTTCCTCTAACCTGTAAAGCTTCAGCTTACGGATCAACGTACGACGTGAGATCCCAAGGCGGTCCGCGGCCTGATCCTGATCGCCTTCACACGCCTGCAAGGACTGTTCGATCATCACCCGTTCCATGGAATCTAAGTCGCCGAGCGGCACATTCGCGTCTTCCTCATTTGAGGGCTTTGACTCAGCTCTGGTAATCTGTTCTGGCAAGTCAGTAAGCCCGATTTGTGCCCCGCAATCGCCTAGAGTAGCTAGGGCCATGACTGCGTTTTTCAGTTCACGAACATTGCCTGGCCAGTTATACCCACACAGTGCCTTCAGCGCTTCCTGATCAAAGCGCGCTCCGGGACGATATTCCTCAAGTACCTTCTCGGCGATGCCCGCGATATCTTCTGGACGCTCTCGAAGTGGTGGCACCCGTAATTGGATCTGTCCAAGTCGATAGAAGAGATCTTTGCGAAAGCTTCCTTGGCGAACTGCGGCTTCCAAGTTGCGATTTGTGGCGGCAACGATGCGCACATCTACACTGATCTTTCGAGTTCCCCCCAGGCGATAATAAGGCGCTCCATCCAAGACGCGCAGCAGCTTAGCCTGGATCTTGGGATCGAGTTCACCGATTTCATCCAGGAAAAGCGTGCCGTTGTCTGCCAGCTCGAACATTCCGGGTTTTGAAGTATCCGCGCCGCTGAAAGCGCCCTTTTCGTACCCGAACAACTCGCTTTCCAGCAAATGTTCGGGCAACGCGCTACAGTTCACGTCAATCCAGGGTTTGTGCTTGCGCAACGAGAATTGATGGATCGCACGGGCCACCAACTCTTTGCCACTACCGGTTTCGCCTTCAATCAGTACTGCGGCGGAAGTTGCGGCCACTCGGCCGACCATGGCAATGAGCCGCCGACTTGCGTCGCTCCGCACGACGGCGGGCCAGTTGTGTGCAAGAACGAAATCACCCGCCGGAATTGCTTCGATGGCCATCTGTAACCTGAGGCGCGGAACACCATCCTTGTCTCAGGGTACCTGACTTGTGTGGGTTCCAAAGATGACATTAGTAACAACCTAGTGCTTCCGCAGTGGTGGCCGCATTTCTCTGAGCCCGCTTCTCCGTCGTTCGTTGCTTGCCACGTTCGCCCGAAATCATGACAAATCGGTGGCACTCCCAGCGGGCTCGCCGCCTGATTTCAGGGACGAGGGTGGGAGGCTGCTGGCGGGGGATGTTGGGAAAAAAATCAGGAATCGAGGCGCGCCAATCGAGCCGTTCGCCATAAAGCGAGCGGGCTCGGGTCAGAGCCCGAAGCCTTATTTATTACCACGAAGGACACGTCCACGAAGGAGCACGTTACAGGTGCGTCGTCATCAGGTTGCTAAGTGTCAATCTTCACTGCGGCAACCCCACCCGTCGCAACAAAGAAGTAAACCTGGGATCGGAGCGGAGCGGGTCCCACACGCTATCGCGTTTGAGGTAAATGATTATCCAGCTCCGCTGTTCGACTGCTTTATCCAGCCAGGCGAAGGCGCGGTCTTTGTTCCCTAGACTGGTGTAGGTGAACGCCATTGGAACGACGCTCCAGTCGTTGTGTGTTCTTGAGTATTCTTCGCCCGCTCTCATCCACTCTTCAAGCGCAAATTCAGGACCATCTCTCGCGTCGGCACGCTTGAGAACGTTAACGAAATCGTCCCAACCAAACAATGTGAGGCACCGCTCCCACATTTCGACCGATTCCTTGAACCTGCCAGCCAGGGCATAGTTTTTCCCCAATACAGCGAGGCTGAATGGATCGTTGGGTGCTTGCTCCTCAAGTGCCTGTCGTTGTTGCTCCAAGGTTCGGGCGCGCTCAACCTTGGTGGCTGCGTCCGCAAGGTAGTCATGAGCCGGATTGAGCGCTTGGGCAATCTCAAATTCCTTGTCGGCCTTTGTCTTCTGTCCTGCGTTCCTCAGGTACTCCGAGTATTGGAAGTGCGCGTCGCCTGAGTTTGGGCTGAGTTCCACGGAACGGTTGTATTCTCTTTCAGCGCCGGGCCAATCGTATTCGAATTGCATCAACATCCTGGCGCACGCCGAACGCGCTACCTCGTTGCTCTCCTCCAGTTCCAGGGCTTTCGCAAGAGCGGTCTTGGCTTTCGACCAAACCTCGATCTGGGAAGTATGCTCCGCATTAAGGGCATCGAAATATCCAACGTAAGCCGGTATATAATCCGGATCCTGCTGAATGGCGCGGTCGAGGTAGGAGACCGCCTTGCGGAATTCGTCCTTTTGCTGTTCGCGCTTGCCTTTGTAGTATTCAAGCTTGCCAGCTTGATCGAGGTGGAAGCGGGCCTCCACGTATGCGTCCAGCACTTTCGGGTTCAACGGCCGAACGTTTCTCAGGTTGGCTTGTTCTTCTGGTGTGACCTTCACCTGTATTTCATGGGCAATCTCGCTGGCCACGGTGCTCTGCAGGTCCAGCACGTCTTGCACATCGCGCTCGAAGCTCTTCGCCCAAAGATGCCGGTCGGCAGGCGCGTAGACGAGCTGTGCGGTAATCCGCACTCGATCCCCTGAGCGCTGAACCGTCCCTTCCACGATTCCATCTACGTTGAGTTCGCGGGCAATTTGTGGCAAAGCTTTGTCCGGGCGGCCATAGCGCATTACCGTCGTCCGGGAGACGACTTTCAAGGCACTGATTTGCGCCAGATCAGTGATGAGAGCATCGGTGACGCCCTCGGCAAAATACTCCTGTTTCGGATCGTCCGAGAGGTTTTGCAGGGGCAATACAGCGATCGAGTGGATGCTCGGATTCTTGTTCCCCAGCAACCGATCGCGGAGTCCCCCTACGTTGAGATTAAGCATGAAGCCGAAGGCCAGCAGCAGACAGCCTACAGATACCGCTAGGAATCTCCAGACGCTCCGACGATGTACCGTTCGGGTTCCATTGTCGCGACCGGCAACGCTTACTGGAGAGTTGGGGGCTTGGGCAGAGCCGATAACCCGCTCCACCGGCGCGATCAGTCGGTAACCTCTCTTAGGGATGGTCTCGATAATTCTCGATTGGTGGGCATCGTCCTCAAAGACGCGGCGCAGTTCGGAAATCGAGCGTTTGAGAACATCATCGGAGACGAACGTGTCCGGCCAAACTGTCTGCAACAGCTCTTCTTTGGGAGTGGCCTCGCCCGCGCGATGGGAGAGGCAGACCAGCACCTCCATCACCTTCGACTCCAAGCGCGTGGACGTACCGTTCTGGGAGATGGTGTTGAGACTGGGCTGAACCAGCCAAGGCCCTACTCGGAAGTCGTTGTTCACGACCCCCTCCAGTAAACCTAAGTAGCGGCATTTTATACCTGATCGCAGCAGAGCCACGTCTAATTGCCGCAGTGGCCTCGCCGAAACTTCACCGCAATTTCACTTCTTCCTCACGACTTTGGCTGCAAGCAACAGGTAGAAATCAAGCCTTGAGGCGCCGCACCTAGCAGTAGCAGCGCCCAGGAATGGAGGAAATCATGAAACCAGCAAGAGTCTTCGCAGCGATAGGCCTGTCTTCATGCCGCATGCACCAGCGCCACAGCAGCCGGCACTTTCGGCTTCACAACCACTGGAACTCTCATCCTGCCCAGTGGGCCTGTGCCCGTAGCCGCCGTGGGTTCCATCACGTTCCAGCTGAACGGGGACGTGTCGGGAAGCCAAGACAGAAGTGTGGGCGGCGCCTTTGCCCACGAGACTATCACGGGAACACTTACGGTCAATCGCGACTGCACGATCCTTCTGGTTGCGAACGTTTACGACAGCTCCGGCAGCTTGGTGCGCACATCGACGATCGACGGTGTACTCGTCAATAACGGAAAACAGATTCGCGCAATTTTCGAGACGGTGTTGGCCAATGGGGTAAGTCTCGGTTCAGTGTTGACTGTCGATGCAAACCGTCTTCAGGGACACGCACAATGAAACGGCCGCTATACGAGAACGGCCTCCCCGTTCTCGTCTTGAAGCATAAGGGTACAAAGATGCGCAGCCAGACTTGGGCGTCATTGACACGGGAGGGGCACAGACTCTGCTGGGCCGAGGTGATGGGACTTTTCAGATCGGGGTGACTGTGACAGGCGCCGATGGATTTGACGGGAGCAGGATTTGGGCAGCGGACTTTGGGCCACTTCCTTCGCGGCATCAACTCGACTGACGCGAAGCAGAGCTTGCCGGAGTTGAGGTGCTAACATCGCAGGAAGTGATCGACCATGGTTGCGGCGGCTGTGCAGTGGGCTGAGCGTATCATGCGGAAGATTGATAACGTGTTCGGGAAGGATTGAGCGTCAGGCGTGTAGTGGGCCTCGCGGGGACTACCTATAAATCTTCGGCGACAATTCCCAGAGGGTTCAGGGTCACCCGAAATTCACCTTCATACAGGAAATCTCCGGTGTTGGCGTTAGTCAACTTTACACGGACAGTTTGGAAAACCGGAAGGTCATGCGGTTCAATTTCAATAGTGAAGCGACCCTGTTCGTAGACATGGCGTCTTCCAATCACGGTAAACATCTGAGCATATTGAATTCCCACCATGAGTTTGTGCGATTCATCAACCTGAAACTCCGTGTGGTCGCCGCCTGCGTCGAGCCAACTGCCTACAATTCTTAGAACTTCATCTTCATTCTTGTAGACTAATGCCGCCTTAACGAGTCCCCTGACGTTTGGAATCCCCGGTCTGGCTTCGTTGGTGAACTGAATGAGAATGGCTTGTTCAGTACCCTGCACGTCTTCTTTCCACACTCCATGTCCACGCTCAGACACAGATGCAACACCAGCACCTGTCATCCGAATATTTGGATTGAATCTTTCTGGTTGAGAGACTTCCGTCCTTAATTCGGCCCTGCTATCTGTTTTTTCTTGGCGAGGTTGCTCCAAATGGTATGCAGGTTCAGCGGCACGCATGAATCGACGCAGCAGGTAGCCCACAACGACGATGATGACCAGTACGCCGATTCCATCAAAGAGCCACTTGTAGTTGTCGGCAAGCCACTTCATGCGGGAATTCTAGCATCGGGATTGCAACCAAGCCGCTGCCCTGACATGTGGAAGACCGCCTATCGAGTCTTCCCGATTATCTTCTTCGTGCCAGTCGCCATCGTGAAGAAGTGGAAGCGATTCCCTCCGAGCTTTGTTAAGCAAGAGAGACCGAAATATCGCAATATAAGAATAACTGGACATGCTCCTACGAAGTCTGGGCAGACGCGGTCAGAATAGGAGCGTTTCACCCTGCCGAAACTTGAATCTGGCCATCTCGAAGATACGCCGATGCGGATAAACATGCTCCAGTCGGTATACGTACTACCAGACTTAGCAAAGAGACTACAACCCATCTCATAGTGCGCCCCAACGGCGCAGATCACCAGCGGGGGAAGGACCCGCCCAGACAGTTGTTGGTTAGGTCTGGTAGCTAGCGAGCATCGAAACCGGGCGACGCCCGACTAGGTGAAGCCTCGTGACAAAAGCCCACATAGGGTGGGCGAGCAACTTGGCAGGCCGTAACGCGAGTAAAGCCTGAGCAGGCCTCGAAAGTAAAGTCGTGGACGCCGACCCGCCTATGAGACGGGGAAGGCTGCGTGGACAGGGAAGTAACCAACGCGTACACCTGATCCAGTCCACCGGGGTATTGGGCACGGCATGCAGAGAAGGCGGTCTGGGTAATTGGGGGAGGCTCAGTATGAGTGGAGGTCGCGCCTCCAACATCGTTAGAAAGGACGATGGCTCGTCTGGGTGTCGGAAAGGGTCAGAGGTACCAAAGAAGCCGGGTAATGCCGGTGGAGGGAAGGGCCCTTACTTTGGACAGGCTTTTGAAGAAGAAGAGGACGGGTGATTGGCGATGAGCCTGGCAACACCGATTTCGGTCCGGAACCTTCAGAGAAAGCTCTATCGGAAGGCGAAGCAAGAGCCTAACTTCCGCTTCTATCTGCTCTACGACAAGATCTACCGCGAAGACATTCTGAACCATGCCTACGAGCTGGTGAAAGCTAATAAAGGAGCACCAGGCGTAGATGGGCAGACCTTCGAGCAGATCGAGTTACAGGGGCGGCCGGAGTGGTTGGAAGGAATCAGGAAAGACCTACACGACAAAACGTATAAACCACAGCCGGTGCGACGGGTATTGATCCCGAAGCCCGGAGGCGGGGAGCGGCCGCTCGGCATCCCTACGATACGGGACCGGACGGTGCAAACCGCCGCGAAGCTGGTGTTGGAGCCCATCTTCGAAGCGGATCTGGAGCCCGACGCCTATGGCTACCGACCCAAGCGAAGGGCACACGACGCCATCCAGAAAGTGCACAAGCTACTTTGCGCAGGCTACACCGATGTAGTGGACGCTGATTTGTCCAAGTACTTCGACACGATTCCGCATGCGGAACTATTAAAGTCCGTGGCGCGGCGCGTCGTGGATCGGGACATGCTACATCTGATCAAGATGTGGTTGAAAGTTCCGGTCGAGGAACGGGACGAGAAGGGCAAGCGACGCATGACGGGAGGACGAAGCAGCCGACGTGGAACTCCACAAGGCGGAATCGTCAGCCCCATGCTCGCGAACCTTTATATGAACCGCTTCCTCAAGTACTGGCGGATCACCGGAAAGAGCAAGGCTTTTCGCGCTCAAGTGATCACCTATGCGGATGATTTCGTGATTCTCAGCCGCGGGCATGCGGCAGAGGCACTGGATTGGACGCGCAGCGTGACGACGCGGCTCGGCCTTACTCTGAACGAAGCGAAGACCAGCATCAAGGCAGCGCGCGAAGAAAGCTTTAGTTTTCTGGGTTACACGTTCGGGCCACATCGCTACAAGCCGGATGGTCATTGGTATCTCGGAGCCAGTCCGTCGAAGAAGAGCCGGCGACGCATCAAGCAGAAAGTGGGAGACCTCTTGATACCTGGTAACGTCGGAAGCTGGGAGGAAGTGCGCGATCGTCTCAACCAGATTTTGCGAGGCTGGTCGGCATATTTTTCCTACGGCTCCCGCGCGACGGCGTATCGCGAAGTCAACCGTTACGTCTCTGCGCGTGTACGGCATTTCCTGACACGCCGCCATAGGGTGCAGTCGCGCGGCACCGAACGCTTTGGCGACGAGCGGGTCTTCGGCGAGCTAAGAGTGATTCGGCTTGGCCCGCCCCCGCGGATTGCGTGAGCCTGCGGTGAAGTCCATCGGAAAGCCGGATGCTCGAAATGGGCACGTCCGGTTTGATGAGCGGGGACGGGAAACGGGGCGTCGCTTCAGCGTCAGCACCCGCGCTCGTCCTCGACTCTACAATGGATGGCACCCGATCTGGACGCACTCTCGCACATACTTTCCGAATTGCGCGTGATGG
>Ga0075433_10005089_pt1 | contig 10311 bp, 9 predicted proteins | sample RhiMethybrSRZTD2_FD_75299 | JGI IMG/M metagenome (GOLD analysis project Ga0075433, IMG submission 75299) | Populus rhizosphere microbial communities from Tennessee, USA - Rhizosphere MetaG P. TD hybrid SRZTD2 | ecosystem: Host-associated > Plants > Roots > Rhizosphere > Soil | place: USA... | reverse complement strand
CGCTGCGCCATCCGGTCGTGATCAAACGTGTCCTGGAGCACGGGGACGCAAGTCCGGAACACCAACGTGCAGGACGCGACGGGATCGCTTACTTCTCCACCCGAAATTTCATCCAGGTCGGAGCCAGCCTGAAGAGCGTCGTCGTCCGCCCTGATCTCAGGCCCCTGGATCTCCTGGCACAGCTTCAGGCGGTTCTCGAGCCGCTTGGGTGGCAGGTAGCTCCGTCGGACAAGGGCATCTACGCCCGGGAGTCGATGGCGCTCTTTGGTGGATTCGAGCGGTTGTGCAAGGCCCTCCGAGAGCCGGAGTTTCGGGCACTCACCCACGCCTACCGACAGGGGGCGAAGGAGAAGGAGGCAAAGGGCCTCTTTCTTCGTCAGGACCAGCGGCGCTATCTCTCCTGGCTCGACCTGGAAGCCACTCTCGGTTCCGGGAGCGCGGAACGCATCGACTCGCTGCTGGCACAAAAAGTCCTGTCCCGCGGCATCGTCTTGAAGTGCTCCGTATGCCGGCAGGAACAGTGGCAGCCGATCGAGGCCGTCACCGACAGCTTCATCTGCAACCGGTGCGGCACCGGCCAGATCGGCCGACGCGAAACCTGGCGCGGAGCCGACGAGCCGCAGTGGAGCTACAGGTTGGCCGAGGTCGTCTTCCAGCTACTAGACAACAACGGCGAGTTGGCGCTCCTCGCCGTGGCCGATGAGTTCGACAGATCAGGCCGACCGCTCGGGCTTGCATTCGAGCTTGAACTGAGACATCGAGACGGACTGGAATTCGAGTTCGATCTCGCCTGCTCGGACGGCGCGCGACTGGTGATCGGCGAAGCGACGATCACTGGGCGGTTGAGCGACGACAGGTTCGAGTTCCTGAGCCGGCTGTCAAAGGCCACCGAAGCCCAGCAGGTGCTGCTCGCGACCTCGAAGCCAAGATGGACCCCCGAGACCGTAGCCCGGGCGGAGCGCACGTTCCCCGGCCCGTGGCCTCAACTCAAACTATTGAGTGGAGTCAAGGTCGGTCCCGGACGACCGTCGGGCCCTGACAGCGGAGGCAACTGAACGCCTTCGCCGGAAATGCGCGGTGGACTCGTGGACAGCGCGATATGGCCACCGTTGGGTCAACTTGAACCGGTGTTGAACCTCAGATGCAGAAACGAGGCGAGCTAGGTCCGGGCAGACTTCTAAGCAGCTCGGTCGTCGTCGCGAAGCGACCCTGTACTTCGACGAAACAACTTGCGCAGTCCTCCGCGGGCGCCGGCGATGACCAATTGGAGACCGGCTCGTGGTCTCGCACGGGGGCGAGAGCTTCATGAGGCGTGTCGACGACCACCGAATACCAGCGTCCTCTCGGGGGTTTAGGGCACGCAAGGAGATCGTCGGTACTGCGGGCGTGTTCGACCTTGCCCGCAGCGACCCGGATCAGGAACAGGCGGTCAAGGTGCTCGACTGCATCGGAGGCCTCGCAGAACTCACCGATTTCGACCCCGCATGCAAGCTCCCGCCATCGGCCCTCCCAGAGAAGGTCACAGGGGTACATCGTCGTCTGAAAGCCCTTCTTGTGAGCGAAGCGCAGGCCTTGGCGCGGCAGCGTCAGCTCCTCCTCCTCGGCAGCGAGGAAGACGGCGAAGGTCCACTCGCGCTCGCTCACCGGGACCTCGAGGATCTGCCCAGGTGCGAACTGGCGGGATGCGGAGCCGTCGGGCGCGAGTCCGACCACGCGGGCGGCGGGTGAGAGGCCCCGGGAAGTGACGTGCCCCGGGGGTCTGCTCGCCCCAGAGGCGATTGATGTACTCGGCGACCGTGCGCAACATTCGAGAGGAACCAGGAGGAGCTTCGATCGTCCGGCCGGTCGGATGGGCGGAATGGTTTCGCAGATCGACCAAGGCCCGGTCGACGATTCGCGAGCGACGAGCAGGGAGAAGGCGCTCGTATCGTGCCCATGCGAGGAGTGCCTTCAGGTAGGTCGGCAGTTCGGCCTTCGAGCCGTCGACTCGCCGTAGCTTCGTCTTCCTCGCTTCGCGGACCGCGTCGAAGTCTGCTGCCGGCAGGGTGGCAGCCTCGTCACCATGGAATATCGGTATCTGATGGTCGTAGTAGGAGATGAAGCGGACACGAAGTGCCGCCTCCAGGGCCAGCAGGGCGTACTCCGGCGCCGCAGTGAAGAACTCGTACTCGAGTACCCCGTAGAGATGCAGACGACGGGCGCGCTCGAAGTTCTCCTTGATGTCGATGGGAACCGCCTCGGCGAGCGTCGCAGCGGCTATCGCCTCCTTCTGGAAGCGCGCGGCATCCTCAGGCTCCATCCGACCCCCGAACCCAATCGGGTTGAAGACGAGCGCCATCTCGTCTGGCGCCTGCAACTCGGTGATGCTGATCGACCTTCATGCGTAGGTCATAGAGCAGCTAGGCAAACAAGTTGACTGCATGCGTTAGCCGCACGTAGGGTCGGAGCAAATAGGGCCCTTATCGGTCTTGACAGCCTATGGTAGGAGGCAAAGATGCAATCAGAGCTTTCGCTTAATGAATTCATTAACCCAGAAGAAGCCGACTCCATCGTCAGCAGCCAGACGTTTCGAGATGGGGACTGGGTGCGCTTAACGACTCTCCGTGGATTTCCTAGCGGTGTCGAGAAGTCCGTCATTCCGGTGGACATAGAGAGCTTCCGCATCGTTGTGCTGACCACTGTAGGGCCGGACAGCCACGTGGCAGGCCACTCACACGATGAGGCAATCCTTAGATACGTGGTCCGAGGCAGCTTGACCATCAACGGCACCACCTATCGAGAGGGAGAGTGGGTTCTGGTTCCCGCACACCACAGCTACACCATTGGAACCGAGGAGGGGTACCTCACCCTTGCCCCCTACGGCGTGGCATGCGATAGCCCAACGTCTCAGGCCGATAGATGAGGCTTGCCCAGCGTCAACTACAACTGCCGCGTTGCATCAATCGGATGCAGCGAATCAGAGATTGATGGCTTCAGGGATTGGCGAAGGAGATCGCGCAGGACGGTCCGATTATGAGTCCGAGCCGGAGTCCCGCGAGAGTTGCAGAGCGTCCTGCGCTTCGCCCGCCGCGGCTGGATCACGGCCGATCCGGTCGAGCTGCTCGAGCCCTAGCTAGGAGCGCCCGCGCCACCGGCGACGGCGCCAAAGGGTGCTAGGGCGAGCGGAGATCGAGCGCCTTTCCGCTTGTTCACCGGGCGGCCGCCTGCTGATCGCCACCGCTCTTCAGTGGCCTGCGGATCTCCGAGCTCCTCGGGCTGATCTGGGAGGACGTCGACTTCACGCCGGGTTGATCCGGGTCCGTGCCCAGCTCTCCCGCGCGCATCGCGGCGAACCGGCGCGGCGGGTGGCGCCGAAGACACCCGCCTCGGTCCGCGAGGTGCCGCTGGTCGAGCAGCTCGCCCACCTGCTCGCTGCCCACAAGCAGGCCGCACCCTTCGCCGCGCCGACCGACTGGGTCTTCGCCACCGGGCGCGCCACAATCGATCTACTTCGCGCCGGAGCGGCCGCGAGAATCCCGAGGCATGGCTGGGATTACGTTGGAGGCCATCTACGAGACTCCGCTAGAGGACGGCGTGGACGCCGCCATGGTCATGAGAGCGTTCCAACTCTTCAACGAGGAGGCGGAGGAAGTCTCGCGCCGTTCCGGGACCGAAGTGCGGATCACCTTTCCGGATCCGGCGCTTACGGCGGACGGTCGCCTCATCTGGAGCGTCGCGGAGGAGGTCGACGCAGAGATTCTTCAGCCCTGGGACGCGGAGGACGCCAGCCGTGCCATCGCGTCGGCTGCCGAGCGATTCGAGCGCGTGGCGACAGGTGCCGTCATCTCCTACTCGATGGACTCCCTGACCAGCAGCATGGTGATGGCGATGCGGGACTCGCTTCAAACCGGTGACCCACTGGAGACGACGGTGAGAGTCCCTCTCCGGCACGCCGATCAAGAGCTCATCGGCGCCAACCCGATGGCTTTCGTAGAAATTGCACTGGAGCGTCCGTTCCCCTTCGCCGCCGATCTTCGCCGGCAGACGAACGGGATGACCGCGGAGGTCGAGGGCTCACACCTCGTGATCTCGGGCGCGTCGCTGCGTGCGGTGGGACTGGCCGCCGCCGCCTTCGTGCGAGCGCCGCGCCCGATCATCCAGGCGATCCCGACGCGGCCCATCTGGGCGTACGGAACGCTCACGATCCTCGCCATCAGCTTTGCGCTCTCCTGGCTCCCGTTGAGCACCGGCAGCATCGTCGCGCTCGGCGCCTCCGCAGCGGCGACGACGGCGCTCGCGCTGTTCCTCGGGCACCGGTACGACCTACTTAGGCGTACCGCCATCGGCTTGGTGCCCGTCTTGATCGTCGTCGCCTTCGCCCTTGTCTACTCCGTTGCCGGGCTGACCGGTGAAGCGCTCGCACTTAAGGGCCAGACGCTGCACCTGCGCGATGCCCTCCTCCTATCGCTCAGCCTCGCCTCCACCGTCGGGGTCCTCGATCTCTTAGTCAGCGGTTGGTTGCGATCAATCGCCTACCTGGAGATGCTGCTCGTCGCCGGCTACCTCGGCGCGGCGGCGGTGGTGACTGTGAGGTCACTGTCCGTGCGCCTCGACCAGACGATCCGTGCGCTGCGCTTTGAGCGGGAGGGGGGTTGAGAACCAGCGGTCTCCAGTGCCCGATAAGAGGCGATACGTAGACCGGACAGCTACCTCATCGGAGGCAATGCCCAGACCTCGATTACATGCCCCATCTTCATCCCAGGCCCGGAAGTGGTCTCCGTGCCGACCCTGGGTGATGTCAGAGACCACATAGCCGGCTTAGCGGCCCGGCAATGCATAGCCTCAGGGCCATCAGCCTCGCAAGCACGCCGAACCTCTCCCCTCCGTGTGGTCGGGTTCGCTGATGGCGAAACCGAGGAGCCCTTTGACTCTCCGAGAGGCGACACTCATCCCGATCAGCACGACATAGGTCCCGCCGCCTGGCTAAATCTCTATGCCGTTCGCTTTTGCTGACCTCTCGCATTCAGGGATCTATCGGGCTCAGCCGACTAAGCCTTCATACGGGCGAGTCTAGAAATCGCCGCGCCGCATAGCTGGACAGATCATCCGCGTCTCGAGCAGAAAACCGCCAGTCGCTAGATCCGCCGATCCTCTCGCTATCGGGACGCCAACTATTTCAATCGCCTCGTCCTCGCTGAAAAGCCTTGGCGCCTGAATGGTTCCAATGCACCAGACCGCCCCGTTTTCATCGCCGGTGCTCAGACGGACCTGCTGGAAAACCATTCCAGGCTCCGAACGGTCAACGACGACCTGGGTCACCCAGCCGAGAACCCGGATCAGCCCCTGATCAAAACGCACATCTTGAGAGAGCTGCTCGATTCCAAGGGTGCGGATCGGTCGGCTCGGAAATCGGTGCAGCCGATGGGGATCCACCTCATCCCAATGCCAGAGCATGTAGCGCCGTCCGCCCTCGCTCAGATCGGGAGGGTCGCTCCAGAGATTGCTTTCTTCCTCAGTTCTGAAGATCTCCGCGATCGCATCCGCTCCCTCGCGCGATCCCAGCGTTGCCACCGACCGGCAGAGCAGGTAGCTGCCAGTGAGAAAGCCCCCACTCGACACGAACGAGGCGCCGCGGGCCAGAATCACCCCCTCGATCTCGACGAACTGGTCGTCCTTGGGGGCTTCTCTGCGGCGGTAGGTCTGCGGCGCGCACCAGGCCGCGTTCTCATCCTCCTGGGTCTGCACACGAAAGGAGACCGAAACCAGCCTGGGGTGACCCAGAACTGGCTCACGCAGCATCACCTCGCTGACGAACGCCGTGAGCATCACCCTGCGGCCATCTAGGGCGCGGTTTCCATAGATCTCATCAAGCTCGCGCCAGCGCGCCGCGCGCTGCGGGAACTGATGCATTACCGGTGTTTCGAAGTCCGCCCAGTGCTCGGTCAGATAGCCCTTGGATCTCCAGCTAAGTACTGGCTGAAAACGCCACAGGGGGGCGCTTTCGACGCTTTCATAAAGTGAGTCAACCGAAGCTTCGGCGTGGGAGGGATCGGCGCTCAGTAGGCCACCAACCGCATTGATCGTCCTCGCACCAAGATCCTTGCCGGGGCCGATCATCACCACGACTATGACTCCACCGATTACCCCGGCGATCGCGTTCTCGACGACTCTCGCCGGGCGCAGGTTCCGGCCCTCCATCCATGCACCCAATCGTCGCGGTATGGAACGCACCCGACCGGCGAGTGAGCGGAATCGGTTGAACAGGTACCGCGTTGCCCTTGCCATAAGCTTTGGTGCCTCCTCCACTCGCACTCTTAATACATTAGTTGTGTCGAAGCAAGTGCGAGTCGTCCATGTGATCGCTCCCGGATAATGAGCACGTTCGGCTACCGCGACGCGAGTGCAGTTACCGGCGGGTTCTCGAACGAATTTCGGCCCCAGTTAGGAATCCCGAGCGGCGTCTCCTTAAACCGGCAAGCTGGAAGCCCGAATCAAGTGATGAAGAGTGAGAGGAAGCCGAGTTAGGCGTTGTCCCGGCCGACCGACCTCTCCTCGGCCCGTGGACCGATGCTCGGGTACAGCTCGAACCGCCAAAGAACGAGGCCCCGCTCGCCGTGATCCCAGCAATCGGAGGGGATGAGGCCAGTCATCCGCCCGGGCTCGGGGTCCACGGCGAGACGCGACGGCACCCCGTCCTTATCCAGCGTCGCCTGGTTAAACGCGGCCGAGTAGAGAGAGCTGAGCGACGCGACTTGATGATGCGGCACCCCCGGTTGCTCCTCGAGGGGGCGGTGGGTGAAATCAACCGAGACCACCTCGTCGTTTTCGTCGATGCTTGCGGTCTCTTCGACCTCCCAGCCGCCGAGCTGCATCAGCGCCTGCGCGATGCGCCGCTCCTCCTCGTCGACAAGGACGGTGCCGGCAGCGAGGACCTCGACATCGTCGATCGTAAAGATCGCGCGGCGTTGGCCGCCCACCTCTTCGGCACCGAGAGTCCGAGGCGCCTCGGGATCGGCCCGGAGACGGAGGACCAGTGGCGGCGTGGTCGCGATCGTCGCGTCGCCCAGGAAGCCCATCTCGTTGGCGGGCAGCGCGTCGATCAGCTTCAGCGTTGCCGCGGACTCTTCTCTGGCAAGGACACTCGCGTCGACCAGGCTCCAGAGGTTTGCCTGTGACCAGTAGTGGGCGAACAACAGGCGCGCGCCGTTCAGCTCGGCGTAACGCTCAAGCGCCTCCAGCTCGCCGAGGCCGATCTTGGTCTCGAGCGCACCGGGAGCGACGTTCTTCACCTCGACCAAGATCATCTCGCCGTCCTTCAGGACGAGGCGGTAGTCAGGGAGCTTTACCGTCGCCTCCTCCGAATAGCACTCGCCTTTGTCCTCCTCCTTAATTAGGCGGGCACCACCGAGCTCGACGACTACTGCCTTGAAGAGCGTCTGGACACGCCAGCCGTGCAGCCGCGCCGTGTTTGCGAGTGACTCGTCGAGACCCCGGCCGATCTCGGCAACGACGTGTTGGCGACGCCGGACGTCCTGCAGCGAAGTGCCGCTCTCGGGCTCGTCGAGGTCGACGAAGAGCGCCAATGAGCCGAGCTCGCGGCGCTCGCGCTTCAGTCTGCGAAGGGCCATCACTCCAGTATGGGGCCATTTCCGACCGTTGCCGAGGCCATCGCGACTGATGGGCTGCGTCGGAGTTGGAGGCTATGCGCGGACAGACATAGCGCACTGGATACCCGCGCTCCAACTGCCCCTTCTCATTTCAGCCACTTCTCGCCAGAAGTGGCTGACTTCCCGCATATCCCCGCTAATCCCCGGGCATCCGGCTAGATCGATCGCTCGGGCACGAGTTGTGAATATCCCTGTAAATCGCCATATTTTAGGCGCCTACGCTGAGGATGGCCTTCGCGAATCGCACCCAGGAGGTGGCCGGTTCGAGTTCGTATGGGTCGGGCCGCAGGTCGGGCCAAAATCGACGTCTAATGTCCCGACCTGTCCCTCTATGTCCCCACCAAAAAGCGCATTCCAGAGCGATTCCCTAGGAATCAAGCGAAAATCGACCCTTGACAAAATCGCCCTCCTAAGGAGTAGGCCGCTGGTTCGAATCCAGCTCGGGGCATTGCCTGGTGCGAAGTGGCTCAGACGGCGAGCATCTGCTCGACCGCGGCGAGGAAGTCTCCGGCGCCAGCGACGTAGCGCTTGGCTTCCTCCTCGCTCGGCGTGACCGCTTGGTAGTCGCCGCCCTCGCGAGCCACTTGGGCATGCTGAGCGAGGGTGAAGAGCGCGGCGTCGAAGGCGTCGGTCGCGACGTACTTGATCCGGAAGAGGTTCCAGGTGCCGCGGTGCGTCTTGGCATTCTCGTCGTCCTCCGATAGGAAGGCACGGGCCGCATAGAGCATCGAGTAATAAGCGGCGCTGACCGCGCCCTCCCGATGGCCAGAGGCGAGGACTTCGCGGGCCATCGCCAATCGGTCGCGCGCCTGTTCGATGAACTCCTCCGAGCGCGGACTCATGCGTCGCTCTCCCCGCCGGGCCCCAGGTCATCGAGGCGATCGCCGTACAACACGATCTTGTCGCGGTCGACCTCCTGGATGAAGAACGAGCGGATGCGGCGGCGATCGGCCAGCCACTCGGTGTCGAACACGCGCATCGAGTAGTAGACGGGGCTGTCGCCGGCGGCGTCCGCCTCCTGTTCGACCCACTCGTGAGCATCCCAACCGACCTTGGCCGCGTCGCGGGACGGGTCGACTATCGCCAGCAGGTCGATGTCCGAGCGGAGGTCGGGGTCCGTCTCGGCGGGGTCCGCCTCGCCGCGCGCGCGAGAGCCGTACAGCCAGACTGCGAGCAGGTCGGCGCCGAGCTCGTCTCGCAGACGGCTCACGGAGCGCTCCACCGCGCCGCGCTCTCGAGCGGAAAGCGCAGTCTCGGCGAGAGCATCTTGGGACTGAATGCCCATGATCGAGAGGATAGGCCCGACGCTCGACGGGCCTGGAGGTGTTCTCTACCCAGCGGCGTGGTGCACCACCATGCTGTATCGATAAACTACTCACTAACATTATACATTATGATTTATCGACACAATGCCCAAACGAATTCGCGCATACTCTCGGACTGTTCGTCAGGCGTCTGAGCTGCTCGGCTCTCAGGTCAGGGAGGCTCGGGTCGAGCGTCGCTGGACCGTCCGCGAGCTCGCCGAGCGGGCGGGCGTAAGCACGAGCACCCTGCTCAAGGTCGAACAGGGCGATCCGAGCGTGAGCCTGGGGGTGGCGTTCGACGTCGCGACCCTCGTCGGCGTGCCGCTCTTCTATGAGGACCGGGCGGACCTGCGCGCCGAGCTGGCGCGCAGGCGCGACCGCCTGACGCTGTTGCCGCAAAGGGTTCGCGGGCCGCAAGAGGATCTCGGCAATGAGTTCTGAGCGGCCCAGCCAGGCGTACGTCTGGATATGGCTGCCCGAGTCGGAGGAGCCCATGGTCGCGGGCCGCCTCGACGAAGCCGGCGGGGAGGTCAGCTTCGTCTATGGCCGCAGCTACCTCGAACGGGAGGATCGGATCTCGATCTACGACCCCGAGCTGCCGCTGGTCGAACGGAGGATCAGGCCTCTGCCGGAGCTCTCGGCCCCGGGCTGCATCCTCGACGCCGGGCCCGACGCCTGGGGTCAGCGGGTGATCATGAACCGGCTGCTGGGGTCCGCGGCCCCGGACACCGACCCGGCCGACCTCGGCGTTCTCTCGTTCCTGCTCGAATCGGGTTCCGACCGGATCGGCGCCCTGGACTTCCAGGCTTCGGCCACGACCTACGTGCCGCGCGAGCGCCGGGCCGCGACCCTCGATGAGCTGGCGACCGCGGCGGAGCGGGTCGACGCCGGGATGCCCCTGACGCCTGCCCTGGAGGAAGCCCTGCTCCGCGGCAGCTCGATCGGTGGGGCACGGCCGAAGGCCCTGATCGACGACGGGGGCCGCGGCCTGATCGTCAAGTTCTCGTCCACCACCGACACGATCGCGATGGTCCAGGGCGAGTACATCGCCATGGAGCTGGGGCGCCGGGCGGGCCTCGACATCGCGCCGGTGAAGCTCACCAGCGCCCTGGGCAAGAGCGTCCTGCTCGTCGAGCGCTTCGACCGGGTCGCCGGCACGAAGAAGCGAAGGGCCCTCGTCTCCGCGCTGACCATCCTCGAGCTCAACGAGCTGGCGGCCCGCTGGGCAAGCTACGCCGAGCTCGCCCAGGTGATCCGCGAGCGCTTCACCCAGCCGGCCGGTTCGCTGCGCGAGCTCTTCGCGCGGATCGTCTTCAACATCCTGGTCGGCAACACCGACGACCACGCCCGCAACACCGCCG
>Ga0075433_10005080_pt1 | contig 10318 bp, 9 predicted proteins | sample RhiMethybrSRZTD2_FD_75299 | JGI IMG/M metagenome (GOLD analysis project Ga0075433, IMG submission 75299) | Populus rhizosphere microbial communities from Tennessee, USA - Rhizosphere MetaG P. TD hybrid SRZTD2 | ecosystem: Host-associated > Plants > Roots > Rhizosphere > Soil | place: USA... | reverse complement strand
TATCGGCCGGACCGCCGAGGGCGGGATGGCCCTTGGGGACTACTACATCGAGGAGATCGTGGTCGCAGACGGGCGCCGGCTCATGGCCTCGCCGCTTGCGGTCGAGCCGGTGAGCGATCTTGCCGTGCTTGGAGCGGTCGATAGCCAGGAATTGGGCGAGGAAGCTGATGCGTTCGAGGACTTCTGCTCAAATACGAAGCCTGTTCGACTCGCGACTGACGAGCTTGTTCATGGGTGCCCATCTCCGCTTACGTGTTCACGCGCAACAAGGGGTCATCCCAGCGCGCGCCACTCAGTGGGGTTTCGGGCGCGCGCTGCTCTCCGTTGCGAGCCATGAGGGAATCGATTTCGGCACCTCCGGCGGGCCGTCCGGCGGGGACGAAGTTCTCCTACTCCTCGGTCGAGACCCAGGTGCTTGGGCTCGTGCTGACGCGCGCAATCGGCCGGCCGATCGCCGAGTACCTGGAGCAGAAGATCTGGCAGCCGCTCGGTGCCGAAGCCGACGCGACGTGGCTCGTCGACAACTCGGGCCAGGAAGCGGCGTACTGCTGCCTCAACGCCGTGCTACGCGACTACGCGCGGCTTGGGCTGCCGCTGGCTCACGACGGCAACTGGCGCGGCCGCCCGATGATCCCGACCGCGTGGGTTCTGGAAGCCACCACCGTGCCTATGGACCAACCGCATGTGTGGCCCGGCACGGCCACGCCAAACGAGGGCTACGGCTACCAAACGTGGATCCTTCCCGGCGAGCGCAGGACGTTCATGCTCTGGGGCGCGCACGGGCAGCGGATCTACGTCGATCCTCGGAGCAAGCTCGTCATGGTGCACACCGCCGTCCACAAGCTGGGCCTCGGTCTCCCTCCGCTACAGGAGATTGGCGCCCTCTGGGCGGCGCTGGTGCGTCAGCTTGGAAGCTAGCGGGGTGGTATGCGATCGCAGATCTGCTGGATAGTGACCGTCGTCGTGACGGGGATCGCGGGTCTGACGGCCGCGCCTTGCATCTCTAGCCAGAGCCGGTGATGGTTGGCACTAGAAACCGTAAGGACGGCAATGGCCGCATCTTCGCTCGGCAACGAGCCTTGCGTTTTTACGCGGCGCCGAAATTCCTCGTGGCTCTCTCCGCGAACTACTCAACACGTCGAGCGCCCTCGATTCGCAAAACTCGCCTGCGTGTTCAGTGCGGCCGGCCGGGTCTGCCGTAGGGCGCTGGTCTCGATCTGCGTAAGGAAGACGCGAAGGCCTGCCTCCAGCTGCGGCAGAAACTATTCGACTAGTCGGTCGGCCCGCCCCATCACCGACTGGGGGAGCGTCAACCTCAACGCCTTCGCCGTCTTGAGGTTGATGAGAAATTCGAACAGGGTTGGCTGCTCCACCGGAAGCTCAGCCGGTTTTGCTCCCCTGAGTATTTTGTCGGCGTAGACCGCCGAACGGCGAAAGATCGCCCGGTGGTCAGGCCCATAGGACATCAGGGCACCCGCGTCCAGCGTCTCTCGCGAATACACGCACGTTGGCAAGCCTCGCTCGATCGCCAGCTTTGCGACGATGCTGCGCCCCTGGAAAAACAATCCGTCAGCGTTCACGGCCACCGCTTGCGCGCGGGTCTTGACCATCGCATCGAAGACTCTTTCGAGATCATCGAGCGATCTCGCTTCGACCCGCTGAATCGTCAATCCGAGTTTGACGGCTGCAGCCTCGCTCTCCTCTACATATTGTCGTGTGATTTGAACATTTGGGTTGATCAGCAGCGCGACGCGGGAAAGGCGTGGGAAAGCTTCGCGGAGATATTCCAGGCGTTTGGCGCTCAACTGAACCGCGAAATTCGTCAGCCCTGTCACATTCCCGCCCGGCCGACCCAAGCTGTCTACTAATTTGCTCCCGAGCGGATCGGGAACGACGATGAACACGATGGGGATGGTCGTGGTCGCATTCTTTGCGGCGATCGAAGCTGATCCCCCGGCGGCAAGTAACACATCGGGCTTCAGCGATACAAGTTCAGCGGCCATGCTGCGGAACCGTTCGGGCTCTTCATTGGGGAACCGATTTTCCAATGTGATCGTCTGCCCTTCGACGTAGCCGAGCTCCTTGAAACCTTCACGCACGGCTGCGAGATACGGGCCCTCTTCCTCGGCACTGCCGGCGTGCCACAGGACTCCGATCCTGGGAGTCTTCTTCGCCAGCTGCGCCAGAGCTGAAAGCGGCGATGCGACTAGGGCTCCGCCGACCAGTGTCGTGAAATCACGTCGCCTCATAGTGACCCCCATCGACATGCGAGGAACAGCATTCGCGTGGATACAGAGCTTAGACCTCCCGCATTAACGGGGCATTAGGGGCAGCGTTAAGAATTGCCTCGTGGCGTTGGCTCGACGCCGGTGCTACAGTCGGCCCGGCATCCGCCGGATGCTTGGGGGTCGGCATGGCCCGCTTGACCGTGAACGTGTTGGGTCGCTTCGAGGCCTGCGCAGATCCTCCGGGTCGGCCGCTACACCTGACACTCAAGAAGGCCCGGGCCATCCTAGCCACACTCGCGTGGGTCCCGGGCGCCGCGAAATCGCGTGAGGCCCTGATCGGGCTCCTCTGGCCAGAGTTCTCCCTGGCACAAGCGCGCAACAGCTTTCGGGTCACCCTGTCGTCGCTGCGGGCCACGCTCCTCGCCGCGCGCGTTCACTGTCTGCAAGTGGAAGGAGACACGGTGGCTCTTGCGCCCGATGACTTCGACAGCGACATCGCGGCCTTCCGTCGCCTGGTCGCGCACGGCGCCCCCGAAGAACTCTCCGAGGCGGTGAGCCTCTATAGGGGGGACCTGCTCGAGGGGTTCGATGTCGGAGAGGCCGCGTTCGAGGAATTCCTGTCGACGGAGCGTGAGCAACTGCGGGTCGTCGCGCAGGGAGCGTGCGAGAAGCTCCTCGCTCATCAGCTCCAGGCAGGAGCCGACGAATCCGCCCTCGCTACCGCCTTCCGTCTGCTCGCGCTTGATCCACTGCTCGAGCCCGTCCACCGAACGGTCATGCGACTCCACGCGCAATCGCGCCGATTCGGGGCAGCGCGCCGGCAATATCAGGCGTGTATCGCCACGTTGCAGCGCGATCTCGGGATCGGGCCCGCGGCGGAGACCCGGCACCTCTACGAAGAAATTCTGCGAATGGGCACCACCGACATTGGGGACCCAGGGGTGAGTCACCCTGGGCAGACGGTGTCGTGGTCGCTGACCGCGGAGGTGCCCCAGATCGGGCGTGCGGGGGAGATGGCGCGGCTTCGGGACGCATACAAACAGGCGCGCGCTGGACACGGACAATGCATCGTGGTGATGGGCGAGGCGGGGATCGGCAAGACCAGACTCGTGAGCGAGTTGGCCGGGGAAGCGCGACCGGCTGGAACCCAGGTGTGGCTCGGTCGTGCCTACGAAAGCGACAGGATGCTGACGTTCGGTCCCTGGGTCGACGCGATCCGAACCAGTGGACTCGTCCGGGATAGTGCACGGCTCGCCGGGTTCAGTCCCGTCTGGCGTGCCGAGTTGGCGCGACTCGTCCCGGAGCTGGGTGAGCCATCTCGCGCTGATGCCCGGCATCAGGACAGTGCCAGGCGGCTCTTTGAGGCGGTGGCCCAGCTCGTCAGGCACATGATTGACCGTCAGCCGCTCGTTTTGATCTTAGAGGACATGCATTGGGCGGATGAGCTGAGCGTCCGTCTCCTCTCGTTCGTGGCCCGTCGCGTCGGTCAGTGGCCGGTACTCGTCGTCGTCACCGTCAGGGATGAGGAGCTGGACGCACGCTGTGTCCTACGGCTCGCGCTCGACGAGTTGACGCCTACCGGTTCGATGGTTCAGCTGCGGATGAACCCGCTCGCTGCCGAGGACACCGCGAGCTTGATCCAAGAGCTCGTGAGAACCGATCGAAAGAAGATCGAGGCTAAATCGGTTCTCGCGCAGGTCTGGGCGATGAGCCGCGGCAATCCGTTCATGATCGTCGAGGCCTTCCATGTACTCGCCGACAGCGCGACCGCGTCACCCGAAGGAGCTCTTCAGGTCACGCCGCGGATTCGCGAGGTCGTGGCGAGGCGACTCACTCACCTCACGGAGCGAGGACGTCGCCTGATCGCGGTCGCCGCCGTCATCGGCCGGCCCTTCGAGTTCCCGGTTCTCCAGCGGGCATCGGGGCTTGGGGAGCTCGAGGCAGCCGAGGGCGTCGACGATCTGGTTCGCCGGCGGCTTCTTCACGTCTTCCCCCGCGAGATCGATATCGCCCATGACTGGGTTCGACAAGTCACCTACGAGGGACTCCAGCCTCCGCTCCGGACGGTGCTTCACGCGGCGGTCGCTCGAGCGATCGAAGAGCGGTACGCCACGAACCTGGAGTCCCACTATCCAGCGCTAGGTCGGCACTATCTCGAGGGCGAGGTCTGGGATAGGGCCGTCAGCTACCTGCACGCGGCGGGACGCGCGGCGGTAGCTCGAGTCGGGCACCGCGAGGCAGTCTCACGCTTCGAGTCGGCGCTAGCAGCCTTACCGCTTCTGACGGAGCGTAAGGACACACTCGAGCGCGGCATCGACCTCCGGCTCGACCTCCAGCGTTCGCTCTCAGCCCTCGGCGACTTCGAGCAGCTCGTCCCCCACCTTCGCGAGGCGGAGACCCTGGCTCGTAGACTTGACGATCAGGCTCGGCTGGGCTGGGTGCAGGTCTATATGAGTTTCTATACGCGAATGATCCGTCGGTCTGTTGACGCGTTCCCGCTCGCACGAAGTGCATACGTCATCGCCGAGAAGCTCGGAGACGTCGACCTCAAGATCCAAGCAGATTTCGAGCTCGGGGTGGCCCACCAATTCGCCGGAGACCACCGGAGCGCTCAGGAATTGCTCTTGCGGGCCTTCCAAGTGGGCGCAACGCGGCTTGAGCGCCCGCGGGGACGCGCGGTGACGGCGCTGAGTGCGCTGTCCCACTTGGCGTGGTCCCTGGCCGAATGCGGCCGCTTCGAGGAGGCTGCCATCCACGGCCGTGAGGCACTCCGCCTCGCCGAGAACCTCGATTCCCCGATCAATACCGTCATCGCTCGCTCTCAGCTGTCCAACGTCCACGAGATCCGAGGAGAGTTCGACTGCGCTATTCCCATTCTCGAGGGCGGCCTGGCCATCGCACGAGAGCGGGAGCTCACTCTCCTGACGGCGGGTGTCATGGGATCGTTGTCCGCCGCATATGCCATGGCCGGACGCGTCACGGATGGCCTTGCGATGCTCGACGAGTTGCTCGAGACATTCGGCCTCGGCCGCATACGGTCGTCGCAGTCACACGTCGTCGTTAAACTAGGCCAGGCCTGCCTGGCGGGGGGGCGCATCGAGCAGGCGCGCGTCCTCGCCGCTCGTGCCCTGTCGCTGACACGCGAGTGGGCCCTGCCTGGCTGGGAAGCCTACGCGCTTTGTCTCCTCGGTGAGGTCGAGACAAAAGGCGGGTCATCTGAGTTCGAGGAGGCCGAGGGGTACTACCGAGCAGCGCTCGCGCGCTCACAGGAACTCGGCCTGCGTCCGCTCGAGGCGGGCTGCTACCAGGGACTCGGCTTACTTTACCGGCAACATCACCGAGAACGCGAGGCACGAGAGCATCAAACGATGGCGACCACGATGCGCGATGAGATGAGCATGCGGACCTGACGGTCCCTCACCCGATTTCGGACACAGTCGCGGCAGGGCTTTCTCGTCGGCGCGGCGTGGTCGTCTTCAAGGTTGGGGATTGGAACCCGCGGTCTACCGAAAAGGGCCCGGCAATTCTCGCGTGCCGGCAACGTCCTCAGCGGCACGTTGGAGTCAAAAAATAGTCGGCGAAAACCGTCGCGCGTGCCGGCCTGACAGAGAGGCGACAATGGCAACGATCTTGATCACCGGATGTCGATCCGGCATCGGTTACGAGACGGCGCTCGCGTTCGGCCGCCGTGGCGACACGGTCTATGCGACGATGCGCGACCCATCGATCGATGACCGGCTTCGCGACGCGGTCGCGCGCGAATCGTTGCCCGTTGTCATTCGCGGGCTCGACGTCACCGATGACACCGCGATACGCGATGTCGTCGCCGGCATCGACGTGCTCGTGAACAACGCAGGCATCGGCTTCGTCGAAGCGATCGAGTAAGCCGACGAAGCGCGACCGCGACTCGTTTGGGAGACGAACTTCTGGGGCCCGATCCACCTTTCCAAGCCGTGCTGCCGTATATGCGCGCGCAGCGCGCCGGCGTGATAGTGAACCTTTCGACGTTCGGCACGCGCTTCCCTGGCGGCGGCTGGCTAGCGATGTACGGCGCCACGAAGCAGGCGATGAGCCGGATGAGCGAGTCGTTGAACGCAGAGCTTGTCGGGACCGGCGTGCGTGCCGTTGCGATCGAACCCGGAATGTTCGCGACCGAGATCTACGGCGATCGCAGGCGAGCGTCGATCGACCCGGCGTCGCCCTACGCCGCCGCGCTGGCACAAGCGGACGATAGAATCGCATCAGGAATCGCGAAAGGTGCGGATCCGGCGGCCGTCGCGCACGCGATTGTGGCGGCGGTCGACGATCCGACGACGCCGGCGCGCGTGCTCGTCGGTGAGGACGCGCTCGCGCGCTGTGACGAGTCTCGGCGTGCACTCATCAAGCAGTGGCGGGTCGAGCTCGGAAACTGACGAAAACTGCCGTCACCCGGACTTCACCCAGGAATTACCCAGGAAGTTGCTCCCAACGAGAGCCAAAGAGCCCCAAAGGCGACAACGCGCGAAGCGCTAATCTACGAGGTGTTGTTAGTGGCGCTTCGGCTGCAGTCTCAATTTGAAAAGGGCTCATAACCCAAAGGTCGCTGGTTCAAATCCAGCCCCCGCAACCAACGAACACAAAGGGTTACGGCGCAGGCCGTAGCCCTTTTGTGTCTCACTTCTCCGACAACTCTCCGAGAGGCGCAACCGAAGCTCATTGAGCGTTCGCCGTCCGAGTCGGTAGCGCGGTGACCGTCGCCGTCCGCGGCGCCGCTCGGTGGTATGCGGTCGTGCGCTGCATGGCCGATCGTAGGTCATCCTCGGCCACGATGTTGTAGCGATCGAACATGCTGCGCGTCACGTGGCCGGTGACCGCCATCGCCACGCGCTCGGGCACGCCGGCGCGAACGAGATTCCGCGCGGCCGTGCGGCGGAAGTCGTGCAAGAGCTTGGTCGGCACCATCACCGATCGGCCCTTGGCGTCGAGCACGGGCGCCCCTCCATCGTCCAGCTTCGGTCGGGCGCGGCCTGCCTTCGCACAGGCCGTCGCCCACGCCTTGCGAAAGTCCACGATCGGCCGGCCCTGGCGATGAAACACGAGCTCGACGACACGCCGGGTGTCTCGCGCATCCTTGACCACGCGCGCCCGCGTGGTTGCAGCAGAACATGCCTCAGAGACATTTGGTGTACAGGAGCCCACACGAGCACCGAATGCACGATAGGCTGGAATGAAGAGCAGGCAACCGGACATTGGTGCGGGCATCGTCGTCTTTCTACGTGGAACCCACTATTGGCGGCACACGTTTCGAGGGCGAGAACGGGCGATTGAGAGGAGGACATTGGCGGAATGAACATTTATGAGTTGAACGCGGTAGGGCTCACGCGCCTGCTGGGGGAGACGGAACTCCAGCGGGTGCGGATCCTGGCCCGGCTGCATCCGCCTGCGCCAGTGACGACGGCCCCCGCACCCGTCGCGACTCGTGGAGCGGCGCTGACGATCCGCCAGGCCGCTGCACGTCTCCACGTGAGCCCAGCAACCGTCCGGCGGTTCATCGCGTCTGGCAAGCTGGCTCACTTCCGTATCGGCACGCGCAATCTCCGTGTGCCCGAGTCGGCGGTGGCGAAGCTGGAACGGGGAGCGGCGTGAACGTCAGCTCTGTTCACTCCACGGTCGAGGAGTACTTCCCCAAGCTGTGGCCTGCCGTGGACGTCGGATTGGCAACGTGCGCCACGCTGTTCCTCGCCGACAATACCAATCCTGTAGCCCTAATTTACGAAGGGCCACCCGCGTCGAGCAAAACGACCGTGGCCGACATGTTCGCCGGGCACCCGCTCTGCTACCGCTCGGACAACTTCACCCCGGCTGCATTCGTGAGCCATGCGACAGCCCTCGCCGTGGAACGGCGTCGCGACGAGCACCGCCCGAGTCGCCGGAATGAGCTCGCGGTCACTGACCGCCGTCTTCGGGCCGCGCTTCGCCCGGCGGACCGGCGCGCCGGGCGCGGCCGCCATCGCCAGGTACATCGTCGAGCGCGGCATGCGCAAGGCCGCGCAGATCGGGTCAGCGGATACCGCCGACCCGTGCCGGGACTCACGGCACGTCTCATCGCCGCTGCTTCTTCCACTCGTCCGCGAGCCCCTTCTATGAAAGCTTGTGTCAAGCCCCTTCGCGTATCGTCGCTTCTTCTCTCCTTCTCGCCTCGACTTCCAGCCTCAGGATCTCGAGGATCACCCTTCTATTCGCGGCCCTTCATGGCCCGCAGGCAGCTGTTGGATCCTCGGACTCCCTATCCTTTTTTCGGAACGCGCGCCGGGATCATCCCGATGCCGTTAGGGGCTCGGAGGGCAGTCCGAAGAAGCCGTCCATTCCCAATCCTCTCGCTCATCGGCTTACGGTACGGGCGCTCCTGACTCAGCACTCGATGAATGATCGTCAGCAGACGTCGAGCGGTGGCCACCTTCGCGGGATTCGACCCCTTTCGGTGACGCAGGCGCTCGTAGTAGGCACGCAGCTCGGGAGGGCTCTTTACCGCGGGTCGGACCGCCTCGACCATTGCCCAGCGGAGCCACTTGTTACCTTGCTTCGTCAGCCGCCCGTGAAAGACCTTGCCTCCCGAGGCTAGACAGAAGGCACCAGCCTCGCATACGCGCAGAGTTTCTCGGGCATGGCGAAGCGACGAATATCCCCGATCTCGTTGGCCACAAGCACCGAGAAGAATCGCCCGAGCCCGGGAATCGTGCGGACTCGGCGGACGTGCAGATCGCCCACGCTCAGGGAGCGGACTACGCCGTCACTCTCTGCAATACGCCCGCGAAGAGCGTCGAAGAGCGCCAGTTCCCGGTCCAGCAGCTGGCGCTCCCCGGGCGGGGTCCACCGTCCGCAACCAGGCCAGGCCGACTTGGCCAAAGAGATCGCTAACGTCCCTCCCCCGAGGAATTGGTAACCGTGACTTTCTGATCTACGGCGGTCGCTTCGGTAACCGAAGTTTTGAGTCGATGCGCCCCGTTGACATCGACCGGCGATTGGCGTTAGTCGGAGATCACGCAGCACCCACGTCCGTGTCCGAAGAGGAGGTGAACGTCCGAACGGCGAGCGAGTGAGCAAGCGAACGGGAGCAGCACAGCCCTCAGGAGGCGACCCATGGAGTTTAACGTCTTCGAGTACTTCAAGGGGTACCAGCGCACCTCCCCCGGCCCCCTGACTCCGGAAGAGCAGGGGACGCGGTTCTTCCTCGGCGGACCCCTGGGCGAGCGCATCGGCGAGCGCGTCGATGCCTACGCGGCCCGCGCCGGCCTGTCGCGGCGCAGCTTCATCGGCACCGCGTCCGGCTTCGCCGCCGCAATGCTCGCGGTGAACCAGATCACCGGCATGAAGTTCTTCGAGGTCGGAGAAGCCGAGGCCTACGACCTGGTGGCGGCCGCCGAGGTCAAGGTGGCGCGCAAGGCCGGCACCGACTTCATCGTCGACGCCCACAGCCACATCTGCACCCGCAAGGACGGCTACATCCCCGGCGTCAACACCAGCGAGAAGGGCATGTGGTTCGTCCAGCTCCTGGACGACCTAGGCAAGGCCATGGGGCTGCCCAACGGCACCAAGGACATGACGCCGGAGAACTTCGGCAAGCTGATCCTGGAGGGCAGCGACACCAGCGTCGCCATCTTCAACCCGTTCGGCTTCCGCGAGGACTACGGCGGCAAGGACATGATCCCGATCGAGGAGCAGGTCGAGGTCAAGCAGCGCTGGCCCGATCGCACGCTCATGCTGGGCGGCGGCCTCACGCCCAACCAGGGCCTCAGCTTCACCCTGGAGCGGCTGCAGATGTTCGTGGAGAAGTACCAGATCTCCGGCCTCAAGCTGTACACGTTCGACGCCACGCCCAAGCGGGGCTGGTGGTTCGACGACACCAAGCTGGCCTATCCGATCTGGGAGCGCTGCCGCAAGCTCGGCATCAAGAACATCGGCTGCCACAAGGGCATCCCGTTCGGCCAGTTCATGGCCCGCTACGCCCACGCCGAGGACTTCGACGCGGTGGCCGACGATTTCCGCGACCTGAACTTCATCGCCTACCACTCGGCCTGGCCGTACCACGCCGAGATCGCCGCGCTCAAGGG
>Ga0075433_10005074_pt1 | contig 10323 bp, 9 predicted proteins | sample RhiMethybrSRZTD2_FD_75299 | JGI IMG/M metagenome (GOLD analysis project Ga0075433, IMG submission 75299) | Populus rhizosphere microbial communities from Tennessee, USA - Rhizosphere MetaG P. TD hybrid SRZTD2 | ecosystem: Host-associated > Plants > Roots > Rhizosphere > Soil | place: USA... | reverse complement strand
CCGAGCGCCTTCTCGATCGCCGGTCGATCGAGACCGTCGACCACGATCTCGAGCACCGAGTTGGCGTCGTGTGGTACCTCGGTCACCACACCGTCGCGGCCACGGAGCGTCGGGCAGAACGCATCATTGGTCGATGCGATCATGTTCTTGTATTTCTTCGCGCCGACCTTGCTGCCGGCGCGGACGATCCCGCCCGGGAACGGAAGAATGACGCCGCGCACCGCGCGCATCGCGGCCACCGCCGACTCTGCGCCGGCGAGCGCCGCCTGCTGATCGCGCGCGAGCAGCAGCAGGTTGCCGCCGCCGATCGCCTTCTGGACGCCGAACGCTTCCTGCACGAGGAACTCGCCTTCCATCACCGGTATACGCCAGAAGCGTTGGCCGCCGACGACTTTGCTGGCCTGGAACTTATCGCCGAAGTGACGGAGCGCGCCGCCGACGATCACGCGCTCGGCCGCATCCGGCAAGCCGTCGTAGCAGGCCGTGGTCGGACACGTGAGTACGGTCTGCCCGATTCGATCGATGAGCTGACGTGTCAACCCGTCCGCATCGAATCCGAACAACAGTACGCTGACACCAGGCCTCGAGTCTGGCGTCTCTTCTGGACTCAGCTCAGCTTCGATACCCGCTTCGACCTTGCAGCCGATGACGGAGGTCGCAAACCCGGTGAGCGATTGCGCTGCCGTGCGCGCCCATGCCGGCGTCTGCGCCGTGATGATGATCCGCGCCGCACGCATGCCGAAGGCCTCGGCAAAGGTGTCGACGATCCTCACGCCGCGCCTTTCAATCACGGCCTTCCGCTCATCACTCATAGCTTCTAGTGGACCGTTTCAACTGGAAGAGTACCGAGGCACAACCAGCCTCGACGGCGGTCCAGCGGCCGCGACAACGGAGCGGCCCGTCCTGACTCGCCATTCATGTTCCAGTAGTGTACCTGTTCCGCACAGATGGATTCGTGTAGTGTGGTCGTGTGAGTCGCACGTCGATCGCGATCGTCATCCTGCTGGCCACATTTTCTGTGCAAGCGCAGGAGCGGCCGCTGCCGGACCTGAAGGTCTTCATGCCGGAGGTCAAGAAGCGTCTGCAAACGGATCAATCGCTGCAGAGCAGCTACAGCTACGTCGAGACGCGCCGCGAGCGCAAGCTCGATGGAAGCGGTCGCGTGACGAACGAGTCGGTCAAGGTGTTCGAGAACTATCCAGGACTTCCTGGCGAGCCGCGGTGGGAGCGATCGATCTCCGAGGACGGCAAGCCGGTGCCCGCCAAGGATCTCGAGAAGCAGGATCGCGAGCGCCGCGAGAAAGCCGAGGAGTACGCGCGGCGATTGCAGACTCAGCCTGACAAAGAGCGTGCACGCGAGACCAAAGAATGGGAGAAGTATCGGAAGGAGTTTGCGGACACCGTGGACGACGTCTTTCGCGTCTACGACATCCGCATGCTCGGGCGAGAGCGCATCGACTCGCACGACACCATTCACTTCACACTGACGCCGCGGCCGAATGCCAACCCGCAGACGCGCGACGGCGGAATCATGCGCCACTTCACGGGCAACGCGTGGGTCAGCGAATCGGATTACGAGCTCGTGCGCCTCGATGTCGAAGCGGTCGATACGGTGGGCATCGGCCTCGGTCTGCTCGCGCGCGTCGGCAAGGGCGCGCGGATCGACTTCGAGCGCCGGAAAGTCAATGGCGAGGTGTGGCTGCCGGCCACCGCGAGCTACAGCTTCAATGCCCGCGTCGCGCTGCTGAAGATGCTGCGCCGGAACGCGACGCTGGAATTCTCCAACTACCGCAAGTTCACGGTCGACACGTCGTCGACGTTCTCACGCCCGTCGCAGTAGAGCGCAGGCTTAGCCTGCGCGATCGCGATGCGGGGGCGTAAAGCCCCCGCTCTCCGGGGCTACTTCAAATGCTTGTTCACCAGCTTCGTCATCTCGAACATGTTGACGGTTCCCTTGCCGCCGAACACAGGCTTGAGCGACTCGTCAGCCTTGATCATCCGCTTGTTCTTGGCGTCCTGCAGCTTGTTCTTCTTGATGTAGGCCCAGAGCTTCTTGGTGACCTCGGTCCGCGGAATCGGCTTCGAGCCGACGACTTCAGCCAGCGCCGGACTCGGCGTCATCGCCTTCATGAACGCGGCGTTTGGCTTTCGCTTCGCGGCCTTCTTCTTCGCTGTCTTCTTAGCCATCTGATCTCCTTTAAAGATCTCTCACAGAGAAGTGGTCACCCTGGGTGATTCACGCCTTGCGTCATCGTCGCATCCTCTGATCCGGTTTGCACGAGGAAAACGACGCCCTACTTGCGGCCGAGCGATGCGCGGATGTCGGCCACGCTCGTCAGCCGGTCGGGATTGAGCGTGTGCACCGACAGGAGCCGCTCCGGGTCCAGCTTCAGCCGCTCGATGTTGTCGAGGAACACCATCGTGCCGACCACCGGCGGGTTCGGCACCGGCGCATCCGCGGTCGGCAGGTTGAACATGTCTGCGTACGCGAGGATCTTCTCCTTCGGCAGATAGGCGACCATCAGGCCGTCGGCATGCGGCAGTCCCTTGATCACATGGATTTCCACGGTCCGCGTTGCGTCCTGAAAGACGCGCTTGTCGCCGGCGATGCCTTCGATCTTCGGCTTCTTGCCAGACTTCGACATGGAATCGGGCGCGAGCGTGCGCGGCGCGCTCAACGCTTTCATGAAGAAGTCACGATCAGTCTCGTGCGTGACGATGGTGATGCCCTCGGCGACGGCCGCGGGCAGGCCGCTGGTGTGATCGAAGTGGTGATGCGAGATCACTCCATAGCGAATCGGCTTGTTCGGAATCGCCTTCTTCGTCTCGGCAATGATCGCCTGGGCGCGAGCCTCGTTCTGCGGACCCGGCTCGAACAGCAGGATGTGATCGGCAAACTCCACGGCGAGCGCGTTGTAGGCGTTGGCCGAAGGGTTCTGCCCGATGCGATACACACCGTCGGCGAGTTTTTCCGATGTGGCCACCGGCGGCGCGGCCGCGCCACCGCGTCCTCCGCCCGGCGCACCACCGCCAGGTGCGCCGCCCCGTCCCGCGGCGGGTGGCGGCGGTGTGACAAGCTGCTGGATGTTGGCCGGGTTTACGTTGATGCCGAGTATCTGCGCTTCGAACGTCGGCCATCCCGCACGCTTCTGGACGATGTCGGTGGGGTATTTCACGCCGTTGGCATCGCGATAGTGCGTGTACTCGTTCTCGACGAGCATGTCGCCGAACACCGGATTCTCGATCCAGGTATCGACCTTCTCGACCAGCTTGGTGGCGGGGTTGATGTAGCCGATCACCTTGTACGCGACGCCGGACGGTGCCTTCTGCGTCGTGTTCCAGGTGACGACGTTGTATCGCGTGCCGCCGACCGTCTGCGATTTCACGGTGGCGTTGTTGGCCGCCGCACCCTTGAGGAATCCCCACGGCGTCGTCCAGATATCGAGCTGCTGCGCCCAGGCCGTATTCTGCGTCGTGATGTTCTGCTGTCCCGCCGCGAGCGCAGCGGCGCCGCCGGTCACCGGAACCGCATAGGTCTGCCACGTGGCGCGCGAGAGCGAGTTGGCGAAATCGATCGAGCGTGAGTAGTCGTTGATGTTCGTACGCGGCCAGGGCATGTTGGCGTTGTTGTTCTGCCCGAGGTTGAAGTTGGCGCCCGAGCCGTAGAACGTGATGGACGTCAGAGTCTCAGCGCCCATCGCCTTGGACGCGTTGGCAATCACGGTCTTGGCGTCCTGAGCCGCCGCTGTCGACGATAGGAACCCCGCGATGGCGATGGCAGCCACCCACGTTCTCGTCATGATCTCCTCCGATGCACCGCTCTGCGCGACGCTGCGCGAATTCTGGTCGCTAAATTTATTTCGTCGCGCGTCCTGGCTCAAGCGTTTTCACCATGATCTCCGCGTCGACGCGCGCCGCGCGCGCGGCCAGCGCCGCTTCGCATTGCCGAACGTCGTCGCCGACGGCAAACACGGTGCAGATCGGCTGGCCTCGTGCGATGTGCTCGCCGGGATGCGGCACGTCGCGCATGGTTGGATCGATCGCGCGCGTGCGTGTGTCACCGACGATCGAATCCTCGCGCGCGAACACGATCGCCTTGCCGTATGCGCGGCGCGTCCGCCGCGCCGAATTCAGATCGAATGTCGGCAGCTCGCCGCGCGCACACGCCGCCGCATGGAGTCCGAATACCGACAGGCCGTAAGCGAGTTCGACCAGCTCCATTGACGAGGACCATCGCGGGTTCACTTCGATTGCGTACGCCTGTCGGTTGCGCACGATCAAGTCGATGCCGTTCACACCGACCAGTTGAAACTCCTCGGCCACAGACTGGGCCAATCGATAGGCGAGGCTCGTTATGAGGTCGATCTCGGTGTCGCCCGAGGGGGCGAGGATGTTGCCGCAATAGCGATACCCCGACGCTCCGAACGCGGGCTCGCCTATCAGCTGCCGCGAGAGGCCGAGAGGAACCGCGCGACCGGCCGCGGCCACGAAGACGATGGAGGCCGGAGTCCCAGGAATCAACTCCTGCAGGTAATACCCTCGCGGGATCCGCGCCTCACTGGTCCATCTGCGAATGCCGCGACCGCCACCGGATCGCAGCGGCTTCAGCAACAGTTCGGGGGCAGGCCCGGGGGCAGGCCTCGGACCAGGCCTGGGGTCAGGCCTCGGGCCAGACCCCAGACTCGGGGTCGCGAACCCGCGTCGTTTCAAGGCATCCGCAAGCAGAAACGGATCGCGCACGCGACGCAGCACCTCCGGTGAGTTGCCCCACAGGGTGCGACCGGCTGCAAGCGACCGGACGGCGTGCGGGTGATTCTCGAAGCTCGATAAGTACGCGACAGCATCGGCCTCTACCGAGCGGGACGCGCGTGCCGCCGCTCGCGCCGTGAACGGCACCCCTACGTCGCGCGGCAGAGAGATGACGCGAACAGACGGATGCTGATCGAGATCGCCGTAGCCGTCGAACGACGTGACGTCATACCCCGCGCGTGCAGCCGATTCCGCCGCGGCGCGTGTCGAAGCGCCGGCGACGATCACGCGGTTCATTCGGACAGTCCAAGACGAGCCAGCGCTTCCGCAGGCGTGATCAGGTGCAGATGATCGACGACTGTACCTGATGCCTCGCGAATGCCGAGCGTGTCGACCAGCGCCGCCGAGCGGCCGCCCGCAAGACCGTCGGCAATGAGTGCGGCACCTTGTGCCGCGCGACTGGCCTCGCGCGCGAACCCTACGAGAGGCCAGACTGACGCGTGTGGCGCGATACCGGCCAATCCGCGCGTGAGCTCCCCTGCGACGCGAGGATGTGTCGTGGCCCGTCCAGACAGGATCACGTTGTGCGCCTCGGGGGCGCTCACCAGCAGCGCTGCCACCGCTTTAATCGCGCTCTCGATGAATGCAGAAAACGCCAACTGCGCGCGCGGGGTGGTGGCCGCTGCGAATTCGTCGAAGGATGCGTCTTCCATGTCGGCGATCGTCGACGCGCCGCCGCGAAACAACATGCCCTTGGCGATGGTTCCGGCAAGAAAGGCCACTTCCCCGTCCAACGCACCGACGGCATGCGCTCCGATCGGCCCCGACGAGCCCCCGACACCGTCGACGATCCGCCCGTGATCGATTGCCACGGCGGCGCTGAACGCTCCTCCGAGCTCGAGCAGGATGACGCTCACCTCAGTCGGTTCGGCTCCTTCGCGTGAGCCGTACTCCGAGATCGCCAACGCCGCCGCGCACACTTTGTCGGCGGTCCCCATGTCCACGCGATTGACCTTGCGGTGAGCGGGGACGGAAGCGAGATGAATCACGCCTGGAGTGAGCACGACAGGCAGCGATGAGGCGGCCAGCATGCGCATCAACGAGGTCAGCCCTCGAATGCCGCCGGACTCGCCTCCCGCCGAGAGATATGCCAGCCGCAGGTCGGCTTCGCTGAGATCTTGCGCGTTGGTGAGCGGCAGACCGTATCCCGACGGTCCGGCGATCAGATCGACGGCACCGGCGCGTGCGAGCTCGTCGAGGATGAGTGCAGGAGACGCGAGCGCGTCGGCGGTGGGAATCGATCGATCGAGAAAGAGCCCGCCGTCTTCGATGCCGCAAAGGCTGATGCTGATCGTGCCGGGATCGATCCCAATGACGCGCGGCACTTACTTCTTCAGCAATTCGGACGCGATGTCGGAGATGCTTTCCACATCGAGCACCTGATCGTTCTTCTCGAAGAGTCGCGCGATGCAGGCCTTGTGGATCTTCATTTTCAGATTGCCGACACCGAGCGCGCCGAACGTGACGACGCCTCCGCGGTCGGCGCCGTTGTCCATCACGTCGATGCCTTCGATACCAAGGGGTGGGACCGCATTGATGTCGGCGGCCGCCTTCAGGCTCGAGCGACCCATCCACGCATCCTTCGGCACCATGCACACACTGGCCGCGCCGGCATTCAGCAGAAGCTCGGCGCCTTCCAGCGCCTTCGCGGCGCCGGATGCGTCGGTCATCGTCAGTTCGTGAACGGTGCCCCCGAAGCGCTGCTGAATCTGAGCTGCGACCGTGCCACCTGTCGTCCGGCGCGTCGTGATCGTGACCTCCGCGCCCGCCTTCGCCATCAGCCCCGCCGCGCGCGTGCCGACCGGCCCCGAGCCCGCAGTGATGATCCCGCGCCGGCCCTGCAGCGAGCCGACCGCCTGCTGGAGCTTTGCCACTGCTGCGACTGCGGTCGTATTCGAGCCGTTCGAGTCGAGCATCACCGACACACGCATCGGTCCGAAGAACGCCTTCTTCACCGCGGTAAGCAGACGCTCGCCGGCGGCCATGTCCGTACCACCGATGAAGATCGCCGTGTTGTGCAGGTCTTTGGGACCGCGCGTGAAGATGCAGCCGTGAACGAGATCGCGAACGTCGGCTTCGGTGATTCCGCCGTAGCTCATGATTTCGGCGCCCGCATCGTAGGCGACAACCTGATCGAACACACTCGGATGCGGCGAGGTATCGAGTTGGAGGAGAAGCTTACGCACGTGTCAGTGTAGGCCGGGTCTTGTTCTTCAGACCCGGCGTCAGAGAGACCGGGCTCTTGGATGAGCCCGGCCCTTCCCAAGAACTACTTCGGGCTGAACGGATGCTTCGCCGTCTTCGCGCCGGCGATGACGTCGTTGACCGCCGGCTTCTTGCCGAGTGCCCGCGCGATCGACTCCTTCGTCGCCTGGTAGTTGTAGTCGAAGATCTTCTTGTCGTCCGCGGCTTCCCAGTGAATGAACACACCCACGAGGATGCAGAGATCGTCGGCCTTGTCGCGCGGAATCACGCCCGCCTCGACCGAGTCGACGACGGCGCGGGCGACGGCGGCCTGGGCCGGGCCGAACATCTGCACGGCCTGCTTGGCGCCCTTGATCGTGACCTTGTTGAAGAGCAGTGTGTCGGGCTTGGCGGGGAGATTCGGCGCGACCACCGCGAGCAGGGTGGTGAACCCGTCCTTGTTGTTCGCGAGCGCATTGCAGAACGCGGTGCCAGCCGGCCCGGTCTTCGACCCGATGATCAGATCGATATGCGCGACCTCGTTGCCGTCGCCTACCAGCGACTCGCCGAGAAAGAAGTCCGCTGCCATGTCGAAGAACTCCTGTCTTGAAGACGCAGTGTCCGGCCTGAGCCGGACCTCCGTTGCTTGTGTAAGTAATGTCTGGGGCGCGGATGCGCGCCCAAAGCCCTGCGACTATATCAAAAGCAATGGAGAATTGGGCCGCTACGTACGGACGGGCGCGGTCGCGGGCGCAGAATGGGCACTTGCCCGCAGCGGACGGACGAGCAGCGTCAACACGAAGCCCACGGCGAGGAGACCGGCCAGCACGCGAAGCGGCGTGTCGTAGATATTGACGCGATCGGCCCCCGGAGGCAGCGCGGCCTTGGCGCGATTCGACAGTTCAGTGATGATCACCGGTCCGGCAATCGCGGCGGCCGACCACGCCGTCAGCAGCGCGCCATGGATGGCGCCGACGTTCTGCGGACCGAAGATGTCGGCGAGAAACGCCGGGATGGTGGCGAAGCCGCCACCGTACATCGTGAGAACCACGTAAAGCGCCGCCTGGAAGAGCCACCACTGTCCATTCGACGCCAGCGCAGGCATCAAAAGGAACAGCACTACTTGCACCACGAAAAACAGCGTGTAGGTGTTGCGGCGGCCGATGTAGTCCGACCCCGATGCCCACATGAACCGTCCGCCGGCATTGAACAGACTCATGATCGAGACGACCGACGCCGCTTCGAGAGCCGTGCGTTTGAACATGTCCTGCATCATCGGTGAGGCCTGGGCGAGGATGCCGATCCCGGCGGTGACGTTGATGAACAGGATGCCCCAGAGCAGATAGAACTGCGGCGTGCGGATCGCTTCGTCGCGCGACACGCTGCTCGTCGCGATCATCGGGTTGACCTTCACCGGCGGTGTCCAGCCAGCCGGCTTCCAATTGGGCGGAGGCACTTGCATGAGACGCGATCCGAGCAGCATCACGACGAGATAAATCGCCCCCAACACGATCACCGTGGTCGCGACGCCGACGAGGTTCATGAGGTACGCATTGAGATAACCGGCCACGAACGCGCCGCCTCCGAACCCCATGATCGCCATTCCGGTGGCCATGCCGCGCCGATCGGGAAACCACTTCACCAGCGTGCTGACGGGCGAAATGTATCCGAGACCGCAGCCGATGCCGCCGACGATTCCCATGCCGAGAAACACGAGCACCGATTGCCGAATCGCGAGCCCGACGCCGCCGATGAGAAGGCCGGTGCCGAAGAACAATGCCGCCGCAGTCGCCGCGACGCGAGGCCCGCGGCGCTCGACCCACGGGCCACCGAACGCCGCGCTCAGACCGAGCAGTGCGAGCGCCGTCGTGAAGGTCGTATACGGGGGGCTGAACCACCAGGGCGCATCGGGGAAGAGCGCCTGAATCGGCCGATTGAACACGCTCCATGCGTACACGGAACCGATGCAGATATGGACGAGGACCGCCCCGATCGGGATTTTCCAACGGTTCATGCGCGGATTATAGACAGTGTCGGCCGGGTCTTCAGACCCGGCGTCATGAGAGCCGCTTCAAGATAGCGTTCCCCGCGTCTCGCGTACCCAACGCTCCTCCCACGTCGCGCGTCGTCTCGCGCGCGTGGACGGCATCTTCAACCGCGCGCTCGATGCACGCAGCGTCTTCCTTGCGGCCGAGAGTTTCGAGCATCAACGCCGCCGAGAGAATCGCGCCGATCGGGTTGGCGACGTCCTTGCCGGCGAGGGGCGGCGCCGAGCCGTGCACCGGCTCGAACATCGAAGTGCGGCCAGGGTGGAGGTTCGCCGATGCGGCCATGCCCAAGCCGCCCTGCAGCGCACCGCCGACGTCGGTGATGATGTCGCCGAAGAGATTGTTCGTCACGATCACCTGAAACTGACCGGGGTCCTGCACGAGCATCATCGCCAGCGCGTCGATGTAGTAGTGGCGGCTCGGCACATCGGAATAGATCGAGGCCATGTCGCGGAACACGCGCTGCCACAGCGCGTGCCCTTGGGCCATCGCATTGCTCTTGTCGGCCATCGCGACGCGCAGCCCGCGGCGGCGCGCGAATTGAAACGCGTATTCGATGATGCGCCGCACGCCCTTGTAGGTGTTGATCTCTTCCTGCACCGCGATCTCGTCGTCGGTGTCGGGCTTGAACCGGCCACCGACGCCGACGTAGACACCCTCGGTGTTTTCGCGGAAGACCACGAAGTTCACATCGGATCGGGTGCGATCCTTCAACGGGCACAAGCGGTCGTCGAGCAGTCGCACCGGCCGGTAGTTGACGTAGAGATCGAGCTCGAAGCGCGTGCCGAGCAGGATGTCGCGGGCGTGTCGATTGTCGGGCACGCGCGGATCGCCGAGCGCGCCGATCAGAATCGCATCGAACGATCGCAGCGTGTCGTAGCCGTCGGCGGGGATCGTTTCGCCAGTGGCGAGATAGTGGTCGGCGCTCCAAGGCAGATGATGAAGCTCGAGTCCGCCGAGTGCGTTGAGAATCGCGACGGCCTCGGCAATCACCTCTTTGCCGATGCCGTCGCCGGGTATGACGGCGACGCGTGTGGACAACGAGCTGATTCTAGCGTTGGCGCACGCCGGGTCTAAAGACCCGGCCTACACTGCCGCTAAGCGCTTCGAGACGGTGTAGGCCGGGCCGGTTGGAGGCCCGGGCGTGATCTCGCGAGGTACCTAGAATCTCGCGCCGAACGAGAACATGAACGTTCGGGGCGTCGTCCACGAGAACTGGTCGACCTGCGTACCGAAGTTCGGCCGCTTTGCCCAGTTCACGCCTTCGACCGGCGTCTGCGTG
>Ga0075433_10005072_pt1 | contig 10324 bp, 5 predicted proteins | sample RhiMethybrSRZTD2_FD_75299 | JGI IMG/M metagenome (GOLD analysis project Ga0075433, IMG submission 75299) | Populus rhizosphere microbial communities from Tennessee, USA - Rhizosphere MetaG P. TD hybrid SRZTD2 | ecosystem: Host-associated > Plants > Roots > Rhizosphere > Soil | place: USA... | reverse complement strand
AGAAGCTCCGACGGGAGCCCGGCGGGAATGCCCGGCGGCTCTCCCGCCAGCGGTGCTTCCGCGAGCGAGAAGGCGGCCGGCGGCTGGCCGATCAGCAGCGCGATCGCGTGCTCGAGCTGCGCACGCTGAACGCCCACGTCGATCGCCTGGGCCTCTGTGCTCCGGAGCTGAGTCTCCGCCTGGAGGACGTCGGCCCGGGACACCACGCCGCTCGCATACCGGTTCTGGGTCAGCGTGAGCGTCTCCTGGTAGACGGCCGCCGTCGCCTCCAGGAGCTGCTTCTGTGCATCGAGCGTTCGAAGCTCGAAATAGTCCTGCGCGAGCTCGGCCTGGACGCTGAGGCGCGCGGTCTCCAGATCGCCGGCGCTCGCCTGCGCCGCGGCCCGGTTGGACTCGACCTGGCGGCGAATGCGGCCCCACACGTCCAGCTCCCACGACACGTCGAGCGGCAGCGTGTAATTCGACCGGGCTCCGGGCGGCCCGCCGACGGTGATCGGCACGTTCCCCGACGACCGCGAGCGTGAGACGCCGACGCCGGCGGTGATCTGCGGGAAGAGGGCGGCCCGCGCCTCGCGCACGAGCGCACGCGCTTCGCGGAACTGCGCTTCGGCCACCGCCAGATTCTGGTTCGAGACGCTGACGCGCGATTCGAGCGCGCTCAGCTCGGGATCGGCGAAGATCTCCCACCAGGCGCCGCGAGGAATCTCGTCCCGCGGCCGCGCCGGCTTCCAGCCCTCGGCTTCCTTGTAGCCGTCGGTGACGATGACCGACGGCCGCGCGTAGTCCGGGCCGACCGCGCAGCCGGCCGGCGCCAGGACCGCCGCGACGACGACGAACGCCCTGGCGATTCGCGCGCCGACCGCCGAGTGTCTCATGGCCGGGCTCCGCCGAACGCCGGGTCAGGGCGAAGCCGCCCGGCCGGGCGCCGGCGGCCGAGCCAGAGCTGGACCCGATCCAGGTAGAGGTACACCACGGGGGTCGTGTAGAGCGTCAGGAGCTGACTCACCAGAAGGCCGCCCACGATCGCGATGCCGAGCGGCCGCCGCAGCTCCGAGCCGACGCCGGTCCCGAGCGCCAGCGGCACCGCGCCCAGCAGCGCTGCCATCGTCGTCATCATGATCGGGCGGAAGCGCAGCCGGCACGCCTGGTGGATGGCGTCGAGCGGGCGCTTGCCCTCGCGGCGCTCGGCCTCGAGCGCGAAGTCGATCATCATGATCGCGTTCTTCTTCACGATGCCGATCAGGAGAATGACGCCGATCACGGCGATCACGCTCAGATCGGTCCGGCAGATCCGCAGCGCCAGGATGGCGCCCACTCCCGCCGACGGCAGTGTCGACAGGATGGTGAGCGGATGCACGTAGCTCTCGTACAGCACGCCGAGGACGATGTAAACGGCCACCAGCGCCGCCGCGATCAGCAGGGGCTCGTTGGCCAACGAGGCCTGGAACGCCAGCGCCGTTCCCTGAAAGCTCCCGCCGATGCTCGAGGGCAGGCCCAGCTCTCGCACGGCGCCCTGGACGGCCGTCACCGCGTCACCCAGCGAGGTGCCGGGAGCCAGGTTGAACGACAGCGTCACCGAGGGAAACTGCCCGAGATGGTTCACCGCGAGCGCCGTCGACGTGGGCTCGTAGCGGCTGAACGCGCTGAGCGGCACCATGGCGCCGCCGGCGCTGCGCACGTAGACGTCGCGCAGGGTCTCCGGGCGCTGCCAGAAGCGCGGGTCGACCTCCATGACGACGTGGTACTGGTTCAGCGGCGTGAACAGCGTGGACACCTGACGCTGGCCGAACGCGTCGTACAGAGTATCGTCGATGAGCTGCGCGGTGACGCTCAGGCGCGATGCCGTGGCGCGATCGATCACGATCGAGGACTGGCGCCCGCGGTCTTGCTGGTCGCTGTTCAGGTCGGCCAGCTGCGGTAACGCGCGGAGCCGCTCGGTGACCCGAGGGCCCCAGGCGAGGAGATCCTCGAGATCGTTGCTCTGGAGCGTGTACTGGTACAGGGCCGCGCTGGCCTGCCCACCCACGCGGATATCCTGGACGGCCTGGAAGAAGGTCGGCGCGCCCGCGACTCCGGCCAGCGGCCCGCGCAGCCGCGCGATCACCTGGTCGGCGGTGAGCTTCCTCTGCGGAAGGGGCTTCAACGCGACGAAGAGGCGCGCGGTGTTGGTGGTGGCCCCGCCGCCTCCGCCGCCGGCGGCGCCCGTGAAGCCGATGACGCTCTCGACCGCCGGGTCGCGCCCGACGATGTTCACCACTTCGGTGAGCTTCTGCTCCATGGCCTGGAACGAGATGTCCTGCGCGGCGCGAATGGTGCCGGTCAGCCGGCCGGTGTCCTGCTGCGGGAAGAACCCCTTCGGGACGACGACGAAGAGATAGACATTGACGGCCATGGTGAGGACCGTCAGCAGGAGTACGCCGCGCGGATGCCGGAGCACCCAGGCGAGGCTCGCGTCGTATCGGGAGAGGAGTGCGTCGAAGCCGCGCTCGCACAGCCGGGCCACGCGGCCGGGGCGGCCCGTGGACGGCCTCAGCAAGGTTGCGCACATCATCGGCGTCGTCGTCAGCGACACGAGGAGCGAGACCCCGATCGCCGCGGAGAGCGTCACGGCGAACTCCCGGAACAGGCGGCCGACCATGCCGCCCATCAGCAAGATCGGGACGAACACCGCCACCAGCGAGACGCTGATCGACAGCACCGTGAACCCGACCTCGCGAGCGCCGAGCATCGCCGCCTCACGGGGCGTCAGCCCCGCTTCGCGGTGCCGGCTCACGTTCTCCAGCACGACGATGGCGTCGTCGACGACGAAGCCCGTCGCGATGGTCAGCGCCATGAGCGAGAGGTTGTCCAGGCTATAGCCGAGGAGGTACATCACGCCGAAGGTCGCCACGAGCGAGACCGGGACCGCGACCGCCGGGACGAGCGTGGCCCGCACGCTCCGCAGGAACACGAAGACGACGAGCGTCACCAGCATGGCCGAGATGACCAGCGTGCGCTCGACCTCACGCAGCGAGGCGCGGATCGTCGTGCTGCGATCGAGGACCACGGACATGTCGATGGCGGCGGGAATGGACGCCCGCAATGCGGGGAGCGCGCCGCGGACCCGGTCGACCGTGTCGATGATGTTGGCGCCCGGCTGCCGGAAGATGACCAGGAGCACCGAGGGCCGGCCGTTCACGAGCCCCAGGGTCCGGACGTCCTCGACCGAGTCGTCGACGCGCCCCACGTCCGCGAGACGTGTCGCCTGACCGCCTCGATAGGCGACGACAAGCGGCGCGTACTCCGACGCGCGGCGGAGCTGATCGTTCGTCTGGATCTCCCAGAACCGCTCGCTGTCGGTCAGCTCGCCGCGCGGGCGATTCACGGTGGTCGCGCTCAGCGCCGCGCGAACGTCCTCGAGGCCGATCCCGTACCGGTTGAGCGCGGCGGGATTCAGCTCCACGCGGACCGCCGGCAGCGAGCCTCCTCCCACGATCACCTGTCCGACACCCGGCACCTGTGAGAGCTTCTGCTGCAGGATGCTCGAGGCCGCGTCGTACATGCGCCCGCGGCCCAGCGTGTCCGAGGTGAGCCCCAGGATGATGACGGGCGCGTCCGCCGGGTTCACCTTGCGATAGGTCGGATTGCCCGGAAGCGTCGGAGGCAGGTAGCCCCGGGCGGCGTTGATCGCGGCCTGCACGTCGCGTGCGGCCCCGTTGATGTCGCGGCTCAGGTCGAACTGCAAGACGATCGCCGTCGCGCCGAGGTTGCTCGTGGACGTCATCTCGGTCAGCCCCGCGATGCGCCCGAACTGCCGCTCGAGCGGCGCGGCCACCGAGGTCGCCATCGTCTCCGGATTCGCGCCCGGCAAGGTCGCCGCGACCTGGATCGTCGGAAAGTCGACCTGCGGCAGCGGCGACACCGGCAGGCGCCAGAACGCCAGGGCCCCGCTCAGCGCCAGGCCGATCGTCAGAAGGGTCGTCGCCACCGGCCGGTTGATGAAGAGCGCCGACACGTTCATCGCGCGCGGCGAGCGGCGCGGCGCGCCAGCCGATCGAACGCGAGGTAGACGACCGGCGTCGTGTAGAGCGTGAGCGCCTGGCTCACGATCAGCCCGCCGACGATGGCGATGCCGAGCGGCCTCCGCAGCTCGGACCCCACGCCCGTGCCCAGGGCCAGCGGCAAGGCCCCCAGCAGCGCCGCCATGGTCGTCATCATGATCGGCCGGAAGCGCAGGAGGCAGGCCTGGAAGATCGCGTCGGTCGGGCTCTTGCCCTCGCGACGCTCGGCGTCGAGCGCGAAGTCGATCATCATGATCGCGTTCTTCTTCACGATGCCGATGAGAAGAATCACGCCTATGAGGGCGATCACGCTCAGCTCGGACCGGCAGAGCAGGAGCGCCAGGATCGCGCCGACGCCGGCCGAGGGCAGCGTGGACAGGATCGTGATCGGGTGGATGTAGCTCTCGTACAGCACGCCGAGCACGATGTAGACGACGACCAGCGCCGCCAGGATCAGGAGCGGCTCGCCGACGAGCGCCGCCCGGAACGCCTGCGCCGTGCCCTGAAAGCTCGTCTGGATGCTCGGGGGCAATCCGAGCCGGTGTGTCGTCGCCTCGATGGCGGTCACCGCCGAGCCGAGCGAGGCGCCGGGGGCCAGATTGAACGAGAGCGTCACCGCCGGGAACTGCCGCTGGCGGGCGATGGCGAGGGGCGCCGTGGTCTCGGTGACCCGCGTGATCGTGTCGAGCGGCGCGGCCGCGGCGGCCCCCGGTACGGGGGACGCCGGCGAGGGCGCGGCTGTGCCGCGCACGTAGACGAACCGAAGCCCGGCCGGAGTCCGCCGGAACTCGGGCTTGACCTCGAGGATGACCCGGTACTGGTTCAGCTGTGTGAACATCGTGGACACCTGACGCTGGCCGAAGGCGTCGTAGAGCGTGTCGTCGATGAGACGCGGTGTGACCCCGAGCCGCGACGCGGTCGGCCGGTCGATCGCGAGCGCGAGGCCGAGCCCCTGGTCCTGCTGGTCGCTGCTCACGTCCGCGAGCTCCGGCAGCCCGCGGAGCGCGTCGCGCAGCTTCGGCGCCCACGCGTTGAGCTCGGCGCCGTCGGCATCCTCGAGGCTCAGCTGGTACTGGGTGCGGCTCACCCGGTCTTCGACCGTCAGGTCCTGCACTGGCTGCATGAACAGCGTGATGCCGTCGACGTTCGCGAGCGCGGGCCCGAGCCGTCGGATGACGTCGACCGCGCTCACCTTCCGCTCGGCCAGGGGCTTCAGGTTCACGAGGATCCGCCCGCTGTTCAGCGTGACGTTCGTGCCGTCGATCCCGATGAACGATGAGAGGCTCTCGACCGCCGGGTCCTGGAGGATCACGCGCGCCAGAGCCCGCTGCCGCGCCGCCATCGCCGGGAACGAGATCGATTGCGGCGCCTCGGAGATGGCCTGGATCACGCCGGTGTCCTGGACGGGAAAGAAGCCCTTGGGGACGACGACGTAAAGCCCGACCGTGAGGACGAGGGTGGCGACGGCCACCAGCAGGGTCGCCCGCTGGTGGCCGAGCACCCAGGCGAGCGTCGTGCCGTAGCCCGCGATCACCCGCTCGTACATCCGCTCCGACCAGCGGTAGAGGCGTCCCTGCCGCTCCGGCGGCGTGTGCCGCAGGAGCCGCGCGCACATCATCGGCGTCAGCGTGAGCGAGACGACGGCCGAGATGAGGATCGTCACGCCCAGGGTGATCGCGAACTCGCGAAACAGCCGGCCGACCACGTCGCCCATGAACAGGAGCGGGATGAGCACGGCGATGAGCGAGATGGTGAGCGAGACGATGGTGAACGCGATCTGCTCGGCGCCCTTGAGCGCGGCCTCCCGCGGCGGGTCGCCGGCCTCGACGTAGCGCGCGACGTTCTCGATCATGACGATCGCGTCGTCCACCACGAAGCCGGTCGCGATCGTGAGCGCCATCAGCGACAGGTTGTTGAGGCTGAAGCCGAGCAGCGTCATGGCGCCGAAGGTGCCGACGAGCGAGAGCGGAACGGCGACGCTCGGGATAACCGTGCCGGCCAGGGTGCGCAGGAAGAGAAAGACCACCATGACGACCAGTGCCACCGAGACGAGCAGCGAGAACTGCACGTCCTCGACCGAGCCGCGGATGGTCGCCGTCCGGTCGGTCAACACGGAGACCTGGACCGCCGAGGGCAAGGAGGCCCTGAGCTGCGGCAAGAGGGTCTTGATGCGGTCGACCACCTCGATCACGTTGGCGCCCGGCTGTCGCTGGATGTTCACGATCACCGCGGGCACGTCGTTCATCCAGGCCGCCTGGCGCACGTTCTCGGCGCCATCGATCACGTCGGCGACGTCCGACAGGGTGACCGGCGCGCCGTTGCGATAGGCGACGACCAGCGGCCGGTAGTCCCGGCTCACGAGGAGCTGGTCGTTGGCGCCGATGACCGCGGATTGCGCGGGCCCGTCGAAGCTGCCCTTGGCCTGGTTGACGTTGGCCGCCACCAGCGCGGCGCGCAGGTCCTCGAGGGTCAGTCCGTAGGCCGCCAGCGCAGCGGGGTTGGCCTGCACGCGCACGGCCGGCCGCTGGCCGCCGCTGATGGCGACCAGGCCCACACCCGGCAGCTGGGCGATCTTCTGCGCCAGCCGCGTGTCGGCGAGATCCTCGATCTGGGGCAGCGGAAGCGTCGTCGACGTCAGCCCGAGCGTGAGGATGGGCGCGTCCGCCGGATTCACCTTGTTGTAAACGGGCGGGGTCGGCAGATCGGACGGGAGCAGCGTGGAGGCCGCGTTGATCGCCGCCTGCACCTCCTGCTCGGCCACGTCGAGCCCGAGGTTGAGCGTGAACTGCAGAACGATCACCGAGCTGCCGCTCGAGCTCGTCGACGTCATCTGGTTGAGCCCGGGCATCTGGCCGAATTGGCGCTCGAGCGGCGCGGTCACGGACGATGCCACCACGTCCGGACTGGCCCCCGGATAGAACGTGATGACCTGAATGGTCGGGTAATCGACCTGCGGCAGCGCGGAGACCGGCAAGAGACGATAGGCGATGGCGCCGCCCAGGAAGATGGCCGCCATCAAGAGGGTGGTGGCGACCGGCCGCCGGATGAACAACGCCGAGGGATTCACGAGCTGCTCCGGAGCTGCGCCTGCACCCGGCTGCCGTCGCGGAGCCGCTCGGCCCCGTCCACTACGACCGCTTCACCCACGCTCAGGCCCTTCTCGATCGAGACGGTGTCGCCGTCGCTGATCGCGACGGTCACCGGGCGCGCCGCGACCGTTCCTTCGGACTGCACCACGTACACGAAGGCTCCGCGCGTGCCGCGCTGGATGGCGGCCGCTGGCACCACGGTAGCGCCACGCCTGACGTCCAGGCGCAGGCGCGCGTTGACGAACTGGTTGGGGAACAGCGCATGATCGACGTTGGGGAACTCGGCCTTCAGGCGGACGGTGCCGGTTGTGGGATCGACCTGGTTGTCGATGGTCAGGAGGGTCCCGACCGAGAGCCGCTGGCGCTGCTCGCGATCGTAGGCTTCGACCGGCAGCCGGGCCCCGTGCGCGAGCCGATCGAGCACGGATGGAATGCTGTCCTCGGGCAGGCTGAAGAGGACGCCGATGGGCGTGAGCTGCGTGATCACCACGATGCCGCCGGTGTCAGCGGCGTGGACGATGTTGCCCGGATCCACCAGGCGGAGCCCGACCCGGCCGGTGATCGGCGAGGTGATGCGGCAGTAGGCCAGGTTGACCCGCGCGCTCTCGACGAGCCCCTCGTCGTTCTTGACCGTGCCTTCGTACTGCCGCACCAGCGACGCCTGGGTGTCCAGCTGCTGGCGCGGCGCCGAATCCTGCGACCACAGCACCTGATAGCGCTCGAGATCGAGCCGCGCGTTCTCGAGCAAGGCCTGGTCGCGCGCCAGCTGCCCCTCGGCCTGGGTCAACTGCACGGCGAAGGGACGCGAGTCGATCTCGGCCAGGAGATCGCCTGCGCGGACCGTGTCGCCTTCCCGGAATCGGACGTCGATCAGCTGGCCGTCGACGCGGCTCTTCACGACGACCGTGTTGAGCGGGGTGACCGAGCCAAGGCCAGTGAGGTACACGCCCACGTCTTGTTGCCGCGCCGGCACCGCCACGACGGGAACGCGCGGTGCGGGCGTCGCACCGCGCGCGGCGCGCGCGCTTTCTAGCCTGGTCCAGGCGACGCACGCCACGGCGGCGAGGAGGACGAGGCCGGCCAGCGCGATCCATGAGCGGCGGAATCGCGCCGGGGAGCGCCGGCCCTCCCCGCCGGCCGAATCTGTCTCGGTCATCGCGCGCGACTAGGGCGCCGGCCGCGGAGCTACCGCTGTCCATCCTTCTGGGCAGCTCATGACGTACGGGTAGTACCCGTTGGCGCTCGGACAGTAGTACCAGTACTGCGGCGTGGGCTGTGGGGCCGGCGCCTCCGCGACGGCGGACGGCGGAATGTAGGGGTCGGGGTACGGATAGACCGGCGCCGGGTAGAAAAACCAGGAGCCGTCCACGATCCACCACCAGCCCAGACGGCCGAAGTGCTCGCCGTGAAACCAGCGGCCGCCACGCCACCGCCCGAAGTCTTCGTGGTGGAAGCGCGCGATGTCGCCGTGCCGCCAGTGTTCCACCTCGGCCCGGGCGGCCCCCGCGGAGCCCGGCACCACGAGCGCGACGACGCCGAGCGTCAGCGCGAACAGTAAGAAGGCCAGGCGCATCTCGCGGTGGAGATTCATGTCGCACCTCCACTCATCACCCTCGACCACGCCGGTGAGGCCTTCATGAATCCGGCGTGAGAACGATTTCATCTCGTTCTCACCCGATCCCCACTTGCGCGGGCGATTCACACATCGGAGGGCGCAGTGATGGAAACTCGGTGGTCGGCGCTGGCAGCGATCTGGTGCCTGGGCGTCGGGCTCGTGGTCTCGCCAGCCGGCGCCATGGCGCCGGAGGCGGCCGGAGGGTTCTTCCGAGCCGAGTGGAGCGTTCCGGCGCTCCCTCCCGCGTTCACGAAGATCGAGGGCTATGTCTACAACGATTCCCGTCTGCGAGTCACCGACGTCCGCCTCCGCGTCGCGTCGCTCGACACCGCGGGCCGCGCGGTCGGGCAGACGATGGGGTGGGTCATCGGCGACATCCCGCCGAGCAGCCGTGCCTACTTCGAGATCTCGCTCGCGACGCCCGCGGCAGCGTACGGAGTGACCGTCGTCTCATTTGACGTCGTGTCGGGCACCGGGGAGTGAGTGCGGCCGGGCTCGGGACTCGCGGTCCGTGCGATCATGCAGGCACGGGATGAACATCCTGCTGGCCTCGATGCCGGATTCGTTCGAGCACATGCCGACGGTGGGCATCCGCATGCCGAACGGTGCCCTCAGCTCGCTGGCCGGCAACGTCGATCCTCAGCATCGAGTCGCCGTCGCCGATCTCGTGCTCGTGCAGCGAGAGGTACGTGCGACCCTCGAGCGCCTCGTCCGCGAGCATCGGCCCGACCTGGTCGGACTGTCGATCATGACTTTCCAGCGAAAGACCGCGCTGCGTATCGTCGGGCTGGTGCGGGCGCTCCGACCCGGCGTTCGCATCGCGGTCGGCGGCTACGATCCGAGCCTGGCCGCCGAGGCCTACACCGATCCAGGTTCCGGCGTGGACTTCATCGTGCGCGGCGAAGGCGAGCTAATCTTCCGCGAGCTGGTTCGAGCGCTCGAAAGGGACGACGGCTTCGACGCGATCCCTGGGCTCTCGTACCGAACGGGCGGTGCCTTCCATCACAACCCGGACCGCGCAGTCCACGGCCTCACCGACGGCGAGATCCGGCCGCCGAAGCGCGACGCCCGCGTCCTCCGGGGCTACGAGTTCCTCGGCAAGCAGGTCGATGTCGTGGAGACCTCGCGCGGCTGCACGTTCGATTGCAGCTTCTGCTCGATCATCGAGATGCGCGGGCGGAACTTCCATACCTTCACATTCGACCGCGTCCTGGCCGACATCCGCGACGCGCGCGATCACGGGGCGCAGGCGATCTTCCTGGTGGACGACAACATCACGCTGAACGTCCGGCGGTTCGAGGCGCTGTGCCAGGCCATCATCGACGCCGGGCTCGACGACCTCGACTACCTGGTGCAGGCGATGACCTCGGCCATCGCGGCCCACGGCGCGACGCTGGCGCCACTCATGCGCCGCGCGGGCTTTCGCTACGTGTTCCTCGGGATCGAGAACATCCTGGACGACGATCTCCGCTTCCTGCACGCCCGGGCGAAGAACGCGCTGCGCGGGAGCGACAAGGGCGCGGGCAACGCCACCACGACGGCGATCGAGCACCTCCATCGGCACGGAATGTACGTCGTGG
>Ga0075433_10005070_pt1 | contig 10326 bp, 5 predicted proteins | sample RhiMethybrSRZTD2_FD_75299 | JGI IMG/M metagenome (GOLD analysis project Ga0075433, IMG submission 75299) | Populus rhizosphere microbial communities from Tennessee, USA - Rhizosphere MetaG P. TD hybrid SRZTD2 | ecosystem: Host-associated > Plants > Roots > Rhizosphere > Soil | place: USA... | reverse complement strand
GGGTCGATCTGGCGCACGCTGCCCGCCGCCGTGTTGCGCGGGTTGACGAAGCGTGGCTTGCCGGCGGCTTCCATCTCGCGGTTGAGCTTCTCGAACCCGGCGATCGGGAAGTAGACCTCGCCGCGTACCTCGAAAAGGTCAGGCAGCCCTTTGGCGGGTGTCACGGACAGAGGCACGCTGCGGATGGTGCGCACATTGGCGGTCACATCCTCTCCGGTGGTGCCGTCACCCCGGGTCGCCGCCCGCTGCAGGCGGCCTTTCCCGTATGTGAGGCTGATCGCGAGGCCGTCGATCTTCAGCTCGGCGCAGTAGACGACCTTGTCGCCGACCGCGGCCCGGACGCGCTTGTCGAACGAGCGGATCTCGTTCTCGTCGAAGGCGTTCTGCAGGCTCAACATCGTCGAGCGATGGCGGACCTTGGCGAACTGGTCGGAGGCTTCGCCGCTGACGCGCTGCGTCGGGGAATCGGCCGTCAGTAGATCGGGCCTCTCTTCTTCGATCCGACGAAGCTCGAGGAACAAGGCGTCGTATTCCGAGTCCGACACCTCCGGCGAGTCAAGCACGTAGTAGGCGTGCTCGTGGCGGCGGATCAGCTCCCTCAACTCCTCGACCCGCACCGCGGGATCGACCGCCTTCCTTCTCCTTTGCTTGGTCACTTGGTCAGCGGCGCGAGCATCCCGCTCAGGATCTTCAGGCCGACCCTGTCGAACTTGATCACGAGCTCTTCGTCGGTGCGGGTCAGCGTGCTCTTGACCACTGTCCCAGCTCCAAACGCCGGGTGCGTCACGCGGTCCCCACTCGAGAACCTCTGCACGGGCGGGGCCGCCGGCGCCGCCTCGACCTGGCGCTCGAGGTACCGCTCCTTGTAGCCCTGACGCGGCGGGGCGACCGGCGCACTTCCACGTGGCGCCGCGAGCAGAGACTGCGGGATGTCGGTCAAAAAGCGGCTTGGGAAGGCGGGCTGGGAGCGGCCGTACAGGTGGCGGCGAAACGCGCAGCTCAGGTAGAGGCGGTCCTTCGCGCGGGTCATCCCCACGTACGCGAGCCTCCGCTCTTCTGCCATCTCGGTCGACGCGCCGACAAGCCCTGGGTTCTCCTCACGCTCGTCCAGCGCGCGCTGGTGCGGCAGGAGTCCCTCCTCCATGCCGACCATGAACACGACAGGGAACTCGAGGCCCTTGACCATGTGCAGGGTGATCAGGGTGACCCCTTCGCCGTTCTCGTCGTAGGCGTCGACGTCGGAGACGAGCGCGACCTCGGTGAGAAAGTCCTCCAGGCCCTGCGCGGGCTCGCGGTCGTCGAACTGTTCGGCCAGCCCGCGCAGCTCGTTGAGGTTCTCGAGGCGCGCCTCGCCCTGCGGCGTGCCGTCGAGGTAGTGCGCGCGCAGGCCCATGACCTCGATCACGTGGTCGATGAGCTCGCTCGGCCGGAGCACGCCCATCGTCGAGCGCACCGACTCGATCTGGGCGCGGAATCCCAAAAGCGGCCCGACCGCGGTTTTGGGAACACCGGGCACACGAGCTGGATCCTTGAGGATCTGGACGATGTCGGCCTCCGCCTCTCTCGCGAAAGAGTTGATCGCTTCGATCGTGACGTTGCCGATCTTCCGCGACGGGACGGAGACGATGCGGCCGAAGCTCAGCGCGTCCTGCGGGTTGAAGCAGAAGCGAAGGTACGCGACGAGGTCTTTGACCTCGCGCCGCTCCCAGAAGCGGATCCCGCCGACCAGCCGGTAAGGGATGCGCCGGCGCGCCAGGACGTCCTCGAACGCGCGTGACTGGGCGTTGGTCCGGTACAGCACGGCGAAGTCCGAGTAGCCGCGCTTCTCGACCTTGCGCAGGCGGTCGATCTCATCGGCGACGAACTCCGCCTCCTCGACCTCGTTGTAGGCCTGCGTCGCGATGACCTTCTCGCCGCCGGCGCGGTCGGTCCACAGCTTTTTCTCGGCGCGCTCGGGGTTCGAGCGGATGACGCTGTACGCGGCGTCGAGGATCGCCTGGCTCGAGCGGTAGTTCTGCTCGAGGTGAACGACGTGCGCGTCTGGATAGTCCTTGCGAAAGTCGAGGATGTTGCGGATGTCGGCCCCGCGGAAGCGGTAGATGGACTGGTCGTCGTCGCCGACCACCGCGACGTTGCGATGCTCCGCGGCCAGGAGGTTCACCAGGACGTACTGCGCGCGGTTCGTGTCCTGGTACTCGTCGACCAGGACGTGGCGGAAGCGGTCGCGCCACTTGGCCAGCACCTCGGCGTCGGTGTTGTAGAGCTCGACGAGCTTCATGATCAGGTCATCGAAGTCGAGGCCGCCCGAGCGCCGGAGCACCTCCTCGTAGGACTCATAGACCCGACGCAGGATCTCATCGGCGTAGCTGCGGTTTGGGATGTCCCCCGGCCGCTTGAGCTCGCTCTTGGCCTGCGAGATGCCGTTGCTGAGCGCGCCGATCGGATACCGCTTGGGGTCGAGCCGCAGCTCGTCCATGACCCGCTTGAGGGCCGCGCGAGTGTCGTCCTCGTCGAAGATGACGAAGCTCGACGTGATCCCGAGCCTCTGCGCCTCGCGGCGCAGGATCCTGACCGCGGTCGAGTGAAACGTGCCGACCCACATCTTCTCGGCGCCCTCGCCGACCAGCGACTCGACCCGGCCGCGCATCTCCCGCGCGGCCTTGTTGGTGAACGTGACCGCCAGCAGGCGGTCCGGCCAGACCCGATGCGAGGCGATCAGGTAGGCGATGCGCGCGGTCAGGACACGCGTCTTGCCGCTGCCCGCGCCCGCAAAGATGAGCAGGGGCCCGTCGCCGTGCGTGACGGCTTCTTGCTGCGGGGGGTTGAGGCGCGCCAGCAGCGCGTCGATCTGGGCCTGGGAGGACTCGGAAACCACCGGCGTTTGAGTCTACCCAGGGCTGGAATTGCCCTAGCCGCCGTTATGCTCCACATCGCCTTGGCACACGAGGTCGATCTCGGCACGCGCGACCACCTTCTCTACGAGCTGGCGCGCGACCTCAGCTCCTCCCTGGAGCTGGACACGGTGCTGGCCAAGGTCATGGATCGCGTCATCACGCTGATGAAGGCGTCGCGCGGGTTCATCGTCCTGGTCGACCCCGCCGACGGCAGCCTGTCGGTCCAGATGTCGAGCGGGTCGGATCCCGAAAAGGCTCGCCAGTTCCTCGGCTCGAAGACGGTCATCGAGCGAGTCGTCAGGTCGGGGGAGGCGGTCGTCGCGACCGACGCCAGCCTGGACGACCGTTTCAAGGGCCAGCAGTCGGTGATCATGCAGAACCTCCGCTCGATCATCGCCGTGCCGCTGGTCACCAAGGGCAAGGTGATCGGGGCCGTCTACGTCGACAACCCGTTCCGCGCCGCCATCTTCGAGGAGAAGGACAAGGATTTCCTGCAGGTGATCGCGGACCTGGCGGCGATCGCCATCGACAACGCCCGCCAGTACGAGCGTTCGGAGTTCCTGCGCCAGGTGTTCGAGGTCCACGTCAACAAGCAGGTCACCGACTACGTGCTGACGCGCTCCGGGACGACCCTGACCTTCATCCAGGGCGAACGGCGCGAGGTGACGATGCTGAACTCGGACATCGCCGGCTTCTCCACGCTGTCGCAGAGCATGGACGCGGAGGAGCTGGTCGCGTTCTTGAACGATTACTTCCAGCGCATGATCCGCGTGGTCCTGCAGCACGGCGGCAACATCGACAAGTTCCAGGGCGACGGCATGCTCGTCGTCTTCGGCGCCCCGAACCCGATGGCCGACCACGCCGAGCGGGCGCTCAGCGCGGCGATGGAGATGGTCCGCGAGGTCGAGCGCTTCAACCGCGACCTGGTCGCGTCTGGGCGCGGTGCGATCCAGGTCGGCATGGGTCTTGACTCGGGTGAGGTCGTCGCCGGCCACGTCGGCTCAGACGACCGGATGGAGTTCACGCTCATCGGCGTTCCGGTCAACAACAGCGCGTTCCTGTCGAAGGTCCGGCCCGCCCGCGTGCTGATGTCCGAGACGACGAGGGCACGCGTGCCCGCGGATTTCAAAGTCGCGGAGTACGAGCCCATGGTGCTGAAGGGCGCCCGCACGCCGCAGGCGATCTTCGAGCTGACGATTCAGCTCGAGGGCGACTAGCTAGCCCCTCCGGCCCTGCGGGCCACCTCCCCACAAATGGGGAGGAGTCACCTCAGCCCTGGCAGACCCACTGGCTGCCACCGTCGCGCTTGTACAGCCACGCCGCGGCCAGCGCGTTGTACTGCGGGTTGAACGGCGAGTACTTCGAGTAGGGCGTGAAAGCCCAGGTGCTGGGGAGGAACTGAAACAGCCCCGCGGCGCCGCTGTCGGAGTTCACAGAGTTCGGGTGGTAGCGCGACTCGCACCACGCCACGTTCATCGCCCACTGCACCGCGCGCGGTCCGAGGGGTTTGAAGGCGTCATAGATGTACTGGGCGATCTGGGGTGGCGGCGCCGGGTGGTTGCTCAGGGCGGCGATCCTGGCGGCCTGCGCCTGCGCCGCGGCAAGGGCCAGCTGCTGCGCGTGGTATTGGGCGATGCCCTGCTTCAGCTCGGCGGACCACGACTGGACCTGGGCCGACTGCGTGGCCGGGACGCGGTCGCTGCGGTTCTGCTGCACCACGGCGTTGCGGTCGAAAGCGCTCAGCTGGGTCACGGCGACGGCCGCCGTGTGCTGCGCCGGCCCGTCGACGCGTGGCAGCACGACCACGACGAGGATGGCGAGCCACACGAGAACCGCTCGGAATAGCGGCAGCAACCCCTCTTTTCGCTCCTTTCTTGATCTCGCCTACCCCGGGGCGGATGCTGGCCTGAGCTTCGGAGCGATGACGTTGGCGGGACGCGCTCAGGTCGTTACGGAGCAGCCACCTTACCACACGACCGGCAACTTTCCGTAGCCGTACGCCCGAGTACCAAGAGCACGTGGCGTCCCCTCCCCATCTCATGGGGAGGAGTGAGGGGCGGGGACCGAAACGCCTAACTGGGGACCGCGGCGACCGTCCCCGTGACGACCTTGTAGGCGAAAACCGGGCCGGAGAATCCCTTGAGCTGCAGCTCCATCCGCTCGGCCTGGAGGTGCTGGCCGTCGAGCCACTCCCTGACCCGGCGGTAAACCTCGTCGGACAGCATGATCTCGCCCGCCGCGGCCGCCGCCTGCAGGCGCGCCGCCAGGTTGGTGACCTCTCCGAGCACGCTCACGTTGGCGGACTCCGCGAGGTTGCCGACGACGGCCGGTCCGACCGCGACAGCAGCGCCGACGCCCAGCCCGGCCAGGCTCGCCTTGTCGACGATCCCGACCGCAGCGCGGAACGCCTGGAGCGTGTGGTCGACGCTCTGGCCGGAGACGTTGAAGGTCGCCATCACCGCGTCACCCGCGAACTTGTCCACGATCCCGTTGCGGCGGGCGACCTCCTGCACGGCCCACCGTTGCAGCGAGGCGATCCTGCCGGCGATGTCGGCCGGGTCCGATTGCCCGCTCAGCTCCGTGTAACCGCGGACGTCCGCGAAAAGCACCGAGACCATGCGCTCGCCGGTGCGGATGCGAGCGGCGGCGACGGGTTCGGGCGCCGTCGACTCGGCGGCGATCGTGATGCCAAGCCTGGCCGCGGTCTCGTCGGCGATGCGTACGGCCAGCAACGCGGACGCGGCGCCGGCCTCCGCCACGACGCGCTCGAGTCTTGCTTTCGCATCGTTGACAGCCCCACATCCGTGCTCGGCCTCGGCAAGTGCCGGGGCGAGATGCCAGACGTCGAGGCGAAAGCCTTCGCGTTCGAATCCTGCGACGGCGCTCGTGAGCAATGTCCTGGCGTCTTCGAGTCTGCCCTCGAGCAGCGCGAGCCGCCCGTTGGCGGCGACCATGCGCGGCAGAGCGAGCACGTCGCCTTGCGCGGGCACCTCGCTGATGAACGACCTCAGCCAGCCGGCGTCAGCCGTCCCCTGGGCCACAGCGTCCGCCGGTGATCCGATCGCGCAGACGAGCGGCGAGATGGACTTCGCCTCCGCTTCGGCGCCTTCTCGATCGCCGGCCGCCAGCATGCAGCGAATCCGCGGGAGAGCGTCGTAGATAACGTCCTGGAGGTCGGTGCGCCTGGAGGTTGGCGGCATCGCGGCCCACGCCTCTTCAGGTCTCCCTAACTCGGCGAGCACATGCGCGAGCAGCACCTGCGACCTCCAGACCATCTTTTCGTGCCCCGCGTCCTTTGAGCGCTGGACGCACGCCGCCGCGAGGTCCATCGCCTCACGCACGTTCCCGCGCTGCAGCCCGGCCAGCCCCTTGACGTACGGCAGCCAGGGCTCTGTCCCGCTCGGGTACGCGCTGTCGAGGCGGTCCAGCCACATCTCCAGGTCCCGGCCCCGGGCCAGGTGGATCGCCGACCAGCTCGCGTTGTAGACGGCGTTGCCCACCGGGAATCCGAGGCGCACGGCCAGTGCGCCGCGGAAGCTCTGGTCGAAGTGCGCAAAACCCTCGTCCACCTTGCCCAGGCCGATCTCGGAGACCGCGCGGAAGTTGAGCGACCAGGCCTTCACACCCTCCGAGCCTGCCTTCTCGGCCACGTCATAAGCCTTCTTTGCGAGCTCGAACCCGCGCTCGCGCTGCTCGTTGAAAGCGGCCATCCCCGAGAGCCGGATGTAGGCGACCGCCAGCGCCTCGCTCGGTCCGAAACGCTCGAGCACAGTCCGCGCCTTCTCGAACTCCTCGGTGGCCCGGTCGTTGCGCAGCATCTCCCACCAGCACCGTCCGAGCAGGACGCGGTAGCCCGCCGCCTCGACGTCGAGTCCCGCGGCCTCGAGCTCCGGAATCGCGTGCTCCAGAAGACGCTTCGACGTGGCGGATTCGTTGTTGTTCCAGAAGGAGTCCGCCGCCTGGCACTCCATGCGCGCGCGTTCGACCGGGTCGGCCACGAGCGGGACCGCATGCTGCAGGAGCTCTGCCGCGTCCCGGTACGCACGAGCCTGGTTGGCCTCCTCCGCGGCGGTGCGGGACATCGAGATGGCCTCGTCGTTGCGCCCGGCCATGAACAGCTGGTTGGCCAGGTCCACGGCGCGGCCGGTCCCTCGCGCCTTCATGACGTCGGCGATGCGCGAATGGAACTGCTGCCGGCGCGGGACCACGAGGTCTTCGTAGATCGCCTCGCGCGTGAGCGCGTGACGGAAGCGATAGCGCCCGGAGACCCGATCCTCCTCTTCGATCAGTTGCGCGGACACACTGGCCTCCAGCGCCGTGAGTGCCTCGGCCTGTTCTACCCGCGCGACGTCCGCCAGCATCACCAGGTCGAATGCGCGGCCCACCGCGGACGCCGCGGACAGGACGGCCGCGTCTTCGTGGCTCAGGCGTTCGAGCCTCTGCAGAATCGTGTCGCGGACGTTGGGTGGGATGCGTATGTCAGCGAGGGTCTTGCGGTCCCACCCGCTCTCCGTTCGGTACACGTCGCCACGGTCGATGGCGTCGCGGAGCATCTCCTCGACGACGAAGGGATTGCCCTCGGTGCGTTCGTGGAGGAAGTCCCGGAACTCGTCGCTCACGGAAGGTTCGTCGAAGATCGCGCAGACCATGTCGCCGAGCTGCGCAGGCGTGAGCGGCTGAAGGTCGATGACCGAGACCTGGCCACTGCGCCGCCAGCCCTGGATGGTCGGCATCAGGGCGTGCTTGCGGTGCATCTCGTCGGTGCGATACGTCGCGACGATCAACACCTTCGTCGAGCGCAGCCTTCGCGTCGCATAGTCGAGAAGCTCACGCGTCGCGGGATCTGCCCAGTGGAGGTCCTCGAGGATGAGAAGCAGGCCCCGCCGGCTCGCCGCGTCGCCGAGGAGCATGAGGATCGACTCGAACATGCGCAGCTTGGCCTGCGATGGATCGGGGGCCAGGTCGGAGCGGGCCCCCAGCTGAGGAAACAGCTGCGCGACCTCGCCGGCGGCGCTGCCGAGCCGTGTCGCCAGGCTCGCCGCATCGATGGTCGCAAGGTAGTTGCCGATCGCCTCGAGGAACGGGAGGTACGGCAGCGAGAGCTCGGCTTCGCTGCAGCCGCCCGACAGCACCACGCAGCCGAGCCTGCGTCCGCGCTCCGCCAGCATGTTGACCAGCCGCGTCTTCCCCATCCCCGCCTCGCCGCCGACGATGACCACGCCGCCATCGCCGCGCAGCGCTGACAGGAGCGCGTCCTCGAGAGCGGAGAGCTCCGAGTCGCGGCCGATCAGAACAGGCGACAGGACACGAGAGATGGACATCGTCAGAAAAGGTGCGTCAGCCTCTTCCTCAGGAGCTTCGGGCCGGCCGGCTCGACGTACGCCGGCATCATCTCCTTCATCTTCCGAAAGGCTAGATCGGTAAGGGCCTCCGGGTCGGCGTCCGCGGTCGGGATCGGCTCGCCGACGACAACTTTGATCCGCTTGCCGAACCACAGATCCTTCGTCCCCGACAGCACCACCGGGACCACCGGCACTCCGGCCTTGATCGCGAAGTGCGCAAAGCCTTTGTGGAACGGGAGCAGCTCGCCCTCCTTGGGCCCGTAGTTCGCCTCCGGGAAGATGGCCACCGCACCGCCCATCTCCAGGCAGCGGTCAACGTGCCGGAAGAGCGCCCTGTCGCCGTGTCGTTCGCGGACGACGGGCACGTACCCACCAGTGGTGCGCACCAGCCACCACTGAAACTTGCGCGTCACCAGGATCGTCGGATCGGCGAGAAAGTGCAGGCGCGGCTCGATCGGGAACAGCAGCAGCAACGTGAACTCGTCGAGCCAGTTCAGATGATTCGCGATCACGATGTAGTTCCCGCCCCGTACACGCGGGACGTTCTGACGGCCCGTGACCTCGAAGCGGAAGCACAGCCGGAGCAGCGGGATTCCGACCAGGCGGACGATCCGATATGGAAGGTTGGCGCGCGGGCCTACCGGGAGGAGGTCAGCGGCGGGTAGAGCGGCGGATGCCGTTGCCACGCGCCGAGTCTAGATCGCGAGCGGCCACCACTCCAGGAATCGGTTGTAGGTGCCGAGCGAGGCCTTGACGGCGTAGACGGCGCCCTGCAGTTTCGCTGCCTCGCCGCTCGAGACCTTGCCGGTCTTCACGTAGCTGTCGAGCTCGTTGAGGAAGGCGTTGAGCTCGTTGTTGCACGCTCGCCGGTCGCCGCGCGCGGCGGCCGCGGCCGCGGCGCGGAGCTTCGCGTTGAGGCTGTTCCGCTGGCCGTCGTTCAGGTCGGTCAACCTGGCGACCTCGTTGGAGATCGCGGTCAGCGCCTGCTGCGTCGTCTGCACTGTGAGCGAGTAGTTGGCTGTCCCGACGCCGCCGTCGTTGTCGACGACGACGAGCCGCACGTTGTACGTGCCCGCCGACGGGTACGCGTGTGTCGTCGAGAAGCTCGCCGAGCCTCCAGGTCCGTAGTGCGCGGCGGCCGACGACGTCCCGTCGCCGAAGTTCCAGGTCACGGAGTGCGTGTCGAGCACACCGGGGTCGCTGAAGTTGCCTGTAAAGGTGAGTGACTCCTCCGAGGTCACGACGAGCGGCGTCGAAGGCGTCGCGCCTGTGATGTGCGCGGCGGGGGCGACGTTGGTGCCGATGATCGTCATCGAGTCGGTGCCGTAAAGGCCGCCGTCGTCGGTGGCGCGGAAGGTGACGACGTAGGTGCCGTCGTCGTCAGGGGTGAACGTGAACGTGGTCCCCAACCCGGATGCGTAAGCGTTGCCGTTTTTGGTCACGCGCCAGGTGTAGGTGAGTGTGCCCGCATCGCCGGCGAAGGCCGTGGTGGCAGCGCCTGTGAAAGACTCGGGCGAGCCTTCGGGAATGAATGGCGGGTCGGTCACGATGCGCGCGACCGGCGCCACCGCGTTGACCGTGACCGTGAACGTCGCGGTCGCGGTGTGGCCGTGGCCGTCGTTGCCGCTGATCGTCACGGTGGCCATCGACGCCTCGTCGGAGGCGGGCTGGCTCCACGACCAGGTGCCGGCACCGGTCTTGGTCACCGTGCCGGCCGACGCGCTCAGCGCGACAGCGTCGCCGTCAGGGTCCGAGAACGTGCCGGTGTTGGTCGGCGCGGTGCCCTCGTTCACGCTCACGGCGGCCGTGTCGGCCGCGACCGAAGGCGCACCGTTCGGGAGGACGGTGACGGTGAAGGACGTCGGGGTCGAGTGTCCCTGTCCGTCATTCGCTGTGATGGTGATCGTCTGCGTCGAAGCGTCGGCCGAGGCGGGCTCCGTCCACGACCATGTCGCGACGCCAGTCTTGCTGACGGTGCCTGCGGAGGCCGACAGGCTGACGGTGTCGCCGTCGGGGTCGGAGAAGGTGCCGGTGTTGGTCGGAGCGACGCCGGCCTTGACGGTCACGGTGGCGTTGCTGGCAGAAACGAC
>Ga0075433_10005068_pt1 | contig 10330 bp, 7 predicted proteins | sample RhiMethybrSRZTD2_FD_75299 | JGI IMG/M metagenome (GOLD analysis project Ga0075433, IMG submission 75299) | Populus rhizosphere microbial communities from Tennessee, USA - Rhizosphere MetaG P. TD hybrid SRZTD2 | ecosystem: Host-associated > Plants > Roots > Rhizosphere > Soil | place: USA... | reverse complement strand
GCGGTCCAGGTGTGAGCGCCACAGCAGGCCCCTCACCATCACGCCACGGCGGGCCGCCGCACACAGCAGCTCCGATATCCGCGGACCCGCCTCGGTCAGCCGCTCGTCGGGATCGCCGCGCCAGTCGGTGAACAGAAGGAGGTCGCCGGCCCGGAGGGCGGGGATGCGCGCCACCAGCTCCGCGAAGTAGGCCGCGCCGTGGATCAGCGGCCGGACCTCATTGCCGGCCGACCACGCCGCGGTCCCGCTGTGGCGGGCATCGAGGCGAGTGGCGGGGTTTCCGCGCTCCGCGGCGGTCAGGAACCAGTCATCGATGCACACCCCGGGGCCGCTACCCGGAAACCGGCCGGGTATACGGCCAGGCCAGCCGGCGGCCGATCCCGGGCTCGATCGTGGTGATGACGTATCCGGGCTTGGCACGTGAGTGGCAGGCGGCGATCGTTTGAACGGGCCGACTCGCGGTAGTTAAAAGGCCCCTGAAGGGGCCGCCGTCAGGTCCTTCGTAGCGGCCGGAGGTAACAATGCGTTTCGCAGCAGTCGTGCTCGTGGTATGGCTGATCATAGGGGCTATTGCCGGCGGGCAGCGCGGTTACTACAACTCATCGCACGCCAATTGCGCCAAGGCGGGCACCATTTTCCTGACGATTCTCGCGGGCCCGCTCAACTATATGGGCGCGAACCCAAAGGTGTCCTGCACGACGCCCCAGCCAAGCCAGTGACCCGATCCCGCGGCCCCGATCCCTCAGCCAGGCCGGTGACGCCCATGCGCCCCAGCAAAGCAGTCACCCGATCATCGCGGGGCTGATGGGCGCCGCGCTCTGACCGCGGCCTCCGGAACCGGCCGGCACCGCCGCGGTGCAGCGCAGCGGCTCACTCCTCGAAGTACTCCTCGACCGTCTCCTCGGCGGGCTCGGACCTCTCATCGGCGCGCTCGGCCGTGCCGCGGATGGTCCGCTCCGGGGGCGGCTCCCGCGTCGGCAGCTCCTCCTCGGTGCGCACCGGGCCGGAGGGCCGGCGGAACGCCTGTCCGACGCCGAGCGCGCGGCGCACGGTGCCAGGCTCGTCGGCCGCGTCGCGCGGCCGACGCACCACGACCCGCCGCCGCAGCCAGCCGTAGCCGCGCCGGGGGACGAGTATTCCCGCCAGCCCCGTCAGCATGAGCACCCACCCGGCGATCTGCAGGTTGATCCATGAAGGGCTGCTCGTGATCGCGAAGGCGAAGATGGCGCCGATAGCTACCAGCGCCAGTCCAGGTGCGGTCTTCATGGTGACTTTCTACCCCCGCAGGAGGATTCACTCCTTCGTGAGCCTGGATTCGCTTTTCGGAAATGACATTAGCAGGCAGAACGAAGGCGGGCACGGGTGGCTGGCTATCCCTCGGCACGCACGCGGTTCAGGCGGGCGTGCGCCTTGCGGTTGCGCCGGTAGAACCCGACGAACTCCGTGAACATCGCCTCGTAGAGCTGCCTCGTGCCCGGCTCTGGCTGGTAGGTGCCCGCCAGCTTGACCCGCTCCGGCACCTGGCCGAACGTGAGCTCGCCGAGCGCGACCGCCGCCAGCAGGCCGGCTCCCCTGGCGTTCGCGTTCACCGGGTCGGCCACCTGTTCGATGGTGCGGCCGAGCACGTCGGCGAAGATCTGGCACCACACGTCGCTGCGGGCGCCGCCGCCGATGAACCGGATCGGCTCCAGCCGGTGACGGGTGAAGCGCTCCACCGTGCGCAGCAGCCAGCGCGCGTTGAGCGCCACCCCCTCGAAGACGGCACGCACCAGGTCGTCACGGTCGGCCGATAGCGACAGGTTGTGGAACCCGCCGCGCACGAACCTGTCCTCCACCGGGGTGCGCTCGCCGTACAGCCACGGGGTGAAGATCACCCCGTGGCTCCCGGGCGGGGCCTGCGCGGCCATCCGGTCGAACTGGGCGTACGCGGACGCGGGCGGGTCATCGCCGAAAAGCACCCGGTCGCGCAGGAACGTCAGCGCGGCACCGGCGGTTTCCTGCTCGTTGGCGACGAAGTACCGCCCCGGTATCGGCGAGGGTAGCGACGCCATGTTGTGCAGCAGGTCGGTCTTCTTGAACGGCACGTGGCAGGTCAGCCAGGAGGAGGTGCCGACGTACAGGTGCGCCTGGTAGTCCCGGGTGGCCCCGGCCCCGATCGCCGCCGAGCAGATGTCGGGCGTGCCGACGATGACGGGGATGCCGGCCGGGACGCCCAGCGCGCCCGCCGGCCCGGGCAACAGCGGGCCGAGAATGTCCGTGGCGGGCAGCAGTTCCGGCAGCCGTGACCGCTCGATCCCGGTCAGCCGCACGAGCGCCCTGTCATACGAGATCCGGTCCGGCCGCCGGTTGTCGGTCACCCAGTGCAGCGCGATCGAGTCGAACGAGGCCGCCGGCCGCCCGGTGAGCCGGGCATTCAGCCAGTCCTTGGGTTCGAGGAACAGGTGCGCGCGACGGTAGGTCTCCGGCTCTTCGTGCTTGAGCCACAGGATGTGGGCGAGGGGGTCCTTGCCGCTGTGCGCGGGGATACCGCCCGTGGTGCGAAGCCATCGTGCCAGCTTGTCCACCCCGTACCCCTGTACGCTCACCGTGCCGCGGGTGACGCGCCGCACGTACGGAGCGCCGCGTGAGTCCATCCAGATGATCGCGTCGCGCAGCGGCCGGCAACGGCTGTCCACGGGCACGGTGCCCGACCACTGTGCGGTGCAGGCGACGGCCGCGACCGACTCCGCCGGGACGGCGGCGCCCGCCATCAGCCGGGACGACGCGGTGGTGATCAGGTCCCACCACCGACCGGGGTCCTGCTCCGCACCGCCACCGGGGAGCAGCCGCACGTGGCTTGTCTCCTGCTCCGACGCCACGACCTCGCCGGCCGTGGAAACCAGGGCCACCTTCAGCGCCGAGGTACCCAGGTCGATGGCGAGAATGTGACGTGCCATCACACCTCGAAGAGCATGTCGAGGTAGCCGGTGAGCACCTGGTGGACGATGTCGGCGGGCAAGCTGGCGGCCATGCCGTACATCGGGGCCATCCCGGTGCTGACACCGGGATTGGCCCGGACCTCCGCGACCGACTCGGCCAGATCGGCGAGGAAGCGGTCGGCAACCCCCGGCAGGGTATGGCGGAGCGTGACCGCGATGTGCACCGCCGCGGGCCGCTGCAGGCCGTTCAGGCTCCATCCCCCGTGGGCCATGTTCTCCATGACCTGGTAAACGTCGAGGCCGTCATCGGCGGCGAACGCGGTGACCCACAGCGGGTCGCCGAGCACCCGGAGGCCGGGAACGGCCGCGATCCCGTCGCGGATCCTCGCCCCCGTGTCCAGGATCCGCCGCGCCGCCTCGAGGTAGCCGCTTTCCCCGATCGAGACCATGGCCGCCCAGCATGTGGCGGACAGGGCGCCGGGCCGGCTGCCGGCGAACGTGGGCGACAGGTACAGCCCGCCCGGCCAGTCGGTCACCGTGTAGTACTGGCACTGGCGCAACTCCTTGCCCCGGTACAGCACGACCGACGAGCCCTTGGCCGCGTAGCCGTACTTGTGTGTGTCGGCCGACATCGAGGTCACCCCGGGCAGCCGGAAATCGAAGGGCGGCACCGGGTAGCCGAGCCGCTCCGCCCACGGCAGGATGAACCCGCCGAGGCAGGCGTCGACGTGGCAGCCCACGCTGCGGTCCGCCGCCAGCGCCGCGATCTCGGGGATCGGGTCGATCACCCCGTGCGGGAAGGTCGGCGCCGATCCCACCACGACGGCGGTCCGCTCCGTCACGGCGGCGGCCAGCGCGTCCGGATCGGCCCGGAAATCACCGTCGACCGGCACCCGGACCAGCGGCATGTCGAAGAACCGGGCGGCCTTGTCGAACGCGGCGTGGGCGGTGACCGGTGCGACGATCTCCGGCGCGGCGATGCCGCGGTGCTCGCGGGCGAAATCCCGGTAGGCCTTCATCGCGAGCAGGATGCTCTCGGTCCCGCCGGAGCTCACCGTGCCGACCACCGGCGCCCCGGGCGGGGCATGGCCCGCCCCCAGCATCGACGCGGTCATCGCGACGATCTCCGCCTCGAACTTCGTGGTGCTCGGCCACAGGTCCGGGTGAAGCGGGTTGCTCTGCGACTGCGCCGTGTACACGCGGCCGAGGAACGCCACGTGTTCCGGGTCGCCGTGGTAGACGGCCCCGGACGCGTAGCCGTCCCGCCAGGTGTGCTCCTCGGCCGCAGCCAGCCGCTCGATCAGCGCGGCCACCTCGGTCCTGGCCATGCCGTCCGCCGGCAGTTCGGCGAAGGACGGGAACTGGTCCCGGTAGGGCTTGAGCTGGCGTCCCAGATCCGCCATGGGGTCGGTCGCGTCGGTCACGGCGATTCGCCCTCCTGCGCGGCCGCGCCCCGCGCGGGAAGCCTGGTGGCCAGCGCGAGCCCGGCCAGGCCGGCCAGCACGAGGACGCCGAGCGAGAGGTACGGGTTGCCGACCACGGCCTGCACGATCAGCGCGAGCACCACACCGCCGAGGTTGCCCGCCAGCAGCAGGAACCCCGCCGCCCCGCCCGCGCGTTCCGGCCCGGCGTGCAGTTCCGACCAGTCCAGCACCACCGGCAGGCCGGCCAGCAGGAAGAAGCCCGCCACGAACAGGACGGCACCGTCGGCGACCGGGTTGTGCACGGCGGCCATCACCGCGAACGCCACCGCCGTCACCGCCACCGCGACCTCCAGCATGCTCCGGCGCCGGTCGCGCCGCGCGACGATGCCCGGCAGCAGGGCGGCGCCGGCGATCCCACCCAGGGTCATGACCGCGATCAGGCCGCCACTCGCGCCGCCGTGCCCGAAGTGGGTGAGGATCGAGTCGAGCCAGGTCGCGACCGCGTTGAACACGCCCATCCCGACGAACAGCAGCCCGGCGAGCACCCACATGAACCGGTCGCCCCGCAGCCAGCGCAGCGACACCGCGACCGACGGGTCACCCGGGAACGCCGCCGGTGTCCTGACCGCGGCCAGCACCCACACGGCCGCGAGCACCGCTACCGCGGCCTGCACCCACAGCAGCAGCGTCAGGCCCCCCGCCCGCAGCAACGGCCCGCCCGAGAGCGCCGCTGCGAGAATGCCCACGAACAAGGCGACGCTGCCGATCGAGATCGCCATCGTCCGCTCCCCGGCCGGGAAGTACCGGGCGGCCACTTTGGTGATCGAGTTGAGCACGAACGGCTGGCCGGCCGCGATCACAACCTGGCCGGCCAGGGCCCAGCCGTAGGACGACGGCCCGGCCAGCCGCAGCAGCCCGCCGCCTGCGGTGAGGACCGCCCCCAGGCCGAGGGCCTGCCCGAACCGGGCGTCGAGCCAGCGGCCCGCGGGCAGCGCCAGGATGACGTACATGACCGGGAAGATAATGGCGAGATCACCCACCGCTGCCGACGACACGTTCATGGCATGGTGGGTCTGCGTGGTGATCGGCGCGTAGGCGAGCCACAGGAGCTGGGTGCACGCCGTCAGCAGCGCGTAGCCGGCCAGGATCACCCACCGGTTCATTCGCACCAGGGCGACGGTGTGCGTGGCCATTCCTGCTCCCCTCCCGCCCGCGCATGCCCAGGAGGCGGTCATGGGCCGGCCGGTATGACCAGTTTTTACCCCATGCGGCCGGCGAGCGGCACCGTGTCTCCGGTTCCGGCCGGTGCGGGCCCGGCAGTCCCGCCGCCGCTTCCGCCCAGCATGTCGCCGAACCCGATCCGGCCGGTGACCGTTGTGCCCCGGCCGGGACGGGAGTCGACCTGGCAGGAACCACCGAGCGCGGCCAGCCGGTCAGACATGTTCCGCAGCCCCGACCCGGCCGTGGAGACGGCCGGGTCGAAGCCGGGGCCGTCGTCGGTGACCGTGAACATGACCTGCCGCTGGTCCCCGGCCAGGCTGATCCTTACCGCCGACCCCGGGGCGTGCCTGGTCGCGTTCTGGAGCGCCTCCACACAGCAGAAGTAGATGGCGTTTTCGATCTCCGCGGGGTAGCGGCCGACCCCGTCGGCATCCACCGCCACGGGCACCGACGCCTTGCCGGCCTGGGTGGTCACAGCGGCGATCAGGCCCTGGTCGGCGAGCAGCGGCGGGTGGATACCGCGGGCGAGCTCCCGCAGTGTCTCCAGCGCGCCGCTGGTCTCGGCCTTCAGCTGTGCGACCAGCGCCCGCTCCCGCTCGTCGTCCTGGCCGGCCACCGACTCGGCCAGCGCCAGCTTCCCGGCGATGGCGAGCAGCTGCTGCTGCGCGCCGTCGTGGATGTCGCGCTCGATCCGGCGCCGCTGACCGTCGGCGGCGGCGACGATCCGCAGCCGGGAGGCCCGCAGCTCGGTGAGCCTGGCCTGGAGCTGCTGGGTGAGGCCGATGTTGTGCAGCAGCAGGCCGGCCTGCGCAGCGAGGTCGGACATGAGCTTGTCCTCGATCGGCGTGAGGGTCTCTCCCGGCCGTTTGGCCACCGACAGCGCGCCGAGTACCTCTCCCTGGTGGTTCACGAGCGCGACCCGGTCCGTTCCGGTTATCGCGGGTGCCTCGCCGCCGGCGAACCCAGCCCGGGCGGGTGGCCCCCCGTCCGCGGGCCAGCAGGCCCCGGCGGCAAGCTCGGCGCCGTCCTTCAGCCACACCGCAGCGCGGGCGGCGCCGGTGCCCTCGGCCAGCACCCGGGCCATCCGGGGAAGGGCGTCCTCGGTCGCGTAAGTGTCCCCCATCCGCCCGGCGAACTCGCTGAGCGCCTCGTAGGGCGTGGCCCGCTTGCCGAACACCAGCCGGTTGGCCAGGCGCTGCACCCGCTCCCTGACCGGCTGGAAGGCCACCGCCACCACTGCGGTGGCCAGGATCGACAGCCCGAGGTTGGGCCGTGATCCCGCCTGCAGGAAGCCAGGCCCCAGAGAGCCGATCCCGGCCACGATGACGACGTAGACCAGCGTGATGAACGCGGCCAGCGAGCCGTAGACGATCGCCTTGCTGATGACGACGTCGATGTCGTACAGGCGGTACTTGAAGATCGCGATTCCTGCCGCTACCGGGATGAGCGGGCCCACCCCGAGCAGGCCGCCCAGCGGGTTGGCGAACACGAGCCCGCACACGACCAGTGCGGCCGCGGTGAGCAGGCTGGCGTAGGCGACCCACTTGATCTGATGCCGCACGTCCGGGGTCGTTCGCCGGTACCGCACGGCGAGGCCAGCCGCGGCCGCCAGGCACAGCGGTATGAAGGCCGTGTGCACGGCGTTGACTACCTGATCGGCCACGCCGTCCGGTACCAGCCGGACCGGGGAGACGCGGACGGCCGAGCTCTGGGCCCGCAGCGCCGCCGAAGACGTGGCGGCCATGAGGATCAAGAGCGCTTCCCCGGCCACGAAGAGCCAGGCGACCACCTGCCACCGCGGGGACGGCAGCCGCCCGTCGGGGAACACCAGGACCGCCAGCACGAACAGGAAGCCCAGCTCACCGAGGATTGCGCCAAGCCAGACGGCCCAGTCGGCCAGCGGAGGGGCGGCCGCTCCCGCCCTGGTCGCGTACGTGGCGTAGGCGTCGGTGGCGCCGCCGACCGCGAAGCCCAGCCCTTCCGCCAGGAACAGCCAGCCGATCGGGTTGGCCGGCCGGTGGCTGGCCACGATCGCCCCCACCGCCGCGAATGCCAATAGCAGGGGCATGAACGCGAACGCGTCCATGAGGTCGCCGGTGGCGACCTCAAAGACCGCGCTGACCGTCAGCGCCGCGATGGTCAGCGCCAGCAGGCCCCCGGCCAGCGACCGGGCGGTGCCGGCCGTCACCCAGCCACCTCGAGCACTGGGCTGGGCAGCCACCCGACGATCGTGGTACCTGCGCCGGGCGCGGACCGCACGTCGAGCGAGCCGCCGTGTGCGTGCAGCCGGTCCGCCATGCCCTGCAGACCCGTCCCGTAACCGCGGGACTCTGGGTCGAAGCCCGCGCCGTCGTCGGTTACCTCGAACGTCAGGTCGTACCCGGAGCCAGCAAGCCGGACTTCGGCCCGGGTGGCGCCCGCGTACTTGGCGACGTTCTGGAGTGCCTCAAGGACACAGAAGTAGACCGCGGCCTCCAGGTCCTGCGGGTAGCGCTCGACACCCTCTGCGGCCACCGAGGTCGGCACGGGTGCCTTGCTGGCCTGCGCCTCCAGCGCGGCGACGAGGCCCTTGCTGGCCAGCAACGGCGGGTAGATGCCGCGGGCGAGGTCTCGCAGGTCCGCCACGGCGCCGGCCGCATCCTGGCAGAGCTCGGCCAGCATTTCCCGCTCACCTTCGGCGTCCGTGCCGATCATCGATTCCGTGATGCTGAGCTTGATGGCCAGCGCCACGAGCTGCTGCTGCGCGCCGTCGTGGATGTTGCGCTCGATCCGGCGCCGTTCCGCGTCCTGCGCCGCCACCAGGCGCAGCCGCGAGGCCCTGATCTCCTCCAGCCGGGCCAGCAGCTGGTCCCGCAGCCCGACGTTCTTGAGCACCAGGCCGACCTGGCCGGCCAGGTCGGCGAGCAGCCTGCCCTCGGTAGGCGTGAGGGCCTCTCCCGGCCGCTTCGACACCGACAGTGCCCCCAGGACCTCGCCCTCGTAGCGCACCGGCAGGATCCGGTCGGCGGCCAGATAGGCGGGCACGTCGGCGGCGGTGGCCCGGGCCGGTGGCAGCGGCGGTGCGCCGGCCGGCCACGTGGCGCCGTCGTGGAACACCTCCCCGCTCTTCAGCCACACGTCCGCCCGGGTGGCCCCGGTACCTTCCGCCAGGATCCTGGCCATCCGCGGCAGCAGGTCCTCGGCCGCGTAGGCTCCCGCCATCCGCCCGGCGAAGTCCGCGAGGACTTCGTAGGGAGTGGCCCGCCGGCCGTAAACCAGCCGGTTGGCCAGCCGCTGGACCCACGCCCGCACCGGCTGGAAAGCGATCGCCACCACCGCCGTGGCAGCGATCGACAGGGCCAGGCTCGGCCGCACGCCATGCTGCGCGAGCGACCCGATGCCCACCACGATCGCCACGTACACGCCGGTGATGAACACGGCCAGCGCCCCGTAGACGAGGGTCTTATTGATGACGAGATCGATGTCGTACAGGTGGTACCGGAAGATGGCGATGCCGATCGCGATCGGCACCAGCGCTACCGAACCGGTAGTGACCGCGTTCTCCAGGTTGCTTGCCGCGCTACTGCCCGAACCCAGGATCTTCTCGATCGGCACGACGGCCAGCGTCGCCACAACAATGAGGCCGCCGGCGTACACGAGCCATTTCAGCTGCTCACGCTCGACCGCCCGGGCCCGCCGGTACCGGAACACCAGCGAAACGATGGCAGCCAGGCCGGCCACCGCGACCAGCACCAGGCCGGCTCTGGTCAGGATGTCGAAGATGCGCCCGGTCGGCCCGGCCACGCCGATGGGGCTGGGGGAGCCGCTGACGAAGGACACGGGGGCCAAGGTGTTACCGAGAGCCCACGCCGCAGCGCCGACGCCGGCGACCCACGCCACCGGCCGCCAGCGGCGCGAGGGCAGCGAACCGGTTGGGAAGAGCAGCAGGACGAAGACCGCGAACACGGCGGCGCCAAAGAACATCCAACCCAGCCAGTTTGCCCAGGCCCGTGCCCCGGGGAACCGCAGCAGCACCAGCCCGGTGGTGGCGATCGCATACGACAGGCCGCTGGCGAAGAGGAGCCACCCGATGGGGTTCGCCGGGCGCTTCCATACCAGCAGCGCACCGATGGTGGCGAAGGCCGCGATGAACGTCACGGCTGCAATGCCGGCCAGCGCGTTTCCTGTGTCGGCCCTCAGCGCCTGGGGCAGCGGGTGAACCTGGTTGTAGATCAAAGCAGTGCTGGTTGTCGCCAAGGTCAGCAGCCAGATGCTCAGCGCGCACCAGAAAGCAGCCCGCGGCGTCAGGGTGCGGCCGGCGGGTCGTGGCTCGCCTCCGTGGTCCGGCGTCATTTCTCACCTCTTACCAGTGATTATTTCGCCGGCGAGGTGCGGGCAGAAGGGTGCGAGCCGCTGTCTCGCCGAAGGCCACCACCAGGTCAGAGGGGATGCCAGTATCACCGGCCCGCCCAGGCCGAGACGGAGTCCACGCGCCGTGCTCGCACGGCCAGTCCCGCGGCCGTTTCCACGGCTGGTCCCACGGCCGGCCCGCACGGCCGGTTCGGGCGGGAATCCCCGTGGGGCGGCGCCGGGTTACCCGGCGGTGCTGCCGGTGGCCGAGGGGCCCACGTTGGTGTCCAGCCAGGCGCTGAGCGGCCGGGTGGCCCGCAGGAAACCGGTCACCCGGTCACCGGCGGCCGCGGTCTCCAGCCAGCTCTCCACCGGCCATTCCTTCCAGGCGACGATCCCCTTGTAGCGGAGCAGGCCGATCCGTGGGTGGTCGGCGGG
>Ga0075433_10005067_pt1 | contig 10330 bp, 9 predicted proteins | sample RhiMethybrSRZTD2_FD_75299 | JGI IMG/M metagenome (GOLD analysis project Ga0075433, IMG submission 75299) | Populus rhizosphere microbial communities from Tennessee, USA - Rhizosphere MetaG P. TD hybrid SRZTD2 | ecosystem: Host-associated > Plants > Roots > Rhizosphere > Soil | place: USA... | reverse complement strand
CGCTACGATAGTTTTTCTTGAGCCTTCGAATGGCGATGAGATGGCCCAGTCCGGGGTCGCGCTGCCGAGTGACCATGCAGCTGGCTGCGATATTGCCCAGGCGAGAGATCGAACCAGCGTCTGCAGGCGCGAAAAAAACTACTCTGGTCGGCGAAACCTAGCAGATAGGCCGCTTGCGCGAGCGAAAGTTGAAGCCGGCCAAGATACTGCTCGGCTAGTTCACGGCGCGTATCATCCATGAGCTGGATGAAAGATGTTCCCTCCTCTTCGAGACGTCGCTGCAGCGTGCGTTCACTCATGCAGAGTTCGCCTGCGATCTCATCGCGTTTTGGCTCGCCGTCGGGCAAACGTCGGATGATCATCTCGCGCGTCCGGTAGCTTACCTGCGCATGATCGAAATGTTGCAGATATTCGCCAGCAAAGCGTTCGTGCAACTCCGCGAGCAACGGATTTGATGTCGGAAGGGACGCTACCATGTCCGCCTTTCGAAAGAGCAAGCCATTGCAGGGGGCATCAAATGACACTGGACAGGGGAAAGCATTCTCGTAGGGGACAGGATCAATTGGTGCAGGATACGGCAGTTCTATCGCGATTGGATTGACGTTGCGCCCGCTGATCCATCGGCAGAAGCCGATCAGTGTGACGAGAATAAACTCAATGCGCTGCCGCGGTATTGGCCGATCGCCCCCGAGGAGCACAAATGTCACCCGATATCCCGCTTCTTCTTCATCCATTGCCATCGTAAACGCGTCGCTGAGGATCAGCAGATACCGTATCAAGCGCTCGAAAGCGCCATGCAGGTTGGCACAAGACATCATCGTATAGCCGACCACATCGAAGCTCGCGGGTCTCACTACATTATGCTGCGCGAGCCCGATGGCTGGATTGCCTGATCGCTCAACGGCGAGTTCCCACAGGTGGCTGATTTTTTCGGTCGGCAGGCGCGCGTCAGGTGCCTCTAAAGCGGCAGGATCGATGCCGGCCGCAACGAGTAAGGCGCGCGCATCAAGGCCCTCGGCGGCAAGCATGTCCGCGATGCCCTTCACCCAGACCGCGGAAGTCGTCTGCTTGGTCATCCTTCGCCCCTCCCAGAAGCGTCGGTTGGCCTTGTGGGGTCATTAAATTGGCCGCCTCGGTTACTGACGTGCGACCAGCTGACGTCTAGCGTCGCAGCCGCTCCGTTCCGAGCGAAAATCACCGGCCCTAGTCCGAGGGACCATGCCATGGAATCGCATCCTGCGCCAAGGAACCTCCCTCGGGAGGCGACAAACACGGCAAGCTGTCCGCCCGGTGCTGCGCCATTCCGGGCTGTCGAGGGCGATTTCTACCAGGTCGCGCAACTCGTCGACGCGACGGATCAGGCTCTGCTTAGCCGGGTACGGGCGTTTGCGGAAGAACGGGTCGCACCCGTTATCAATCAATATTGGGGCCGCGCCGAATTCCCGTTCGAACTCATTAAAGAGTACGGCACACTAGGGATTGCGGGCACGCCGTACAGGGGCTTTGGCTGCCTTGGCAAGAGCACGCTTCTTGACGGTCTCGTCATGATGGAGCTCGCGCGCATCGATTGCTCCGTCGCGACATTCCACGGCGTTCATAGCGGCCTCGCGATGGGATCAATCTATCTTTGCGGCTCGGATGAGCAAAAACAGCGCTGGTTGCCTGCGATGCAACGAGCCGAAAAGATTGGCGCTTTCGGACTTACGGAGCCCGAGGTTGGATCCGGTGCGGCCCGTGGCCTCACGACGACAGCTCAGCGCCGAGGCAAAGAGTGGAATCTGAATGGCCAGAAGCGATGGATCGGTAACGCGACCTTTGCAGACTTGACAATCATCTGGGCACGCGATGTCGACGACGATCAGGTGAAGGCTTTCGTGGTCGAGAAAGGCACGTCAGGCTTTTCGACGGAAAAGATGAAACACAAGATGGCGCTCCGTGTCGTGCAGAATGCAACAATCAATCTCCAGGACTGCCGTGTGCCGGACGAGAATCGGCTCGTGAAGGCTTCTTCCTTTAAGGACACGGCGGCGGTTCTGCGCATGACGCGCGCCGGTGTGGCCTGGGAAGCGGTGGGATGCGCGCAAGGCGCCTACGAGCATGCATTGCGTTATGCCTGTCAACGCAATCAATTCGACCGGCCGATCGCCGGGTTTCAACTGGTGCAGGATCTGCTCGTGCGAATGCTTTCGAATGTAACAGCGTCGCAATGCATGGCGCTGCGTTTGTCCCAACTGCAGGACAGCGGCCTGATGAAAGAAGAACACGCCTCATTGGCTAAAGCTTTTTGCACAGTAAGAGCGCGAGAGACGGTTGGCTGGGCGCGCGAGCTGCTCGGTGGAAACGGTATCCTGCTGGATCACAACGTCGCCCGCTTTGTCGCCGATGCCGAGGCCATTTACTCTTATGAAGGCACGCGCGAAATCAATTCGCTGGTCGTCGGCCGCGCCATCACCGGAATTGGCGCATTTGTTTAAGGTATTTCGCGCGCTCTCGTCTTGAGTTCGGTTCCCTCGGACACCTGCAGCGCAGATTGGTCCTATCAGGTCAATAGATTGGCCCCTTCAGTCACTGACAGCGCGCACGGCAAGGTTTAACAAATCCGAACCGCGTTGGCCTTTAGCCCCGGCGCCTAACAGACCGCACGCCGGATAAGAACGAAACCGCGTGACTGCGATAGATGGAGGGGAGATTGTCAAACAAGTGCTGGCTTGCCGCCTATGGCGATCGAATTCCAATTGCTATCAGCCCGGAAGCCCACGTTTCGGTGCTGGGGATGCTCGAAAGCGCCATGCGCACCTTTGCAGATAAGACAGCGTTTCGATGCTTCGGCCAAACGCTGACCTATGCCGACACAGATCGACTGTCGCGCCAGTTCGCCGCGTACCTGCAGGCCAGGCTTAACGTCAAGAAAGCTGATCGTATCGCTGTCATGCTTCCCAATATTCCGGCCTTTCCGCTTGCCCTGCTGGGAATCATCCGTACCGGCGCCGTCCAGGTGAATGTCAATCCGCTCTATACGCCGCGTGAACTTGAGCACCAACTTAACGACGCTGGCGTCGAAGTTATTGTTGTCTTCAACGGCGTCTCGGCGACGCTCGCTGAAATTATCGACAGGACAGCGGTCAAGACTGTGATCAACGTTGGGCTGGGCGATGGCACCGGCGCATCAATTTCCAGTCCGCGCGTCGACAGTCGACTCGCGAATGTCATCGCCTTTTCCGATGCCCTCGCTCAAGGCGCGAATCTCGCGTTCAAGCCAGTGGCCCTGTGTGGAGACGACCTGCTCTTCCTGCAATATACCGGCGGGACGACCGGCGTTTCGAAGGGCGCTGCTCTGTCGCATCGTAACCTCGTCGCGAACACCGAACAGTTCAAGGCCTTCATGACGGACGCCTTGCGTCCCGGAAAAGAAATCGTGGTCACGGCGCTGCCGCTCTATCACATCTTTGCGCTGATGGTGAATTTCATCTCCTGCTTCTCAATTGGCGCAGAAAACTGGCTGGTCCCAAATCCGCGCGACATGGATGGCTTCGTCGAAATTCTTCGCGGCGCGCGCTGCACCGTCTTCACCGGAGTGAACACGCTTTATAATGGGCTAGTGACGCATCCGAAGATTGCGGAAGTGGATTTCACCGGCTTGCGCGTGGCGATCGGTGGGGGTGCGGCCGTTCTCCCCACGACATCTGCGAAATGGAAGACGCTGACTGGAAGGGACATCCTCGAAGGGTATGGCCTGTCGGAAACCTCTCCGATCCTAACTCTCAATCCGGTGACGACTGTCGGGTTCACCGGGACAGTCGGGCTGCCGTTTCCATCGACAGACATTAAACTGCTCGACGCCAACGACGTGGAAGCACCATCCGGCGAGCCTGGCGAAATCTGCGCCAAAGGCCCACAGGTGATGAATGGCTACTGGCAAAAACCCGAGGCCAACGCGGCTGCGTTTACCCCCGATGGCTACTTCCGCACCGGAGACATTGGTGTGTTCGACGACCGGGGGTTTCTCAAAATCGTCGATCGCAAGAAAGACATGATCATTGTCTCGGGCTTCAACGTCTATCCAAATGAGGTCGAAGCCGTCGCCGCGGCCTGTGCCGGCGTTGCGGAATGTGCCTGTGTCGGACGACCGGACGAAAAGGCCGGCGAAGCGGTTAGGCTGTTTGTCGCTAGGGCCCTAGGCGCAACAATCACCGAGGCCGATGTGATCGCCTACTGCCGCAGCCAACTCGCGGCGTACAAGGTGCCGAAAGAGGTGCGCTTCCTCGAAGCCCTGCCGAAGTCGAACGTGGGCAAGATCCTGCGCAAGGATCTGCGCGTAATTCCGTAAGACGGCAGCCAACATGGAGATATCCAACTATAACATGACGACGATCCCCCAATTCGTGGGCCGCGAGCTAGGCGTCTCGGACTGGGTGACTATGAGTCAGGATCGCATCAATCAGTTCGCGGCTTGCACCGGCGATCAACAGTGGATCCATGTCGATGTCGATCGCGCCAAGCGCGAGAGTCCGTTCGGCGGTCCGATCGCTCACGGCTACCTCACCCTTTCTCTGGTCGCTGCGCTGGTAACGGAAATCGGTGTGATCCCGCCGGATGCCGCGACCGGGCTCAATTACGGCCTGGACAGGGTCCGTTTCATTGCCCCCGTGAGGACCGATGCACGTGTGCGCATGCGCACGGCTCTAACCTCGGCCGAGCCGCAGAACGGTGGACGCATGCTCCTCAAGCTTGAAAGCACGCTCGAGATTGAAGGCGAGGCAAAACCTGCGCTGGTCGCTCAAGTTCTATGCATGTTGATAGGCAAACCCAATGCGTCGTTGTGAGAGCGGTGCACCTGGATTTCCCCAAGGCGGGCGACGCGATGGCAACGGATGATGACATCCAGGAACAGGCTGTCCAGCACACAGTGGCCGCCAATCCGCTGATTGGTGTGCGCGGCGATGACATCTTCGGTTCGGCACGCATCTTGGTCAGCCAGATCTTCAATAATCCTGCAATCGCCGCGCAGCACTATCTGTCCTTTCTCGGTGAGCTCGGTCGCATTGTAACGGGCCACTGCGAGCTTGCGCCCAGCGCCACGGACAAGCGTTTTTATGATCCGGCATGGAGAGAGAGCGCGGGCTATCGAGGGCTGGCGCAGTGTTATCTGGCTTTTGGCGACGCACTCAACCGGTTCATCGACGAGGCAAAAATGAACAAGCGGGACGCCGAGCGTGTGCGCTTTGTTGTTTCGCTCATCCTCGACGCGGTGTCGCCCACGAATTCACTTGTGGGCAATCCTGCGGCGTTAAAGAAGCTCCTTGACACCGGCGGCGCCAGCGTCGTGCATGGATTAGAAAATTTTATTGGCGACCTCGCGCGCAATGGCGGCCTGCCGGCCCAGGTCGACACGCGAAAGTTCGCTGTAGGCAAGAATCTTGCGACGACACCGGGCTCGGTTGTGTATCGCAGCCCGGTCATGGAGCTCATCCAGTATCGCTCCCTGGGAAACGAGGTTCACAGACGGCCACTTTTGATTGCCCCACCGCAAATCAACAAGTTCTATGTCTTCGACCTCGTGCCCGAAAAGAGCATCGTTCAGTTTGCGCTAAAGGGCGACTTACAGACCTTTGTCATCAGCTGGAAAAACCCCACGCCCGCCGAAAGCCATTTCGGCCTCGACACCTATGTCGGCGCGCTGGAAAAAGCCGTGGACGTAATGCGCGATATCACCGGCAGTACGGACGTCAACATTTGGGGCTCGTGCTCTGGCGGCATCACAACGTCCGCCTTGTTGGGAAATCTCGCGGCGCGGGGTCAAGCTAAAGTTTGCAGCGCCACCATCGCTGTATGTGTGCTCGACATGTCGATGACTCAAAACACTACAGCAGGCATTTTCGTGACGCCGGAATCCATCGTTGCGGCGAAAAGTGCTTCGCAGGGCGCGGGCGTGGTCGAAGGAAGAGATCTGGCGCGCATGTTCGCCTGGATGCGACCCAATGACCTGATTTGGAATTATTGGGTGAATAATTACTTGCTGGGCAATACGCCGCCGGCCTTCGACATCCTCTACTGGAATAACGACACAACGCGACTGTCCGCACGCTTACACGCCGATTTTCTCGACCTCATCGATGCCAATCCGTTCGTCAATGCCGGCCGGCTTGACGTGCGCGGCATGCCGCTCGACATGCGCCGGGTCAGTATGGACAGTTATATCGTCGCCGGCGTCACAGATCACATCACGCCGTGGCGAGAAGTCTACAAGACGGCGAAGCTCTTCGGAGACCGCAGCAGCTTCGTGCTCGCCAATAGCGGCCACATTCAGAGCCTGCTCAGCCCACCAGGTAACCCCAAGGCAGTCTTCTGGGCTGCCGCCGCACGCCCCGCAAGTGCAGATGCGTGGCTGGAACAGTCGGTGAAATTTAGTGGAAGCTGGTGGCCGCACTGGCTCGAGTGGATCAAATCTCGCTCGGGCGAGCTGACGTCGGCGCCAGAAACGCCGGGCAGCGAAAACAATCCACCCCTTGGCGCAGCACCTGGCCGATACGTAACGGAGAAGTAGATGCAAATCACCTTGCACGAAGTGGAAGGCCGTACGTTGCGCGTTGGAGTTCGGCCCGGTGACAAAGCGCAGCCGGCTTTGCTTCTCTTCAACGGAATCGGCGCCAATATTGAATTGTTCGAGCCCTTCCTTAATGCACTACGCCGCCCCGAAGCGATCATCTTCGACGTCCCGGGAGTTGGCGGCTCACCGGCGCCTTGGTGGCCTTACCGGCCCTCGCTACTCGCACAACTCACGGCGCGGTTGCTCGACCAGCTGGGTCACGAACAAGTAGATGTGCTGGGATTCTCCTGGGGCGGGGCGCTCGCCCAGCAATTCGCGTACCAGCACGCAAAGCGTTGCAGGCGACTCGTCCTTGCCGCAACTTCGCCAGGTCATCTTATGGTGCCTGGCAAGCTTACCTCGCTGCTGAAGCTGGCGACCCCGCGACGCTACAAGGATCCCGATTATATGCGCAGAGTTGCGGGAGATATTTACGGAGGAGAATTGCGAAACAGACCGGAGCTGGCGGGCAAGTACCTTCATCATGTCCGCTGGTCGAGCGACTATGGCTACTACCTGCAGGTGATCGCCGGATTGGGCTGGACTAGTCTGCCTTGGCTGCGCTTTATCGAGCAGCCGACACTGGTGTTGGCGGGAACCGACGATCCAATTGTGCCAGTCGCCAACGGGCGCATTCTAGCGAACCTGATTCCGGGTGCGCGGTTGGTGACTCTCGATGACGGCCATGTGTTTCTTATTACTAACGCCAAGCAGTCCGCTAAGTTTGTTTCCGAATTCTTGAGTTGACAGCCGATGCGCTCGCTGTCGGCGCCCATGGCCGCATGGGTCACTGAATTGGCCGCCTCGGTCAATGACGTGTAGCCTCCCTAAGTCTAGTACTATTCAAGTCTGGGCCGTTACGATCTTTGCCGCGCGTCAATGCGGCCGCAGGTCTTCAAGCTCAGGCGAGCGCTTGACGCACGATCTGTTACGCGGCAGCGAAGACTATCAACCGCATAACAATCATTGACCGGAGGGAGGTTGCCATGAAATCTATATTTGGTTTGGCCATGGTCGTATCCGTTGCAGCTGCTGCTACGCAGCTCCAGGCTGCCGATCAGACGATCAGGATCGGGGTGCTGACCGACATGTCGGGTGTTTACGCGGCGCCGACCGGACCGGGTTCGGTCTTTGCCGCTCGTCAGGCAGCCGCCGATTTTATTGCCTTAGGCAAGGGCCTCAAAATCGAGATCATTGCCGGCGATCACCAGAACAAGCCGGACATTGGCGCGAGCATCGTCAACCGCTGGATTGACGTGGACAGGGTCGATGTGATTGTCGACGTGCCGACATCCTCTGTAGCCTTCGTGGTCAATGATATCGTCAAGAGCAAGAACAAGGTCTTTCTCGCTTCTGGTGCGGCTGCGTCAGACCTGACCGGCTCGCGATGTTCGCCCAACACGGTCCACTGGACCTATGACACGTGGGCGTTGGCAAACGGCACGGGGACGGCGATTGCGAAGACGGGCGGCGACACATGGTTCTTCCTGACTGCCGACTATGCATTCGGTCACGCACTCGAACGCGACACGGCGTCGGTAGTAGAAGCCCACAATGGCAAAGTGATCGGTCGGGTGCGCCATCCGCTGTCATCCAACGATTTCTCCTCCTTCCTTCTGCAAGCTCAATCCTCGAAGGCAAAGATCATCGGGCTCGCCAACGCGGGTGGGGACACCGTCAACGCGATCAAGCAAGCGGCGGAATTTGGCGTTGTCCGAGGCGGACAGAAGCTGGCGGGCATGCTGGTCAACATCAGCGACATCGACGCTTTGGGTCTGAAGACCGCGCAGGGCTTGATGCTGACCGAGCCTTGGTATTGGGATTCAAGCGACGCTAACCGTGCGTTCGCGAAAACATTCGCCGCCGCGCACAATGGTCGACATCCGACCATGATTCATGCAGGCGTCTACGCCGCTGTGACGCACTACCTTAAGGCAGTCGAAGCGCTCAACAGTGCCGTCGACGGCAAGGCGATCGTTGCGAAGATGAAGGAGGTACCCACTGACGATCCGTTGTTTGGCCCTGGCGTCATTCGCCCTGACGGGCGAAAGATTCACAACATGTACCTGTTCGAGGTGAAGACGCCCGAGGAATCGAAATATCCTTGGGACTACTACAAGCTGCGCGCCACGATCCCAGCCGAAGAGGCGTTCCGACCGCTGCATCAAGGTGGGTGTCCGTTGGTCAGCGGCTGATCCGAGATCAACACCAATCTTAGCCCAGCTCACCTCTCGCAGTGCAGATGTCCGCTTTCGGGGGTAAAGCAGACATGACCTTCTGCGGGAAAGTCGCTTTCGCGGTCGCTATTGGGGGCAAAGCGGACATCCCTGTTTGCACCGCACATGTCTGCTTTTGACCCAAAGCGGACATCCCAGAGAACCACTATTGAGGCCAAATTTACGCGTCACCGTCCTCAATACTGAGTAAGACTCTCATGAGAGAAATGCGGGGCGCAAATGTTGATTGGAAAAAACATAGTTGGCAGTTTCAAGCGGTTCGCCGTTACAAATAAATCGTTTATCGCTCTGTTTTGCCTTGGGTTCTTTGCGGTCACATCAATTGCGCGTGGGGCGACCGTCATTCATGGCGTTTCGATTGGTATGCTCATACGACAAGGCTGTCATCGAACTGCGCAACCAAAACTGTTACGAAGTAAAGGAGCCATCGCCCAACATCGTAGAATGTACGCTCGCAAACAGCGAGACGATAAATGTTACATTTGCGGGCAATCTGCCGCAAAGGCCCATTAAAAAAATAGAGTTGTATTTTAACACCACATTGAACTTTGAGGAGCTTTGCAAGTCGATTTCGGAACAATTTCAAGTGCAATTGTCGCCAGATCAAGGCGCTGCTCATGCTTCCGTCCGGATTGCGGATGGGACGATATTAACGCTTTGGAAGAACGTATTGGCAGTGCTGGAATTATCGAGTCCTGACATTTCCAAATCGGATGCTAATGGCAACGGTTTATAAGAAAACAAAAACTATGTCCGCTACTGGCCCAAAGCAGACATCACTAGTTGCACTGCACATGTCCGCTTTTGGGGGTAAAGCGGACATGACCTTGTGCACTTCATATGTCTGCTTTTGACCCAAAGCGGACATTGGACCGCACTGGCGCGCTAGTCACCTGTGCCCGGATTTGGCGAGAAATATTTAAGCTTATCCGGCTTGCCTTCCCATTCTTTTGAATCTGCGGGAGGGTCTCGCTTGACCGTTATATTGGGCCAAGTTTTTGCATAGTCAGCGTTGAGCTTGAGCCACTTCTCGGCCCCGGGCTCGGTGTCGGGCTTGATCGCCTCCACTGGACATTCCGGCTCACACACTCCGCAATCGATGCATTCATCGGGATGAATGACGAGCATATTTTCACCCTCGTAGAAGCAATCAACGGGGCACACTTCCACACAATCCATTAGCTTGCACTTGATGCAGCTTTCATTGACGATATAGGTCAAATGTCATCCTCACTCTGGGGGAAGCCTATCATGTTTCCGCCAGGCCTCGGGGGAGGCGATGAAGCGCCGTAAGTTCACCGCACTTCTTGGCGCCGCCGCAATGGCTTGGCCGCTCGTGGCGCACGCTCAACAATCTAAAGAAATCCCTCGTCTCTGCTTCCTTACCTTCGACCCGGGCACGTTGCAGTCGCGATCTCCACGGTTTGACGTTTTCTTCGATAGCCTGCGTGATCTGGGTTATGTCGACGGAAAGACAATTGTCATTAATTATTTATCCGCCGATGGC
>Ga0075433_10005064_pt1 | contig 10332 bp, 9 predicted proteins | sample RhiMethybrSRZTD2_FD_75299 | JGI IMG/M metagenome (GOLD analysis project Ga0075433, IMG submission 75299) | Populus rhizosphere microbial communities from Tennessee, USA - Rhizosphere MetaG P. TD hybrid SRZTD2 | ecosystem: Host-associated > Plants > Roots > Rhizosphere > Soil | place: USA... | reverse complement strand
CATCGCCCTGGCCCTCGGCCTCGTGTCGCCGCGAGAGCTCCAGCACGGCCTCCAGCGACCCCGCGGCCTGGTCGATGCCCGCACCGGGATCGCCGATCTCCGCGAAGCGTTTCGGCACGGTCGAGATCGTGAATGCCTCGGCCTCGCAGGTCGGGACCTCGTCCCACGACAGGGGCGTGGACACGCGCGCGTCCGGGAGCGGGCGGACCGAGTACGCGGACGCCACCGTCCGGTCCTTGGCGTTCTGGTTGTAGTCGAGGAACACGCCGTGGCGCTCCTCCTTCCACCACTTCGCGGTGGCGATCGCCGGCGCCCGCCGCTCGACGTCGCGTGCGATCGCGAGGGCCGCCCGCCGGACCTCCGGGTACGTCCAGCGACGCTCGATGCGAACGTTGATGTGGATGCCGCGCGAGCCCGAGGTCTTCGGCCAGCCGGTGAGCCCGACGGACTCGAGCGACTCCTTCGTGACCATGGCGACGTCCCGGATCTGCGACCAGGGCACGCCCGGGACGGGGTCGAGGTCGACGCGCAGCTCGTCGGGATGGTCGAGGTCGTCCGCTCGGACCGGATGTGGGTTCAGGTCGATGCAGCCGAGGTTGACGATCCAGGCGAGGCCCGCAGCCTCGTCGATCACGATCTCGTCCGCCGTCCGGCCTGATGGAAAGGACAGGGTCACCGTGCGCAGCCAGTCGGGTCGGTTCTCCGGGGCCCGCTTTTGGAAGAACGCCTCGCCGGCTGCGCCGTTCACGAAGCGCTTGAGCGCCATCGGCCGGCCGCCGGCACCCGCCAGCGCGCCAGGCGCGACCGCGAGGTAGAACCGGACGAGGTCCAGCTTCGTCGCCCCGATGGCGTCAAAGAAGACCTTGCCCGGGTTCGTGATCACGACCTCGCGATCCCCGACCCGGAGGACCTCCTGCTCCTTCGGCATGTGGCGATGCTACCTTGGCCCGCCCATGCCGCCCGACGCCGACATCGACGCCCAGCGCGCCGAGCTCGTCCCGAAGGAGTTCGACAGCCACACGCTGATCCTGCTCCGCTGGGCCGATAACCAGCCCGACCTGTCCGAGGACGTCCTCGACCGGTTGCAGGTCGAGCACCTCCGCTATCTCAAGGAGCGGATGGACGAAGGCACGCTGCTGGCGAACGGGCCGCTGCGCGACCAGACCGAGCCGCGCTTGCGGGGCATCTCGATCTATGCCCTGCCGCTCGACGAGGCGCTGGCGATCGCCAATCGTGACCCGATGGTCCGAGCCGGCTGGTTCGCGATCGAGGGCGCGCGCTGGACGCTGGCCAAGGGCAGTGGCTGGTTCGGACGACCGGGCGTCGATGCGGATGTCGATTCCGCGGTTGGCCATTCGTCAACTCGGTGACCGCGGCGACAGGCGCCGCACTGCAGGAGGACTCCCCGTGCGCTACCTGGTGCTGATCTACGACGAGGAGACGGCCAACCCGTCACCGGCGCCGCCCGACCCGGAGCAGTGGGCCAAGACGATGGGCGAGTACAACGAGTACACGGCCCTGCTGCGGATGCGCGGGGCCTACGAGGCCGGCGAGGCGCTCCAGCCGGTCACGACCGCGACGACGATCCGGATCCGCGACGGCCTCGCGATGACCACTGACGGCCCCTTCGCCGAGACGAAGGAAGCGCTCGGGGGGTTCTACCTCATCGAGGCGCGCGACCTCGACGAGGCGCTCGAGCTGGGCGCCGCCTGCCCCGGCGCGAAGTACGGCTCGATCGAGGTCCGGCCGATCCAGGAGCTGCCGTCGGCATGACCCGGCGCGTCGGCACATGACGGCTTGACCGAAGCCAGCGCAGCGCACGAGCTCGTCGATCGCCTGTTCCGCGCGGAGTCGGGTCGGGCAGTCGCGACGCTGATCCGGGTGCTGGGCGACTTCGATCTCGCCGAGGAGGCGGTCCAGGATGCGTTCGCCCGGGCGCTCGAGGCCTGGCCCGTCCAGGGCGTGCCACGGAATCCCGGGGCGTGGATCACGACCACTGCGCGCAACGCCGCGATCGATCGGATTCGGCGCGCGAGGCGCCTCGTCGAGAAGACCGAGCAGCTCGGCCGGGACGCGGCGGTGGATTCGACCACCGGGGGCGGATGGGGCGAGGAGATGACGCAGACAGACGGCATCGACGATCGACTGCGGCTGATCTTCACCTGCTGCCACCCGGCGCTGGCGCCGGAGGCCCAGGTCGCGCTGACGCTGCGCACCCTCGGCGGCCTGTCCACGCCCGAGATCGCGCGCGCGTTCCTCGTCCCCGAGGTAACCCTCGCGCAGCGGCTCGTCCGCGCGAAACGCAAGATCCGCGATGCTCGCATCCCGTATCGCGTGCCGCCCGTCGACGTCCTGCCGGAGCGGCTCCACGCGGTGCTGCGCGTGCTGTATCTCATCTTCAATGAGGGCTACAGCGCGACCGCCGGTGACGCGCTGGTGCGCCGCGAGCTGTCCGGCGAAGCGATCCGCCTGGCGCGCATCGTGGCCGAGCTCATGCCCGGCGAGCCGGAGGCCATCGGCCTGCTCGCGTTGATGCTGCTCCACGACGCGCGTCGCGAGAGTCGCACCGGACCGGGCGGCGACCTGGTGCTCCTCGAGGACCAGGACCGATCGCGCTGGGACCGCGCCGCGATCGACGAGGGTCAGGAGCTGCTGGATCGGGCGCTTCGGCTCGGCCGCGCCGGCCCGTACCAGGTCCAGGCGGCCATCGCCGCCCTCCATGACTCCGCCGAACGGCAGGAGGCGACTGACTGGCGCGAGATCGCGGCGCTGTATGCCCGTCTCGCCGCGATCTCCCCGTCGCCCGTGGTCGAGCTCAATCGGGCCGTTGCGGTGGCGATGGCGGAAGGGTTCGAGGTCGGCCTTCGACGGCTCGACGCCCTGGCCGGCAACGGGCAGCTCGCCGGCTACCCGTACTACCACTCAGCGCGCGCAGACCTGCTCCGGCGCCTCGGCCGTTCGGCGGAGGCAATCGCGGCCTACCGCGACGCCCTGGCGCTGACGACGAACGAGGTTGAGCGAGGCTTCCTCGGCCGGCGGATCGCCGAGCTCGGCGGGGCGCTGCCGAACTGAGCCACGCGCTCGCCACGGCCCGACTCGGGTCTGCGGCACGCGAGGCGATTGCAACGAGCGGACTGCGGCCGCGGGCATGCCCGTGGGTGCGCGGGCTGCACCATCCCCTCGGCCCATGTCCAGGTGGGCGGGAGGAGTCATGCGCAGGGAATCGGCGAGCTGGGTGGCCCGCGGCGCTGGGCTGACGGTCGGCGTCGGCCTGGTGCTGGCGGCGGTCGGCCTGCTCTTCGCGGCGCGCGACGTCGTCCTGCTGGTCTTCCTGGCAATTCTCCTCGGCGCTGCCCTCGAACCGCTCGTCGCGGTGATCCGCGGCTGGACCGGGCGCGGCCGCGGCCTCTCGATCCTGATCGTCTACGCGGTGTTCTTCGCCGCGGTCGTCGGGGTCGCGGTGTTCATCGTGCCCGCGGCGCTGGTCCAGCTGGGCGCGGCGCTGGCGAAGCTGCCCTCATTCCTGGAGCAGGTCCGGGCGTGGGGCTCGAACCTGCGGCCGAGTGCGCTGGGCGAAGGCATCGGTGCGCTGGTCGACGCGGTCAAGGCGCCCTTCGCAACATCGGCTCCCCCGGACCCGGACAGCGTGCTCACTGCCTCGCTGCTCGTGGGCCAGGTTGCTGGGGCCCTCATCACGCTGCTGTTCCTCGTCTTCTTCTGGCTGACCGAGCGGCCGCGACTGCAGCGCTACGCGCTCGCGTTCATCCCGGCCGACCGCCGGGCGGGCGTCCGTGATGGCTGGAACGAGGTCGAAGCGCGGCTCGGCCAATGGGCCCGCGGCCAGCTGGTCCTGATGGCGGCGATCGGCATCGGCACCGGCATTGCGTACAGCCTGCTGGGCCTGCCCGCGGCGCTGCTGCTCGGCCTCATCGCCGCGCTCACGGAAGCTATCCCGATCGTCGGCCCACTCATCGGGGCGGTCCCCGCCGTGCTGGTCGCCACGACGATCTCGCCGCAGACGGTCGTCCTGACCCTCGGGATCTACCTGATCCTGCAGCTGATCGAGGGCAACATTCTCGTCCCGATGATCATGCGCAACAGCGTCGGCCTGTCGCCGTTCCTGGTCCTCGTCAGCCTGCTCGTCGGAAGCACGGTCGGCGGACCGCTGGGGGCCATCGTGGCCATCCCCCTGGTCGCGGGCGTCACTGTCGTGCTGGGCCGGCTCCAGGACCGCGACACGCCGGTGCCGATCGATCCGGCTGGCGCAGAGACGCCCGACGAGGAGACGCAGACCGAGCTCGAAGAGAAAAGCTCCGGGTCGCCCGCTCCGAAACGCCGACGCCCCCGCCCGCCGGCGGAGGTCAGCCGCGCGTGAGGCCCTTCGGCGCCTCGCGCATCAACCCGATGTTGTTCCCGTCCGGGTCCCTGACGAACGCAAGCCACAGGTCGTAATCGTCCGTTCCGAAGACGATCTCGGGCCGCTCGAGGACCGTCGCACCGCGCAACTCCAGGAGCTCGAGCGTGCCGGCCACGTCCGCGACCCGGAAGTACAGCGTCGCCGCGCCGTCGAACCCCGGCTCCGTCGGCGTCGCCAGGTACAGCCGGACGCCGTGGGCGTCGAAGAAGGCGTTGCCCGGGAAGCGGAACTGCAACGGCAGGTCCAGCACACCCTCGTAGAACGCGACCGCCCGGTCGAGGTCGGTGACGGGGACCAGAATCTGCATGATCGGTCCCAGCGGGCGGGTGGCCTCGGTCATCAGGCCGGCGCCACCGAGCGCACGAAGAGGACGATCGCAGCGCCGACGCCCGCCAGGGCGACGAGTGCCGGCCCACGGGCCGGGTCGCGATGCTGTGACTCCGGCAGCAGGTGCCCGGCCCCGATCGCGATGAACGCGCCGCCGAAGGTCGCGAGGAGCAGCCCCAGCGTTCCCGGCTGGATGGTGATGAGCGTGCTGAGCGCGGCCCCGGCGACCGGCGCGATCGCGTCGAGGACGAGCAGGCCGACGGCGAGGCGTTCGCCCCGCGCGGCATCAAGCGCGAGGGTGATCACATTCATGCCGTCGGCGAAGTCGTGGGCGAGGACCGCGATGAGCACGATGAACCCGATGTCCGTGCCGGCCTGGAAGGCGAGGCCGATGGCCAGGCCGTCCAGCGTGCTGTGCACGATCAGGCTCGCCGGCGGCAGGATGCCCAGCAGCGTCGGCGGGCCACTGCGGCCCCGCGGCATTGCCAACGCGGCGGAGCGTGCTGCGTCGTGGTCGTGGCCCTCCTCGGCCTCGTGGTCGTGGGCGTGGCCGTGCGCGCCGGCGTGCTCGAAGCTCCACTGGTGCAGGAACGCCTCGATCAGGCTGAAGCCGATGAACCCCACGACCGCAGCGACCCCGACCTCGAGCACGTGGTCCTGGCCCGCGAGCGCGAAGGCTTCGGGCAGCAGGTCCGCGACGGCGGTCGCGACGACGACCCCCGCGGCGAGCGCCATGATCGCGTGCAGCCGATGCCGCAGCCGCAGCGCGGCGAACCCGCCCGCGAGCGTGGAGAAGAAGGGGAGGATCGCGGCGACAAGCACGGCCGGCACATGGTATGGGCCCGGAGCCGGCCGGAATCAGTCGGGCGAGACGATCCGGAAGCCGATGTGGTGGTCGGAGTACGTCGGCGCATCCTCGTCGAGTCGGAAAGCCGATCGCGCGATGAACGCGCCCGCGTCGTCCGGCGGGCCCCACCAGCCGCCCTTCTCGATCTTCTTGCCGCCGGTCGCGGGACCGGTCGGGTCGTCGCGGACCCCCTGCGCGTAGTACGTCCCGCTCCACCAGTCGGCGACCCACTCCATCGCGTTGCCGGCCATGTCCAGCGCGCCCACCCAGCTCGCGCCCTTCGGGTAGCCGCCGACCGCGACCGGGCCAGTCGCGCGGTCGAGGTTGGCGAGGGTCGAATCGAAGGCATCGCCCCACGGGTAGACACGCGAGTGGGGGCCGCGGGCGGCGAACTCCCACTCCGCCTCGGTCGGCAGGCGGCCGCCGCGCCAGGTCGCGTACGCCTCGGCCTCGTACCAGGTCACGCAGACCTGAGGCTGGTCGGGCTGCTGGTCGAGGCACGGCTTGGGGAGCGGGCTGCCGCCCATGCCCCTGCGCCATGTCCAGCCGCGCTCTGACCAGAGGGCTTCGTCGTCGTAGCCGCCGGCCGCCTTGAACGCCGCGAACTGGGCGACGGTCACTTCCGTCGCGTCGATCCAGTAGCCGTGGCTCAGGGCGACCTCGTGGGCCGGATGCTCGCTCCGGAACGTCACCGCTGCCCAGGCCGGCGGCGTCGCCGAGCCCTCGTCGGAGCCCATCCTGAAGGTGCCGCCGGGGACCCAGACCTGGCCGACCCCGTGCGCGTCCTCGCGAGCCGTGCCGGGATCCCGTTGGGGCGACGGCTCGGCGGACCGCGCCTGGGTCGGGCTGGGCTCGGGCGTCTGCACCGCGGGCCCGGCACAGGCGCCGACGGCGACGAGGACCAGCGTGCAGGCCAAGGCGCGAATCGACGTGGCTCGACCCATCGCGACCTGTACGCGCGACGGGCCTGGTTTCTTGCCACCGGCCAGCGGTACGCTCCGGCCATGGACCCGATCCGGTTTCGCAGCCGCATCCGCTTCTGGAACCCCGAGAAGCGGAGCGGCCTGGCAGTCGCCGACATTCCGGGAGAGAACGTCGCGGCCATCGGCGGCCTGAAGCAGCAGCGGGTTCACGGCCGCATCGGCCCGGCCAGCTTTACCTCCAACGTCATGCCCGCCGGCGGCGGGCGCCTGGCGCTGAGCGTGAGCAAGGCGATGCAGCAGGCGGCGAAGGTTGGCATGGGCGACGAGGTCGAGGTCGAGATCACGGCCATCGGCCGCGACTGATGGTCCCTGACGCCGCCGGTCAGCGGTAGACGACCAGCTGCGGATCGTGCGACGTCTCCCGACTCGCGAACCAGGCCGCGTCCGAGGAACGGCCACGGAGCACCAGCGTGTAGGTGCCGTTGGCCGTGATGGCCCTGCCGAGGTCGATCGTCAGCCATGTCCCCGCGACGGCATTCGTGGCCGACCTGAGCCACACCCCGAGGCCCGGCTTGTGCTGCCACGTCACGCCCGTCTCGGACCACGAGTTCGTCGACGCGCGATAGATGTCCACGCCGGAGCTGCTTGGATTCGTGACCCACAGCCGCAGTCGCACGTCCTTCGCCGGCGCCGTCAAGCCGGAGATCGTGAACTTGAGATAGCTCCGGGTCTGCGACGTCAGCGCCCGCAGGCTCGTGGCCTTTCCATAGTTGGTGCCGGGGGTGGTCGACTTGACGTACGCATCGGCGACCGGCGTGACCGTGAACGAGCTCGGCAGATACGTCGCGGTCCAGGTCGCGGGTGCCGCCGGCGCCTTGATCGTGTGTGACCTCGCGCCGGCATCGGACCACGACTTGAACACGTAGCCCTTGCCGGCGAGCGTCTGCACAGCCGGCGCCGTGACGACGTTCGTCGAGCCGACGATGACCGTCCGGGAGAACGGCGTCGACGCCGACACGTCGTTGAACACGAGCTGGAGCCCCGCGGGGACGCTCTGCAGGGTGAGATTCACCGTCTTCGGATCCAGCTGGACGCTCGTCGACGCCGCGAGCCCGTCGCTGTCCGTCGCGGTGAGGGTGAGGATGAGGTGTGACGGATACTCGTGATCGGGAGCCGCGAAGGAGCCGGAGGCCCCCGACCAGGTACTGACCTCGTGCGTGTGGCAGCTCGACGGGCAGTGGAGCAGGTCCAGGGTCCAGGTCAGGGCTGACGCCGGCAAGGGCCCGTCCTGCGCGTCGGTCGCCGAGCCGCTGTAGGCGATGACGTCGTTGGCCTTCCAGTGCAGGGCGGCAGTGGGCATGGAGATCGACGGAATCGGTGGGGCGTTGCCCGCGCTGATCAGCGTCGTCGTGGTGTCACTGGAGCCATCCACGTCCGTGACACGAAGTCCGACGGTCACGCTGCCCAGGCTGGAGTAGGTGTGCGACGTGGTCACGCCGGTGGCGTCGTTGTACTGGCCGTCGCCGTCCAGGTCCCAGGCGTACGTCAGCGCCAGGCCTTCCGGATCCGATGACCCGCTCGCGTCGAAGTCGACATGGAGTGGCGCCGGCCCGGAGGTGGGCGAGGCGTCGAGGTGCGCGGTCGGCGGCTGGTTGCCGGGGATGTAGCTGACACGCCGGATCGTGCCGCCGACGAGGTCGACGTAGAAGAGGTCGCCGTTCGGACCGATGACGACGTCGACCGGAGCCGCCGCACCCTGGACGAATGGCTGTCGCGCGGCCACGTCTGGCTGGCCGTCCGTGCCCGCTGGCATGTACCAGATGCAGTTGCGGCTGTAGTCGGCGAAGAACAGCGCGCCACTGAAAGCGCCCGGGAACGTGCCGCCGGACTCGGGATAGAACGCGAGGCCGGTGGTCGAGGAGCCGTTGGCCGTCGGACAGGTGTCCGTCGAGACCACCTTCGAGCCGTGGTTGTACGAGTAGTAGGCGTCGGTCTGCGCGCCGGGGCTGGCGTACAGGTTTTCGCAGATCGTCAGGTCCGCGTCCCGGTAGCTTGCCGGCTGCGAGCTGTGCTCGTAGCACGGCCAGCCGAAGTTCTCGGCGACGTTGTCCGTCGCATCGGGGATGCGGTTGATCTCCTCCCATGTGCTCCAGCCGACGTCGCCCAGCCAGAGCTCGTTCGTGCCCGGCCGGGTGGTCATCCGGAACGGGTTGCGCAGCCCGTAGGCGATGATCCGCCGCGCGTTCGCGTCCGTGCTGTTGGCGAATGGATTGCCGGGAAGGCCCGCGGCCGTCGTCGGGTCGATCCGGAGGATGGCCCCGTCGAGCCCTGTCGGATCGCCCGTCGTGCGCATGTCCTGGCTGCGCAGGGTCCCGCCCTCGGCCTCAGGCGGCGCCATCGCACCGCCGGGCGGGTCGTTGCATGGGTTCTTGGGCGTGACCACCGGCGTCGTGGTCCCCCCGAACTGCCCCCAGTCCGGGGGGTTGAAGTGCGCCCCGTCGCCGCCGCTGACGTACAGCGCCCCACCTGGCCCGAACATGACGGTGCCGACGGAGTGGCTCGGAAACTGATTGCACCAGTCCTCGAGGAGGACCTGCTCGGCCGGCCCGATGGTCGTGCCGTTGACGGCGAAGCGCGACAGACGGCCACTCACCACGCAGCCATCGGTCGTCGCCCCGGGCGGCGCCGGGCAGACATCGCTCCAGCGGGGTGCAGGGGCACCACTGCCGAGGATGTGGTCATACGTGTACATGACATACAGGTAGCCAGTGGCCGACCCGGCAACGAGGCTGGGATCGAGCGCGATCCCGAGCAGCCCGCGGTCCCAGAAGTTCATGACGTTCGTGGTGAGCCCGCTGAACACCGTCGGCGTCGGGTCCGCGAGGCTCGTGAAGACCTTGATCGTGCCGCTCTTCTCGGTGACGAACACCCGCCCGTCGCCGGCGAACCGGATGGCGGTGGGGTTGACGAGGTTCGACCAGACGACGGTCTCGTGGAAGTCGGCGGGCACCGTCCCCGCGGTGGCCACCTCCGTCGTGGCGGAGCAGTGCGGTTGCGTTGTCTGCGAGACGCGGGCCATGAAGGCCGCGGCGCACTGAACAGAGCGCGGTTGCGCACCTCCGGCGGGCTGCGCCGCCGCGACCCCGGGGGTGGCAAGCGGCGGCAGGAGCGGGCCGCCCGCCGTCACGACCCCAGCCAGCGCGAGGGCAGCCAGAGCGAGCGACCGCGGCCGCCCGATCGCCCCTGGAACCCCTGCGTGCATGGTCCTCCGCTCCGACGCCATCCCGGCGTCGCCCCCGCAACGTCGCGACGACGGTCCCGGAGGGCGCCTCCACGCGCACCCCTCCAGTCCGGCCGCGGAGGGCGACTATAGGTCCTCGTTCAGGACGGTGGTACCGACCGAACGACGTTTGGCCAGGAATTTCGGCACCGGAGCCGGGCCTCTGGTGCGACTCGGCACCGGAGCCTTCGGATCAGGGCCCCTGGCGACGTGAACGGCGCAGCGCGAGCGTCAGGATCGAGCCCGCGATCAGCACGACCGCCACGACCACCACCGCCGGCTGGAGCCCGAACCATGTGCCTGCCGGCGTGGACGGGAGCGCCGGAGAGGAGGTGGCCGAAGAGCTCGGCATTGACGTCGCCGATGCCGCCGGGCTCGCCGGACTCTCCACTGCGCCAGTCGGGCTCGGCGCCGGCGTCGTCGGGGCGGTGCTCGGTGGCGGCTCGGATGCGCTGCCCGGGCTGCGCGAGGCGGGCGGCACGACCGCCGTCGTGAAGTTCGCCCAGAGGTATTCGCGGGTGGTCAGGCCCGACGCGTG
>Ga0075433_10005063_pt1 | contig 10333 bp, 9 predicted proteins | sample RhiMethybrSRZTD2_FD_75299 | JGI IMG/M metagenome (GOLD analysis project Ga0075433, IMG submission 75299) | Populus rhizosphere microbial communities from Tennessee, USA - Rhizosphere MetaG P. TD hybrid SRZTD2 | ecosystem: Host-associated > Plants > Roots > Rhizosphere > Soil | place: USA... | reverse complement strand
ACGTAGATCTCGCCAGAACTACCACACGACTACTACAGATGACAGTGGAGCCCGTCTCTTCGTCGGACCCGAACTCAAAAAGTGGTCGGGGGCCCGGGATTTGAACCGGGGGCCTCACGGTCCCGAATCACACGATGTTCCGTCCAGCCGTGTCGATTCTTGCCGTATTCAATACGAATCGTGGGATCGAGCCGCCGTGCCCGTCCAGATATGGGCCAATCTTCAGTTCGATTACTACATGAAGTACTACACCAGAGACCTTCTTGACTCGCAGTCCGACCCAGCGCAGTCAGCGTGCGCACGGACCGCTGGATCCGATGGACAGATACCGGGATGACCTTGGTCAGCCGATTACCGTGCGCGCATTCCGAGGGTCGGTTTGCTCCGTCTTCCCTCGTGCGGCGCGCTTACCACCGGTCGAGAGGTGTGGGACTTGTCCCAGCCGTCGGGAATCGGCCCACCTGCGGACCGGCTAGACCTCGGGGCCGACCGGTACCGGCTGTGTCGTCGCCTTCGCCGAACCGCCGTCAATGAGTTCGCCAACGGGACCGACCAAAAAGTACGTAAGCGTCGCACCCTTGCCCTTCACCTCGACAAGACCCCGCCGCTCGAATACAAACTCGTCCCTGAGGCGTTCGTAAACCGCTTCGGTCACCTGGATCTTGTCGGGAAGGCCATGTGATTCCATCCGGCTGGCGACGTTGACCGTGTCACCCCAAAGGTCGTAGTGGAACTTCTCCCGGCCGACGATGCCCGCGACGGCTGGGCCGGAATTGATGCCGATCCGGAAGCTGAGGTCCCAATCGTGTTCTGAGTTGAGGCGAGCTACCTCGCACCTCAATTCGAGAGCCATGGCGCAAATCGCGTGCGCGTGGTCGGGCCTTGCGACCGGCACGCCCGCAGCGACCATGTAGGAATCGCCGATTGTCCGAATCTTCTCGAGTCTGTATCGACCGACGAGGCCGTCGAATACCGAGAAGACCTCATTGAGGACGGCGACCGTCTCCGCCGGAGTCTCGTGTGCGGAGCGAACAGTGAAACCGGCAAGGTCGGCAAATAGAACAGTGATGTCGTCGTGGTGGTCGGCGATCGGCTCTTCGCCACGCTTGAGACGGGCAGCGATCGCCTCAGGAAGGACGTTCAGGAGCAGCGTCTCCGACCGCCGTTCGGCCGCGTCCCGCTGCGCCCGAAAGTAGGAGATGGCCAGGAAAGTCAGCTGTCCAATGCCGGCGATGTTGAGGGCAAAGAGGATCAGGATCGCAACACTCGGCAGCGGCTGCACGTTCTGAGCGACGAATCCGTCGAGAAAGGCGGCTACGACGAGGTCGCCGACGAAGGCGGCGAGCCAGATCGCAGTTTCTCGAGCCGGTCTGATCAGCAACGAGAAGAGCGGTGCCATAAAAGCCCACATGACGACCGCACTGCCGTGCACGTAACCGCCGAGACTCAGCTGGAGCAGTAGTGGGAGGAGGATGCCGGACCCCAGGAACGGCACCGGGAGAAGCCCCAGCTTCTTGGTCTGTACAAACCGGGAAAGCACGACAGTGACCACGAGGGTTTGGACGAGCGGGATGAGACCGCTTACAGGCTTGCCAAGGGCCGTGTACATGACCGCCCAGAGCACGCCGGCCAGCGCGCCGCCCAGATTCATGACCACGAAGACTTCCTTCGTAACCTTGTCTTGGTCGGAATCAGTGGGCAGGCACCCGAGCTCCAGAACCCGGCGCAGCCCGTGCGCTAGCTTTGGGCGTACCACCAGTTCCACATTCTGATCGCGGTGAGGAGCATTGTTTGGCGGCAGGGCCACGGGGGCCCGCCGTGGGCACCCTTTCGAAGCCGCCAGACGCACGGAGGGCAGCCAGAGCGCTACGGAACCGAGCGCCCACGCGATCACACGGCCGAAGATCTCGTCGTGGAGATCTTTGCCGAAGAACTACATGAAATGCTACGTGGCCGGGCGCGCCAAGCCGCGTCGTTTCCCCGCAACGCCGCAGGTCCGACATCCCGATGATCCTCGATGTAGTTACGGTGCGTCGGAGGCGCTGGATTTGTAGGGCGAACTCCTGACGACGGCAGGCAACGTCGCCGATAACGTGCTCCTCAACAATGGCCAGGAGCACCCGCGCTTGGGTCGTACTGATCTTCTTGCTGACCGCCTGCAGTGCTGGCGGGTCCAGTCTCGGGCCAACGAGCGTCAGCCCACGTGTTCCCGGACCTCTGGGCGACACATGGACGAGTGACGGCTCCAGATGGGTGCACGAAAACGTCAGCGGACCGTTACCCCGTTATTTCGCGGCGCTCGCCTACGACGCTTCCCGCAACGACTACGTGCTTTTCGGCGGGCAGACGGCCAAGGGCACGTCTGACGAAACCTGGACCTGGGACCCCAGCAGCTCGAAATGGACCGAGATGTCGCCCGTGCACAAGCCGCCTCCCCGACGCGACGCGGCGATGGCGTACGACCCCGGACACCAGGTGGTCGTGCTCTTCGGCGGCTTGATTCCTGACCAGGGCGAGGGCCACTCTGCATCCGACACGTGGACCTGGAACGGCAGCGATTGGACCGAAGTCGCTGTGGACAACTACCGCCTCGGCATTCGCACTGGCCCGCGCATGGTCACGGCGGGAAATCGAGTTGTGATGTTTGGCGGACATGACTTCAACAGCAGGTACTTTGGCGATGCATGGGCGTGGGACGGGGTGAGCTGGACGCGCGTCGATCGTGGCCCGGCGCCCCGCGGCCGCGGCGACGCTGCCATCGCATGGGACCCGGACGACTCCTCCCTCTTCGTCTATGGCGGACTTGGGATGAGGCCCGACGCCGGTCCGGGGAATCTCGGCCTTCCCCTAGCCGACGCGTGGTCCATGAAAGACGGTGCCTGGCGCGAGCTCCCGGTCGCGGGAGGGCAGATCATGACCGACGCAAACGCGATATGGGACCAGAAGACCAAGAGGGCGGTTGTCATGTTCGGAATCGCATGCCCTGATCTGGTGACCGGGGGCTCGTCGTGGGACGGCGCCAGCTGGTCATCGGTGCAGGTCGGCGCAAGCCCGCGCTGGGGCGCAGCGGTGGCCCAGGACCACCAGGGAAATGTGCTCGTGTTCGGCGGCTCAGACGAGTCGGCTTGCTGAGTGGTCGCAGCAATCCGAGTCAGTGGCGGCAGCGACTTGCGAATTCAGATACTGGTGGTCGGCTACGTCGACGGATCCGAAATGCTGACGACGAACGCGTGCAATTCTCGTCCGCTCGACACCCCGCGCAGCTGAGGGTCACGCCGCCCCAGACTTCGCAGGCGTGGGCTTGCTCTACCAGATTGCTTACCGACTGGGCTTTAAGCCATGGGACACGGGAGTCAGCCCGCCGGAGCTGATCGATCTTGTGGATGGTGAGCGCGCGTTGCCGACCGGTCGAGCCCTGGACCTTGGCTGCGGGACGGGAACCAACGCTGTGTATTTAGCGGAGCACGGCTGGGCCGTAACGGGGGTCGATAACGTTGAGCGGGCCCTGGCCGCGGCGCGGCTCAAGGCGATGCGAGCGGGCGTTGAGCCTCGCTTTGTGAAGGGTGACGTCACCCACCTGACACGCCTTGGCATTGGGGACGGATACAACCTGCTGCTCGACCTCGGCTGCTACCACAGCCTTCCGACGACGGCACGGAACGCCTATGCCGATGGAATGACGGCGGTGGCCGCCCCAGGCGCAACGCTTCTGATCTATGGCTTCCTACCGGCGGTCCTGCCGAAGCGCATCGGCATCACTGCGGAGGAACTGACAGCTCGATTCCAGGGCTGGGCGTTGACCAGAGTCACACCCGGAAGGAATTGGCTGCCGACCAAATCCTTCGAGATGCGGCGCCGACCTTGAGCGCGGCCGTCTCGAGTGGATTGCGCGCGAACTGGAGGCCTTTCCTCTATGACATTTGAAGGCAGGCCCTGACGGCGCTGATCCGCGCGGAGCTCGGGCTGCGCGCCAACTGGCGCCAGTTTGCGCTGCTCGTCCTTATTAATGCGTTCGTCGGTGGAGTCGTCGGCGTCGAGCGCTCGACGCTCGCGCCGCTAGCTCAGCACGACTTCCGGGTGGCCAGCCAGACCGCGATCCTCTCTTTCCTGATCAGCTTCGGCTTGGTCAAAGCCATCAGCAACCTGGCCGCCGGCCGGCTGGCAGATCGAGTGGGCCGCCGCCGCGTCTTGCTGGCCGGATGGGTAGCGGCCATCCCGGTCGCTCCGCTCATCATCGTGGCGCCGTCCTGGGCATGGGTCGTGGCGGCGAACGTCCTGCTCGGCCTGAACCAGGGTCTCGCGTGGTCGATGACCGTGAACATGAAGATCGATCTCGTAGGGCCGAAGCGTCGCGGTTTCGCGCTTGGCCTCAACGAGGCAGCCGGTTACGTGGCGGTTTCCGTCGCCGCGGCTGCCGCGGGATTCCTCGCCGCGAGCTACGGCCTCCGGCCGGTGCCATTCTTGTTCGCCGAAGCCCTGGCGGTTACTGGTCTTGCGCTTTCACTTCTGACACGGGAGACCACTCCGCATGTCGAGCTGGAATCGGCAGGCCGCGCCCCGAGCAACTCGTTGCGAGACCTGGTCCTCCGGGTCAGCCTCCGCGACCGCGCCATGTCGAGCGCGTGTCAGGCGGGCATGGTCAACAACCTCAACGACGGCATGGCCTGGGCACTGCTGCCCCTCTTCCTCGTAGCTCGCGGCCTCGATCTACGTCAGATCGCGGTCCTGGCCGCCGCCTATCCCGCCGTGTGGGGCCTGGGACAGCTCGGCACTGGCTGGCTTAGTGACCACATCGGCCGCAAAGTCCTGATCGTCGCCGGCATGTTGCTGCAGGCGGTCGCGATCGCCGTGTTCGCGTTGTTGAACGGTTATTCGTGGTGGCTTGTCGCCGCTGTGCTTCTCGGCGCCGGCACCGCCATGGTCTACCCCACTCTGCTGGCGGTCATCGGCGACGTGGCCACGCCGGCGGACCGGGCAACGTCGGTGGGCGTCTATCGGACCTGGCGCGATTCGGGTTACGCAGTCGGAGCGGTGGTCGCCGGCGTGGTAGCGGACGCGGCCGGCTTTCCGACAGCGATCGCCGCGGTCGCGATCTTGACCGCCGTTTCAGGCCTGATCGTGTGGATTCGGATGCCGCCGCGTCACCAGGGCCAATAAGCTTTGGCCGTGCTGGCGGGCGAGCGGGACTCGGGAATTCGGCTGGCCGAGCTGGTCGCCGCCTTCTCGCTGGCGATCGACCTCGGGTTGGGCCAGCCCATGGAGCACGTCCTGCGATCCTGGTTGATCGCCACACGGCTTGCTCAGCGTCTCGGAATGGCTCCGGAAGAGCGAGGCGGTTTGTATTACGTGGTCACCCTCGCGTGGGCCGGCTGCGTCGCGGATACGCCTGCATTGGCCGCGCTGGTCGGTGATGACATTGCGTACCGGGCCGACACCTTCGGCGCCGACATCAAGGACATGCCCGGCCTTGCGTTCATGCTCCAGCATGTCGGCGTCGGGCAGCCCGCGTTGCACCGTCTCCAGCTCGCGCTCAACCTGGTCGCAACCGGTGGCAAGCCGGTCGAGGAAGTCATCCGGTCGCACTGCCTCGTCACGGGCAACATGGCGGATCGGATCGGGCTCGGCGGCGACGTCAGCGGCCCACTCCAGCAGGTCTTCACGCGCTGGGACGGTAAGGGCGTACCCAAGGGCGTCGGCGGGGAAGCGATCGCGCTCAAGACGCGTCTCTACCACCTCGCTGATGTCGTCGAGGTCTTCCACCGCACGGGTGGGGCGACGGCTGCCGTTGATGTGGTCCGCAGTCGGCGCGGTACGCAATTCGATCCGGCCATGGCGGACCTCTTTTGCGCCATGGCCTCTGACGTTCTCAAGGATCCGGGGACGGAAGACGACTGGAACGCGGCGATTGCCAGCGATCCCGCCCTGCAGCGGTGCCTAACTGAGGCGGAGTTGGATCAGACGCTGGAGGCGATCGCGGACTTCACCGACCTCAGGTCGCCATCCCGCGCGGGCCACTCGCGGAATGTGGCCAAGCTCGCGTCCCAGGCCGGGCGGCATGCGGGTCTGCCGGCAGCGGAGGTCGTTGCGGTTGGACGAGCCGCTCTTCTCCATGACATGGGCATGCACGGCATCTCGTCGTCGATCCTTGACAAGGCGGGTCCGCTGTCGCCGTCGGAGTCGGAGCGGATGCGGATGCACCCGTACTACACCGAGCGGATGCTTGCACGGCCACCGATGCTGGCCCGGCTGGGCGCCATCGCATCCTTGACACATGAGCGCTCTGACGGCTCCGGCTACCACCGACGCCTGACCGCTCCCGCGATCCCGGCCACTGGCCGGATTCTCGCCGCTGCTTGTGCCTTCTGTGCGATGACTGAGCCGCGTTCGTATCGCCCTGCCCTCAGTGCCAAGCAGGCCACCGCCGAGCTGCGAGCCGACGCCCGCAAGGGCAAGCTCGACGCCGCGGCGGTGGACGCTGTCCTCGCCGCCGCCGGGCAAAGCCAGGGCAAGCGCCGAACTGGACCGGCTGGACTTACGCCGCGAGAGGTCGAGGTGCTGGTCCTGATTGCTCGCGGAGCCTCCAACCGCCAAGTCGCGGGCGCACTCAACATTGCACCCAAGACGGCCGGGACCTACATCGAACGGATCTATTCCAAGACGGGGGCGTCGACTCGTTCCACGGCGACCCTCTTCGCGATGCAGCACGGGCTCCTGGACACCCTGGAGCCGCTCGATTTGTAGGGCGAACTCCTGACGACGGCCGGCAGTTTCGCCGATACCGTGCTCCTCAAGAAATGGCAAGGAGCACACGATGAAGACGCCAGAAGAGTTCGTAAAGCTGCTCGCGGCCCGCGACTTCGACCGCCTCGCGGGGACGCTGGCTGAGGACGCCCAGGGCCGGCTGCTGCTTCCGTATGGGCTCGAGGAGCCTACCGGCAGGGACGCCATCGTCGCCCACTTCAAGCGCTGGTTCGGGTCGGCCTCACGCTTTGAGCTGACCTCGTCCGACAAAGAGGTGGTCGGGCCTCGACATCGCATCACCTGGCGATTCAACGTCGAGCGCGAAGGCCGGCGCGAGGTGATCGAGCAGCTCGTCTACATCGAGCTCGGTCCGCAAGGCATCCGGAAGATCGATCTCCTGTGCTCCGGGTTCCAGCAGGACACCGCGAATGCTGTCAAGCACTTCGACGCGGGTGCGATGGGATGCGCGGACGGCCTGGCGCAAGAGTTTCGGCAGCAGCTCGCAGACGTTCCGGTGGGCGCCTTTCTCGAGGTGGTCGTCAGGGATCCAGCCGCCAAGGAGGATCTGCCCTCGCTGGCGCGGCTGCTTGGGCAGCAGATCAGGTCGATCGATTCAACCGCGGATGGACGCCAAATCATCACTGTGGAGAGAAAGAAATGAACGAGAGGCTCATTTTCAACTGCACCTGGGGCCGGGAAGACCCGGAGCGCGCCACGCTGCCGTTCGTGGCAGCCAACATCGCTGCTACGGCAGGTCAGGACGCGGTCGTGCTCTGCACGATCGAGGCTGTGCGCCTCGGGACGAAGGGTGGCAGCGACGGCGTCGAGGCGGCCGGACTTCCGAAGCTGTGCGACCTCCTCAATCAGTTCGTCGCCAACAACGGCAAGGTCTGGCTTTGCGGCGCTTGCACCAAGCCACGGGGCATCACCGAGGAGCAGCTCGCCGCGGGCGTGACCATCGTCGGCGCGGCCAAGGTGGTCGAAGAGATCGTGGCCGGCGCGAAGGCCGTCGCCTTCGCATAAGGGCCCAAGAATGCCTCCCATGACGCGAGTCGCTTCGATCGCCGCTCTGGTCCTGATTGTGGCTTGCGGCAGTCCGGGCACTGCCACTCCATCGTCGAGTCCGCGCGTGACAGGTCCGCTTGGGGACACCTGGTCGTGGGACGGCGCCGCCTGGCACGGAGTGACGCGACCCGGTCCCTCCGCCCGTTACGGCGCCGCCCTCGCCTATGACGCTGCACGACACGTCTTCCTCCTCTTCGGCGGCCAGACCGCGAGGGGAGCCTCGAACGAGACCTGGACATGGGACGGCACTCGATGGGCTGAGAGATCGCCCGCACACAAGCCAGACGCGAGGAGGCTGACCACCATGGCGTATGACCCTGGCCAAAAGGTGCTCGTGCTCTATGGCGGTCTTGTGCAGAACGGAGCTGAGGGGAGTCCGGCGTCCGACACCTGGACCTGGGACGGGAATGACTGGACGGAGGTCGCGGCGACCGACGCTATGCCGGGACAGCGAATAGGCGCCAGGCTGGTCACGGCCGGCGACCAAGTCATCCTCTTTGGCGGGAGTCTCGCCCCGAACAGCGACTTCTTCGCCGACGCATGGACCTGGAAGGGCAGCGACCACTGGGTGCGAATTGACGACGGCGGTCTCGGCCCCGAGGGACGCCTCAGTGCGGCGGTCGCCTGGGACGAGGCCGATTCATCCCTGTTCGTCTACGGCGGCAGCGGCTGGAATGCGGCGGACGGTGGAGGGGCATTAGGTAGGCCGCTCGCCAGCGCCTGGTCTTTGAAAGATGGAGCCTGGATACCAGATGCTTTCTCGGGGCCGCCCGCGCTGGCCGATACGAATGCGCTCTGGGACCGCAATTCCCAACACGTCATCGTCATCTTTGGCATGTCGGGCACGAGCTGCCCACAACCAATGAATGCGGCCTGGTCGTGGGACGGTGCAAGTTGGTCACGGCTGCCCGACCTGCAGGTGCCGCCGCGCTGGGGCGCCGCCGTCGCACAGGACGAGAGCGGAAAAGCCCTGGTCTTCGGCGGATCGGACGAACCGGGCTGCTAGCGAGCGGCATGGCTCAGAGGCGCAAAGGGCACGCTGAGCGCCCGGGACCATAGTCGATGTCGCATTAACGCGGCTTGTATGCCGAGGTTCGAATTCAGAAAATGGTCGGGGGCCCGGGACTTGAACCCGGGGCCTCACGGTCCCGAACCGTCTTGATTGCGTGTCCTCGCGTGCACAGCCGACTCCGCAGGGGGCCTCCTGAACTCAACTGCCGGCGCCTTCGTGTCCTCTCGTGACCTCTTGGAGCCGCCTTGTGCCGGGAATTTGTGATACGGCCGTGATACGGCGTCGGGCGGATCAGACCATCACAGAGTCATGGCCGCGGCCTAAATGAATGACCTTTCGACTACTCTCCTGTCCTGAAAGGCGGCGCCGGACGTCGGTCTAGACGGGTGGTTTCCGTCTTGCAACGTCTTATGCGTTCGATCGAGCAGCGACCGCTAGGCGACACGATCGTTACTTGGTGACCTCTGTCGGAAGCCGTACGCCGGTCAACGTTTCACATTGGGCCAGAAACGCGTCCTGGACTCTGACGTCGGATGCCGCCGCGTGAGCGGGTCGAGCTCGCTGGCGATAGAGATACCGGCCGCTCACCTTCGCACCAGGTTCCTCGCTGACCGCCAGCCAAACCTGGGTCGCGACGGCTTGCTCTAGGTCGCCGGGTACGGACGCGCCGCCCATCTTCGTGGGAGCCCATCCAGGATCGACGGCGTTCGAGAAGACGTGCGGCCAGAGGCGGGCGACGGCGAAGGCCAGCACGACATCGAACAGCTTTGAGTTGGCGTAGGCCTGAGCTCCGTTGAAGCGCCGTTGGCGCCATTCCAGGTCGCGAAGATCCGGGTTGCCGCCCTGGTGCAGGCCCGACGTCAGATAGATCAGCCGCTGAGGTCGTTCGATGAGCGCTGTCAACAGGTAGGGCGCGAGGGCATTGATGGCGAAGACGTCGTCGAGCCCATCCGGCGTCTCGCGGCTCGTCGCACCTGGACGGTAGACGCCGGCGTTGTGGATGACCGCCTGGAACGGTCCAGCGGCGTTCGCCTGTCCAGCAAGGTCGCGCGTCTGGTCGATGCTGGCCAGATCGCCCTCGAGCGCCGTTCGGGCGCCGGGCACGGCGCGCAACGCCTCCTGGGCCCGATCGCGATTGCGCCCATGCAGGACAACGTCGTGGCCGAGCGCCACCAGGCGCTGGGCGGCCCGCTGGCCGAGTCCATCAGCCGAACCGGTGATGAAGATGCGGGCCAAGCCGTTGCCTCTTTTCGCCGCTCGCTAAGTGGTCCGCTCGAGAATCATCACCGGAATCTTCCGCGAGGTCTGCCGCTCGTATTCCCCAAAACCGGGCGCGATGGCGACGCGCTCGGCATAGATGCGGTCCCGTTCCTCGCCCTCCGCCTCGCGCGCCCTCACCTCGAACGTCTCGGTGCCGGTCGCCGCCCCCACCTCCACCCTGGCCACGGGATTCGCCTTGAGGTTGTGATACCACCCAGGATGGTCAGGCGCTCCCCCCTTCGATGCGATGACAAC
>Ga0075433_10005062_pt1 | contig 10334 bp, 5 predicted proteins | sample RhiMethybrSRZTD2_FD_75299 | JGI IMG/M metagenome (GOLD analysis project Ga0075433, IMG submission 75299) | Populus rhizosphere microbial communities from Tennessee, USA - Rhizosphere MetaG P. TD hybrid SRZTD2 | ecosystem: Host-associated > Plants > Roots > Rhizosphere > Soil | place: USA... | reverse complement strand
GTCCCGGCTCGCCCTCGCCTTAGAGGCCGCATCTGCGAGCCGCCCCCCGGTCCAGAGCGGGATCGCGACCGAGACCCCGACGATCCAATTGTCGGCTTCGAACTTTCGGTAGAACTGATCGTAGTTGTTGGCTCGGGAGAGACGCGCATATTGCGCCTCGGCGTCCACCACGGGCGCGAACTTCCGCTCCCGGAGCCGGGCGGAGCGTTCGAGTGCGTCGATCGCGGAGTCGAGGGAACGAAGCTCCGGATCGGTCGCCCGGGCGAGAGCGAGATCGTCCGCGGGAGTCGTCGGCGGCAGCGCGGCGAGGGGATCCTCCGCGAGCACGACCGGAAGATTCGCGGGCCAGCCCGTGAGTCTCCGCAGCTCGAACTGGTCGAGGTCTTGCTCCGATTCGAGGTCGAGTCGATGTTGTCTCCCCCGGGCGAGCTGCAGACGGGCCCGCTCGACTTCCAGGTCCGTTTCTCTCCCGGCAGCGCGGAGCGCGGTGAGTCGCGCCACCACCGTTTCCAGAACGCGCTCGCGCTCTCTTGCCGCGGAGACGGCTTTTTCGTTCCCCCAGCAGCGGGCGTAAGCCGTGAGGACCGACTCGACGGCTCCCTTTGCCGAAGTCTCGCGCGCTCCGCGTGCGATCTCGCCCCGCGCGCCGGTCTCGAGCGCCTCTGCGAGCCGCGCCGCGTCGTAGAGGTTCTGCCGGACCTCTACACCCGCCAGGGCCGGCGCCCGTCCCGCGATCGCGACCGGAAGGCCTTTCGAGTACCCCGGCGTCGTCGTCAGCCAGGCTTCGGGATGCGACGCATCGCGGGCGAGCCGCGCATCTGCGCCCGCCTCGGCCTCTTCCGCGCGCATTACGGCGAGCTGCGGGGCGCGAGCGAGGACGAGCTCGGCCGCTCGACGCAGCGTGAGAGGTTCGGGCGCGGCGACCGCGGCCGAGGCCAGAGCGGCCCCCGAGAAGACCAGGAGAAGAAAAGAAATCGTTCGCTCACTCATGGTGAAGCGCCTCCACAGGGTTGAGGTTCGCGGCCCGGTAAGCCGGGACGACTCCGAACAGGAGCGTAATCGCACACGAAAAGCCGAACGCCAGAACGGCCGAAAGGCTGGAGATCCGTATCGCGACGCCGTGCACGAGGAGCCTTCCTGCGAGCGGCAGCGCGAGGCCGAGCGCTGTCCCGAGCGCCGACCCCGCAACGCCGAGGCAGAGCGCCTCCACGAGGAACTGAATCAGGATGTCGCGCCGCCTCGCCCCGACCGACATCCGCAGGCCGATCTCTCGGGTCCGCTGCTCGACGGATGCCAGGAGGATATTCATGATCCCCACACCTCCCACGACGACCGATACCGCCGCAACCAGGATGAAGACGACGAGAAGGCCGAGCGAGATCGCGTTCGCGACCCGGATGACGCTCGCCATGCTGTCGACCTCGTACTGCGATCCCGCGTGATGGCGCTCGCTCAAGATCTCCTCCAGCGTTCGGACGGCGAGAGGAATCTGGCGAAACTCCCGGACCTCGGCGAGGAGCGTGTCGACACGGTGGGTGGGCGTGAAGAACCAGGCCACGGTGATCGGAACGAAGATCGTCTCCGGAGTCACGTCTCCCTGACCGAGCGTGTCCACCGGCTCCTCGAACTCGCCGATCACGGTGAAGGTCAGGCCGAGCGTGCGGATCGTCTCCTCCCGCGTCTCCCCACGACCGAACAGCTCCTCGTAGAGATGGCGGTTGACGACACACACCCTCGCTCGGCGGTCCACATCATCGCTGTCGAGGAAGCGGCCCTTGAGCATCCGGACGTTCCTCCGCACGGCTGGATAGCTCGCTGCGGCGCCGAGGACCGTGACGTCCACTGATCGTGCAAGCGCCGACACGCGCCCGTGCAGGACGGCGAGCGGCGTTACGCCGCTGAAGAGGTCGCGCCTCTCCTCCACCGCCTTCGCGTCGGCGTCGGTGATGTCGTCTTCGAGAGTCCTCGAGACGCCCGAGGTGACCGTGCCGCGGTAGTTCGCCCATATCAGGCGAGGACCGACCCCTTCGATCTGGGACATCACGTAGCCGCGCCCGGTGAGTCCGAGGGTCACGACGAAGATGACCGACGCCGTCCCCACGACGAGGCCGGCAAGCGTCAGCCACATCTGCAGCGGATGCGTCCGAAAGCGTCGGACGGCGGTCTCCAGGATCTCCGGTTGAATCAAGGGGTCACGATCCTTTCGCGACGACGACGCGGACGCCTTGCGCTAGCGGAGACTGGGTCTCGAGAATGACGACATCGCCCTCCTGAAGACCCCCGGTGATTTCGACCTCGCTCAGGCCCAGGAGTCCCACCGAGACGTCGCGCCGTATTGCCCGACCGCCTCGCAGGAGATAGACGAAGCGCCGCTCGCTGTCCCGATGGAGAGCCGCGCGCGGAACGACGAGCGCAGACTTCTTCTCGCCGATCACGATCTGGACATTGACCAGCGCGTTCGGCGGCAGCTTCCGGGATGGATCCCGGATCTCGCCGAGGACTTCGCCCACCTGCCGCCCGCCCACATCGCGCAGTCCCGACGCCACCGAGTCGACCTTCCCCTCCCACCGTTCCTCGGGGAGACCGTCGAAGGCGACGATCAGGCGCTCCCCGACGGCGACGCGCGGCAGGTCGGGCTGGTCGACTCGCACGCGCACCTGGTGGCGCTCGGGGTGCGCGACGCTGGCGACGAGCTGCCCGGCTGCAACCGCTTCCCCGGCCCGCCGCGGCAGGCCATAGACGACGCCATCCGCCGGAGCTCGAATCGTCAACGCATCCACCCGCCTCCGGAGGTCCCGGTCACGCGATTGCGCGAGTGCGATGCGCGACGGAAGGCCCGAGGAGACCCGCGTCCGAAGCGACTCCGCTCGAGCTTTTGCCTGACGATACGCGAGATCGTCGGAATCGAATGTTGCGCGCGAGATAGCCGCCCGATCGATGAGTCGCGAGTCCCCGTCGAGGATCGTCTTGGCGTGGGCCGCTTCCCGCTCGGCCCGATCGAGCTCGGACGCGAGGCTCACTCGCTCGCCCTCGATCTGGAGGACCTCGGCCCGGGCATCGTGTGCCCGGGCGATCAGGTCCGGGTTGTCGAGCCGAAGGAGAGGCTGCCCGTGCCGCACCAACTCCCCTTCGCCCGCTAGGATCTCCGCGACGGTGCCCGACTCGGCCGCCCTCAGCTCGCCCGCAGGAGGAGGCTCCAGAGCGCCTTCGCACAGAATCGGAACCGTGAGCGGTCCGCGGACCGCTGACTGCACACTGACTGGAACACCCCGGGGGCGGACCAGGAGATAGAGACCGACCGAAGCGACCAGGAGAATCCCGCCCGCAAGCAACCAGCCCCGCGCGGCCCGACGTGTTGGAGCCATTCCGTCAGTATGAGACGCTCGCCCCGAGGAGGGGCAACCGTGAGTTCCGACGCACAATCGTCAGTCGGCGATCAATCAGACTCAGGAGTTTATCGGGGACCCGGTTCCTCATCGCGTGACTCCAGGGGTTGGAATACTCGAGGCTGCCTGCTCTGGAGCCGATCTCGCACCGGGCCGCTTCGTTCATCCCCCATTCACAGCGGGGCGTACAGCATCCAACCCCGGGATTCGCGATCGGAGCTGCACCGTCGGCCCGGCGAGTTAGCCTTGCGATCGGTGGTCGTCCGCGGCGAATCGCGGCTAGAGAGGCCGCCAGAGAATCGCATGACGCGCTATCGCCGCCGACTTCCATGAGGATCGGGTGGGTCACCGGGCTCGAAGCTTCGGGCCGCGGCGGGACATGACAGCTCACGACCACGCTCTTCGAGAATCCGACGAGGTCGCAATCGATGTCGCGAAAATCGACGCGGCAATCGATGCGGCCAGACGTCGCCTGTTCTCGATTCAGCACGAAGACGGTCACTGGTGCGGCGAGCTCGAAGGCGACGCGATCCTCGAGTCGGAGTACCTCCTTCTTCTCCATTTCCTGGGGCGCGCCGACGAGCCCCGGTTCCGAAAGGGAGCAAACTACATTCGTCGGCAGCAGCTCGGCGACGGCGGATGGTCCATCTACGCGGGTGGGACGACGGACCTGAGCGCCTCGGTCAAGGCCTACTTCGTCCTGAAGATGGCGGGCGACTCTCCCGCCGCGCCGCACATGGCGCGCGCCCGCTCGGCGATCCGAGGTCTCGGTGGAGTCGACCGCTGCAACACGTTCACGAAGATCTACCTTTCGATCTTCGGTCAGTACGATTGGTCGAAGTGCCCGGCCATTCCCCCCGAGCTCATTCTGCTGCCTGACTGGTTCGCCTTCAACGTCTACAGGATCTCGTGCTGGTCGAGAGCGATCCTGATCCCGCTCTCGATCGTGTGGGCGCGGAAGCCCCGGTGCGCTGTCTCCGCCGAGTGGTCGATCGCGGAGCTGGTGGTTTCCGGTTCCGGCGGCACGGCCCCGGGCGCGCAGCGGCCGCGGCGCGAACGCTTCTGGCGAGCGTTCTTCAACGCCGTCGACATCATCCTGAAGCTCGTCGAGACGATACCCGTGAAGCCGCTCCGCACACGCGCGCTCCACCGGGCGAGCGACTGGATCGTGGAGCACCTCGAGATGAGCGGTGGCCTTGGTGCGATCTTCCCTCCGATCGTGAACACCGTCTTCGCGCTGCGGTCCCTCGGATATCCCCCCGACCATCCGATCGTCGAGAGTCAGCTTCGAGCGCTGGAGAGCCTCGAGATCGAGGAGGACGACACCCTGCGCGTGCAGCCGTGCTTCTCGGCCGTCTGGGACACCGCTCTCGCCGCTCACACCTTGCGGGAGTCGGGTACGCCGGCCGACGACCCCCGCCTCCTCGAAGCCGCCCGCTGGCTGCTCTCCAAAGAGGTGCGTATGGCCGGCGACTGGAAGCGCAACAATCCCGAGGGCGAGCCGGGCGGCTGGTTCTTCCAGTACGAGAACGAGTTCTATCCCGACACGGACGACACGGCCGAGGTGCTGCTCGCGCTGGCGGGCGCGCGGTTCCCCAGCGCGGACGAAGAACGCGCCCGGCAGGCCGCGATCGCCCGTGCCTTGAAGTGGCAGCTCAGCATGCAGAACACCGACGGCGGATGGGGAGCTTTCGACAAAGCGTCGGACAACGAGATCTTCACCTTCATCGCCTTCGCCGATCACAACGCGATGATCGATCCGAGCTGCGAAGACATTACCGGCCGGACGCTCGAAGCACTTCCGGCACTCGGCGTGGACTCTCACCATCCGGCCGTCCGCGGAGCCGCCCGTTTTCTACTCGAAAAGCAGGACCTCAGCGGAACGTGGTACGGAAGGTGGGGATGCAACTACATCTACGGCACCTTCCTCGCCCTCCGCGGACTGGCCGCTGCGGGCGAGCCGATGAGCGCGCACCGTTACCAGCGCACGGTCCGCTGGCTGATCGAACATCAGAACGAGGACGGCGGCTGGGGAGAGCTGCCGCGCTCTTACGACGAACCGGCTTTCAAGGGCATCGGTCCGAGCACGCCGTCGCAGACCGCGTGGGCCCTACTCGCGCTGCTCGCGGCGGGCCACGGCGGATCGGAAGCCGTGCGGCGCGGCGTCTCGTATCTGCTGGAGCGCCAGCGCGACGACGGCTCATGGCGCGACGACCATTGGACCGCAACCGGATTCCCGCGGGTCTTCTATCTCCGCTATCACCTGTACGCCACGTACTTCCCGATGTGGGCGCTCTCCGAGGCTCGCCGCGCCGAAGTGACGGCATGAGATTTCCGCTTCACGTCACCACCGGCACGATCCGGCATCAGATCCGGAACGCCCTGCAGGGCAACCGGAGGTATCCATTCGTGCTCATGCTCGAGCCGCTGTATACGTGCAATCTGGCGTGCATCGGATGCGCGCTCGAGCGTCACACCGGCAAGCTCGCGGATCGTCTGCCGCTGGAGGCCTGCCTTCGAGCAGCTGACATCGCCGCGGCTCCGGTCGTATCGATCTGCGGCGGCGAGCCGACGATCTACCCGGAGTTGCCGCAGCTCGTTTCCGGCCTGATCGAGCGGCGCCGACACATCTATCTCTGCACGAACGCGCTCCTGCTCGACGAGAAGGTGTACGGCGTCATCGAACCGCACAAGCGGCTGATGATCAACGTTCACCTCGACGGGCTGCGCGAGACGCATGATCGCGTCTGCGCTCGCGACGGCGTGTTCGACAGGGCGGTCGAAATGATCGAGCGCGGCGTCGCGCTCGGACATCACGTGATGGTCAACACGACCGTCTTCAAGGAGACCGACGTCGACGAAGTCGAGGAGCTCTGCCGCCTCGTGACGGACCTCGGAGCGGAGGGCATGCTCGTTTCGCCCGGCTACCAGTACGAGTCGGTCGCGCGCGACATCTTCCTCACCCGTTCCGAGATCCAGGAGAAGTTCCGGCGCGTGCTGGAAATCTCGAAGAAGTATCGCCTCACGTCGACCCCGCTCTTTCTCGAATTCGCCGCGGGCCTGCGCGAGTACAAGTGCTCGCCATGGAGCACGGTCACCTACACGCCGCGCGGCTGGAAAGGGCCGTGCTACCTCATCGGCAAGACGTACTCGGACTCATGGAATGACTTCTGGAACGGAACCGACTGGGATTACTGGGAATCTCGGCAGGACGACCTCTGTCAGAACTGCGCCATGCACTCCGGCTTCGAAGCGTCCGTCGTCCGGGAGCTCCCGAAGCATCCCGGAGACATGTTCCGCCTCATGGCGTGGAACTTCCTCGGGTAGTCGACACTCAGATGATCGCCATCGTCACCGGGCTGCGCGAAGAGCTGACGCCGCTCTTGCGGCGCGCCCGGATCGAGCGCGTCGAGCGCGTCGGCCGCCGTCGCTTCCACGTCGGCACCCTCGCGGGCACGCCGGTGGTGTTGATGGCGGGAGGCGACGGACTCGAGAATGCCGAGGGGTCGGTCAGCGATCTTCTGCGGCGCCTGGACGCGTCGCTTCTTGTCGGCGTCGGAATCGCGGGCGGGATCGTTCCGGCCTTCAAGTCCGGCGATCTCATCGTCGCCAGCGAAGTCCTCGCGCCGGACGGCTCGGCGGTCGCGTGCGATCCGCTCGCCGTCGAGCGGATGACCCTCGCCGACCCGCGCGTGCGACGAGCGACCATCCGCTCGGTCGAGCGAATTGCGGGCAGCGTCGCGGCGAAGCACGAGCTTGCGCGCAAGGTGCCCGTGGCTCACGCGATCGACACCGAGTCGGCGGGATGGTCTCGCGCGGCATCCGAGTTCGGTATCCCGTTTCTCGTCGTTCGCGCGATCTTCGATGGAGTCGAGGACGAGGTCCCGGAGCTGGTCTCCGAGGCAGGGACGGCCGACGGCTCCATCGATCGCGGGGCCGTCCTGCGGCGCGCGCTTCGGCACCCGACCTCGATTCCCGGCCTGATGCGGATGCGCGCACAGCTGCGCGCGTGCTCCGAGGCGCTCGCCGATCTCGTCGCGCGCTCGGTCGCTGCGCTCGAAACATGCCCGATCGACGCAGCCGCTCTCGGCCGGCTCGACGAGCTGCTGACGGAGACCAGCCGCACCTTCGCGCTTTGCATTCCGCTGCTTCGCGACGCCACCCGTCTCCAGGTGACCATCGCCTACCTGCTGTTCCGTATCGCCGATTCGTTCGAGGATGCGAGCCACTGGTCGGTTGCCGATCGCCTCGCCGCGCTCGACGCGTTCTGCACCTTGCTCTCGAACCCCGACACGGCGGAGGGGCGGCGGTTGGCCTCGGCATGGTATGCGAAAGGGCCCTCGACGCACGCCGGTTGCATGAAGCTCATCGCCGACGTCCCGGTGGTGATCGACGCGTTTGCGAAGCTTCCGCTGCGGGTGAACGAAGTCATTCGAGACCACGTCATCCGCTCGGCGAGGGGCATGGCACGGTTCGTCGCGATGACCGACCACGACAGGCTCCAGCTCGCGGACATGCAACAGTTGCAGGCCTATTGCTACGCGGTGGCCGGAATCGTCGGCGAGATGTTGACCGAGCTCTTCCTTCTCCGCGCACCCAATCTCTGTGGCAAGGCTTCCTTCCTTCGCGCGCATGCGCCGACCTTCGGAGAGGGACTGCAGCTCGTGAACATCCTGAAAGACTCCGTCTCCGACGCCTCCGAAGGAAGGATCTACATTCCACCGGGTGTCGATCGCGCGGACGTCGCCGCGATCGCGCGCGCCGACCTCGAAACGGCCACCGAGTACACGCTTGCTTTGCAGAGCGACGGAGCACCGGATGGCATCGTCGCTTTCGCCGCGCTACCGATCGCGCTCGCGCAGGCCACCCTCGACCGCCTGGAGGAGTCGGGTCCGGGGGCGAAGATCGGGCGCCCGGAGGTATTCCGTATCGCGAGCGAAGTCAACCGATTGGTCGCGCGAGGCGAACCGCCGCTCTCGAGGCGCGCGCAGAGCCCGTCGGGTCCCGCGCGGATTTCAAATGCTCGCGGGAGACGCGGCGGCGATCGGCGTGAAGTGATTCCCGTCCACACTCGACCGAACTAATTTTTTGAGGTGACCCTTGTCCATACTCGACCGAATTGACTCTCCGAGGGATCTGGACGCTCTGAGCCTGGCAGAAATGGAGGGGCTCGCGGCGGAGTGCCGCGACCGGATCATCGAGACGATCACGAAACGAGGCGGTCACCTGGCCTCGAATCTCGGTGCCGTCGAGCTGACGCTGGCGCTGCATCGCGTCTTTCAGAGTCCGAAGGACCGCCTGATCTGGGACACGTCGAATCAGACCTACACTCACAAGCTCGTCACCGGCCGCCGCCGCCAGTTCGCTTCGATTCGAACGGTGCGCGGCCTTTCCGGCTTCGCGGATCCGGCCGAGAGCGAGCACGACATGCTCGCCGCCGGCCATGCCGGAACGGGTCTCTCCTACGCCCTCGGCGTTTCGATCGCGCTACAGAACGATCCCGACGAACCGTTCGTCACGGCCATCGTCGGAGACGGTGCGCTCACCTCGGGCCCGAGCTACGAGGCGCTGAACAACATCAGCCACCTCGACCCGAAACGGCTCGTGGTCGTCTTCAACGACAACGGCTGGTCGATCTCCGAGAACATCGGATGGCTGACGCGCTGGCGCAACCGGATCATGCTCGACCCGAAGTACCGGCGCTTCACCGGCGTCAGCCAGAACCTGCTCTCGCGATTGCCCTACGGCTCGAAAGCATGGGAGGTGGCGCGAAAGATCAAGACCTCGGTCGAAGGCCTGTTCCTTCCGAACACGATCTGGGAAGAGCTCGGCCTGCACTACATGGGTCCGGTCGACGGCCACGATCAGCAGGAGCTCGAAGACGCGCTGCGCATCGCCCGCGACGCCTCGGGCAGCGCCCCGGTCGTGCTGCACGTGCTCACGCACAAGGGACACGGCTACCCGCTCGCGGAGGAGAATCCCTGCAAGTTCCATCAGCCGGGCACGCCCGCGGCCAGCGCCGATTCATCGCCTCGCTACACGTACTCGCAGGTGTTCGCGAAGACTCTGATCGAGCTGATGGAGAACGACGAGAAGGTGGTCGCGATCAGCGCGGCCATGCTCGAAGGGACCGCTCTGATCGAGGTGCGGCGACGATTCCCCGATCGCGTGTTCGACGTCGGAATCGCCGAGGAGCACGCGGTGATCATGGCGGCAGGGATGGCGAAGGCCGGGCTGCGGCCGGTCGTGGCGATCTACTCGACGTTCCTGCAGCGCTCGTTCGACCAATTGATTCACGACGTCGCGCTGCAATCGCTCCCGGTCACGATCTGCATCGATCGCGCGGGACTCGTCGGCGACGACGGGAAGACCCATCAGGGTGTTTTCGACGTCGCGTACACGCGCGTCGTCCCGAACATGATCGTCGCCGCCCCGAAGGACGAGAACGAGCTGCAGCACCTCCTTTTCACGGCGATCCATTCCGGCGGACCCTTCGCCATTCGCTACCCGCGGGGATTCGGCGCCGGCGTTCCCCTCGAGGCGACCCGTCGGTCGATTCCCGTCGGAAAGGGGGAAATGCTGAGAACCGGAGGAGACATCACCCTGTTCGCGTACGGGTCGATGGTTCCTCCTGCACTCGAGGCTGCGGAGGCGCTCGCCGAGCGTGGAGTCGATTGCGGCGTGGTCAATGCCCGCTTCGCCAAGCCTCTTGACGTCGACCTGCTCGAGCAGGCGCTCCAACTCGCCCCGCGCCTGTTGACGCTCGAAGAGCATCTCGTCAGCGGCGGCTTCGGCAGCGCCGTCCTGGAGAAGGTCGAAGAGCGCCGACTCGACGGGGCGACGATACGCGTGCACGCCATCCCGGATCAGTTCATCGACCACGGACCGCAGGCGTACCAGCGGTCGAAGTTCCGGCTCGACGCCGCCGGCATCTTCGATACCGTCCTG
>Ga0075433_10005060_pt1 | contig 10334 bp, 12 predicted proteins | sample RhiMethybrSRZTD2_FD_75299 | JGI IMG/M metagenome (GOLD analysis project Ga0075433, IMG submission 75299) | Populus rhizosphere microbial communities from Tennessee, USA - Rhizosphere MetaG P. TD hybrid SRZTD2 | ecosystem: Host-associated > Plants > Roots > Rhizosphere > Soil | place: USA... | reverse complement strand
GCGTCGGCGTTCTCGGGCACGAGGCCGAGGCGACGGGTCACGCGGTGGACGTGGGTGTCGACGGGGAAGTACGGACGTCCGAGGGAGAAGAGGAGCACGCAGGCCGCGGTCTTCGGTCCGACTCCCTTGAGTCCGACGAGGAGATCCCACAGCGCCTGCGAGCGCATCCGCGCGAAGGCGCGATCGTCGAGCGGCATGCCGCGGTCGCGCAGCGAGCGCAGGATCTCGCGCAGCCGCACGGACTTGGTCGGCCCGAGGCCGCCCTTGCGTATGGCGCGCGCGATCGCCGGGAGCGGCGCGTCGGCCACGTCGTCCCAGGTCGGGAATTTCGCGCGCAGGTCGGCGTAGGCGCGGTCGCGATTCACGTCGTTCGTGTTCTGCGAGAGCACGGTCAGGACGAGCTCGTCGAGCGGGGCTAGACGCCGCGGGCCGGGCGGATCGCCGTAGGCGCGGCGAAGCCGACGGAGGATCGCGACGATACGGCGGCGCACCCGCCGAGTATCCGCGCCTTAGGCTCATGCGATCTTTCGCGTGTGATGGAGGGGAGCGGCTATGCGTTTTCAACGTGACGTTCTCATCGCGATCCTCGCGTTCGCGCTTGGGAGCACGACGGTCATCGCGGCGGCTGGGCTCGTCGGCGCCGACGGCGTGATCCGCGCCTGCGCGAACGGTGCCGGCGTTCTCCGCGTGCTCGGGCCAGGAGAGTCCTGCCGCGGGAGTGAGACAGCGCTGTCGTGGAACCAGAGCGGAGGTCAGGGCAGCACTGGCGCGACCGGACCGACGGGCGCGACCGGACCGACGGGCGCGACTGGAGCGACCGGGCCGGCGGGCACGTTCCCGCTCACCAGCCCGAACGGTCAGTACTCGATCCAGCTCACCGACGCGGGGATCGTGCTGCGCGGACCGAACGAGGCAATCACGCTCGCGAACGGCGTGGTCAGTATCCATGCGACGCGTATCGACAATCGGGCGGACAACGACTTCGTCGTGAACGCGGGTGGTACGTTCGACGCGCAAGCGAACAGCCACGTGAATATCCGAGCGTCGGCCAGCGCGACGCTGCAGTCGGGCGGCAACACGACACTGCAGGCGGGAGGCCTCGCGACGATCAGCGGCGGACAGACGATCATCGGCGCGACGGCGTGCGGGCCGGCGTTCCGGCAGTCCGACCAGGCGCTGGTCAGCGTGCCGAGCGTTCCGGGTACGTTCCCGGTGCAACTCATCACCGGCTCGACCGACGTCCTGATCTGCTAGCGACCGCGTGGGGAGCACCGTGCTGGTGCTCCCCACTCCGGGAATGGCGGGGGTGCCGTAGCGCGTTGGGTAAAGTGGGCAGGTGTCCAAGGACCCGTTCGAGGCTCAAGCGCTGTCCTTCCTCGACGCGCTCTACCGCACCGCCCTGCGGATGACCCGATCAGAGGCGGACGCGGAGGACCTCGTGCAGGAGACCTACATCAAGGCGTTCCGGTTCCGGGAGCAGTTCACACCCGGGACGAACCTCAAGGCCTGGCTTTTCCGCATCCTCACGAACACGTTCATCAACTCGTACCGGCGCCGCCAGGCGCAGCCCGAGACGACCGAACTCGACGACGTGAGCGAGTTCGATCTCTACCGGAAGATGTCCGATGCGAAAGGCGCCGGCTCGGGCAATCCGGAGTCAGAATTCCTCGAACGGATCGTCGACAGCGAGGTCAAGGACGCCTTGAGCGCCCTGCCCGAGAAGTTCCGGACCGTCGTCCTGCTCGACGTCGAGGGTCTCTCCTATAAGGAGATCGCGGAGATGCTCGAGATCCCGATCGGCACGGTGATGTCCCGTCTTCACCGCGGCCGGAAGTTCCTCCAGAAGCGGCTGTACGACCACGCTCAAGAGCACGGCATCGCGGCGGTCCGGACCGCGCCGCAGAAGGGGTAGCCGATGGACTGCAACGATTGCGTGGAGAAGCTCTACCAGTTCCTCGACACGGAGCTGACCGAAGCGGAGACGACGGCGATCCGTTCACACCTCAAAGGCTGCGATGACTGCGACGACAACTTCGTCTTCGAAGCGCGCTTCCTCCAGCAACTGCGCGACTGCGTGACGTCCGACGTCGCTCCGGTGGAGCTCCGGCAGCGCGTCATCGTCAAGCTCCGAGGTGAGTCGCCTCCGTCGCCGACGCGTTGACTAGTACCACGTCCGCGCCACCAAGTGTTGACATTCATGACGTGAGTGTGTCTATATAACCGACAACGCGTGGCCAGAAGGAGGTGATCCTGGTGCCGGCGAAGAAGAAGAAGAGCTCGAAGAAGAAGCACTAAGGCCCGCGACGCTATCGCGTCGCTGTTTGAAGTCGCAGCGTTCGACACCTTTCGCGAACCCACCGATCCGCGTAGGCCTCGCGGATCGGTTTCTTTTTGAGCGACCGATGTGGTGCGCTCACCTACTCTCCTCATCCATCGAGCGACGAGCCCTCCCACCACTCCGCTGGCGCGCGGTCATCGCCGGACTCGCTGTGGCGATCACCGTGGTGGTCCTCGCGCGTCTGTTCGTCGCGTCCATCCCTGGCATCGTCGCCACCATCCTCGGTGTCGCGCTCGGCGGCTATGTGGCCGGAAAATGGGCCGATTCTGGCGGTATTTACCACGGTGCGGTCGTCGGCGTGGCCTGGGTCGTGCTCGAGGCGCTCGTGCCGGCGCCCGGCGGACTCTACTCGAGCGACGTGCTCACCGACACGGCCATCGTCATCGCGGTCGACGCGGCGACGCTGCTCGCGGGCGCGATCGGCGGATGGCTCGCTCGGCCGGATCCTTCGTCTTCTTCGGGTAAGGGCAGAGGGTGATGACCGGGCACTCGTAGCACCTCGGACGCGGCTGGCAGATGCGCCGTCCGTGCAGGACGAGACACCACGTCGCCTTCACCCAGTCCTTCCGCGGAAAGATCGCGCGCAGGTCCATCTCCGTCGCGTCCTCTCCCTTGTTCGCCGCCTTGAGGCGAAGGCGGTCGGCGACCCGGTAGACGTGGCGGTCGACGGCGATCGCCGGCACGCCGAAGGCGTTCCCGAGGACGATCGATGCCGTCTTGCGACCGACGCCGTGGAGGCTGGTGAGGCCCTCCATCGTCCCGGGCACCTCGCCGCCGAAGCCATCGAGGATGCCCTGCGAGGCCGCGCGGATCGCCTTCGCCTTCTGCCTGAAGAAGCCCGTCGCGTGGACATCGTTCTGCAGCTCGGTCTCGGGCACTCGCAGGTAGTCGGCCGGCCCGCGGTACTTCTGAAAGAGGTCGCGCGTGACGAGGTTGATGCGCTCGTCCTGCGCCTGGGCCGCGAGGATCGTCGCGACGAGGAGCTCGAACGGGTTCGTGAACTCGAGCGTGGGCCCCCAGTCCGGATAGGCCTTCGCGAGGATCCGCAGGATCGTGCGCGCGCGTGCGCGGACCTGCGGGAGGGTCTCCTTGGGCACAGCCGGAGCCTAGTGCGGCGCCGCGGCGCTCGCGTTGACGCTGGGCTGGCCGCTCCTTACGCTCCGGACCGACGCGGGCGCATGCCCGTACGGGGGGCAGAAAGTCCCGCCAACCCAACTCGGAGGGAGGTCTCCTTTGTCTAAGCGACTCATCCGAAGCGCCTCGCTCCTGCTCGCTGGCGCCTTCCTCGCCGCCGCCTGTGGTCAGGGTGGTGGAGGGGCCGGCGGCGACAAGGGCGAGATCATCATCGCGACGAACTTCCCGGTCTCCGGCGCCGACCGCGCGAGCGGCCGTCCGGCGGAGGCGGGCGCGACCTACGCCATCCAGCAGTCCACGACGGTCAAGGGCTTCAAGCTCACGGTCAAGAACTACGACGACGCGGTGAACGGCGTCCACGACCCGCAGAAGGGCGCGCAGAACTTCACCGACATGGTGAACAACGCCAAGATCCTCGGCGTCGTCGGTCCGTTCAACTCGAACGTGGCGCGGGCGACGATCCCGGTCGCACAGAAGGCCGAGCTCGTCATGATCAGCCCGTCGAACACGAACGAGTGCCTCACGCAGGACTTCGCGTACTGCGACCCGAAGCCGGCGGCGCTCCGTCCGGACTCGGGCAAGCCGAACAACTACTTCCGCATCGCCGCCCCGGACACCGTCCAGGGACCCGCGATGGCGGACTTCGCGTACGACACGCTGAAGATCACGAAGATCGCGGTGTGGTCGGACAACGAGACGTTCGGTAAGGGCGTGGCGGACAACTTCGCGAAGCGGTTCCAGTCCAAGGGCGGCACGGTCGTCGTCCGTCAGGACTTCGACACGAAGACCACCTCGGACTTCAAGCCGTTCCTCCAGCGGGCCAAGGACGCGGGCGCGGCGGGCATCTACGCCGGCGCGACGTCCGCGACCAAGGGCTGCATCCCGAGGGCGCAGAGCAAGGGCATCCTGGACGTCCCGTACCTCGGTCCGGACGGCATCGGTGACACCCAGTGCATCAAGGACGCGGGCGACCAGGCCACGGACAAGCTCTACTTCACGAACGCGGCCGCTGAGGCGGCGCAGGACCCGGCGAACAAGGACCTCATCGACGCCTTCAAGAAGGCGATGCCGCAGAAGGACGACATCGGCGCCTACACCTTCCCGGCATACGACTGCGCGAAGATCCTCATCGACGCGATCGGACGCGCGATCGACGCCGCCGGCGGCAACATGCCGACCCGGCGCCAGGTGCTCGACGCGGTGCAGAACACCAAGAGCCTCAAGCTCTCGACCGGCACGTACAGCTTCGACAAGAACGGCGACCCGACGTCGGCCACAATGGCGTTCTATCAGTACAAGGGTGGCGACTGGACGTTCGTGAAGCAGTTCTCGGTCGGCGGGTAGCCGTCTCGCTTCGCAGTTCGTGAGAGAGGGCGCGCAAGCGCCCTCTCTTTCTTTACCACTCGAGCCGGACTCGCGCCTCCTGGCGAACCCGTTCGGCGCTCGACTCTGTATAAAGGTGACCGTGGGGGCCGTCGGGGAAGCGATCCGCCGTCGTCGGAGCGATCTGCGCGCGGGCCTCACCGGTCGCGCCCTCGATGTCGGCCTCTACGTCCTCATCATCGCCTTCCTCTACGTACTGGCGACGAAGGTCCTCGACCACGGGGCGGATTACCTCGTGCAGATCCTCTTCTTCGCCCTCGCGAACGGGGCGATCTACGCGCTCATCGCGCTCGGGTACACGATGGTCTACGGCATCATCGAGCTCATCAACTTCGCCCACGGCGATGTCTTCGCGTTCGGCGCGTTCCTCTCCGCCAGCCTCATCCCGGTCTTCGGTCTCACCGAGGGCCAGGTCTGGGGCCCGCTCACGATCTTCCAGCTCCTCGGCGTGTTCGTGGTCACGATGCTCGTCTGCGCGCTGCTCAACGTCTCGATCGAGCGGATCGCCTACCGCCCGCTGCGGCACGCTCCGCGACTCGCGCCGCTCATCACCGCGATCGGCGTCTCGTTCTTCCTCGAGGGGGCGATGTTCCTCTGGAAGGGGCCCTCGAGCGTGCACTACCCCGACGTGCTGCCCGACGTGAGCATCAGCATCCTCGGGGCGCGTCTGGGCGTGAAGGAGATCACCGTCTGGATCGTCACCGCCACGCTCGTCGTGGCGCTCGCGCTCTTCATCGACCGCTCCAAGCTCGGCAAGGCGATGCGCGCGACGGCGCAGGACCGCGACGCGGCCCAGCTCATGGGCATCGACATCGACCGGACCATCGCCGCGACGTTCTTCATCGGCGCCGTCCTCGCCGGCGCCGGCGGGATCATGTACGGCCTCTCGTACAACACCGCGGTGTTCGACCTCGGGTTCTCGGCGGGGCTCGTCGCGTTCACGGCGGCGGTCTTCGGTGGTATCGGCAACATCTACGGCGCGGCGATCGGCGGTATGGTGCTCGGCCTCATCCGGACGTTCTGGGACGGCTACTTCGACTCGGCCTGGTCCGACGTCGTGATCTTCGCGATCCTCATCATGGTCCTCGTCTTCCGTCCCACGGGGATCCTCGGCATGCGGGTACCGGAGAAATGACGTGATCGGGTGGTTCCGCCGCGTCTGGGAGACGGACCCCCGCAAGGATCCGAACTCGGTCGTCTACATCGCGCTTGGGCTGTTCGCGCTGCTCTTCCCGATCATCGCGAACGTCCTCTCCGGCGGGAACCCGAACTTCCTGCTCAGCGTCGCGGGCGACGCGGGCGTGTACCTCCTGCTCACGCTTGGCCTCAACGTCGTCGTCGGCATGGCCGGCCTCCTCGACCTCGGGTATGCGGCGTTCTTCGCGATCGGCGCCTACACCTTCGCGTTCATCGCGAGCGACCACCTGCAGGTGACACCGCTTCACACGTCGCTGCACGTCCCGTTCTGGATCGTGTTGATCGTCGCGCTCTTCGTCGCAGCGTCGTTCGGCGTGATCCTCGGCGCGCCGACCTTGCGACTGCGCGGCGACTACCTGGCCATCGTCACGCTCGGCTTCGGCGAGATCGTGCCGCGCGTGTTCCGCAACGCGTCGGTCTGGACGAGCGGCGTGAACGGGATCAGCGCGCTCGACACGCCTGAGCTGCCGGTCTGGATCCGCGGGCCGTGGTCGGGAGATCCGTTCGGGTTCGTGCAGAACTTCAAGATCTTCGATCCGCTCGCCTACTACGTGATCATGGTGTTCCTCCTCGTCATCTGCGTCGTCCTCGTGCGGAACCTGCAGCACTCGCGCATGGGACGCGCGTGGGCCGCGATCCGCGAGGACGAGGTCGCGGCCGCCGCGATGGGCGTGAACACCGTGCAGGCGAAGCTCCTCGCGTTCGCGATCGGCGCCGCGTTCAGCGGCTTCGCCGGCACGTTCTACGGCGCGAAGCTCTCGCTCGTCTCGCCGGAGAACTTCGGCTTCTCGGTGTCCATCACGGTGCTCGTCATGGTCGTGCTCGGCGGGATGGGCAACATCCCCGGTGTCATGGCCGGGTCACTGCTCGTCTACTACGTGATCTTCATCCTGCTGCCGCAGCTCCCCGACAACGCGACGAGTCTCGCGAACGCGATCGGGCTCTCCGGCCTCACGCAGTCGAGCGGCGACTGGCCGGGCATCGGCGAGATGGCCGCGCGCCTCAAGTTCCTCGTCTTCGGCCTCATCCTCGTGGTCGTAATGCTCGTGAGACCGCAGGGTCTCATCCCGAGCCGCGAGCGCCAGCAGGAGCTGACGAAGGGCACGCGCGACGACACGATCATCGAGGACGTCCAGGCGGAGACTGGCTAGTGACCGTGACAGCGGCGCCGGCCGCGACGGACGGTGTCGTCCTCCGGCTCAACCACGTGACGAAGCGCTTCGGTGGGCTCGTCGCGGTGAACGACGTGTCGTTCGACGTGCGCAAGGGCGAGGTGTTCGCGCTCATCGGGCCGAACGGCGCGGGGAAGACGACGCTGTTCAACGGCGTGACCGGGCTGATCCCCCCGACAAGCGGCTCGGTCCTCTTCGAGGGTCGCGAGATCGCGGGCACGAAGCCGTTCAAGGTCGCGGAGCTGGGCATCGCGCGCACGTTCCAGAACATCCGGCTCTTCGAGTACATGAGCGCCCTGGAGAACATCCTCGTCGGCGAGCACTGCCGCATGCACGCGAAGCTCTGGGACTCGCTCTTCAAGCTTCCACGCGAGCGCCGCGAGGAGAAGGAGGTCACCGAGCGTGCCATGGAGCTGCTCCGCTTCGTCGGCATCGACCGCTGGGCGCATTCGTACGCGCGCAACCTCCCCTACGGCGGTCAACGGCGCCTCGAGATCGCGCGGGCGCTCGCGACCCAACCGCGCCTGCTGCTCCTCGACGAGCCGGCGGCGGGGTTCACGCCGCAGGAGAAGGTCGAGCTCATGCGCCTCGTCGGCAAGATCCTCGCGTCAGGCGTGACCGTGTTCCTCATCGAGCACGACATGAAGGTGGTCATGGGCATCAGCAAGCGCATCGTGGTCCTCGACCACGGCGAGATGATCGCCCACGGCACGCCCGAGGAGGTCCGCGCGAACCCGCGCGTGATCGAGGCCTACCTCGGGAAGCAGCAGCACGGATGACGACGACCGCTCCGGCGACGAGCACGCTGCTCGAGCTCTCGGGCGTCGACGCCTTCTACGGCCGCGTGCAGGCGCTCCACGGCGTGAGCATCACTGTGGGCTCGTCCGAGATCGTCGCGCTCATCGGGTCGAACGGTGCCGGAAAGACGACGACGCTCCGCACCATCTCCGGTCTCATGCATCCGGCGAACGGCACGATCAGCTTCGCCGGCGCGGACATCACGCGAACACGCGCGCACAAGATCGTCACGCTCGGGATCTGCCAGTCGCCCGAGGGCCGGCGCCTGTTCCCGCGCATGCAGGTCATCGACAACCTGCGGATGGGTGCGTTCAGCCGAAGCGACGGGGCCGGCATCGCCGCGGACATGGAGCGCGTGTTCACGCTGTTCCCGCGGCTGCGCGAGCGCATGACGCAGCTCGCGGGGACGCTCTCCGGCGGCGAGCAGCAGATGCTCGCGATCGGGCGCGCCCTCATGAGCCGCCCGAAGCTCCTCATGCTCGACGAGCCGTCGCTGGGCCTCGCGCCGATCCTCGTCGATACGATCTTCAAGACGATCCAGGAGATCAACGCCGCCGGCACGCCGATCCTGCTCGTCGAGCAGAACGCCGTGCGCGCGCTCGAGGTCGCGCATCGCGGCTACGTCCTCGAGACCGGGAACATCGTGCAGACCGGCACCGGCAGGGAGCTGCTCAACTCACCGGACGTGCAGCGCGCCTACCTCGGTATGTGACCGAGAGCGTCGGGCGCTTCTACGCCGGCTGGCACCTCGCGAACGAGGCGCTCGTCGCCGCGGTCGCGCCGCTCACGCCGGAACAGCTCGCGATCCTCATCCGGCCGGACTGGCCCATCTGGGCGAGCGTGTCGCACGTCGCGGGCACGCGCGTCTACTGGCTCTGCCACGTGTTCGGCGAGCCGGGCGTCGAGACGACGCCGTTCCTCGACCCGAACGCCGGATGGGAGGACGACCTTACGCACCCGCGTCGCGCCGATGATCTCGTCCGCGCGTTGGGATCCACGTGGCGCGTCGTCGAGCGGGCGCTCGAGACGTGGACGCCGGAGATGCTCGCGGGCGAAGCGCGTCGGACGAGGGCGGATGGCTCGGTGCAGATCCACACGCGCCAGTCCGTGCTCGTACGCATGATCACGCACGACGCGTTTCATTCGGGCGAGATCTCGCTCGCGCTCGGGGAGCACGGCCTCGGCAGCGACAGTCCGAATGGCGCGATCGACATGTGGAGCGGGCTCTCGAGGATCGCCCGTTGATGCGCCCGACCGGCCTAGCGCTCGCCGTCCTCATCACTTGCGCGTGTGCCGGTCCGGCGGCGGCGCCAAGCCCGACCGAGACCGCGACGCCCACCGCGACACCGACGCCCAGCCCGTCACCCACACCGTCGCCATCGCCATCGCCGGCCGACGCCGCGTCGTACTTCGTCGCCTCGGGGCCGTACGCGTACGTCCTGTTGCCGCCGACCGTGGAGGCGCAGGCGCTCGCCGGTCTCCAGACCGACGAGATCAAGGTCTTCGCGAGATCGAGCGCGCTGCGTTCCGTCACGAAGGCGGGCGATCCGCTCGGCGCGGCCGTCGTCGCCATCGCGGTCGATCAGTCCTTCGCGGCGCTGCCGAACGCGTTCGAGTCGTTCGTGAACGGATTCACGACGGGCGCGGGCGCGACGCTCATGACGCAGCGGCAGGACAAGGTGATCGGCGGACGTCCGGTCGTGCTCATGTACCACACCCAGCAGAAGTTCTGGTACGCCATCTGGCAGCAGCGCAGCTTTTTCGTGGCGGCGTTCGCCAGCACGCAGGCCGCGGCCGAAGAGGTCGCGGGCGCCCTCATCAACGCGAACGCGGCGCGCTGAGAAAACCGCTCCGGCGCATGCCGGAGTGCCATACTGCCGACGGTCTCTCCGGTCGCATCCGGATCCTCGAGTGGGGAGGACGCAGATGAGCGCGCTGCTTCGCTTCATGCCGATCGTCGTTCTCGTCGCCGCGGCGTGCGCGCCGCAGGCGGCGCCACCCGGCGGATCGGGCTCGCCGACGAGCAAGGTCGGCGGGTCGGTCACGTTCGTCGCGACGACGGACCCCGACACCCTCGACCTCCATCAGACGTCGAACCCGGTGTCCTCGACCATCTTCGGCTGGATCTACGAGCCGCTCATCTATCAGGACCTCGACAACACCTACAAAGGCCTCCTCGCCGAGAGCTGGACGGTGAGCGCCGACAGCAAGACGATCACGTTCAAGCTGCGCTCCGGCATCAGCTTCACCGACGGGACGCCGTTCAACGCCGACGCGGTGAAGTTCACGTTCGAGCGACTCCAGCGCGTCGG
>Ga0075433_10005058_pt1 | contig 10337 bp, 6 predicted proteins | sample RhiMethybrSRZTD2_FD_75299 | JGI IMG/M metagenome (GOLD analysis project Ga0075433, IMG submission 75299) | Populus rhizosphere microbial communities from Tennessee, USA - Rhizosphere MetaG P. TD hybrid SRZTD2 | ecosystem: Host-associated > Plants > Roots > Rhizosphere > Soil | place: USA... | reverse complement strand
TCGGCCGTACAGGGCCGAGTAGCGGGCGATTGCGGGCGGGCGTGCGAACGTGGACGCCGGCCGCATGAAGAATCGGCCGAGCCGCGTTCTGACGATCTGTCCCGGCCAGAACTGGTTCGCGCCTTCGTAGAACACCACGAGATCCGGATCGACCGGCACGACTTCCTGCCGGACGACCGCGGCGATCGACCGCGAATCGATCCCGCTGCGACCGGCGTTGATGACCTCGAACCGCTCGGTACGCCTGCCCTGCGTCGCCCACGCGTTCAACCAATGCTCGACGAGCTCCGGATGCGAAAACGGCGCACCGTAGCTGTCGACCGTCGTCGACGCGCCGACGAACGCGATGCGGATGACGTTGTCCGGCCGGCGAAGCGCAACGTCATGCCCCCGCCAGCCGAAGTTGTTCGTCGAAAACCATCCCGGCGGGCTCGCGTGGCGCAGGTGCCGATACGCGGGAAACGGCAGCGGCTCGATCGGATCGAAGAAGAAGAAATCATCCAGCGTGCCGAACACTTCGGGCCGTTGTCCGGTGCACACCTGCTGGTCCAGATATCGCCGATTGAATGAAAAGAACGGCGACGCGACATCGCCCGGATATTTCGCCGCACGCGCGGTGAGAGCCGGGTCCGCCGGATTTCGAACCGGCCTCGGCGGCTCGCTGTCGTACGCGGATCGATCGAGCCCGGCGACCGCCGGCAGCCGGTCGGCGACAGGCGCCGCGGATCGAGCGACCGGCGCCGGTGCGGATCTCGTGGAGCGTTCGAGGGCAAGCGACGCGACGTGATAGCCGTCGATCAGGCGAAACGCGACCTCGAGGACGGCGATGAGGATCGCGGTGGCGGCCGCGCTGAGCGCCAGGCGCTGCAGCAGCCGTGTCAGCCGCACAGAAACTCGTGCAGCACCGACGCGACGCGCGGGCCCGCCCGCCCATCCCACAGGTCCGGCCGGCGGCGCGCCGGCGGATGCCGCTGCACGTCGTGAAAGGCGGCGACGATGTCCTCGCATCGGGTGCCGACGACGCGGTTGGTGCCCTGCGTGACGGTGATGGGCCGCTCGGTGTTCTCCCGCAGCGTCAGACACGGGATGCCGAGCGCCGTCGATTCCTCCTGCAGCCCGCCCGAGTCGGTCAGCACGAGCGCCGCGTTCGAGGTGAGACTCAGGAAATCCACGTAGCCGAGCGGCGGCGTCAGGCAGACCCCGTCGAGCGCGCGCGTCAGGCCGAACTCGGCGATCCGCGATTCGGTGCGCGGATGCACGGGGAACACGATCGGCATCGTGCGGGCAATCGTCGCGAGCGCCGACGCGATGCCCGTAAAGGTCGCGCGCTCGTCGACGTTCGACGGCCGATGCAGCGTGAGCACGGCGTAGCGACCGCGGACGGACGGCACGCGGTCGGCGATGCGATCGAGGGTGGCGGCGGGCAGGAACCGAAGCAGCGTGTCGATCATCACGTTGCCGACGTGATGAATCCGATCGGCCGGCACGCCCTCGGCAATCAGATTCTCGCGGCCGTCGGGCGACGGCGTCAGAAGCACGTCGGCCAGACAATCGGTCACGATGCGATTGATCTCTTCCGGCATCGCGCGGTCGCGGCTGCGCAGGCCCGCCTCGACGTGCGCGACGGGAATGCGCAGCTTGGCGGCGACGAGCGTGGCCGCCATCGTGGAGTTCACGTCGCCGACGACGATGACGAGATCCGGCGCGAGCTCGAGGCACACGGCCTCGAACGCCGTCATGACGCGCGCGGTCTGCACCGCGTGCGACGCGGAGCCGACGCCGAGGCTCCGATCGGGCGCCGGCAGGCCGAACTCCTTCAGGAAGATGCCGGCCATCGCCTCGTCGTAGTGCTGTCCGGTGTCGACGAGCAGCTGCCGAATGTCGTCGAAGCGCGCGAGCGCCGCCATCACGGGCGCGACCTTCATGAAGTTCGGCCGCGCGCCCACGACGTGAAGAATCGTTTTCATGAGCGGAGACGCATCGGCCACGCCGACGCGGCTGTGTCGATGACGATCTGCAGCGCGATGGCCGGCCCGACGACCACGGCCAGCAGCAGCCACGCGTGGTACGCGAGGAAGAACGTCGGAAAAATGATCGCCGCCTCCGCGACGATCATCACCGTGACGGTCGCGGCAGCGGCAACGCCGAATGCCGGCGCCGAGCCGGTGCGGATCGCCCGCCAGAACGCGACGAGCGCCGCGCCGAACGAGCCGGCGAGCAGCTCCAGGCCGTTGGCGCGATCGGCGAAGACCAGATAGATGCGCCGGAGCGATCCGGGAACGAGCTGTGCCGCCTGCAGGAACACGCCGCGGCCGGCCGCGAGGAGCTTGCGCCAGTACACGGTCCGCATCTCGGCGGGGTGCTGCCGCCAGAGGCCGAAGTAGTACGTGAACAACGCGCCTTCGTACGTCGGACCGAGAAACGTGACGGTGGGATCGACGCGGCGCGCGACGGCGAGGCCGATGCTGTCGTTCCACTCGAGCCCCTCGCGACGGCTCAAGTCGGACGGCGGCACCGCAAGCCCCATCACGAGCGGATGCGCAACCGTGTGGAAGACGTAATTGTTCGTCGCGCGTGCGGCCGCAACGCGGACTGGACGGATGAAGACGACGTCGAACAACGCGACGGCGGCGGCAAACGCGACCAGCAGCGACGCCGCGGGAAGGATCGCCACACCTGGCTGATCGAGGCGCACGCGTGCGGCGTAGACGAAGGCTGCGAGCTCGACGGCGAGCACGATATAGACGAGGGAATGGCTCGTTCTGACGTTCATGCCGAAGCCGGCAACGAGTCCGAGCAGCGCGCCGGCGGTCGCGCAGGCCGCAGCCGCGCGGCCGCGCAGGCTCGCGGCCGCAACCGTCACGGCGCCGACGAACAGGATGGCCGTTGTCGTGTCGAGCGGATACGCCGTGAACTGATACATCGACAGCCGGCCGGCGACCGCGATGAAGAACCAGACGATCGTCGCCGACAGCCACCACGCGAGGCCGGCTCGCAGGCTCGCATACGCGACGATGGCGGCCACCATCGCGGAGACCGCCGCGAGCGCGAGGCCAATCTGCCGCGCCGAGGCGCGAGGCCGGATCGTCAGAAACGCCGTCTCGAAGAGCATGAGCCCGTTTTCGTTGTGCGCATACGGCACCGTGACGGTGCGGCAGTAACCATCCTTCGTCGCCGTGCGGTCGAGAATCGCGGCCACCGGCTCGCGCATCGCCTCGGGGTGCTCGCGCAGATGACGCGACAACACGAAGTCGGCAGAGATGAGGCCGGTCGTGCCGCAATACGAGTGGTTCGCCGCCAGGTCCGTTGACGCCGACGCGTGCATGTCAGCCGGGAACGTGCCCACGCCGTCGAACAGTTGGCGATCGATGGCCAGCGCGGCTGTCGAGAGAAGGAGGGCGCCCAGACAGCTGAGCGATGCTCGACGCGGCCCACCGCGCGTCGTCAAGAGCGACGCGATGCTCACCGGCGCCATTCGCGGTCGTCGACGGTGTCACCGCGGCAAGGGGTTCGAACGATCATACAAACGCTTCCACGCGCTGCTCGACCCAGGCGGCGTGCCACAGGACCGCGTTCATCACCGTCCAGAGGTGGAAGCTCACGCCCGCGCGGCCCTCGATCTGCGCCTTCAGCAGATCCGAGAAGTACCCGCCGTCGACGAGGCCTTCCCGCCGGATGGCGGATCGCTCGAACGCTTCGAGACAGCGGCGTCCGAAATCGCCTTCCCGGAACCATTCCTCCATCGGGGCGCCGAACCCCTGTTTGGGCCGGAAGATCAGATCTCGATCGAGATACGGCTCGGCGGCGCGCTTCAACACGTGCTTGCCGACACCGTCGCGCAGCTTGTAGGAGAGCGGCAGTCGCATCGCGAGCTCGACGACGTCATGATCGAGAAACGGCACGCGCGCCTCGACTGCATGCGCCATCGTCAGCTTGTCGACGCGCATCAGCAGATGCTCCGGCAGCCGCAGCTGCAGCTCGAGGTACGTGATCTTCTGGAGCACCTCGGGCGGAGCGAGTCGGCCGTCGAGCGGCGCGACGTACTCGCGAACGACCGCGTGGCTGTCCAGCGACCGGTGGCCGGCGGGCACCAGCCCGTCGACGGGGCAATCGATCGATTGGTTGAAGCGCGATGGATCCGGCGTGAGACGGCGCCGCATGTCGCCCCACCAGCAGACGGCGCCGCCCCAGAACAGCTCCTGCCGGCGGCGCGCGCGCTCCTCGATCTCGGCATCCTCACCGGTCGAGGCGCCGTGGAACAGTCGCGTCACCCAGGAGGGAGCGCCCCCGGCGCGCGCCGGGTCGTACACGTCGATCTGCTTCCGGCGGTAGTGATCGCACCACCAGTAGCCGAGAAAGTTCTCATCGGCGCCTTCGCCGACCTGCACGACGGTCGTGCCGCTGCGCTTCACGAGCGCGGCGAGGAAGTACAGCGGGATGCAGACGTTGTCCGCAATCGGCTCGTCCTGCAGCCGGACGAGCTCGGGGAGAAACGCCTGCATCTCTTCACGGGAGATGGTCCGCTCGTGATGATCGGTTCCATACCGGGTGCTGACGCGGCGTGCGTGCTCGAACTCGTTGTACGCGTCCTTCCCCTCGTACCCGATCGTGAAGGTCGTCACCGGCCGGCTCATGAGCTCGCTCATGAGCGCGACGTTCATCGACGAGTCGACACCGCCCGAGAGCAGCACGCCGAACGGCACGTCCGAGACCATCCGGCGCGCAATCGACTGCCGCATCAGACGCAGCACTTCCTGTACGGCTTCGTCTTCGCTCAGGTCGCGCTCGGTCAGCGTGCGATCGCGATCGGGCCGGCAATCCCAATAGCGGCGCGCGGTCGCGCGTCCCGTGTGGTCGATCGTGAGCGTGTGCGCCGCCGGCAGCTTGAAGATGCCGCGGAACATCGTCAGCGGCGCCGGCGCGACGATGAACGTGAGATAGTGCCAGAACGCCGTGAGATCCATCTCCGGCGTCACCGACGGATGGGCGGTGAGCGCGCGGATCTCCGACGCGAACAGCCACTCGCCGCGAGCCGTCCGGGTGAAGTACAGCGGCTTGATGCCAATGCGATCGCGAACGAGGTGCACGACCGGTCTCGCGCGATCGCGACCGTCGTAGATCCCGACGGCGAACATTCCGTAGAACCGCTTCACGCAGTCGAGCCCCCACTCCTCGTACGCGTGCAGCAGCACTTCGGTGTCGGAATGATCGGTGCGCCACGAGTACTTGCCGAGCCGCTCGAGCTCGCGGCGCACCTCCGCGTGGTTGTAGATCTCGCCGTTGTACGTCAGCGCGACGTCGCCGGTCGCGTTGACCATCGGCTGCAGTGCCGCATCCGACAGGTCGATGATCGCGAGGCGGCGATGCGCGAGCGCGCACCGGCGGTCGGGAGAACGCCAGAACCCGGTACCGTCCGGGCCTCGATGCGCCATGCGGTCGCGCATGCGCGACACGACCGCCTCGTCGCTCGCCTCGCCGATTGGATGAAACGTGCCGACGATGCCGCACATGTCTAGGTCTGGCTGACCGGATGCAAGGTCGATTCGGCGAGCGTTGAATCGGCAAAGCCCCAGTCAGGTCCGTTGAAAATCATCGGGCGGTTCAGCCACGCCATCGACGCCGCCCACGTGTGGAACATTCGATGTTCGACCCAGGTGACGCCGCGTTCCGCCATACGGCGCCGCAACTGGCTTTCACCCTCGGGAGTCCACCCGGATCCCTTCTCGTGCTCCAGGTGGTAAATGTGCCGCGGCGACTCGAGGACGTGCTCCCGAATGCCGGCATGCTCGGCGGCCGTGCTCAACAGCCCGTCGAGACTCATCGAATACGTAGCGAATTCGGCAAAGCCCCGAAGCGCGAACCAGTGCTCACGCGCCATCAGCTGAAAGTCGCCGCAGGCGTTCAAGTGGAGATACCGGGGCCGATTCGCGCGAAGAAAATCGCCGAGCGCCTGAAGTTCGCCGGTCGTACCCGCCAGATCGTCCGGCGTGAGCCGCGGCTCCGGGTTCGGAGAGGGGTCGAATCGATGGAGCCATTCGCGAAGCGTTGGCGCGACCGCGGTCCGGAGCGCGCGTTCGGCTCGTCTGACGCGCCGCACGAGACGTCGCGCGCGCCCTCGCACGATCTCGCGCGCGGTTGTGAGATCCCGTCCTGGTGCGAGCTCGCGAGGGTCGGCGGATCCGTACAGGCCGCGAGCGGCTGCCGGCGCGTGGAGCCATATGAGCCTGCCTCGGTCGAGCGCCGTCGACACCAGCGACATGCGTACGCCGCGGTCGTACGCTTCCTGCGAGCTCGTTTCGAGAGGCAAGCCGCCGGGATCGTCCAGTACCGCCAGCTCCGTCTCGCCAGGCGCCGGTGAGAGCAGGAAGTGATACACGCCGGTGCGCTTCGGCTGGAATGGGCCACGGCTCGCATATTCGTGGCGGCGAGCAGCGCGACACGGACTCACCACGATGCGTGCGCCAATCAGCCGGTACGCGAGGCCGTCTCGACGCTCCGACAACGGCTGGCACCTTCGGCCGGATGGTGAAACCTCGCGGAGCTTCAACACGATGTCGTGCCGCGTCACACCGTCTTCGAGAAGAACGGAAAACCGGCGGCCGATATGCGGCAGGCGTTGAACGATTCGCTTGCGCGCGACGGAGGCACCGTTGTCGAGCACCTCGATGTCTGCCCAGGAGTCTGGGTCGTATGGGTTCGCCGCGATCTCGAGCTCGAGGACGACGTCGGACCGCAGACGAGGCTCGGCTCGATCGACGATCAGATGCGCTTCCGGCGCCGCCGCCCAGCGATAAACGCCTCGTTCCGCGTCGCCTTCCCGCACGTGCCACCCGGCACCGAGCGTGACGGTCGGCGGTTGAACGACATCCGGGTCGAGTACCGCTTTGTGTCCGTCGCGATCGACCGGAAAGGTGCCTTCGCGGGCGTGGAGGCGCAGTTGATGCGAAGCGCAGTACGCCATCTGGTCGTCGAGCGACGCGTGCACGGGAAAGTCCGACTCGATGTCGTGCCGGTCGACGCGGTACATCCGACGTCGCTCGAGCGGCCGTGTCGCCAGGTATTCCACGAGCTCGTTCGAGAAGATGATGTCGATGTTCGTCGAAAGGACGAACTCGCCATGCGCACGGCGTACGCCGACGTTCTTGGCGATCATCTGGAACAGCGGCAGCACGTCTGCCGACGGAAGCGTCGCGTGCAGCTCGGGCGGCACTTCGACGAACCGCACGGCGAGCGCGCCGTCTTCCGGAACCCGCACGGCATCGCGCAACCGGGGACGTTCCGGCGGCGGGTTCCACTCGACGACGACGAGCTCCGCATCCAGACCGAAGCGGCAACACTGCGCGGCAAACGAGTTGACGAGCGCCTGAAGCCTCGCGAGCGGATCGCCTCCGTGACTGTCGTTTCGCGACGCGACGACGACGCTCAGGTACGGGTGCTGGTTTCCGGAATCGACCACAGGTCTCGGAGGATCGACGCGCCCGTCGCAGCGTCGCCGCAACCGTACGGCCAATACTGAACGTCCGCGCGATTGGCGAGCCGGCCGGACAGCAGGCGCCAGAAATCAATCACCAACCGTTGTCGATCCGGCGCTACGAAGTCCTCGGCGGTGAGCGTACGGAACTCGGGATCGGGCGTTGCAATCAGCACGGCGTCGGCGCTTCGGATGCATGCGCGAGCGGAATCGGCGATCAGCGCGCGCCCCCCCAGTTCCGCGGCGGCCGCCGCGCCAGCCAGCGGGTCGTACGCGACCACGCGAAACGATCGGTCGAGCAGCGCTCGGGCGATCCTGATTGCCTGCGACTCTTCGATCACGTTCGACAGCGGCTTGTACGAAAGACCGAGGATCCCGATCGTGCCGGCGGCAGGGAGCTGCGGCGTGATGTGACGAACGATCCGATCCGCGCTCGACTCGTTGACCCGGGCGACGGCGACCGACACGTCGGCGCACGCGCCGAGCGCGTCGGCTGTGAACGTGAGGGCGGCGTTGTCTCGCGGAAAGCACGGCCCGCCGAATCCAAGTCCGCCGGTCAGGTACTTGCGACCGATTCGGCTGTCGAGACCGAGAGCGTCCGACACGACATCCACGTCGCCGTTCGGGATCCGTGCGCAGAGCTCCGCGAGCATGTTGGCGAACGTGATCTTCGTCGTCACGAACGCGTTGACCGCGAGCTTGGCCACCTCCGCGTTCTCGAGCGTCATGCGCCTGACGGGGGCATCGCCGACGATATCCCGGTAACAGGCCTCCAGCTCATCGCCTGCGGCGGCGTCGTATTCGCCGATCAACAGGAAATCCGGATGGAGGAAGTCGCGAATCACGCTTCCGAGCGCGATGAACTCCGGGCTGTAACAAACGCGCAGCGTCGGTCCGGCGGACCGACCCGCTTGCGCCTCCAGAATCGGCAGCAAACCGAACCGCGTCGCGCCCGGCAGCACCGTGCTCGTCAGCACGACGGCGTGGCCGTCGCGCTTGCCGGCGAGGGCGGCGCCGATGCGGCGGAACGCGTCGGCCGCGTACACGAGCGAGAACGCGCCGCGCTCGTCGCTCGGGGTCGGGACGACGACGAACGTCAGGTCCGTTTCGACAACCGCTTCGTCGTAGCTGCCCGTGGGATGCAGCCGCGACCGGTTCGACGCGATCAACTCCTGCAGGCCCGGCTCCTGGACGGGCGCGTCGCCGCGACGGAGTGCGTCCACGACGCGGTCATTCACGTCGACCGCCCACACGTCGTGGCCTTTGCTGGCGATCGCAGCGGCCATGCACGAGCCCAGCTTTCCGAGACCGACGATCGAAATACGCCTCTTCATGCGCGAACACCGATGAGCAGCCAGCTCGGATCGATCCACAGCAGCCGTTCGAGCGCGACGCTCAGCTCGTCCAGATGCGATGTCACGACCGCATGGACGTCTCGGGTGCTTTCGCACTCGCGGATCACGTCCGCGCGCGGGCAGAAGTCGTGCCACATGACGAGCCCCCCTCGCCGCACGAGTTGCAACGCGTTGCGTGTGTCGCTGAGCACGACGGACGCCGTGTGGCCGCCGTCGATCAGGACCGTGTCGAAGAATCCCGGCGGGTACGCGCGGACATCCCACTCACGGCTGTCGGCGTAAATCTGGCAGACGCGGCGCCCCCATCCGGCGCGGAGGTAGTTGACGCCGACCATCCCGAAGGCATCCGTGCGGACACCTTCGTTGTCGCGATTGCCCTGGCGCTCACTCCACTTTCGGACCCACTCCCACGCCGCTTTCGCTCGCTCGCCGTACGCCCATCCGCCGTCGCGCCGGCTCTCGCCCTCGAGCAGGTTGACCGTCCAGACCGTCGCCTCGCATTCCTCGACACACCGCAGCACGCCGTCGCCCATCCACGTGCCGAATTCGAGGTGCCGAACGGGCCTCACCGACCGGAAGATGTGCCGCAGGATCTGATCGTCCGCCGCCATCGTCCACTGCGTGAGCGGCGTGCTGCGCCATTCGGCGGCCAGCGTGAGCGGCTGCTCGAAGCCGAGCACGCGGTGCACGTCGTCAATCGGCACGGAGTCGATCGCGATCACCGCGCTGCGACCGCCTCGTGTGCGGGCATGCATGTGATCGTCGCCGGATGCACGACGAAGCAGCCGATCGCGTCCACGCCGCCGATGGACGTCACCTCCAATTCGATGCGGCCCGCGAGCATGTGGTACCACGACGCATCGGTCGCGAAATACTTGACCACCGGTTGTTCGTAGACGGACGCGGCGCCAATGCCCACGCTGACGTACCAGCGGCCGCTGCCGAATCGAACGGGATCGAGCTTGACGTCGATCGTGCACACCGCCGAATCGGGAAGGCGCAGCCGCGACTCGTGGATGCTGCCGCTGTACGCCGCGCCCTGACGCGAGAACCCGGCGATGAAGGTCACCTCGCGGTCGAGCAACGTCGGGTTGATCTTCGCCGTCACGCGGATGGTCAACGCATCCCCGTGGCGCACCTGGACGATATCGCGCCCGACGCCGTCGATGAATTGCACCGACATGATTCGGACCGCGCCCGTGCCGTAGTCGACCTGTCGCTGCGTAGGAAGGAGCTCAGCCGAGCGGTCGGGCCGCTCGAACGCTGCGTCGTTCCACGCGGCGGTTGCGGAGAGCTCCGCAGAGACGAGGACGCGTCGGTCTGGGGTGAACACCAACAGGTCGGCAAGATCGGAGCCCCTGTAGTGCCATCGAACCCTGGCTCGCGCCACACGTCCTCGATTCGGCACCTTCACGATCCATTCGGCCTTGTGAAAAATCGATGCGCCGGGGCGCAGCGAGCGCGCCAGGCGGCCGTCGACCTCTTCGACCGGTCCGAGACTGCTCTCGGGC
>Ga0075433_10005057_pt1 | contig 10338 bp, 6 predicted proteins | sample RhiMethybrSRZTD2_FD_75299 | JGI IMG/M metagenome (GOLD analysis project Ga0075433, IMG submission 75299) | Populus rhizosphere microbial communities from Tennessee, USA - Rhizosphere MetaG P. TD hybrid SRZTD2 | ecosystem: Host-associated > Plants > Roots > Rhizosphere > Soil | place: USA... | reverse complement strand
TCTCTTGAATAATTTTTCTCGCGACCTTATAACTCAGCGAACATAACGAGTCGGATCTTCGAAGAGTGACAAACCCGCCCACAACTCTCAAAACCGAACGTCTACGACTGAGAAAAGTAAAACCCGCAGATGCTGAGGCGATCTTTCGCGAATACGCGCAGGATCCCGAAGTCACCAAGTACGTTAGCTGGCACGCTCACAAAGACATCGAGGAGACGCGCGAGTACGTACGCATGTGCTTGCTCGCGTGGGACGTCGGCAAGGCGTTTCACTGGGTCATCGAACGATTGGAAGACAAACAGGTCATCGGCATGATGATCGCGAGAGTTGCCGGCGAAAAATGGGAACTGGGCTACGTCTTGGCGCGCGCCTACTGGGGACGAGGGTACATGACCGAGGCCGTCAAAGGAATTATCGCCTGGGCGCTGCGGCAAAAAAATATCTATCGGATTTGGGCGGTGTCCGACGTCGATAACATCGGTTCGGCTCGCGTGATGGAAAAGGCCGGGATGCAGCGCGAAGGTGTTTTGCGGCGCTGGTCGGTGCATCCGAATATCAGCGCGGAGCCAAGAGACTCCTACTGTTATGCGATCGTTAAGTAAGGACTGGAGCGATGGAGTAATGGAGTATTGGAGTGATGGGAAAGAAGCGAGGAGCATGATCGCAGCATTCGTGCGCAGCGCGATCACGATTCTACTCTTGATGGTCAGCGCGCCGGTCATCTCGGCCCAAGACCGCGCGCGTGTTGGCTGGGCGGCGATGACAGCGTCGCATACGCCCTTGTGGGTCGCCCAAGACAAGGGCTTCTTTAAAAAGCAAGGTCTGATCATCGAATCGATCTTTTTCGGCGCCGGTCCGCCGGCGATGCAAGCGCTGGTCGCCGGTGACCTCGATATCGTCGTCACCTCGGCGCCCAATGTCGTGAATCCCCGGCTCGGCGGCGTCGATGCGGTGATGGTCATGTCGATTATTCCCACCTTCATCGATCACATCATTAGCGCGGCCAGTATCACCACCCCTGAGCAGCTGAAAGGAAAGATTGGCTCGGTCAACCGCTTTGGCAGCATCTCCGATATGGGGCTGCGACTTTCACTACGCCGGCTCGGCATCGATCCCGAAAGAGATGTGAAGATCGTGCCGGCGGGAGGAAATCCTGAACGGCTTGCGGCGATATCTAAAGGGATTTCTCAATTTACCATCATGAACGAGCCGTTTATTAAAGAAGCCGAACGCCTGGGCTTCCGCGATTTGGTCAACATGGCGACGCTCAAAATTCCACTGCATGGCAACGGCGTCGTTACACGAGAAGCGATTATCAAGGCCAAGCGCCCGGTCGTAACTAAGTTTGTGCGTGCGCTGACTGAAGCGATTTATTTTATCAAAGCCGATAAGGAAACGACCAAAGCGATTATCGGCAAGTATACCAAGCTCACGGACCCAGAAGGACTCGAGCGGACCTATCGAAATTACACTTCGGTTCTTCCGGAAGCTCCTTACCCCGAACCCGCGGGCATTAAAACCTTGCTCGACGACATGGCGCCGCGCAACGCCAAAGCAGCCGCCGCCGATCCCAGATCTTTCGTCGACGTGAGTTTCGTACAGGAAATGGAGGCGGTAGGGTTTATCAAGCAGTTGCAGAAGAAGTGAAGACCGTCAGGGGTGAAGCGTAAGGGGTAAGGCGCACGGGACATAGCGCAAGAGACAAAGACAACTAAGACCGGAGAAGCGAAACGCCTGGCGGAGAATTAACACCACGAAAAACACGAAATGACATACAATTCCTTCAATGCACTTTAATCGGTTTAATATTTTTCAGTCTCGTGCGTCTAAGCGGCAATCACGTCCTTGGCGATATTAAAAACTGGATGGTTTGAAGCCGAGAAAGCTTCGGAACCGGAAAGGAGGATGGACATCCGTGTAAGCCGTTGAACAAAGGATTTGACCCATAGGTGTCTCAAACTCTTCAACCGCATTTAGCGTAACATCAGGAGAGTTCGATGAACATGAACCGCTTCTTCGGTTTGCTCGCTTTATTCGTTTTACTGCCGCTTTTCCAATCCCAGTCGCAGACAGCGCCGCGCATCGATTTTTTCTCGCCCCAAGACACCGTCAAGAACGTTCGCCAGGTTGCCGTCAGATTTTCCGACCAAATGGTCCCCTTTGGGTCGCCCAAGGTTACGACGGAAATTTTTGACGTCGATTGTCCCGAAAAGGGTGCGGCCCGTTGGGCCGATGAAAGAAACTGGATCTACGACTTCGACCGAGACCTGCCGGCGGGAGTGCGCTGCGAGTTCCGGGTAAAGACCGGCCCTGAAAACGCTCGCCGGCCGAGAAATTACCGGCCAGCAGCATTTTTCATTTTCCACCGGCGGCCCGGCGATTCGCCAATCAAACGCCGGTGAAGGCGCCGAGTCCATCGATGAAGAACAAATATTCATTCTCCAGCTCGACGCCGAAGCGAGCGAAGAGTCGGTCCTGGCAAACGTGTCGTTTTCCGTCGACGGATTGGTCGAGCGGGTGGGCGTGAGGATCATCTCGGGCCGGCAGCGGGAAGAAATCCTCAAAGCGCGCTACTCGCGCGGCATTCCACCGAAAGTTCCATTTCTGCTGCTACAGGCAAGGCAGAGGTTTCCTGCCGCAGCAAAGGTCAGTCTCGTCTGGGGCAAAGGCGTGCTCTCGAAGAGCGGTGTCACCACCGAGAGCGAACAGATTCTGCCGTTCAAGAGCCGGCCGGATTTTTCCGTAACGTTTAGCTGCCCGCGGGAAAATCCCCAGTCAGGTTGCGTGCCGATCTTGCCGATGAGCTTGAGCTTCACGGCGCCGGTGGCGCGAGTGCGGGCGCTGCAAGCCGTGCTCAAGAGTTCATCGGGTCGAAGCTGGAAAGCGGAAACGGGCGAACGCGACGACAAGGAAGAGTTTGTCCAACGAATTATTTTCAAGGGACCGTTTCCGGAGAAGATGAGTTTCGCCGTCGAAATGCCCAAGGACATCGCCGATGACGCCGGCCGGCGGCTGATCAATGCCGATAGGTTTCCGCTCACTGTCCGAACCGAGGAGTACCCGCCGCTGGCGAAGTTGCCGGCGCGCTTCGGCATTCTCGAGTCCAAGGCCGATCCGGCGTTGCCCGTGACTCTGCGGAATTTGGAAGCAAACGTCGACGCCAAAATGACCCAAGCCGGCAAGCCGGAAAATGACGCATTAAAAGGACAGAGTTACAGGATTTCTTCGGAGAAGATCGGCGAGATGATCGCCTGGCTGCGGCGAGTCGCAGAAGCTAAACGGGAATATTCAGTATTTGGATCCAAACCGCCGCAAACCCGAGAATTTAAGATTCCCAAACTCCAAGGCGCCAAAGCCTTCGAAGTTGTCGGTATTCCCCTCAAAGAGCCGGGGTTCTACGTCGTCGAGATCGCCAGCGAGATGCTCGGCGCCGCGCTCATCGGCAAAGATTCATTAATGTACGTGCCGACGTCGGCGCTGGTGACCAACCTGGCGGTTCATTTTAGTGGGGCCGCGATTCATCCCTGGTCTGGGTGACAACGCTCGACCAGGCAAAGCCTGTTGCCGGGGCGCAGATCCAGATCAGCGATTGTAGCGGTCGCGTTATCTGGACCGGCGTCAGCGACGCCAACGGCATCGCCAGGGTGGCCAAGTTGCCGGCGAGCAACGAAACGGCGGGCTGCGGACCGGTGCCCTACAGTCACGGTCTGTTTGTCTTTGCCAACTTGGGCGGCGACATGAGCTTCATTCATTCAAGCTGGGACGACGGCATCGAGCCGTGGCGCTTCCAGCTGCCGAACGATTATTTCGGCTCGCCGATGCGCGCGCACACGATCTTCGATCGCACGCTATTTCGCGCGGGTGAAACCGCGCACATGAAGCACATCATCAGAAATCAAGTCATGGAGGGCTTCGCGCTCACTCCGGCGGCGCAGCGGCCGACTAGCGCTGTAATCGAGCATGTCAGCACCTACCAGCAGTACGAGATGACGCTTAAGTGGGATAACAACGGTACGGCGGAATCGACCTGGAATATTCCCAAGGACGCCAAGCTGGGTAGTTATCGGATTCGCCTCACGCGCGGCAAAACCAATTTCCATGAGCGCGATCTTGACACCGGCGAGATTCGCGTCGAGGAATTTCGCGTGCCGCTGATGAAGGCGACGATTCAGCCGCCGGTGGATCCGCTGGTGGCGCCGGCGCGCTTCCCGGTGGACTTGAGCGTGCGCTATTTGGCCGGTGGCGGCGCCGCGTATCAACAGGTCAAACTGCGCAGCCGGGTCGCGCCCAAAGCCGTCACCGGCTTCGACGATTACGAAGCATTCGTTTTTGCCAACGGTGAAATAAGGGAAGGTATTAACCGGAATAACTTCGAGAACGACTATTTTTACAGCGAATCCGGTTCGGAAGGAGAACCGTTTACTGATTCCAGTGAAAGTAATACTTCACCCGGCGCCAAGCCCAAGATCGAAACGCTTCAAGTGAAGCTCGATAAATCTGGCACGGCGCGAGCGACCATCGCCAAACTGCCGGAGATCAAAGCGCCGATGGAGGTTTTGGCTGAGCTGGAATTCAACGACCCGAGCGGCCAGATCCAAACCGTGTCGTCGCGCATTCCGCTCTGGCCGGCGAATCGATTGGTCGGCATCAAGCCTGACTCCTGGGCATCTTCGAAGGAAAACTTGAAGTTTTACGTGGCCGCGATCGATCTTACCGGCAAAGCCGCGGTGGGCGCCTCCGTCAAAGTCGAGCTCTTGGAGCGCCGGACCTACGCCCATCGCAAACGGCTCGTCGGTGGGCTCTACGCCTATGAGCAAGTGGAGGAGGTAAAAAAGCACGGCGAGATTTGCTCCGGCAAGAGCGATCAGCGTGGCCTGGTAATTTGCCAAAGCAAGTCACCGATCGACGGCAACGTGATTCTGCAAGCGCGTCTTACCGACGAGCGTGGCCGCGAAGTCGTTGCCAACACCGACGTCTGGGTTGCCGGCAAAGAACAGTGGTGGTTTGTCCAGGGCGACCACGACCGCATGGATGTGTTGCCGGAAAAAAAGCGCTACGAGCCCGGCGACGTAGCGCGCTTCCAGGTGCGCATGCCTTTCAAGCAAGCGATCGCGCTGGTTACCGTCGAGCGCGAAGGAATCATCGACGCGTTTATTAAAGAGATCGCCGGCAACGAGCCGATGGTCGAGATTCCAGTCAGAGGAAATTACGCGCCCAATGTTTTTGTCTCGGTGCTGGCGGTGCGCGGCCGGGTAAACGAAGTTCAACCGACCGCGCTTGTCGATCTCGGCCGGCCCGCTTACAAGCTCGGCATCGGCGAGATCAATGTGAAATGGCACGCCCACGAGCTCAAAGTGAGCGTGATTCCCGAGCGCACGGTTTACAAGGTGCGCGATAAAGCGCGCGTGAAAATCGTCGCGCTCAGGGCCGACGGAACCAAGCCGCCAGCGGGGAGCGAAGCCGCGGTGGCAGCTATCGACGAAGGTTTGCTGGAGCTTATGCCGAACAAGAGTTGGGATCTGCTCGCTGCGATGATGGGTCGACGCAGTTACAACGTGGCGACCTCCACGGCGCAAATGCAAGTGATCGGCCGGCGCCACTTCGGTCTCAAGGCTGTGGCGCAGGGCGGCGGCGGCGGAAAAATGATCACGCGAGAATTGTTCGACACGCTGCTTTACTGGAACGCGCGCGTGCCGCTCGATGCCAACGGCGAGGCCATGGTCGAGATTCCGCTCAACGATTCACTGACGGGCTTTCGCATCGCTGCGGTCGTCAATGCCGACGCGGGACTATTCGGCAGCAACACCGCGACGATTCGTTCGACCCAGGAGCTCATGCTGTTTGCCGGCATTGCGCCGGTGGCGCGGGAAGGTGACCGGTTCAAAGCCGAATTCACCCTGCGCAACGCCACGGATCGGCCGATGGAAATCCAAGCAAGCGCGCGGATCGGCGGCCTGAATGGTACGCCCAAACTCGCGAACGTGAAGCTCCCGGCCGGCGAAGCGAAGGAAATCGGTTGGGATGTTCAAGTGCCAGTGGGTGTGAGCGGCTTGGTTTACGAAGTCGAGGCCTACGAAAGCGGCGGCGGCGCCGATCGCATGAGGGTCGCGCAGAAAATCGTCGTCGCGGTGCCGACGAGGACCTATCAGGCGACGATCAGGCAAGTCGATAAAAATTTCGTGCTCGGCGTCGAGCGTCCCAAAGAAACGCTGGCCGGGCGCGGCGGCGTTCATATTTCGTTTCGACCAAAGCTTGCCGAGAGCCTCGCCGGCGTCACCGAGTACATGAGCTTGTATCCGTACACCTGCATGGAGCAGCTCACTTCGCGCGCGGTGGCGCTGCGCGATGAACGGCTCTGGCGCGCCAACATGGACGCGCTGCCGTCCTATTTGGACTCGGCGGGCCTGGTCAAGTTTTTTCCTGACATGCTCGAAGGCAGCGAAATGTTGACGGCGTACATGCTGGCCATCGCCCATGAAGCCGGCTGGGAGATTCCGCCAGCGAGCCGCGCGCGGATGGAAGCGGCGCTGTTGCAATTCGTCGAGGGAAAGTTGATTCGGCGCTCGGCCTTATCGACGGCCGATCTGGCGATCCGAAAGATGGCGGCCGTCGATGCGCTCTCACGTTGGGGGCGAGTCGATCCTGCGCTGCTGACGTCGCTCGCCGTCGATGCCAATCTCTGGCCGACCTCCGGTGTGATCGACTGGCTGAATGTGCTGCGCCGAATATCCGACGTGTCCAACCGCGAGCAAAAAATCAAACAGGCGGAGCAAATTCTTCGCTCGCGTCTCAATTTCCAGGGCACGACGATGAATTTTTCCACCGAAAAGAGCGATGCCCTGTGGTGGCTGATGGTCACCGGCGACGTCAATGCGGTGCGACTCGTGCTGGCTCTGCTGCCGTCCGAACAATGGCGCGCGGATATGCCGCGGCTCGCTCAAGGCGCGCTGCTCAGGCAACGAAAGGGCTCGTGGAATTCCACGGTCGCCAATGCGTGGGGTGTTCTGGCTTTTGAGAAATTCTCCAAGGCTTTCGAAAGCGTACCCGTGTCCGGCAGCAGCGTGGCGAAGCTCGCCGGGCGCAGCCAGAACGTGAACTGGAGCGCGGATGCCAAAGGCGCCAACGTTACGTTTGCCTGGCCGGTGAACCACGAAGACGTCGTGCTCAATCACGCCGGCGCGGGAAAACCCTGGGTCACGGTGCAGGGCCTGGCGGCGCTGCCGCTCAAGCGGCCGCTGTCGAGCGGCTATAGGATCACCAAACAACTGGCGCCGGTGGAACGAAAGCAGGCCGGCAAATGGAGCCGGGGCGATATCGTCCGCGTCACCCTCGACCTGGAAGCACAGAGCGACATGACCTGGGTGGTGGTGGACGATCCGATTCCGGCGGGGGCGACGATTCTCGGCAGCGGTCTCGGGCGTGACTCGCAGTTGGCGACCCAAGGCGAGAAACAAAAAGGCTGGGTGTGGCCGGCGTATCAAGAGCGCGGCTTCGAAGGCTACCGGGTGTATTACCAATATGTGCCCAAAGGGAAATGGACGGTGGAATACACCATGCGCTTAAATCAAGTCGGTACGTTCCAGCTGCCGACCACTCGCGTCGAGGCGCTTTATGCGACGGAGATGTTCGGCGAGTTGCCGCAGACAACCTTCAGGGTAGATCCATGAAATTGGTTTTCAGGCTTTCCTATGAAGCGGGCAAAGGTTGCACCGCCGAGGCGCGGAGGACGCGGAGACGTTCGAATAAAAGATCGTTTGCACAAACTCTCTGCGAACTCGGCGTCTCTGTGCTGAATCCTTCACTGGAAATTCGGAGTAACCCTTGAAATTTGTGATGCCCCCATTTGCGATCGTGCTCTGCCTGCTCGGCTTGATACCAGGCACCGGCCGCGCCGCGTTGCCTTCCTTTGCCGCAGTGAAAGAAAAGCGCACGATCTCCGAAGCGTTTCTTCTCGATCGTCACGGCGAGGTAATCCATGAACTCCGGGTGGATCCGACGGGGCGGCGACTCGATTGGAAGACTCCGGGAGAAATTTCGCCGTTTTTGATCAAGGCCGTGATCCAGTCCGAGGACCGTCGATTCTTCGAGCACCGCGGCGTCGATTGGCTCGCCCTCGGTTCATCCCTCGTGAGCAATCTTTTTTCCACTCATCCGCGCGGCGCCAGCACGATCTCCATGCAGCTCGCGTCGATTCTCGAGGGACGCCGGGCGCAAGCTCGCCGCGATTGGCGCGGCAAGTGGCGGCAGATTCAAAATGCCCGCGAACTCGAGCAGCGCTGGACCAAGAATGAGATCCTCGAAGCTTATCTTAACTTGATCAGCTACCGCGGCGAGCTTCAGGGCGTGGCCGCGGCGGCGCAGGGACTGTTCGGCAAAGAGACGCACGGCCTGAGCGATACCGAGTCGTGGATTTTGGCGGCGCTGATCCGTTCGCCCAACGCGCCGGCGGATAAAGTGAGTCGCCGCGCTTGCGCCCTCGGGCGCGGCCTGCAGTCGCAGGGCGATTGTAGTTTCATCCAGGCCAAAGTCAGCGAAGCACTCGCGCCGAGGCTGGCGATCAAGCCGCGCGCCAATCTGGCGCCCCATGTGGCGGAACGCCTGCTCGGGTCCTTCGACTTCCACGCGGCCAAGACGCGTTCCGTCGCTTCGACTCTCGACGGCAAGCTGCAGCGCTTTGTGATCGATGTGCTGCGTGAACAGATTCTTGCCCTGAAAGCGCAGAACGTGAGCGACGGTGCGGTGCTGGTGGTTGATAATCGCAGCGGCGAGATTCTCGCCTACGTCGGCAACAGCGGCGAGCTCGCCAGCGCGCGCTTCGTCGACGGTGTGCGCGCGCCGCGCCAGGCCGGTTCGACCTTAAAGCCTTTTCTCTATGGTCTCGCGTTCGAGCAGCGACTCTTGACGCCGGCGTCGCTATTGGACGACAGCGCCATGGATATCTCGGACCCGCGCGGTATCTATCGGCCGCGCAACTACGACGAGCGTTATCAGGGTTTGGTAACCGCCCGTGCGGCGCTGGCATCTTCGTTGAACATCCCCGCGGTAAAGACGCTAGGGCTTGTCGGCACGGAAGTGTTTCTACGCAAGCTGCGCGAGTTGGGATTCGTCGGACTGAAAGAGGATCAGGATTTCTACGGGCCCTCGCTGGCGCTCGGCTCGGCTGACGTAACGCTGTGGAATCTGGTTAATGCCTATCGCGCTCTCGCCAATGGCGGGCGCTGGAGCGAAATCAGTTATGTTTCCGGGAAAAAGGCGGCCGATCGACGCGTGTTTTCTGCGGACAGCGCTTATCTGGTCTCCTCCATTCTTTCCGATCGCGAGAGCCGCAGCCTTACCTTCGGTCTCGAAGGTCCGCTGGCCACGCGCTTTTGGAGCGCGGTCAAGACCGGTACGAGCAAAGAAATGCGCGACAACTGGTGTATCGGCTATTCGAGCCGATACACCGTCGGCGTTTGGGTTGGTAATTTTTCCGGCGCGCCGATGTGGAACGTCAGCGGCATGAGCGGCGCCGCGCCAATCTGGCTGGAAGTGATGAATTGGTTGCACCGGAACGAGCCGAGTAATCCGCCCAAAGTTCCCGCCGGCATCGTCGAGAAGCCGGTGGAAAGTCTGGCGCACGACAGCCTACGCCACGAGTGGTTTGTCCAAGGCACCGAACCGATCATCGTTCACAAAGTTAATCCGCCGCAGCTGCATCACAAGATAATCTATCCGGCCGACGGTACCATCATGGCCCTCGACCCGGATATTCCGAGCGACCGGCAAAAAGTATTTTTCGAAGCGAAGCCGCTCGATAAGAGCTTGAACTGGATGCTGGACGACGTCGTCATCGGCCACGCCGGCACAGTGGTTTCCTGGTCGCCACGATCGGGAAATCATTCTCTGGCTCTGGTGGATTCAGGGAACCGAGTCGTGGACCGGATTGCCTTTTCGGTGAGAGGCCGCGTTGGCGATGACAAACAGCCGGCCGGCTTCTCGGATCGCGCGTCGCTGCAGTAATCTTCCGCGAGAATTTAATTTTCCGAAATTCTGTAGGGAAAACCCCCAGTGGTCGCCCGTCCGAAGCCCAGGCCCAGGCGCCTGCCTCTACGCATTGACGCGGGCTGCGCAACTCAAATATGACAGTTAAATCTCGCTCGGGTGCGAATTGATGGAGGCTTCCATGACAGGCAAACGAATTCGCTTCGCAGTAATGGTTCTCAATTTGGTCGTCCTCTCGGCGCGAGCCTCGGCAGTTCTTGCCGCTGAAAAGCTCGTCGGTCTTCAGTCGGCGCCGAGCATCGCGATGGCACTGCCGTGGTTTGCCGAGGAAGCGCGGCTGTATTCCAAACACGATCT